>QQTW01003892.1_pt1 | contig 11116 bp, 13 predicted proteins | sample 1904831 | NCBI WGS metagenome assembly QQTW01 (sample SAMN09435610, study PRJNA476489) | Subsurface metagenome, whole genome shotgun sequencing project.
GAATAGAACCCGCGCAACCGGCGTACAAGCAAAGGCGACTTTTGAAGCTGCCATGATGGTCACAAGACCAGAAAGTTTCATGCTGGATCAGGCCCGGACCGTGAAATTGACGCGGTGCGGCAATAGGGTTGACGCGGTTCGGCTCGACCTATCATCAGTCAAGGACTGACCCACACGTCTTCTGAAGCTCAAGCCTATCCCAGAAATTGTGGGGGTATGCCTTGCTAGCAATCAAGTGAGCTGTCTGTCGCCGTCTTCCGAAGAAAGTCGGTTGAAAGCCAAATAATCCGTCCAGTTGTGCTGGAAATGATTGATTTGGACACCTTAACCCGCCTCTACAGGCCTCCGTCTACGGGGCCTCCCTCTACGGACCCCCCTCTTCTGGAGAGTGTGTCCTACATTTCCCTACTGCGGGCGTATCTGCCAGGTGTGACATGTACGACTATCGGGGACACTTGACTCGAGTAGGTTGACTGGGAACGTTGTACTTGTCATCTCACTCTGTACGCTTGGATTGGATGTTGTGTTGTGTTGCTGTCAGGGAGAGCGATGAGCGACCGGGCATTGGTGTTGTTGCCGCGGATATGACAGGAACCGCAATGCGCCTTGTTCAGTACATGTACTATGAACATACCATGTATTAGCAGGTTACCCCGTATTGTGTGCATTGCATGACAAGTTTGAACTCTGTTGCTGCCGACTAGCTTGATTACGCCAGGCCTGTACTTTGTTGCTACAAGTCTGTGGGTTGAGCTTCATGGCATAGCTTGTGTCCCATGGTGAGAAGTTAGAGGGAGGCACTGACTCGGATATGGGGGACTTTGCTGTCGTTTGGGTGGCTGTACAGAAAGAGAGAGTTAGTTGTACGGAGCCCAAATGGATCGGTCGCTCTGACGGGCAACTAATTATTAATAATTACTGTAGAATGAGGTGCACAGCCATTTGCTGTCAGATCAGATTAGGGGCCAGGGGGGCCATCTCTAGGTACTGAGTTGCTAAGTAGTTAAACGATTCATGACGCTTCCTTAGAGACACATCATCGCTTCCATGATTATGCGCGCGCAGCCATCTCTGACTGCTGTCAGACAAGACAGCCTGAGACCAAAGACACGAGACTGGGAAATCAACCTTAAACACTCTGTCTTTCTGTTTGATCCTTGGGTAGACAGCCTGAGCCGGGGTGCCCCCAGCAGCCTACCGAGGAACGGGGAAAGTACTCGTATTTCAACGGGCGCGTTGGGGGCCAGGGCCTAGTTCTCCATTGACGCAGTACTCAGTACGGGGCAGGGTGGGCGGCAGCCTATCAATGCGTCGGGATGATGCGGTGGACGAAACGTGGGCAGGGGGGGGGAAGAGTGAAGGGTAGGGAAGGGGAAGGGTAAGGGAATGGAAGACAACCTTCCATTGAAGGGGTGGGGGGGCCCATCTAGAGAGAATGTTTTTCAGTCCAAAGGTCCTTAAGGTATTTGTTTTGTGCCAGCTATTAAGTAGATGGTAGTGATCATCTAGTGGTCTTAGTTGAAGCCTGACACTTGCGAGTAGACAAATTCAACGATCGTAGAGTAACAATGATAGTAATCACACTGCGAAATATTGAGTCCGTCCAGCAACGAGTGTTCTACTGGGGGCATAAGTGCTTCTCCCTTTAACTAACTACTTAACTAAGCGCCCTACAGTCGTACATAATAATTAGTTATTTCTCTTAACCCCAACAGCAGAGTATTGTTGGCCAGTACCTGGAGTGTCTCAATATTGTAGTAGCCTGAGTCCTTACAGACAGCGGCGGCAGAGAGACATATTGAAACCACTCAGAGTCAGCATCTACAGTCCCGTGTCGTGAGCATCCATTGGCAGTCATCTAATTGAATTATTATGTGTACTTGTACGCGAGCAAGCGGTGCCTGAATTCAGGTCGGCAAAAGCAGGGTCAATCCAGTCGGCTATCACCTGGCACTGCGATTGATTCACGCAGTGCCATCTGCCTGCATTATCCCTTTCCCATCCCTCTTCTTGTATTCCCATTCGATCTCTTCCTGCCCGCTGCAATTGGTGCCCAAAGACGTGGTGGTGGTGTTGTTCAAACGATTTTAGCGATTTAGCGCGGGAAGCAGCACCAGAACACCGCGATAGTAAGGGAAAGCCGCCCACAACGACAACCTCCTCCCTCCTCCCTCGTCCCTCCTCTTTCCCGCTCCCGCTCCACCTTCCAGCTCTCCTCGCTCATCAGTCAGACACCCGGTCAACCACGATGAATGAGCATCAGCCGCAATCCTCTACCAGGTCTCGATTCAGATTTCCGAGCTCTTTCAAGACCAACAAAGACACGCTTCCCCCTCTCTCCGCAGACCGCCCGCCTCTTCGCAAACCACAGTCGGCCGCTTCACTCCAGCGTCACCCATCTGCCCCAGTCTACCCACGACTTCACACCCCACTCTCCAACCGCGACTCGCACACACAATCACATTTCCGCACAAAATCCACCGCCTACGGATCTTCTAGTTCTTCCATTGACCAGGTCAGCGCTGGTCCGTCACCTGTCCTGCCCGGGTCAGAGTCCAGTCTGCCCACCTTATCGCCCTTTGCGAATTCGCAGCATTCACACCTCTCCGCATCGTCGCAGAGCTCCAGGGATGACCTGACCACGGCGCCGTTTGAGAAGTTTGGAATTAACAAATCCTTCACCTTCGATACCAAAAAGCGATCAGACGCAACTCGCCCTACGCCCCCACCGCTACACCACACACACACCAGTCCCGAACCCAGAGGCCTGCATCTGCTGCAATCACCAACTTCATCCGATCGCAGGATGGAGGTCACTCCGCCGCGCTCTGACAATGGCGCGACCAGTCCCAAGCGTCACTCTGACGATAGCAGTAGTGGAAAACCGTCGCTCTCGGGCAGAAAGAAGAGCGGATTCTCAAGCTTCATGAATAGCATGCTCGGCAGTCCACGAAACATCAAGATCTCGGCCCCGGAGAATCCAATCCACATGATCCATGTCGGCTATGACAATGTTACTGGACAGTTCACGGTAAGTCTCAGTTTTCTGCCGCTCTGGCCGCTGCTCGATCTTCTTCCCAATCTTCTTGTGCAAGGCCTCGCTTTCCGCGCACCTTCACCTCACATCACATGCACTACGATCCCCCCGCCGCGTGGCCAGTTCCGCTGACGTCGTCTATGCAGGGCCTCCCCAAAGAATGGCAACGAATGCTTGAGGAGTCTGGTGTCTCCAAGACGGAGCAGGAAGAAAATCCGCAGCTGATGCGTGACATTGTCAACACCTATCAGAAGAATATAGGTATAATGGACGATGAAGGTGTCTGGGACAAGTTCGGCCATGCAAAGCTGTCAGATTCACCCCATGGCGCTGGTCCTCTTAGTGCAACCATCTCTGGTCCGATCAGTGCTCCCTCATTCAGTGGCCCCATGAGTCCTGGTGGCTACAATCCAATGGGCGGCGGTATGATGTCGCCACCCGCGAGTCCGCGCTTTCCTCAGAACCATGAGACAAGCTTCGAGAATCCCCGAGCTCCTCCACCAATCCCCCGTATCAACGCCGCCAGCACACTCTCTCCCAACCCTCCGAGTTCCAGGTCCAGTCTGGTACCGAATCGCGCACCGCCAAAACCGCCTGCCCAGAATTTTACCCCGGCTCGAGCCGCTCCGCAACCGCCCGTGGTCAAGGAAATGGTGATGCGACCCAATCAAGATGCGGCGAAGCAGGCCTACATGCCGCCCTCGATTCCGGAGAATGCTCCGGCTGCTCCAGAGTCAGAAGGCAGTCATTCAATCCTCGCAATCGATCACCCAGCTCCGCCCCGATATACTCCAACCACGGTCAACAACCCTGTCCAGTATCAACAACAGCAGGAGCAAGCAATGGCTATCGCACAGCAAGCGATCGCAAGCAAGCAGCTCGATCGCAGTCGAAGCCAGAAACACACGCAGGAGAGAGCCGAGGCCGAGCCAGAACCACAGGCATTGACTCCCGTCACTCCTCAGCAACAATTCGCCAACGTGCCCAGCCCCACAACAGCCACGCAGCAGCCACAACCGCATGTTGGGCCAGTCCCTGGTCCTCGGCCAAGGAACCGAGTCAGGCAGAGCACTGGTATCGAAATTACGCAGCGACTGAAAGCCATCTGTACCACTGGCGATCCCACCACGAAATACAAAAACTTGAGCAAGATTGGGCAGGGAGCCTCCGGAGGTGTCTACTCCGCATACGAAGTGGGGAATAACAATTGCGTGGCCATCAAGCAGATGAACCTTGAACAGCAGCCCAAGAAGGATCTGATCATCAATGAGATTTTGGTGATGAAAGACAGCAAGCACAAGAACATCGTCAATTTCATGGACAGCTTTCTGCACGAGGGCGATCTTTGGGTTGTCATGGAATATATGGAAGGCGGCAGTCTGACCGATGTCGTTACTTTCAACATTATGAGTGAAGGACAGATTGCGGCAGTGTGTCGAGAGGTAAGACGGAGGGCATCCTGCGGTGATTCCGTGTTGCTGACTTGTCACAGACGTTGAATGGCTTGCAGCATCTGCATTCCAAGGGAGTGATCCATCGTGACATCAAATCAGACAATATTCTGCTGTCACAAGATGGTAATATCAAGCTGACGGATTTCGGCTTCTGCGCTCAAATTAACGAATCGCAAAATAAGCGGACAACTATGGTTGGAACGCCGTACTGGATGGCGCCCGAGGTGGTGACACGCAAGGAATATGGGCGAAAAGTCGACATCTGGAGCTTGGGCATCATGGCGATCGAGATGATTGAGGGAGAACCTCCTTACCTGACCGAGTCGCCTCTTCGAGCTCTCTACCTGATTGCGAAGTATGGCACTCCGCAGATAAAGGAAGAGCACAAGTTGTCTGCTGTGTTCAAGGACTTCTTGCATTTTGCCTTGAAAGTTGAGCCGGAAAAGAGAGCAAGCGCTCATGATCTCCTCTGCGTAAGTCGGAATCGTCGTGTGCGCTCGTTGCCTTGGTACTGATATTTCTGCTAGCATCCATTCATGCAGTCCTGTGAGCCTCTGTCTAGCCTGGCACCCCTTGTGAGGTCTGCCCGTTTGAGCAGAGCCCAAGAGCGCAATCAAAAGGGAAGTTGAGTGTACTTGATCATCATCATCATCGTCGTCGCCATCATCATCATAATCATCATCATCATCATCACGGTCTTGCGTGCAAGACGTTGCCATCGGACGCGGTCACGATCCTACTTGGCTTCTGAGGACTCCTGCTAATCTGATAGAGAGTCTCGTGGTATAAGCTCTTTATCTTCTCCGTTTCGGACTGTGTACAACCAGATCGACGCCCAGCAGCCCGCAAGAAGTCTTTCATCGTTCATCTCCCTATTCCTAAGAGCACCTGGCGTACTGGCGCATTTCACAACGTCTTGCGCGCAGAGTCCCGCTATTCACGTACCCGCAGTACCCTTTTGCATGTTCCCAGACTCTGTTTCCATCATCAAACACAGCTGGTTTCCGAACATGACAAGAAAAAAATTTCGCACACAGCCAGGCGTTGGCAGGACGGATGGGAAGGCACCCTTTTCACGAGCTTATGTACAATTTTCTTTTTTGGCCAGTCTCATGCAGAAAGATTCTTTGATAGCTCACTCAGACGTGCTTCGCTCGGGCAAGAGCAGGTGGAAATGGTCACAGATGAGCGGGCAGGGCTAGAGACAGTCTCACCGCAGACAATCACAAATCAGTGGCAGAAGTCAGTCAAAAAATAATATACAAGTACCTGAACATGTTATGTTGGGCAAGAGGACTCAATGCGACTCTGAATTCGATTGAACGTCCATGTAAGAAGACGTCCGAACATTGCCTTGCAGCAACAGAAGTGATTTAGTTAGTCAAATAATGCCTTGAGTGTCAGATATACCCATCTTTATACCGTCTCCCGGGTCACAAGACATTGGGAGTACAGCTTCAGTTGCCCTCTGTCAAGCCTGGGATGGCCGCGTGGACGTTTAGGCGGCGAGCTTACCCATAGCAGCGTCATCGCGGAATTTCCGTTACCAGGGCTTCCACCTCGTCTCGAATCCCACAGCAAACAACCGACCTCTCCTTCTTTGAGCTACAGAGAGGGCCAGATCAGGCCGCTGCTTTCACATCATTCGCCACTCCTGGAATCATGTTTCGAGCTCAACAGAACGCTTTTGACGACGTCGTTGGTCAGCTCTCCACCCTACGGAGCCGGACCCTTGGAACTGGTTGACTGACCTCTTGTTCACAGCCAAGGCAACGGACGAGAACCTGACCTCGGAGAATTGGGAATACATTCTTGTGTGTAGCAGCGAAGGGCCCCGTAAGGCTTTTGAAAAGCTCACCGGTCGTTCAGGATGTTTGCGACAAGGTTGCAGGCAGCGATACGGGGTATGAAGAATGGCACCATTTTGGGGATTGCAGGGCCGGGATTTTGGCTGACGATCTCCTGTCTACAGACCGAAGGATGCCGTGGCCACCATGATCAAGCGTCTTGCCCATCGCAATGCCAACGTGCAGCTCTATACCCTCGAGGTTGGTCCTGCTCGTTCTGCTTCCGGGCATCCCCAAGCTACAGGCTGATGAGATTCGGATTTAGCTGGCCAACGCCTTGTCGCAGAATTGTGGACCCAAGATACACAGAGAACTTGCTTCGAGAAGTTTTACCGATGCCCTGCTCAGACTGGCTGGTGACCGAGTAAGAGGAGTCTCCACACCAGTGGCCAGGCCTGCCTTTGCTGATGACGGCCACTAGACTACACATCAACAAGTCAAGTCGAAGATATTGGAGCGAATAGCAGAATGGTCGAGGATGTTCTCGAACAATACCGAGCTGGGGATCATGGAGCAGGCATACATGAAGCTAAAGTCGCAAAGTGCGTCGATGTCAGAAGCACTTGCCAGTTCGTCACTGATCAGAGAGCAATAGATCCGAATCTACAACCCCCACAAGCACCTGGCAAAAGACAAATCACAGATGTCGATCGACAGAAAGAAGAGGAAGAGCTACAGATGGCATTGAAACTGTCGATACAGGATAAGCCGGAACCAGCAGGACCGTCAGCCAAGAAGTCAACTGCGATAGAACTATCAGGCCATTCGAGCGCAGCACAAGCCCAGCCTGCCCCGTCACAACCTGTACCTTCCGGCACAACCGCGGCGACCGTATCCCGTGTCCGCGCCTTGTTCGATTTCCAACCTTCGGAGGCAGGGGAATTACAATTCCGCAAGGGAGATGTGATAGCAGTTCTGGAGTCGGTCTACAAAGATTGGTGGAAGGGATCATTGCGCGGACAGACTGGAATCTTTCCTTTGAATTATGTGGAGAAGCTGTCAGATCCGACACAAGAAGAGCTTCAGAAAGAGGCGCAGATGGAGGCCGAGGTATTTGGGGAGATCAAGAATGTGGAAAAGCTACTGGCGCTGCTCAGCACCAGCAGTGGGGAGATGAATGTTCGGGACAATGAGGAGATCACAAGGCTGTATCATCAGACACTGGCCATTCGACCGAAGCTTATTGAGCTTATCGGGAAATATACTCAGAAGAAGGGTGAGCCAGGCTCGAGTCTTTGGGCGTCCTTGACTGACAAAATGCAGATGATTTCCAGCAGCTGAATGAGAAGTTCATCAAAGCTAGGAGGGATTATGAAGCACTTCTGGAGCAGTCGATGGCCCAACCTCCACAAGGTCACTACGGACGACCTGGCCAACTACCATATGCTTATGGAGGAGCACCACCCCCTCAAGGGTTTGCTCCCCAAAGATTTTACAGTCCTCAACCAGGTTCGATGCCGACTTCTAACCTGCTCTCAAATTTTACCTTGTCTGACCAACGTTCTAGATTCACAACCAATCAATGGTCCCATGCCCTTCCAATATCCCCCTCATCAACAACAGCAGCAAGCACAGCAATCTCATCCTCCCTATCCGATAGCCTCTCCTCCACCTCACAATCGCACCCCATCCGGCCAAAGACCACCACCACCACAATCAACCTCCGTCCCTCCGCTGGACCAATACCAACAACAACCCCCTCTTTCTTCGTCAATGTACCCCCAATCCCTCCAATCTGGCCCTCGCCCTTCTCAACAGACACCAACCCCCTACGACCATCATCCCCGTCCATCACAGACCTACCAACAACCCCAAGAACTAGGCCCCAACAGCCCTCAAGCCGATGACTCAAATCGCCATTCCTATCCACCAGCGGCCGCTGGCGTGCAGAATGTTCAACAACAACAGTCGTCGTCGGATTATTCCCCATCGATCTACTCGCCTGAAGATGCACAACAGCAGCAGCAGCAACCGCCGCCGCCATCGCAGCAACAGGGATACGCCCCTCTCCCATCACAGCAGAGACTACAACAACAACAGGTCGATAATCCTTACGCACCCCCAGGCCATCTACCACCTCCGGTACCTGGTGGAGCGGCTGGGCCAGGACATCCCCCAGCTGGGGTTATGAGTGGAGGGGGAGGATACGGATATCCAGCGCAACCGCAACAACAGCCACCCCAGAGTTTTGTCCACCCGGGCAGTGAGTACGGAGGAGGCGCGGGTGCGGTCTCGAATCCTGCCAGTTTCTACCGGTAAAGTGCACAAAGGGGAGCTACCTACCATGTACGGGGATTTGCGACCGAAGCCGCCCTAGACCATACCACCGCAGCGAAGCGATTGATCCTTCCCGAGTCGTTACGGAAAGGTTGCTAGATCAGGCCAGGAGTTGTTAGGATGGTTGACGTACTACTGTAGCTACCTTAAAAAAAATGGGTGGGCAATGCTGTTGAACAGGGTAGGGCGGGGCAGCTATTCAGGCAGCTGGTACGGCGAGGATTCTGAGCAAACCAGGGGGAGGGTATGGTAGGGTAGGGTAGGGTAGGGTAGTCATTTTGGCACATGGGCACGAGCACCGCCTCTCTCTCTCTCTCTCTCTCTCTCTGTCTCAGCCCTAATTAAGGGGAACTCTCTGTATGGTTTGGACAGTAAGCTGTGGCGTCCGACGGAGATGGAAATTGACTAGAAGCTACCAGAGTGGTGAGGGAGAGTGGTGAGGGAGAGTGGTGAGGGAGCGATCTGTTGCTTGGTGTTATCTGGGAAGTTCGAAGTTGCAATGTAAGTGGGTTTAGTTCTTTGATCGAAGAGGGGATGGGGGAGTGGGGGGAGGGAAGAGGTGATATCTAAGGTTCGCGCTGCCTCCCTCCCCTGCGTAATCCTAGAAGGTGTTCTCTATCCACGGCGGTTGGATTTTACCAAGACTGCGCATCTCTCCTCTCCTTGGTCTCTGCTTGCGTCTCCTTCTCTCCCTCCCTCTCTCTCTCCACCCCCCCCCAACTCTCTCCTTCTGCGCCACGCTGTCGCTAGCTACCCTTGAACAGCCTTTAACCAGGCTCTATCCCCCAGATCCCTACTACTCCTCCTCCCTCCTCCCTCCTCCCTCCCTCTTCTCCTCCCACACCCCACTGCCAACCCTCCTCTCCTCTCACCAAACCACTCCGCTCCATCTCTACTCTATTTCTGATCATTCGCCTGCAAGTATTTATAGGCGCCGAAGGCGAGGGCGCCTCCCACGAGGATGGCAGCATAGAGACCGATTCCCAACGAGGTGGTTGATGAGGAGCTGCTGCTGTCTTTCGGGCCGGCGGAGACGTGGGAGGTGGATGCGGGTTTTTGGGGTGGGTCGCCTTCCTGTAGGGTGAGAAGGGGAGGGGGGAAGGTGTTAGTGAGAATGTCTGAGTTGTGAGGTGGAGTGGGATGGTGTGGTGTGGTATGAGGTGGGTGGAGCGGGAAACTGGGGAAGGGGAAGGAGGAAGAGGAGGATGGGAATGCATGCGCTCGACAGTGATTGCTAGATGTCTGGCGCGGGGGGCATTTGTGCTATGGCTTGCGTGGAGCGTGGAGCGTGGAGGGTTTTCCTGGTCAAACGTACCACTCTCTTCAGCTTTCCCACTTTTAGCCCTTCGAGGATCTCTCGTGCCTCGTCCGAGTGGCCAACATCTTCGAAGGCTTCAGTGGCGTCTTGGCCACCTACATCTAGGAGGACTTCTTCCCCGCCTCTGTAGAGAGAAGGATGGACTATCAGCACGATTCTTTTTCAAAGGGTGTGATTCTTGTGATGTGATGTGCGATAAAGGAAAAATTTCGGTTGCCAGTGTCAAATTGACAGGCCGGCACCAATTGACAGAGAGGTAGGCAACCAGATAGGCAGTGAGACCGAGGTGGGTCAAGCCTTGGGTGTGACGTACGGATGCTCGTCAATAAAACTCGAGGTGTTGTATACTTGGTCATGGATAACGAGGTAAAGGTCTTTTTTTGAAGAGTGGCTCGAGACCTCAGCGTAGGTGAGTTCCTCGCTTCCAGACATTTTTTCAGATATTGGTGGACTCTATGAAGGGGAGGAAGCTGTCCGTCGAGCCGGGCTGCAGAGGCAATTGAAAGCTGGCCAGACAAATCTTTGCTTTGGGAATCAGAGAGCAAGAATGCTTTGTGTAAAAGTCGATAGAGCGCAAGGCCGTTGGTGGAGGGAAGAATTGAGGTGGAAAGTTCTCCGGCAGTTTTTTGGTAGATTCGCAAATCGCAGGCTATCTGAGCGTCGGTAATCTTTGTTGATGCCAATGGTGCTTGTTGAGCCAAGACAAAAGGAGACCGACGGACGGGAATCGGTCCGCGTTTTCCTCCCATCTGCTTTCCTCTTCCCTCGGTACTACTATCAACTATTCTATTATTACAATGATCATTGGGCCAGGGGGACTCACCTGCACGTGGAAAGACCATGTCTGATCCATGATCATAGAGACGACATCGAGGACGGCTGGACACACCCTGGTGAAGCCAAGGAGGCTGGAATGAACAGCTTTTTTCGACCAAGACCGCGAAAGAAGGAGAATAGGAGAGATGAAGCGAAGCCCGAAGACTACGGGAACCGCTCCCCCAACTGAGAGACCGGTAAGAACGCGACGACATAAGAGCTGTGTAACTTTCTGGAGGCTGCCCAGTACATGATCTCACCACCGTCTTCTTCCTTGAAATCAACATTTTGAACTTCCCAGATAACACCAAGCAACAGATCGCTCCCTCACCACTCTCCCTCACCACTCTCCCTCACCACTCTGGTA
>QQTW01003893.1_pt1 | contig 11116 bp, 22 predicted proteins | sample 1904831 | NCBI WGS metagenome assembly QQTW01 (sample SAMN09435610, study PRJNA476489) | Subsurface metagenome, whole genome shotgun sequencing project.
AAGTCAGGGGGAATCCAGCCAGGCACTTTGATGAGAGGTATGACCTGCGTTGGCGCATGCATCAGTAATTCTTTGCGGATGCACTTGCATGACCCGAATTGGACATCATACCAATGATCCGATAAACCTAATTTCTACTAGTTGTCATTATCACCCTTCAGGGTCTAACCATGTCATTCAGACTGTCGAGTGTGCCTGCATCTTCACCGGGCAATGCTCGATAACTTACTTGGTACTGGCACATCCATCATCATTCACTATCTGTCGCTGCAATGCAACTCTATTCGTACCTCGGAGATGATCGGCGATCTCGTCAATCTATCCGATGGTTCTTGCGATCGATTTGCTTCTTTCCTTAGCATGTCCTTGAGCCTACTTAAGCCTCACTGGCTAGATTCATACGTCATCAATCAAATGTACAGCTGCAGCAAGTAAGTGTCCTAGCCACGATGGGAAAACTAGTAGTATGGTATAACTCGCAAACTAACTCGGGTTGATGATAGTAGGATATGATATCGGGTCATGCGGTTTTCAAGGACTATGATAGGAAAACTACTCCAATATCTCGTGCATATTCCATTCTTTCACCCCATCACTCAACAAATCCACTTGGCTCCATTGAGGAAGCTTGCTGCAACTCAAAGAAACATGAATGCATGTCGGTGATCATTTGCACTGATTACTTGCATGCAATGGGATTACAGTAGTGAACTATACCAAGGTGGGCAGAGTGATTGAGAAGTCGGACCATCTAGCTCGTCCTCGATCGACACATCCATGTTTACCTTGGAGGTACTTAGTGATGGATCCTGACTTTGAATAGGGTCAGAAGAGGTTCCCAGGGCTTTCATGAGAAGGGTCGACGTGTGTCGATCTCGATCTCCCTCGCTCTAATATTCTATCGCGCGACTTTCCATCATCATCGAACAATGTGCATGGGTGACATCACCCTAAGACCTTGAAGGCAGGATGAATGGTGACTCATGCATCCTCGCGATGGCTATGAGTCTGCAAGTCGTGTTAGAGGGTTGCAGTGGCGTCGATCTCATCCGAATGCTTTCCTACCTGCAGAAAGAGTCATGCTTGCTCGGTTCATATGCCATATCCTCGATGGATGGGCTCCAGTGATGAGAGCTCAAGGGCCTATAAAGATACCCTTCTTTCCCATCATCCTCATTCCTCAGATCGTACCATCGTCCTCGCAACTCAGATCGTGATCCGATATCCCCAAGCCTACTCGAACGTGCCCCTACTCGACCGTGCCCAGCGCTCTAAAGCCAACGCAACCTCTCTCGTCGTATCTTCGCGAACTCAACCAGCATCATGCGTGGCCTGTACCTTGGGTTGTCAGCCATCCTGGCCTCTCTTGTCTCTTCGGTCGCTGTGCCAGCCGCCAACCCTCAAAATGATGGTATCTTTAATTGCGGGATTGTTGGAGGTTCGTCTATCCTTCACCCATTTCAATAACTTTGCTCATGTAATACTGATTCATTTCTTAGCTCCTTGCAACAGCCGCAACGATTGTTGTCTCGGACTCATATGCGATGCTAGACCGGTGTTCGGTCTCTTGGGGCAAGTGTGTAATGTTGACCCGATACCGGGGAAGTAATGCCGGTATGCATTTTTTCTTGATCAACCGCTCACATTCCCGGAGCTACTGCTAGCTTGAGTCGACTGACCATGTCTCCGTAGCAAATAGGGTGGTGAAACCACAAGATGCACTACATTGTTGGACAGGATCAAAGCACCACCGAGCCTAGGTTTCGCTCAACTCTCCTCCTGAATCACCAAGTCATTCAACTTGATGACGTGATCAGATGGATAGGAAAGGTTTCATTTAAAGTATTACAGCTTGTACTCTCGTTGAAAGAAATTGAGCTACTGGGTTGAACATGCCGGACAAGGGGTTCTTGCTTGTCGAGTATACGGTAGCAGCTTGTACATTCATTAGATACAATTTAAGCTGCATCCAACACAATTCTTTCTCTGATATCATTGTTTATCATTGGTAGGATGATCGCATATTTGTGAAGATCACACTGAAGCAAGCTACTTCATAAAAGAATGAAGTCGGTAGTCTAGACAGAAATGACGGCCGCCACAGAGGTATTCTTGACTTTCCTCGGTAGACCTTACTGAAAATGTAGAGTGGACGTCTCGCGGCAATAGCAGAGTACGAGTTCGTTTTGCAGAAGTCTTCAAGCGCATTGGACCAGCAAGTACTTAGCTAAACCCCAAAACTTTTCATTATGTACTTGAGGGTGAGAGATTTCCATACCAAGTACTCTCCATCATGTCCTTGAAGATACAGAATTGCACCTTAAGTCATAAGGTGGAGCAAGTACTCGCTGGTCCGGTGCGCTCGAAGACTTCTACAGACCGACTTAGTGACCAGCATACTAGGAAGGATTTGCCGAATCAAGAATACCTGCGAAGTGGCCGTCATTTCTGTCCACCGACTTCGAACAATCCGATCGTGTCTCATCATTACATCAAATAGCATTGATCACAATACAGATTTCTTCTGTTTGTCTGAAGCGCAACCAATACAATTCACATGACTTGTTTAACTCAGAGTTTTGAATGTGTGAAATGAATACGTGGTATAGCTGATCGATGTGGCGACCTTTGGGGCGCAGTAGCCGTGGGTAGAATCCTTGCTTGACTGTCTAGCTAGGAAGGAATTCTATATATGTTGCTCTGTGGGCATAACACTGTTGCTAACACGTGACTGCGTCACCACGTGACCGTACTTCCTCCAACAATAGCAAGACTCGGATTGATCCTTGGAGAACAACGACTACTTACCAGAGCCACATGAGCATCACATCATCTTTAGTCCATCAGATATTCGGATTAGAGTCACGTGATAGGAGCTTCATCTCGAAGATCACGTGAATGCAAGTGTTGACTTTTGGATTCAGTCCAGGAGAGCCGTGCGACGTGAAGCTGGCATCTCCAGAAGTACCCATCAACGAATCAGCCTCCTATGAGATGATGGCTCGCTGCCAAGATACTATTCACCTGCATATAGCGGCCTTATGAACGGGCAACTGAAGTTAGCAGCTGCAACTACAACTTCCCTCAACATGGATCTCATCACCATTTGAACTTTATCCACCATCGACATTCTCTCCAGGGTAGATCTCAGCCATGGCCATGCAAAGTACGCGACAGTGGGGCGTCACACCTCCGATATCCACCGCTCTACCGACTCCGGTAGAGCTGGCCGCAAATGACGCCCTCATCGAAGAGCTGAAGAGACAGAATAACTTTGAATCACCCGAAGACACGCAGCGCAGGTGAGTTGATCACCATGAGGGATGACACCCAAGTGAGAGCTCACCTGTTTGCAAGGACCACCGTGCTGGAGTCGTTGCAACGCATCACGACCGAGTTTGTGCACCAGGTCAGCAAGAAGAAAGGATACAGTGATGCCCTCGCGGACGGCGCTGGCGGCAAGATCTTTACCTACGGTAGCTACCGTCTTGGTGTCTACGGACCCGGTACGCGTTTTCGCGTCCTCAGGTCAACATCAACAGTTCAGCTAACGGACTGCTCCCAGGCTCCGATATCGATACCTTGGTGGTTGTTCCGAAGCATGTCTCGCGCGAAGACTTTTTCGAGATGTTCCCCACGCTGCTTACGGACATGGCCCCGCGTGGCGCGATCACAGAACTCACGCCCGTGCCAGATGCCTTTGTACCGATCATCAAGTTCGAGTATTCGGGCATCGCCATTGACCTGATCTTTGCCCGACTGGCCCTGCCTCAGGTGCCCTTGACCTTGTCTCTGAAGGACAAGTCTATCCTGCGTGGAGTGGAAAACCGAGATCTCCGAAGTCTGAACGGTATCCGAGATACCGACGAGATCTTGGAGCTGGTCCCACAGCAGAAGACTTTCAAATATGCTCTTCGGGCGATCAAGCTTTGGGCGCGGCGTGAGTGGTTGGTGCTGATATTTTGTTGAACAGAATCACTGACGACATGCCATGTACAGGGAGAGCCATCTACGCGAACGTCATGGGTTTCCCCGGAGGGGTCGCCTGGGCTATGCTGGTGGCACGAGTTTGCCAACTATATCCGCAAGCCACCAGCGCCGTTATCCTGAGCAAGTTCTTCGTGATCATGTGTAAGTGGTCATGGCCAACCCCCGTACTGCTCAAAGCCATCGAAGACGGTCCCTTGAACGTACGGATATGGAACCCAAAAGTATGTATATTTGGTCCCTAGAGGAGGCCTTCTCCTCTTGCTCACAAGTCTTAGCTCTATCACGGCGACAAGTTCCATCTGATGCCCGTCATCACGCCCGCGTATCCTTCAATGTGCTCGACCCATAACATCTCGCAATTCACGAAAAAGATCATCTGCCGCGAGATGGAGAGGGCAGCCAAGATCGTCGAGAAGATCTTCTCGAAGCAGCTCCAGTGGAAGGATCTCTTTGCGAAGCACAGCTTCTTCACCAACGGGTACAAGTATTACCTCAGCGTGATTGCCGCCAGCCGGAGTCGAGAGGCTCAGCTCATCTGGTCCGGTCTGGTGGAGTCCAAGGTGCGACTTCTCGTTGCGTCATTGGAACACGTTGAATCGGTCGAGCTAGCACATCCCTTCATCAAGGGCTTCGACCGCGTCCATCGATGCCACACCGAAGACGAAGTCGAAAAAATCCTGTCGGGAGATCTGCAGTTCCATACAAAAGACATTCAGACGGAGTCGACCGACCTAGTGGCCGATCAGAAACGTGAAGAGAATGGCGATGGCGGCAATAAAGATGAAGTTGCCCACGGTGAGGCCCACAACGGGAATGGCGAAGAGAAGAAAAACGGATTCGAGCATACGATATACACCACCACATTCTACATTGGCATCGAGATCATCCAAGGTGGGCTCCTGATCGCGCTCTTTGATTGTTCGGCTGACGTGTTCGATAGATGGCACCAAGCAATTGGATCTCTCGTACAGCACGAACGAGTTCAAGGACATCTGCACCGGATGGCAGCAGTTCGATCCGGAGCAGAACTCCCTGACGGTGTCCTGGACACGCAAGTTAGTGATCCACTTCCCATCCGCTGTCGGCCGTTCTCTTTGACCCTTGTAGTTACGATCTTCCGGACGACGTCTTTGAACCCAACGAGACCAAGCCGATTCGCACCAAGACCAAGAAGGTCAAGAAGGCCGATGGGTCGTCGGTCAAAAGGAAGCTCTCTGCGATGGGCCAGGAGGTACGTCGTCTAGCTTGGCTTGTCCCGCTCACTTAGGAAGTCGGCCGTTCTTTTCGGTGGAATACCTCATCCCTGGGAACTCTCGGGATCCATGGACCACGGGATTTTACTTGTGCATTTGCATTCCAGTGTGACTGCTGACTTGCACACCACGACCCACAGGGACCGGCCGGCAACCAAGCGCAACGACAGAAGCTCGCGAGCAATGCGTCGACTGCCTCGGTCACCTGATCGTGAGGCGCTGCCCACAGCTACGCGCCCTTCTGGCTGCCTTGCTTCGTGACTAAACGCTACTGACGACGCCCGTGCTCTAAGATCCTCCTTCCAACCCGATACCGACCGATGCGAACAACGTCAATCCTCCCGGCGCACATCTCCGACATCAGTCGACACCTCGCATGACACTGACTGTCGTCCGTACCACAGCTCTTCTTCTACCTCTACATCTCGTTCTTGCTCGACATTCGAAGAAAAACTAACCAACACAGCTACAATGACTCGTTTGAGCACCATCACCTACAGGATCATCATCTTCCTACAGCCGGAGTCATGGTAGATCTCAAGACAGCAGAGCCCTTTGCATCAGGCGGATCTCATTTGGAGCTTCTCATTCCAACCCGGAAAGAAACTGCTTTCAACTCTTCGCTCAAACAAAGACGAGGCTTTAGGGTGCGGATTTGCAAAAGGACGGGGGGCTACGGCATCAGCTGCTTCTTTCAGCTTGTCAACAAATCATGTGTACATAGCCTCAAAATTAATATGATACGTTTTATTACTGCAGCCTTTCCTCCCCACACCGCACGAGTCCACAGAATCATCTTTACTCTGAGCCGTGCATTACGCCGTCGGTGTGATGTGTCGATGTCGCATAGGCTGACGATTCTGCACCTTGACGCTGCCCGACGAACTCTGCGACGCACGCATCAACCTGTTTTTACTGGCATCACATACTGTGATCCTCTTCGACGAAGCAGCTGCTCTCCAGGAAAGTACGTATCAAGACGGGCTCAATTTCAGTCCATAGTCGGTGAGTGGACGTCCTCCTTGTCTCGTCTACGCGTTCCATCCCGCTGCGCTGCGCTGCGCTGCCCACCGCGTTCATTCAATCACATCCGACCCACGCCCCGTCGCGCATAGTTCGATTGGCCGACTGCTGCGCCGCCACGGAGGAGTTGGGGTTCCACGAACCACCATCGTGCTTACGGTGGCTGACGCCGCCCAGATCACACATCACACGAATCAGCACCGTATCTTTTCCTGGTCAGTCGATCACCAGTCGCCTATCGTAGTGGAAATTCCAGGCACGCGTTCCTTGATGCAGATGGAGCTATAGAGTTACTGCAGGGTGAAAGGGCGGCGTCAGATGAGCAGGGGAGTGAGGCAAGCGAAGTCCGTAGGGCTGTTGGTGTGCAGGGGAGGATGACTGGGCTTGGTGAGTCACAAGTCTTGGTCTGCCCTACTGCTGTCACCCATAAGTAGACTTGTCATCAGGTGACACAGCTCTTCTGATAGTTCTGATAATAGTCGTTTGCTATAGCCGTCTATCATAAGTAGATGCGCTTTTGAGCCACCCATCCCCCGATTTATGATGATGACTGCAGATATGTTCGAGCTTGTCAAAAGTTCTGAAGCGGCTACTGCTGGTTACTCATGCAGTCATGCTAGGGCTGACGCGGAAGAGCCCAAAGTCAATGGCGCTGCAGCGCTACGATCTCCATCACCATCGGACGACCAACACGTACAGTATCACCGTTTTTCATTCCTGGTCTGGTTCCCGGAGTGACAACGCATACGCTCTAAAAGCTCAGAGAATGTAGCAAGAAGATGAAGCTGTCACTTCCGCAATTCCTTTTATCTGCAGGGGAACAGAAGATACCACCCTGAATGGTTTCAGGCTGTCGGCCCGTCGCCAGCCGTTCTCTGCAACCAACGGCGCTTGCGGCGTATAGGCGCCAGCGATGTTGGATCAGCCTGGGCCAGGCCAAGACCAACCTCGACGGCCACGTCTCGTTGAAACCAGGAAGGACCCGGGAAGAATGTCAGCTTCGTTCTTCTTTTGAGACCGTCGGGGTCAGGTGGAGGAAAGTGCGACTCATCTTTCGTGCCAAGGGAACACAGCCTTACCATGAGGCCGTGTTTCCCCTGCATTGCATGCGCAACGCACGTCTTCCCTCGTGGCGCTTTCTGTTTTTGGCAATGGCCTCGAGGCCATTGTTCTTTCCGTTTTTTGCTTTCCCTTGGTGTCAAGCTGGAAGCCGCTGTCAGCAGGACCGTGCCGTCTGTGTTGGGAATCCTCCTCGGATGCCAGCTGTTCTACTATAAGAATCTGAGACTCCCGCCGCGGATCGTTCGAGGATTTCGTCAAGTCCAGAACTTTTGTATTGTTATCAGTTTATGAAATTATCAATCACGACTACCATGGCAGAAGCGACGAGAAGGACGTTGATTGTTTGTTGCGACGGTACGTCAACGACACGGACATTTCCAGCTACCCTGTGCCCAGAGGAAAGCGCTGCTGTTGGGAAGAAGAATACTCATCACCCTCTCCAGGTACTTGGATGAACTCGGACAATGGCTATGTTCGTCCCGGGCTGTTCGGGAACGGCCATCTACAGACACCTTCGAACGTGACCCGCATCTGCCGGGCCATTCGCTCCAAGGCCGATGGCGGCAACGTGTCGCAGATCGTCTACTATCAAGCCGGCGTCGGGACCGGAGCCAGCCTCTGGGACCGCGTGGCTGGTGGAGGTGCCGGCTTTGGCTTGTCCGAGAACTGCCGTGAAGCGTACGCCTTCCTGGCGAACAACTACACCCACGGTGACGACATCGTCCTCATGGGCTTCTCGCGAGGCGCCTTTACGGCACGCAGCATCGCCGGTCTCATCGGGTGCATTGGACTCCTTACGAAGAAGGGACTCGCGAGCTTCTACCAGGTCTTTAAGGACTATGAGAATTCGCGGAATCCAAAATACGTGCCCGAGTATCCGGATGACCCGTTCGAGAATCGGCCTTGTTTCACCGACGCCGCATACGCCAAGGAGCTTGAAGTGGTTCGTTTCTTTCAGATCCATGGTCCTAAAGCCGTTACTCACAGCTTCTGCAGCGCGGTCTCACCAGGCCCAATGTTCCCATCAAGGCCGTAGCAGTCTGGGATACGGTTGGTGAGTGGCATCGACTCTTTACTATCATGAATACGTCTAATGTCTATAGGATCACTTGGTCTTCCCAAGGTGACCTGGCTCGAGACTCTGGGCATCGTGCCGCAGAACCGCGAATACGCGTTCCACGACACTAAGTTAAACCCGAAGATTGAGAATGCATTCCAAGCCCTGGCACTGGACGAGCAGAGAGGTCCCTTCTCACCGGCCGTCTGGGAGAAGCCAAACGGCTCGCCCACCGTGAGTTACGTCAAGTTATTCGACGCCGCACACTGCCACTGACGACCCCCCAGCACCTAAAGCAAGTGTGGTTCCCAGGCGCACATGCCAACATCGGTGGTGGCTATGACGACGTGGTGATGGCGAACATTACCATGGCCTGGATGATGCAGCAGCTGAGTCCCTTTATCGAATTCGACCGGAGCTATGTCACGGAGGAGTACAAGCTCTACAAGCTCCAACATCGAGACAAGGGACTACGGCTCCGGCCGTGGGCATGCGGTACGTCCAGTCGCGATAAACTCCATCTCTGCACTTCGAGGTTCAGCTAATCCACCATAGGCAAAATCTTCAACTCGGTCAAGGGCGTACACTTCTTCGCCGGCAGCAAGCCGCGCACGCCGGCCCACTACTTTGCCATCGACCCCGACACGAACCGACCGACCACGAGGCTACTCGAGAACACTAACGAGTCGATGCATCCGTCGGTGCGGGTGCGGTACGGGCTTGAAAAAATGGGCCTGGATGACCGCGGGCCCTATAACCCCGAGTCTCTGAAGGGCTGGAAGCTCATGGGCGCCGATAGCACGAATGACGGCTCGACGACCGACGGGCTCAAGGGACCGATATGGTGGCAGTACACCCTGCCCGACCCACGGCTCGACGACGCGCACCGCACCCTGTACGAGGATAAGCTCGGCGAGATCGAACTGGAGCTCTTGCGGCATGACTCGACCGCGCTCGGCGATCTGCCGCCTCAGCTTTATGCTGAGAGGCTTCTCTCTCTTCAGGGTGGTCCGTTCCATTGAGGTCCTTTCGTTCGTTTTGTGCGTGCGGTGGGCGTGGTTCACCTGTATATCGTTATTTTTTTCACTGTCTGCATAGCCAGGTGCGGGTGTTTTCTATTGAAGCCTCTTCATTAATGAGCCATTGAGTTTAATAGTATCTCGAACTGGTCTCTCGTTTCCGTGCGTACGGAACCTTTCATCGATCACCAAAGGTCAAAGCCTTGACGCGAAAAATTGTGCGGGGCATGGACCAGTCAGCTTCGAGATCCCCATACCTTCGACCTTTCGTGATGCTATTCATGGCCGCCCATGATCTTTCTTGGCAACCATCTTCTCTCATACCTTACTCGGTCGAAGGATATTGTACAGTATCCATCCAATCAAGCCTATACTCACCGTACTCTTCTCCACCCCACCTCCATGGCGCCTTTCCCACATCTACTTTTGACTTGTCTACAATTATCCGCAGCATGGCCGTTCACCTCCGCGACCCACCTTCCCCATGCTTCTGATATCATCCCCTCGACTAAACCTCAACGACAAGATCCTAGAGCTCATCTACGCAGACCGCTGATACTGACGAACAACTGCCCCGAAGCGATCCACCCAGGCATCTACACGCGGACCGGCGAAGGCCCGCTCGCGCATGGCTTCAAGCTGGACCCGGGCGAGACGACCAGCCTGCTCGTCGGCCCGGATTGCCGCGGCCAAGTCTGGGCGCGCACGAACTGCAGCTTCACGCGACCGACTAGCTGGGCAGAACACCGCGATGAATGGAGGCCTGGTTTACCAGCTTGCGATACGGGGGATTGCAATGGGGTTATGAGTTGCAACGTCCCTGTGAGCCCATCCCCTGTCACGCGTCAACTATCACCACCAACCCCAGTTTCCCGACCAAGCCCACTGACCAGTGCGTGCGCGGCGTCAAATGAAGGGCGATCCACCCATCACGCTCGCCGAGATCTGGCACAGCCACTCGCCGCAGAAACAAGCGTCATACCGCATCTCGCTCTTGCAAGGCTACAACCTGCCAATGGCAATCACGGTCGTCGAGCGCCCTTGGACATCGCATACCTTCCCACGCAGGCCCGCAAACGAGACGAACGCGGCCTGCATCGCGACAGCCAGCTTCGCGGCGCGGCCCGACTGGAACCCGTACGGGCGTGACGGGGATCGCACATACCTGGGCACCGACGCCGCGTTCCCGATGCCGCTCGAGCGCACCGAGACGTGGGAGACGCTGCGGAAATGGTGTCCGTGGGAACTACAGCGAGAGCCGTCTTACATTGCGGATCCTGGTGAGAAAGGCTTTCCCAAGGAGGATAAGGAGTGGCGCTCGCCTTTCGCGGCGTGTTACTCGTTGTGCGCGAGATATCGCGACGATACCAATTGCTGTAAGGGCCCGTTTGGGAAGCCCGAGTTTTGTCGACCGGATTATTACGCGGACAGGGTTAAGAGCGTGTGTCCGGATGCTGAGACATATCGTAAGTGGCTCCTGCTTCCTTCTCTATTGGATATCAATCATTAATTGTTCTTGCCCCTTTTCACTTTCTCCTTCTCTTCTCTTTTCCGTTGTAGCGTGGCGAGTATATACGTCGACCGACCGTTCGGACAGAAGAGCACCTCGAAACCGACGTCGCCGGGGATGACGAACGTTGTATTGGGCCAGTCGTAGGCTGTAATCCTCATTAAAAATCCACGTAAGAAGATTTACGCTAGAATTGCGTCGC
>QQTW01003894.1_pt1 | contig 11113 bp, 18 predicted proteins | sample 1904831 | NCBI WGS metagenome assembly QQTW01 (sample SAMN09435610, study PRJNA476489) | Subsurface metagenome, whole genome shotgun sequencing project.
TAATGTTATTCGATTGATTTTTTATACTGTTGTGTTGTTTTATCGACGTGTGAATCGAGGTGCTCGCTCTCGACTACGAGAGCGACTGCGACGAGAAGAAGTACGACGCTGAGGACTTTTACTACGAGAACGAAGACGATTCCGATGTCGTTGGAAGGTGGAATATTGGGATCGTTTGGCACCGAACGAGAGACCACATAGATACTACCATCTGGATTCTCTCGTTTTTGATTAATCAATAAACTTTCTTCTTTGATCGTACCGGATTGGGAACCTTCATTGCCAATGGTCAAGGTCAACACACGTCGAATGTATTTGGTCAATGGATCCAATTCTTTAATAATTTCTGTACTTTCCATAAATGGAAAATGACTTTCAAATGATGGATTCCCGACACATCCCCATAAATCATCTACTACCACCGAAGCATCACAATTGTAGATATGATGACGAAAGTAAATGCCCATTTCCGTTTTACTCATTTCATATTGGACTTCCAAGCCAAAATAGGTCATGGTTGGATTGGTAGGATTACGAAAAGCAGCTTCACATTCCGTCAATGCTTTGTCTGCATTGTTCATGGCATCACCCGCCAAGCGACGTAAGTCATCTTGATGATTGGACGCACTGGATTGTAATTGCAACGACGAAGCAGAAGATGATGTGATGGTATTGGTCAAGGCAGCAGGTGTTGTATTGGTCGAAGAAGTGGAATTGAGAATCAAATCCAAAGAAGGCATGTTCAATAACGGTTGCTTGGTGAAATAATCTTGAAGACGTTGAATGAATTTCATTTGTTCCATCAACGTTTTACGTAAAAATTCATTTTCTTGATCCACACGCGCTCGAATTTCAGCATGTTGTTCTGCTTCTTGTTTCCATCCTAATTCCGTATTGTGTTCGGAAGGTTCCGAAGATTGTAACACTTCAATTTGTTCTTTTAAATCTTTCACCTTGGAACGTAAAGCAATCAATTCATCCTAATAACCATACTGTTAATATTTATATTGTCAATATGATATAACAAACAAAACTTACTTTTTGACGTTGACGATGTTTCCGAGCAGCTTTGGCAATTTGAGCACGACGTTTGGCTTTGGGATCTTCATATTCTTGAGGATCTTTATCATCATCTGAATCATCGTTCACACTCGCAGTGGAACTAGCAGGTGCTTTTCGTTTCTTGGAAGCAGTGGTTTTGTTGCTTTTATCAGCAGCATTACTACTTGAAGCACCATTGGCAGTCGTTAATCCAGGAATGGACGAATTCAAACTAGGAAAGATTTGCGAATTTGAAGACATTAAAGGATTCATTCGATGAATGGGAGCTAAGGAATTCGAAGTTGATAGATTCGACATGGGCATTGGTAAACTCATTCCCATTGGCATGTTGGAAGAACTCATTGCTGGTTGTGGCATCCCTAATTGTGGTAACGAATTGGACGTACCAGTTGGATTGTTTCGTGAATTTGCAGCTTCACGAAGTAAATTATGAAATGCTTCCATGTTGAATCGAGAGTCTTAATGCACAGAAGAGAGCAATGGCTATCGCTGCTTATCTTGGGCACAGGAACGCTTGAGGGGGGTCTTGCTTGTCACGAACTGAGGCGTGTGATTACGGCGATATGGGAACAATCTAACAGTTTACGCAAGCGAAGGATTGTGAGTGATGATTTGAGGTGGAGGATTCGGAAGGCTCTCCCTCCACAAATTCCAGTTGGAGGAAAGAGGGATAGGGGAGAACATTGATTACGACAAGACGATGATATAGAGGATCCAATCAAATGAATGAAATATAGAGCCACATCCTTTGATTGGTCCACAAGAGAGTACGTTAAGCAGCAGCTGACAATGTGTACTAGCCAATCATTTTACGAGTGTTTTCGTATTCATACGATGATTACCCTAAATGATTGCAAAGCATTACGTCTGATGATGGGACTATATCTGGGATCTTCACCCAATTTATTATTTAGAATAGACCGAAAGTAAAATTCGTACTTTATAGGAGTGATAACCTAAATCAAAGTATTGGTGACCATCAGAACAAAATGGAGATAATGCAGGATATAAACAAGGTTGTGAAGGAACCACCACGTTTCTCTGGCAAGAAAACTCATGTAGATGGAAATACATGTTGCGGAAATGATGTTTCGTGTGGTAAAAGTGATTTAGTTGTTCGTGAGCCAGTGAAACCTCGCAAGAAAGTATCTGCAGCAATGAAAAGACGTATGGCAAATCAAATTCCAGAAACAATTCAAAATGACCCTGAACTCACCAAAGCAATCAAACAGGTATGCTTCTCTTCCATTTCTATAGGTACTGAATTGTACGATTTACATTTCAATACATAGTTACCATGGAACTATAATTTTGAAATTCGCAAGACAGTTTGGCGAATTAAACAAGCAGAAAGTAAACGAGTGGCACTTCAATTTCCAGAAGGTTTACTACTGTATTCATGTGTTATCTCGGATATCATTGAACGCTTTACCGGAGCAGATACCATTATCTTGGGTGATGTACGTAATTGAAGATGACAGTCCTTTTATTGATGATTTATTCATGACTCTGTTACTAGGTTACTTATGGCGCTTGTTGTGTGGATGATTTGACTGCCATTTCATTAGGAGCAGATTTCATGATACACTATGGACACAGTTGTCTTGTTCCAATTGATGTCACCACTATCAAAATGCTCTATGTGTTTGTGGATATTGCCATTGACATTGATCATGTACGTTTAACGAATGTTATCAAGAGTGTGAAGATGACTAATCTCCATACCACAGCTAGTAGAGTGTATGAAATTAACATTTCAACCAGACATCAAAGTAAGATCTCGTGTATTCTCTGTCTTCTATTGAAACAATGAGTGATGATTTCTGTGTATTATAGCTTGCGTTAATGGGAACTATTCAATTTGGTAGTTCCATGCATTTGGTATCTACAAAACTCAAAGATTATTTTACCAAATTATCCGTACCACAAGTCAAACCATTGTCTCCTGGCGAAGTACTTGGTTGTACGTCTCCCATAATTGATGATTGTGAAGCAATAGTGTTTATTGCTGACGGACGATTCCATTTGGAGGTACTATTGAAATCTCACTTTTAACCTTAGTTTAATTCTCATCTTGTATGTATGTGGTTCTTAGGCAGTGATGATTGCAAATCCACATATTCAAGCGTATCGTTATGATCCTTATCCTAAAGTCTTATCGATTGAAAACTATGATTTACCTCAGATGATGAAGTTACGTCATGATGCCATTGAAAAAGCAAAATCAGCGCATAAATTTGGGATTGTGTTGGGTACACTTGGTCGACAAGGAAATCCACTTATTTTGGATCGTTTAACACAACGATTGCATGACGCTGGGAAAGAATATTTTGTGATTCTTTTGTCTGAAATTTTTCCTGAAAAAGTACGTTGATGAGATGAAAATGAATTGTGGTACTAATATTGATGTTGATTTGTTTACAACAGCTAGGAATGTTTCAAGATGTGGATGCGTGGATTCAAATTGCTTGTCCACGATTATCGATTGATTGGGGATATGCTTTTCCTAAGGTACATCAACTCTACCTACTGTTTTTTCTGTAAAAAATATTCTAACTTATGTGTGTTGTAGCCATTACTTTCTCCATATGAAGCAGAAGTTTGTTTGGGACATACAAAATGGCAAGAAAAAACTTATCCAATGGATTTTTATGCCAAAGGAAGTGGAGAATGGACCAACTATCATCAATCTGAAAAATAATATTTGTTTCCATCAAGACGCGTTTTATTAGAGGATTGTTCGAGTCGATATCAGTAAAACCTGTTTGTTCTGAGCATTGACTTAGGTTGTTGTATCCGTCTCTGTTGTGGTACTATCATATTAAACTAAATTCAGCATTCAACCATTCAATCCTTTACAAAAGATCTTACCGTGGACTAGAAATCGTTGCAAGTTTGGCATTTTCAGATGACACATCACTCCCAGTAGTTTTAATCGTTTGCGGCTCTTGTGTCGTTGCTACTGGACTAACATTCTGCAGGTGTACTTCTGGATGAAATTTGACAATTTCTCTACATAACTTCATTAGAATTGTACAAGATACAATTGAGACAAGAAACCTACTCATAAATGAGTTCTTGTAGACGTTCTTTCGTTAATTCTTCTTTTTCAAAATCAAAACTAAAGACATTTTCAGCCAACGGCTCATCTTCCACGTTATGCAAGGAATCCAAATACGGATGTTCCAAGGCTTCTTCCACTGAAATCCGTTTGGAGGGATCAAATACCAGCATTTTTTCAAGTAAATCAATTGCTGTTGGGCGTGCTGTTGGAAACAAACGAGCAAAAGGAATAGCAGGTCGCATGGGTTGACTACGCATAAACCGTCGTGCTTTATCACTTGTAACAAAATGTAAATCATCTTCAGTAGGAGTTCCTAATTTTTCACATATTATTTGAAGTTGATGGATATAATCATCTCCAGGAAATAACGGAGTGCGACCTAACAATTCCGCAAAAATGCACCCTGTCGACCAAATATCAATTGCTTTCGTGTATTCTCGTGTTGACAGCATGATTTCAGGTGCACGATACCATCGAGTCACTACATATTCGGTCAAATCCATGTTTTCTTCATCTGGTTCCACACCACGTGCTAATCCAAAATCACAAATTTTTAAATCACAATTGGAATTGAGTAATAAATTCGAGGGTTTGAGATCTCGATGCAATACATTCGCCGAATGAATATATTTAAGAGCTCGTAGAATCTACAAAATGATAATGAAAGATGTAAATCAAGACAACAATGAATTATGGAAAATACCTGATAGAGAAAATATTGAATATGATCATCTGTAAGTGGTTGTTGGGAATATATGATACGATGTAAATCCGTTTCCATCAGATCTGTAATGATGTACACATCATCGAATTGAGTCATCGAAGCAGGAGGTAAGAGATCCACAATGGTAATTACATTTTCATGATCAAAATGTTGAAGTAATTTAATCTCACGAAGAATACGTTTGGCATCAACAGTATCTTCAAATGCACGAGAAATTTTCTTGATAGCTACTTTGTCCGTCGTCTCATTATTTTCAGCAGAACTAAGCAATACATTACAGTCAGTAGACTCAGTATTAATTTAGTACAATGAGTTAAACAAACGTACATGACAATCCCATATGCACCATGACCAATAGGACGAAGTAATTGATACTTGAGATCGATCTCAAAAGTAGTTCCAGAGACTGTGAACGTCCGTGTGTTTGGTCGAGTGGCGGTCAGTACAGGTGTGGGAGATGTAGGAGGGAGTGGTGTGGTTGAGGAGACTTGTGGAGCTGCGTGTTGAGGTGATTCGGCAAGTGGAGATGGGGACGCACAAAGTTGATTGGAAGAAGTAACACTAGCCATAGTAGATAAGGATGGGCTATATGGCTGACCGTTTGCTGAAATGAAATAAGAGAAGTCAACTCGTCTGTCTGTTGTACTTGCACAAATGACAGAGAGACAGGAGCTTGAACAAGTTACAGTACAACCTCAATATGTGATATCTTGGGCTTAAAACGGTTTAGGAAATCAGAGAAAAAAAGAAGTAGTTATAACCCAAACGTTCTTGATTGTTTCTTTCGTTCACCTTGAATAGAAATGGATCCTATTTTACAACGTATTGTTGGTTTTTGAATGAAAAGTACGCTGAGTTTTATAGAGACCTTTGCCAATAGGTCTTGTAAAAATAGTCATAACGACATACAAAAGAGATAAACAAAGGTAGAAACCACTTGAAACTTCAATAGCTACAAGTTAAAAGCAGTACCAATTAGCATTCATTACGATATATATTCATTGATAGAATACACTACACATCTAGATTTTAAATGTAGCATTATGAAAATGAATACTATCATCTAAATACAGTAACTTTAGCTCACTTCATATCAGTATTTGCTCACCATATCTACCCATGAAAAGACACATGGCTTCAACTTTCATTCTTTCTTTTTAACCAATGAAAACAAATCCTCTTCCATGTTATTGGTTAGAATGTCTTTCTAGATTGTAAAGTAGGTTTTTTCTGCTTCAAAAAAGGTTTTTTACAACAAGGGGGATCATTAGATCTTGTCAGTCCAAGAAGGAAGAGGAACATGGGGCAAGGACAAAGTGGACTCCCTCGTCCATCGCGTGACGACGCACAAAAGAAGAAAGATGATGCGAAGAAAAAGAAAAAGTTTGAACCACGTGGTGGCGCTATGACTCGTAAACGTCGTAAGAAAAAGGGACCAGCTGCAGCTGTGAAAATTCCAACAGTGTATCCGACTGCCAAATGTAAACTTCGTTTGTTAAAATTGGAACGGATTAAAGATTTTTTGTTAATGGAACAAGAATTCATTCAAAATCAAGAAGTCTTGAAACCAAAACAAGAAAAAGATGAAGAAGAACGATCCAAAGTTGATGATTTGCGTGGCACACCAATGGGTGTGGGAACTTTGGAAGAAATGATTGATGATAATCACGCTATTGTGTCTTCATCTGTTGGACCAGAGTATTACGTTGGTGTCATGTCGTTTGTGAATCAAGATATGTTGGAACCAGGTTGTTCGGTTCTTTTGCATAACAAAGTCATGTCTGTGGTGGGAATATTATCTGATGATACGGATCCAATGGTATCTGTGATGAAAGTTGACAAAGCACCTTTGGAATCCTATGCTGATATTGGTGGATTGGAATCACAAATTCAAGAAATTAAAGAAGCTGTGGAACTACCATTGACACATCCAGAATTATATGAAGGCATTGGAATTAAACCTCCAAAAGGAGTCATTTTGTATGGTGAACCAGGTACGGGAAAAACATTACTTGCGAAAGCAGTTGCCAATCAAACCTCTGCTACCTTTCTTCGTGTGGTGGGTTCTGAATTGATTCAAAAATATTTGGGTGATGGACCAAAACTTGTGCGAGAAATGTTTCGTGTTGCGGATGATCATGCTCCTTCCATTGTGTTCATTGATGAAATTGATGCGGTGGGAAGTAAACGTTATGATTCTAATAGTGGTGGTACACGAGAAATTCAACGTACCATGTTGGAGTTGTTGAATCAATTGGATGGATTTGATGAACGTGGCGATGTGAAAGTGATCATGGCTACCAATGCTATTGAAAGTTTGGATCCAGCATTGATTCGACCAGGTCGTATTGATCGAAAGGTACGATTCAAATGATCTACTGTTTGACAATAGTTTACTAATGAATCCTTCTCTATGCTAGATTGAATTTCCATTACCAGATATCAAAACCAAACGTCGTATTTTCCAAATTCATACGGGTCGAATGAGTTTGGGGGAAGATGTGGATTTGGAAGAATTTGTCATGTCCAAAGATGAATTGTCGGGTGCAGATATCAAAGCAGTGTGTACGGAAGCTGGATTATTAGCTCTTCGTGAACGTCGTATGCGTGTGACGCAAACCGATTTCCGAAAAGCAAAAGAAAAAGCCTTGTATCGTAAAAAGGCAAATATTCCAGAAGGTTTGTATCTCTAACTCAAGAGACAAAGAGACCTAGTAAAGATGAATCAAGTGCATTGCAAAGAACAAAATTGAGTTGTATTGAGTTATTTTTCATGAGACTAATTTAAACTGTGATTTCCTATCACACGAGTAGATGTAGAATAGGTACGACGCCATGGTTGCAGACGAGTTGAAAACCATGAAACAAGTTTGGGACGAGCTGGAAGGGATAAACGAGATCGATGGTTCGATTCTTGTTTAGAACCAACAGATGTTCTTCTTTGTTTTTGTTTCAAATGAAAGTCAAAAGCAGAAGCAAAATACAACAATTGTTCTTTTTCTCGAGTGAGGATGGTTCTGCGTGCATTGTTGACATCTTCATGAGGTTTGATGGCATTTCTACCAGTTGTGAGCGCATGAACGGGATCATCGAATGAATGACGATGCCAATTATGAATCGTTCGACTCCATCGACGCATTCGTTCGGAAGTAGGAGCTGCAAAGTGATATAATTTTTCAATGGGATTGGCAATCTTAAATTTTCCAGAAGTTTCATCATGCGTCATTTCCACCGCAGTAATAACAAATCGATTTGGACAGATTCCTTCTAATCCATTGACAACACGGATACGATGACGTGTAAGTGGAATAATCTCCACAATCTCACCCTCTACTTTATCATAACACATGAGACGACCATGTTCTAACACACAATACCACAATTGAGCTTGTTTATCATTTTGAAAACCCAATAAATATCCTTCCATTTCCAATCCTTTGATCTTGAACTACAAATGATCGCGTTCGCGTCTAAAAGCCTTGCCCATCAAGGTGGAGTACCGTGAAGAACCTGAGTTGAGACAGTAACTCTTCTCTTCGCCATCAAACTTTTTAGGAGATGCCAAGAATTACAATGTTACGATTTTTTATGTTGTTGTAATGTTGCTTTTATGGTGCAGGTACTAGATTTATACAACTTAACCACTAAAATGTACCCAAGTACTGTATCTAAATGCAAATCTTGTCAAATTAATTTGTGGAATGGAATAAATAGTATATTGTGTCACATTATAACTACATTGATTCCCAACTTATGGATGATATCGAGGTCGAGGATGATTCTACAAAACCATTCAATCATGCCTGTAGTTAGTTTATCAATAGAAATATTACGTATGTGGGAATACAGTACCTTTGGAGGACGATTATATGTATTGGAACGAAACTCCATCGATGGATATGACGAAGCATGTTGGTTATCCACAGACTGAGGATATAATCGAATCTCAGTTGCGCGTGGATGGTATTGCATTGACGTGTAAGATGCATATTGATTACCAGAGTTCCATTGTCCATTTTGATGTCCATTTTGATGTCCATGAACACGCCCATAATTCTCACCTGGAGGAACTGAAAATTTTACAATTCGTTCCTGTCTAATATCTGTCGTTGGGTATTGCCACGAACCACTTGATGCATCCCTCTCATATTGTGAACGTCCATCCCATCCATTACGGTGGCCATACGCTGGAGGTCCATCAGAGATAGGTTGGGATGGCCGTCTAGATTTGTTCATGGTAGAAGAACGAGCTGAGTAGGCTTCTGTCTTATGTCCACCATCTTTAATCATCAAGTTGTGTTTTGAAGAGCTATTGTATATGTCTGAGACTTCATGGTAGTATTTGACACCACCATGAAGCTTCCCAAGTAGTGATTGAGCTGCGAGTTGTTTCGATACTTTTTTTGTCGAAGCAATACCCTAGAAAAGACATGATCTTACTTTAAAATTAGTGATTAAATAGAATAAATGTATTCATACCTCTGCTGTTGTACTTCCTGCTGTAGCAATGGTTTTGAACAACTTCACACCATCTTTATCCACTGGAACGGTGTTGTAGTTAGTAGAAATACCACGATTTCGTTGTTGAAATTCTTGAAGCACTTGTGCTGGTGTTTTCACAGATAATTCCATACAAGCTTGAAGAACACGAGGATCATCAATAGATAGTGATTTAAACTGCTCCATAGACTATGCATCCCAACATTATATACTTTGACCTGATCAACGTGGATACAGAATCAATACTTACAATTGGAGGTTCTACTTCAACTGATGATTTCATTTCCAATTTCTTGGCTTTAGGATCTTTACCAACCAATCCTTCATATTTTAATTCCATCCAGTATCCAGGAAGACTACAAATTAAAAGTTATGAGTACCATTGAATCTTCTACCATGACAGCTCACGTACTGTTCTTCTAATACAGCTTCAGCAGCTCTTTCTTTTGCCAAATATCTACTACTTCCACTTGTAATGGGATAATTTCGATCTTCAATACGAACATGACATGATTCTGGGACATGAGTATCTAACAGTCCACCACATCAGTGCTCTTTCTGTAAGTTTCTGATGTATTCCAGTCATACTGACCATCAGTTTTGTCGTAAATATATTGTGGCACTGCTTTCCAAGCACACATTGCTAATTCCTGTAGCGACACACGATGAGATAAGAGATTTCGTAATTATTCACAGTCAATTCTCAATCCACATACTCTCAGAAACTGATGTACACTTTTCCCTTTGGGATTTTCCAAAGCCACACCATTAACCTCCACAACAGGAACTTCTGTTCCAATATGTCGATGTGCTGTGATAACAGGTTCTATGACTGTATCAATTTTACGTTTCTTTGATGGTCCTACTTCCTATATAGAAGTATGAGATACAGATATTCATGTATTCATTGATTTGAATCAATTCACTTACAACTGCATGTGTTGGCACATCAATGACACCATTCGGACGTAATAGAGATCGAGGGAGAGCACCACGACGATGAAAGATACTAAGTGCAGGTACATGTGTCTTGACAACCGTCAGAAAATTTGTTCTACTGTCACAGATAACTGGATACGGTTTGGACCATGTCACGATTTGAAGGGATTCATTAACATAACATGGAAGTCCAGAGTCATGAATGATCTTTTTCCATCCATTAGGCAATGGACCATTGTCAAACCTTTCGTTGTCAACAAGAATACTTGGCTCTCCACCAATTATTTGGTCACGAGGTACAGTTAACAGTGATTGAGCTGCTTCGGCAACGGAACTCAGGTGCATTAGTCCCGTATGATGCGATTGTTTTGATCTTTCATTGTTTTCATGTATATCTTCATTTTCGTCACGATGTGATTTCGCTCGCATAACCCGAAACTCTTGAATTTCCGCCTGAAGGTTGACCATTTTCAGGTTTGATGCGCTTTTATACCAAGCTAGTGGCAATAGCAATCGAAAACAGCTTTTATCCAATCAAATGATCATGAAATAAATTTCAACCAATTGTATGAGTCGTTGACAATTTTCAAGCACTTTATTACGGAATTCAGTGAGAATGTCACCGTATGCTGAAAACATTTACTGTTGATCATGCAAACATCAAGTAAAATAATTGAATAAAAGAGAGAGCTTTGGAGGTTTGTTTTTCGTTTCTATTTTCCTATCATTCGACAATTCTCGTGATGGCACCCAAGCGATCACGAACGTCTGAACGCGCGGTACAAGAAACGCAATCAGAAGATCAGGCGTTGGTATGATAATTG
>QQTW01003895.1_pt1 | contig 11112 bp, 13 predicted proteins | sample 1904831 | NCBI WGS metagenome assembly QQTW01 (sample SAMN09435610, study PRJNA476489) | Subsurface metagenome, whole genome shotgun sequencing project.
TTAAAACAAACCTGAAATGCGAAGGCTGTTTGGTCATCTTGTGTCGCCAGGCTTGCAGTTGGGCAGCTAAAACGGGATCGTATGGCATAATAGGGAAAAGTAAAACATTTATACCCAAAACCCCTATGTTCCCGGCGCCATTGCAAATTCCGCTTCGTATCCTTTTTCACGCAGCAGGTGCTTTACTTTGTCGGGCGTTAGGCGCTGCGTTTCTATCACCAGCAATTTTTCGGGGCTTTGTAGGGCCACTTCCCAATGTTCTATGTCGCCTTTTTGCATCAGTTCTTCCAGGCCCGGCCTGATGGCATCCACACAGCCATCGCATTTCAGGTTTGTTTTAAAATGATAGGTGCTCATAGTAAGTTTTTATCGTTGTAATGCGAAATAAATGCCAGAGCGGTTTGGGGTTTGGTGTTAGAAGTTGGCAGTTGATGATAGAACCGTGAGAAATAGTTTGCAAAAATGGCGTACCATAAAAGGCTTATTTTCAAACTCCAAACAATCCCTTATTTTTGCTCCAGTTCTTTTAATTGCTTATCCAGAAAGGCTGAGGGAAATGGCCCGCAGACGCCTTGACAACCTGTTGTTTGTTTTTACAAAGCAAATAATAAGGTGCCAACTCCAACTACGCCGCCGGCGTGGACAGATAAGTCAGATCCTGCTGTTTATACCACCTTATCATACAATAGCGCTTCTGACTCCGGAAGCGCTATTTTTTTGTACTTATGGCATAAGCATTTTCAACACGCTGCGGCCCGGCCGCAAAATCTTTTTTCATGAATACCACAAATAAAATTACCATCGGGCTTTTTGGCTTTGGCGTTGTAGGCGAAGGCATTTATCAGGTACTGCAGCAAACACCTTCGCTGCAAGCCGGCATAAAAAAAATATGCGTAAAGCACCCCGGCAAACCACGCAATGCGCCCGCAGCTCTTTTTACCACTGATGCTGCGGAACTGCTGCAGGATGCCGACATTAATGTAATTGTAGAATTGATTAACGATGCCGATGATGCTTACGGCATTGTAACCACTGCACTAAAAAGCGGCAAGGCCGTTGTAAGCGCCAACAAAAAACTAATTGCGCACCACCTGCCCGAGTTGCTGGCCTTGCAGGAAGAATACAAAGTACCGTTTTTGTACGAGGCAGCGGTGTGTGGCGCCATCCCCATTATCCGCAACCTGGAAGAGTACTATGATAATGATCTTTTGCGTGGCATTTGCGGCATTGTAAACGGATCTACCAATTACATTCTCACCAAAATACTGGCCGAAAACCTGCCGTATGCCAAAGCTTTGCAGCAGGCGCAGGATGCGGGTTTTGCCGAAAGCGACCCCACGCTTGATGTGGCCGGGTTTGATGCGGTTAATAAACTGACCATTTTGCTGGCGCACGGCTATGGCATTGTTACCCATCCCGACGAATTGCTGGTGGTGGGCATTACGCAAATAAACCATTCCGATGCGGTGTATGCCGCGGAAAAAGGGCTGCAGATAAAGCTGACGGCCCAGGCAAAAAAATTAAGCAACGGCAAAGTGGCTGCTTTTGTGCTGCCGCAATTTGTTGATGCTTCCAGCAAACTGTATGACGTGCCCAACGAAAACAACGGGGTGGTTATTGAAAGCTCTTTTTCCGACAAGCAGTTTTTATATGGCAAAGGCGCAGGCCGCTTTCCTACCGCATCGGCCGTATTAAGCGATATTTCGGCGCTGCGTTACCAATACCGTTACGAGTATCGCAAGCTAAAATCGGCACTGCGCACCAGCCTTACCGAAGATTTTTACCTGCGCATTTTTGTAAGCGCCGGTGCCGATGGCGATGTGGCCCGCGAAGCCTTTGAGTGGATAGATGAAGCTTACATTACCAACAAGCGCCAATATTTTATTGGTGTTATCCGGTTCGATAAGTTAAAGAAGGCCGCATGGCTGCGCAAGCCGCAGGTGTCGGTGCTGGTTTGCCCCGATGGCATTATTGAAAGCATTGATGTGCGCGGGCTCAAAAAACGCAGCCTGGAGCTGGCCGGCGTAAATAACCTGGCCGGGGCTTATCTGTTCAATTAAGTAAAGGTAAAGGTTTAGAATTGTGCTGTTCCGGTTACAATAAACACCAACAGCAAGACATCTTTCAAAATAACATCCATCTGCGGTTCCGGTACGAATATTTCTGGTACAATCAAAAAACACATTATGCCAACACCAGATGAGCTCCGCAACCAAAACCCGGCCGCTGCCGGAAGCGAACAGCAATCTTCCGTGCCTTTCGATTTGCCGGACAGCCCCGCCGACCGCGAAAAGCTGCAGCCGGAAGAAACCGTCATCAACCTTCCGGATGTGTCGGATATACCCGGACAGGAAAACATAACCGTACCGCAAATGGGCGAGTTTAGCGACACAACTGCTTCGTCGGATGATGAAGAAGGCACCCGGGTTTTTGGCCGCGATGCAGGTTTTGACGATGCTACCGCCCGCACCGCCGAAAGCGAAGAAGACCGGGATTTGGGTGGCAATGTTGTGGAAGGAACGCCCTAAACAAAACAGCAATCATTGGTAAAAAAACACATCGCGGTGCAACGCATTTTTCGCCGGCCTGATGATGGAGATACTATATTTGACCCTATCGAAAATTGTAAAAAATCCGTTATGTCCATTAACAAACATACCGTACTGAACCTGGCTGCGGGCAGCCTGCTTTCTTTATCGCTGATAGGCATTTTTGCCTTTCACCAAAACGCACCGGCACAAAACGCCCCGGAAAACATACGCTGGCAGGCGCCTTCGCTACCCAAGGAGGCGAGTTTTGCCGGCGAGGCCGTACCGCTGGATCGCTGGGATGTGCAGGAACGCTTTGACAGGGAACTGCTCTTTAATTATTACAGTACGGCCAATGTGCTGTTTCTGATGAAATTGTCCAACCGTTTTTTTCCCCTTATTTCTGAAAGGCTCAAGGCCAATGGTGTTCCGGATGATTTTAAGTACCTGTGCGTGGCGGAAAGCAACCTGCTGAGCGGCGCTACTTCCCGGTCGGGCGCAAAAGGTTTTTGGCAGTTTATGGATGCAACGGCGCCCGGTTATGGCCTCACGGCAAACAGCCAGGTAGATGAACGGTCGGACGTAATCAAATCAACAGATGCGGCCTGCAAATACCTGCTTGCGGCTTACAAAAAATTTGGTTCCTGGACGGCGGCCGCAGCTTCGTACAATTGCGGCATGGGCGGCTACAACAGCCAGGCCACTTACCAGCAAACTACTAATTATTACGATTTGCTTTTGCCTGAAGAAACAGCCCGTTATATTTTTCGGATACTTACGTTTAAGCACCTGCTGGAAAACGCCGAAGCGCTGGGGTTTAAGGTAGATGACAAAGATCAATATGCGGCTGTGCCTTACCGTGAGGTTGTGGTCAAAAGCACTATCTCAAACCTGGCGCAGTTTGCTATTGATAACGGTACCAGTTTTAAAATACTGCGGCACATGAACCCCTGGCTGAAAGGCCGCTCCCTGAGCGTAAGCGGCGGCAAAACCTATACCCTGAAACTGCCGCTTGCTGCTGCGGCAGAAGCAGCGCCGAACGGCTGAATGGCTTACCGGTTTTGGGCTTTGCTTAACTTCCATTGCAGGCCCAGCACCAGATAAGGCCCGCTGGCAGCGGAATGAAACAAGTAAAAAGGCACTTCTACATTGCCAATGGTGCAACCTGCAAACAACCCCGGGTGCTGGTCCCAGCCCCGAACGGCCTGCTCTTTGGTTGATTGGAGCGCTACGCCGGCAAAAAGATGATTGCCGGCCTGCATGCCTGCCTCGGCCCAATTGTACACATAATGGCCGGAACCGGAAAAAAAATAACAGTATAAAGGTTCGGTCGAGCAAAAGAAACGCCCTTTTTCCAACGAGGTTTGCATATTTACCGACAAGCCCGCATTGCCGCCGGCCAACAGCCCGATTGAAGGTGAAAAAACAGGCCCGTTTTCTTTTGCGCCAAACGATTTGCCTGCGGTTAGCGATAAGGTTTGGTCTGCTTCAAAATTGTAGCGCATCATTAAGTAGCCGTTGCGGCTGCCCTCGTACACTACCGCCGGCACAACGGAAACAGCACGCTTTGTATACAGATAATAATACTGGCTGCACACAAGGCTTTTTTGCGCAAAACCGGCGCTGCATACCAGCAGCAACAGCAGGCCCGCAAGCTTATGCACTGCGCAGCAGTTGGGGCGTAACTGCTTCCTTGTTTGCTTCAATGGCAATGATCTCCGCATTGGCCAGTTTGTGCAGCAGCGAAAGTTCTTTTAGAAAAGGGTTCCAGTGAAAAATAAGGCGGTCGATGGGCCGCCATAAAATGACCCAGCTAAACACGTCGAGATAGTTGTGCAGGGACGAGTGCAGGCGGCTGTCTTCACTAATAACAAAAGGCATCAGGCCCTGACAAAGCATAACCATTGTAAGGCTGAGAAATAAAAGTTTGTAACTGCTTTTTTTGAAGCGTTCGAATTCGGCCTTTTTCATTTGCTCCCGCACATAAAAATGACGGCGCACCGCATGCATAAAAGGGTCTAAAAGGTTTTTATCGGCAGGGTTGTATGTAACCTTATACGTTACGGTAGAGTACTTTTTGTAAGAGTGTACCGACTCAAGCATGTACTGGATAAAATCGTGGCGCAACTGCCTTTTGTAAATTGGTGCCGGGTCGTGGGGGTTAAAATAATCGTTGATGGTAGTACTGTCTACCGATAAAAAGATAGAAATGCGTCTGGATAGCGCTTTGTTCATAAAGCAGCAGTTTGATAGGTGCAGGATTTGGATGTTGGTACACCGAAATAACAGTACTTATCCCGTAAGTGCAATGATGTAAAGCCTAAATTGCACTTGCTAAGCAGAAATACTTGGCTTTGTAGGTAATCTCACCTATTTGCAGCCTGAAAGCGCATGTTGCAACCGAATGGCGTAAAATTTTAAAACAATCTGCACTTTTCAATTGTTATATGCGGCAGTTGCTACATAGGCAAGCCTCAAAAAGCCTATCTTGAACGAAAGCTTTTTTGGCTAAACACCAATAATATTTGGCACAGATATTAAAGCTGTTGTATCTTAACCCTGAACACCGCTATGCTTCAATTGCCCGATCTTTCGCAGCCGCTTAATTTTTTGCTGGCAACAGTTGTGGTTTTTGCCGTAGTAGTGGGCCGCTACATTCTTATTGCAGGTCTTTTTCAGCTTTATTTTTACAAGTGGCAACCCAAGCGCTGGCAGCAGCGCAAAATCAACACAAAGGCTTATAAACATGGCCAGTTCAGGCGCGAAATGCGCTGGAGCATGATCACAGCGGCCTTGTTTGCCGTTGCCGGTGCGGTTACCGCACTGCTCTGGCAAAAAGGCTATACCTGCCTGTACGACAATGTGCACCAATATCCTTTGTGGTGGTTGCCGGTAAGTTTGGGCGCTGCCATGCTGCTGCACGAAACTTACTATTATTGGCTGCACCGCTGGATGCACCATCCCAAAGTGTTTCGCATTGTGCACAAAGTGCACCACGACAGCAACATCACTTCGCCCTGGACGGCCTTTTCGTTTCATCCGCTGGAAGGCTTGTTGCAGGCTCTTTTTCTGCCGCTCCTGCTTCTAGTGCTGCCCATGCATTTGTATGTGTTGATTTTTCAACTTACCCTGATGACGTTTAGTTCTGTTATCAATCACCTGGATATTGAAGTGTATCCGGCACGTTTTCACCGGCATCTTTTGGGCCGCTGGCTTATTGGCGCCACACACCACTCCCTGCACCATAAGCAATTTAAATACAACTACGGCTTGTATTTTACTTTTTGGGATAAATGGAAAAAGACGGAAAGCCCGCTGTACGAGCAACTATTTGAAGAAAAAACAACCGCGGCCCCGCCTGCAGTAGCGTTGCCCCAAAAAAAATCTTAAGCTCTTTGGCGGTGTTTGGTTATATTAAAACATTCAATTAAGCATGCTATGAAAATAATAATCACGCTTTTCTTCTTTTTATTTATGAGCCAGGCCAATGCACAAACTACAGGTACGGATAAGCTTTTGCGGCATGTAGTGCTGTTTAAGTTTAAAGACAGCAGCAGCGCTGCCGACGTTAAGAAAGTAGAAGACACTTTCCGGCAACTGCCCCAAAAAATCAAAGAGATAAAGGGTTTTGAGTGGGGAACAAACAACAGCCCCGAAGGGCTTGCGCAGGGTTTTACGCATTGCTTTACGCTCACCTTTACCTCCGAGGCAGACCGTGCTGCTTACCTACCGCACCCTGCACATAAGGCTTTTGGAGAAATACTTGGCCCGCATCTGGATAAAGTGCTTGTAGTTGATTATTGGACTGCGAAGTAAGGAGTTGTTGATTGTTGACAGATGGTAGTTGACAGTAAAACAGCCAGAATTTTACCTCTTCATGAAGAGGTAAAATTCTGGCTGTTTTTTTATGCACTTTTTAGATTATCACTGATGCTGATGAAAAATTGCAGTTTGCAATAATTCACCATTGTTTTCATTGTTCATCATTTCTGTCAACTATCAACTACCATCTGTCAACTTCTCTTTACCAAACCATTTACCAGTGCCTTCCATTGCAGTTTGGCAAAAGCCGTAACGGCACCGGTGGCCACAGCCGTATTGCGCAACTTATCTACGGCTGCATCGGCTGCTATGTTCGGCTGTTCGTTGCGGCCCAGTACGGCTGCGCTTACGGTTGTACCGGTACGTTTAACCAAAAAGTTGGAAGTAGCTTCTTCAGAAAAGAAATGCGCTACATCTGTTTTATCATTCTGCGGGTTGGTAGCGGGCCGCACCCTTATCAGTATACAATCGCTTTCGGCATCTTGGGCTTCTTCAACCTCCTCAACGCGTACCCAGTCGTATCCATCGCCGGTGCGGGTGCCGGGGCCGGGAATGTCTATTTTAAAATGATCGCCGGCAAGCGGCGTGCGGTTCACCTCATTACCCGCGGCATCGGTTAGCCAGAAGCGGGCCGAACCTGTTCCGGCCCACTCCTGCCAGTGGCCTACCTGCAACAACCTATCTTTCGCGACCCCAAAAAAGGCTATTGCTTCTTTTTCGGTGGCAAAATTTTGGGCTGCTTCGGTATTACTTTGTACACCGGTATGCTGCTGCGGTATTTTTTCTTCCGGATGATCCATAGTTCAATCAGCATTAACAGATTAGGCAAGATTGACGGATAACAGTTGGTGGTTGACGGATGACAGTTGATGATGATTCCAATCATTTTCAGAATAGAACATTTATGCTATCCCCAAAGGTCCTATCTCTGGTCTGTCAACTACCAACTATCATCTGTCAATTATCAACTCTGCTTACAGTTCCAGCTTTCCTTCCGCGCTTTTGGCTACAGCCGGGTTTTTGGTTACGGCTGCGGCGGCCTGCTTTAAAAACTGCATCATTTTACCGGTTTCCGATTCCCAGTAATACACATCTGTAGGCGTTACTTTCAACAAGGCCAGGTTTGGGTCGTCGGTGCCGTTGGGGAAATATGCTTTTACCACCGGGCTCCATTTTTCTTTGATTAGTTGCCGGTCGGTAACAATGCTGCCTGTGCCCCACACATCCATATAGCTTTCTTTTCCGGGGTGGGCAAACGTAAGGTGCACTTCGCGCTGGGTAGCCACTTCTTCTACTTTTATAGAGCGTATGTCGGTATAAAACCACAGCGTTCCCTGTGCATCCACCTCTATGGTAGCCATTGGCCTTGTATGCTCATCGTTGGTGCGCTGGTTGGTGATGAACATGCATATACGTACTTCTTCTACTATCTTTTTAAACTTCTGAAGCGCTTCTTCGCTTTGCAATGATTTTTCCATAACCGATTTTTGGGTTTGGCCATAGCCGTAAAAAACTCGTGCCAATACAATTCCGTTCCAAAAACAAAGCCGTATCATTTATGGCATAAGCTGCAAACGGCACATTGATTTAAGATAGGGTTTTTGGGGATGCTATTTTATGCGGGCTCTTTTACGGAAATCAACCCTATTTGCTGCGAGTGTTTTATGGCTTCTTCCGAATGGCGGAAAAAGCAGCAGGGCACGCCTGCGGCTTCTATGCCGGCCAGCACTTCGGCAACTTTCTCCTTGTTGGGCTCATGCACATCGCGGATGTACACGGCATATATGCGGCCCGGAAAATGCGAAACAATTGAGGCATAAATGTATGGGTCTCGCTGCGACGAATCGCCCAAAAGCACAAACTTTTGGGTTTTATAAGCTTCCATTATGCGCACAATACGGGTAAACTTGGTGTGGTGGTTGTTTTGGCCTGTTTTAAAAATCTGGCTGAAGCGCTTCAGCACGTTCAGCATAAAAACGCCCCGCGGCAACCCGTTTACGGCAGTAAATTCATGTATATAATCGTACAGGTTCCACTCGGAGCTGCTTACGTAAAAAAAAGGATTGGGCGCTTCCGGCGTTGTATTGCCCAGGGCCAGCAACTGATAGTGCCGCACTACGCCTTCGAAAGGTTTGCGGCTGCGGGCATTTTGGGTAAATAGCACTTTTAACCTTCGCCCCATGTGCGATGAGTAAGACATTAAAAACGTATCGTCAATATCGGATATAAAACCATATTGGGTAGTATACGGCACATAAACCGAACCCAGGCCTTCTTCGCGCACCACGCCTTCGGGGCCGCGCACCGCCACTTCCACATCGTGCCAGCCGGGTGTAATCGGCGGCTCGTCTTTCCATTCAAAACGAAAAAAACCATCCGTATCGGTTTTGGCTGTGTAGTTTTTGCCCTCCCACTGCAAAAACACTTCTATACCGCCGCAGGGCTGCACCACAAACAGCCGCAAAAGCGCCAATGCGTTGTGCACCACGCTTTTGCGGTAGCGCTTCACCGGCTGGGGCCCCAGCTTTAACACATGGCCGTACAGCACCATTTTTTCCGTGTATCCGTACCCGTTATATACTTTTATCTGCACGCCGTCCTCAATACCGAGCCAATGGAACAATTTGCCGCGAAGGCCCGGCTGCCCGGGCCGGGGATGGTCATTTTTTTGCATAGCTTACCTCAACACAAAACGTATGCAAAAAGCGGCCCCGCAAAAAATCCTGTTTATCATCAACCCCGTTTCGGGTGGCAAAGACAAAAAGGACTGGGAACAATTTATACGCGATTACTTTAAAGAACTCCCTCATCTCACAGAGTTTTTTTTGCTCAGCGGTCAGAACGACGCTATATCGGTGCAGCATTACATCACCACCATCCGGCCGCATAAAGTAGTAGCAGTGGGCGGCGATGGAACGGTAAAACTGGTGGCCGAGCTGTTGAAAGACACAGAATATATACTGGGCATACTTCCGGCCGGCTCGGCCAACGGCATGGCCCGCGAGCTGGGGCTGCCGCTCGAAAAAGAAGCCGCTATGGAAGTAATTGTGGCCGGCACCAGCCGCCCGATAGATGCCATTGCCATCAACGAAAAAGAAATCTGCATTCACCTGGCCGATATGGGACTGAACGCCATGCTGGTAAAATACTTTGATGATGCGCCGGGCCGGGGCATGTGGGGTTATGGCCGGTCTATTTTCAAAATGCTGTGGAACAAGCAGGCCATTCATGCGCAGCTTGAAACAGAAAATGGAATAATCAACCGACGTGCTTATATGATCGTGCTGGCAAATGCCCGCATGTACGGCACCGGCGTTACCATCAACCCCAAAGGCGACCTGGAAGACGGTTTTTTTGAGATGGTGATTGTGCGGCGGCTAAACTTCTGGGCTATTTTTAAAGTGCTTACCGCCAAAGGGGCTTTCCCCGAAGAACATATAGAAGTATTTTCGGTAAAAGATGTAAAGCTGCAAGCCCGCCACCGGCGCCATTTTCAGGTAGACGGCGAATACCGCGGCCGTATAAAAGAAGTGCATGCCCGCATTTTGCCGCAATGCCTCAAAATAATGCTGCCAGCTAAAACCGATAGCTAACGGTACATAGCGCCGCGGCCATCCCCAAAAGCCCTACCTGCTGAGTTTGGCACGATAATGTAACCCAATAGCACAACTAAACCCTACAACTATGGACAGATGGGAATTTGAAGGAAAATGGCATGAGCTTAAAGGCAAAGCCAAACAAGCTCATGGCGACCTTACCGACGACGACCTTCGCTATGAAGACGGCAAACACGAGGAAACTTATGGACGCCTGCAAAATAAACTGGGCAAGACCCGTGACGAGATCGTTCACTGGCTGCGCGGTTTAGGCAGCGACCGGTCGTAAACAGTCCTTGTATTTACAAAGTGGATGTTTCTTCAATATGGCTTGCCTTATTGAACTTTATTACAAGCCCGCAATTAGTTGCGGGCTTTTTTTGTGGCAGGTAGGCTTTTTGAGGATGGCTTTTTTTCGCCGACGGCAGGTCGGGATGAGGTTCCTTATCTTTGCGCCATGCATTATGTGTCGGCAGAAGGGCTAACAAAAGCCTATGGCATCAAGCCCCTATTTGAAAACATCTCGTTCCATATTTCCGAAGGCGATAAAATTGCTTTGGTGGCCCGCAACGGCGCCGGAAAAAGCACCCTCCTCAAAATTCTGGCCCAAAAAGAATTTGCCGAGGAAGGCAAAGTGTGGACGCACAAAGACGCCGAGGTAGCCTTTTTTGAGCAAAACCCCGATATGCTGGAAGGCCGCTCCGTGCTCGACAATATTTTTCACCACGAACATCCCATTCTTAACGCTATTAAAAAGTACGAAGATGCGCTTGAAAGGGAAGACGAAGAAGCCATCAGCGCAGCTTTGCAGCAAATGGACGATTTGAACGCGTGGGATTTTGAATCGAAAGTAAAACAGATCCTGGGCAAGCTCAATATTCACCAACTGCAACAAAACGTATCTACCCTCAGCGGTGGCCAGCGCAAGCGGGTGGCGCTTGCCCGCATCCTGATAGATATTGGTTTTGAGCACAAGCATGTGCTGCTTATTATGGATGAACCTACCAACCACCTGGATGTGCAGATGGTAGAATGGCTGGAGCATTACCTGAACAAAGAAAATGTTACGCTCCTGCTGGTAACCCACGATCGATACTTTTTAGATAATGTATGCGAAGAAATATGGGAGCTTGACAAGGGTACGCTTTTTACCTATAAAGGCGATT
>QQTW01003896.1_pt1 | contig 11111 bp, 17 predicted proteins | sample 1904831 | NCBI WGS metagenome assembly QQTW01 (sample SAMN09435610, study PRJNA476489) | Subsurface metagenome, whole genome shotgun sequencing project.
GCGCCCATTCACGGCGAGAGCGGCAGCACCGAAGAGACGCCCGTGTCAATTGTATATCGCAACTACGCCATCACGTCCATGGTGGGCATTCCGGGATCTGTACTTGCTTGGGTTAGTCTACCGCGGTAGATCTGTTCCGGGAGCCCCTCGCACCCATGACTGACAATTGTGGGATCCAGTGGACCGTCGACCTCCGCTTCATCGGCCGCAAAGGCACCATGGCCATTTCGACCTTGCTGAGCGGCATCTTCATCTACCTCTTCACGCTAGCGACCAGCGCAAACTATCAGCTGGCCTGTACTTGCGTCGAAGCCTTCTTCCAGAACGCCATGTACGGGGTTCTGTACGCATAGTGAGTCGAGACCAGTAGCAATGAGAACTAAGCAACAAGCTGACTGGGTCATGAAGTACCCCGGAGGTATTCCCAGCGCCAAACCGAGGTACCGGTACTGGAATCGCGTCGCTCCTGAACCGACTGGCGGGTCTATCGGCGCCCATCATCGGAGCCAATGTCACGACATCCGACCCCGCCACGCCGATCTATGTTTCAGGCGCTCTGTTCTTGGCTGGGTTCATCGCCATGTAGGTTTTCTTTATTTCCAATCCTTGGTCCATGCCATTTATTGATTTTCGACGCTGACCTGTTTGTTCCGGCAGGTGTCTTCTCCCGATTGAGACGCGAGGCAAACAGAGCTTGTAGATGATGTTCGTGACGACGGAATGTGAAAGCTGTGATGATGCATTGATCTTGATGCCGATCTATATCCGTCCCCAGCATACAATAAGCCATAGATGCTGGTTGGCCCTCGTGGCCCTATTGCATATCCGCGATGATCTTTTATGTGCCATCCCCACCAGGAAAGTTCGGCTTCGCGAATCGATAGTACTTCGTACGTAGGGGAAGAGGATGGCTTTTGGACAGACATGTCATGTTCCATCTAAGAAATTGTACTGCTCTCTGAATCCGACGACTGCTTTTAGGGCGAATTTGCAAGTTCATTTCCCTTGCCGATTGACAGGAGTGTAACAGCTGCACGCGGCTAAAAAATAAATGGAATAGCGCAGTAGTTACCGCCAATTAAGAGAGGTCGGCAATCACGAATGGCCATCATCAGTGCGATGAAGGCTAGATCATTCGTCATAAGGGTGAAGATGATGATACCTTTGGTGTAAAGATGACGGTGACCTTCGTCGTAAGGGTGATGATAATGATACCACCGTTGTAATCGTGATGAAGCGGTCAGTTCTACTGCTGAGCTGTCCGTTCCATTTGTTTCTTCACCTGCGTGAGCGGTTACCTCGCGACCCCACACCTTGTCACGTGATTGACGTCTATGTGGTCGCGTGATCTGCGATGTATTGTTGTCGCTGCCACGACGACTCACCAAGATTCAACACGCATCTGACTGCCGTCGACCCCGGCCCAGCCCCGTTACTAGGATCTTTGACGACTATTCGATCTACCACTCGGTAGATTCAAACGTTGTGCAAAACAGAATACATACAAATATCACTTCATGGAAGCCGATTCGTCAATTGAAGAGCTATCTCCACAGGCCCATCGATCTTCACGGCCATGCAGCCGCATGATAACAGCCCGTCGGCCCTTTCCCCGCCTCATCCCATTGCTGCCCGCTATGCATGGACTGGAGGTTCCTGCAACCATCATAACGGGAGCAACGTCTATCTGTGTCTCTTATCATTTCTATTTGGACTTCCGACTGTTAAGGACACAGGCGGGTGACACAAAACGGGAACAGCTCAGCAGTAACCGCTTCATCATCCTCGTGACGAAGGTAGCCCCATTATCCTTATGATGAAAGGAAGCTTCATCATCCTTACGACGAACAACCCAACCATCATTATCCTGATGATTGTGATAGCCTCTCTTTCATCGGACTGATGATGAAGATTACCAGCCTTCATCGAGGTCACTGCTGAGCTGTTCCGTTTATTTTGTCACCCGCGTGGGACATCACATCAATGGCGATAATGGCTCCGCATGCTGAATCGGCCCACATCCCCGGTCTCCACGCTCTGCGGGCGAGGATCTGGAACGCCAGCTACAATATGTGGCCCCCACCTGGGACGGGATCCCAAGCCTATCTACCCCTCCGGTACTGATGGGCTTCTCTACATCGAATCTGATATATCTTTCTGGATCTGCCCCGCGAATCCATGCGGATGCGTCTCGCTTCTCCTCTTTGCTACCCAGGATCCGTTCTCTCGGGCTTCATCGACCCTTTCCGTCTGCAATTGGTTTGATAGCCGAGGTCTCGGTTCAATCGATAGCTCTCTCGCTGAGCGAGCATGGCCATCGCCCCTCCGTTAAGCCAAGCCTATGGCTATGGCATCGTCATTGGACTGGGCTTCTTGTTCGCCTTGGGAATGATGCTGACGACCTTTGTGCTGAAGAAGTATGCCGCCATATTGTTTCGATTGTTCCAAGATTGACCTTTCCCGGCTCCAGCTAACCAGCCGAAAGATATCAGAATGAGGTGCAAACAAGTGAGATGTTCAGTACGGCCGGTCGAGTGGTCAAGACCGGTCTCGTGGCGTCTGCGGTGGTTTCCTCGTGGACGTGGGCGGCTACCCTTCTACAATCATCCGGCGTGGCTTACCGATATGGTGTCTCTGGGCCGTTCTGGGTATGCCGAATTCTTTTTCCTTTATACATATCTATATACTTTGTTGAAACTAAGTCCGTGGCAGTATGCTTCTGGAGCAACTGTGCAGATTCTGCTCTTTGCGAGCTTGGCCATCTCGCTCAAATCCCGAAGTCCGAACGCACATACGTTCCTGGAAGTCATTCGAGCTCGTTATGGAAACATCACCCACATCGTGTTTGCCGTCTTCGGCCTGATGACGAATGTTTTGGTCACCGCGATGCTACTCACCGGTGGCTCCGCCGTCGTTCAATCCTTGACCGGTGTACCTACCGCCGCTGCCTGTTTTCTCCTGCCGTTGGGTGTCGTCCTGTACACGATGTTTGGGGGCTTAAAAGCCACCTTCCTAACGGACTACGTGCACACGGTGGTCATCTTGGTGTGCATCTTCATCTTTGCATTCACCGTCTACGCTACGAGCCCGATCTTGGGCTCGCCCGGCAAGGTCTACGATTTGCTCGTCGAGGCTTCCAAGAGACATCCGGTTGAGGGCAATGCGCAAGGATCTTACCTCACGATGAGAAGCCAAGAAGGAGCAATCTTCTTCGTGATCAATGTATGTCATACTCGATTTCGTTTGTTTTCACCTTTCCTTTTCATGAAACGCCGCTGATTTCCTCTTCCCGGTTCAGATTGTTGGAAACTTTGGAACAGTCTTCTGTGACAATGGCTATTACAACAAAGCCATCGCTGCACATCCCGTTTCTGCCTTGCCCGGTTATGTACTCGGAGGATTGAGCTGGTTTGCGATCCCTTGGCTGTGTGCAACGACGATGGGCCTTGCCGCACTCGCCACGGAGAGCCATCCATCCTTCCCGACGTACCCCGAGAGGATGTCCGATGCCGACGTGAGCGCCGGCCTTGCTCTTCCCTATGCGGCTGTCGCTCTCCTGGGCAAAGGCGGCGCCGTCTGCACGTTGCTGCTGGTTTTCATGGCGGTGACGTCGGCTTCTTCGGCCGAGCTCATCGCGGTGTCCACGATTTTCACGTACGACATCTACAAGACTTACGTCAACCCGTTGGCGAGCGGCAGACGTCTGATCTTCACGTCTCACTGTTCTGTGGTCGGATTCGCTGTGATCATGGCCGGATTCTCCACTGGCCTATACTATATTGGTGAGTTCGACCCTACCCCCCGTGCCCCCTTCCATGCCTGGTTTGCTAATGCCCGATGAAGATATCTCGCTAGGTTATCTCTATCTGGTAAGATTATCCGCTGAGATACGCGCTCTTCCAATTTCTTCCCTCTACCACATCATCCAAAGCTGTCATCTGATGCGGAAAATCGGTCTCGCACTGCTCCAATGGGAATTCTCGATGCATTGCGCTGACTCGTTACACGTCTAGCTCATGGGAGTGATCGTCTCGGCTGCCGTGCTCCCAGCCAGCCTTACGTTATTGTGGAGCAAGCAGAACAAAATTGCGGCGACGTTAAGCCCAATTCTCGGTCTGGCAACGGCTCTCATTGCTTGGTTGGTCACGGCAAAGAAGCAATTCGGGGTACTTACCGTCGCCAGCACTGGAGCTAAGTAAGTTCCGATCGCCCGGACTTTGACCCATTCGACACGGACGGGAGATTTACTGATGGATGACCCTAGCGATCCTATGCTTGCTGGCAATGTTGCCGCCCTCTTGTCACCAGTGATTTACATTCCGATCTTAACGTATGCGTTCGGACCCGACAACTACGACTGGCAATCCATGAAAGAGATTCGACGAGGTGACGACAAAGATTTCGCTGAAGCCGCTCACATCGACCTGGAACGTCTACCGGGTGCGGCACCGGTGTCCGAGGAGGCCCAGGCTATAGAACAGGCGAAACTGAAGAAGGCCTCTCGAATCGCGTGGACCATGACCGGCACCATGACGCTCATATTGTTGGTGATCTGGCCGATGCCACTCTACGGCACCGGCTACGTCTTCAGTAAACCCTTCTTCACCGGCTGGTGCAGCGTGGGTATTCTATGGCTCTTCTTCAGCGCCGGCTGTGTCGGCCTCTATCCGCTGTGGGAAGGTCGAAAGAGTATGGCGAGGAGTACCATGGGCATCTGGAAAGATTTGACTGGGAAGAGGGGTGCCGTGTTGCAAGGTCGAATGGCCGATGTCGAGGATGATCATTCTGATGGGAAAGCCACCACTGTCGAGGAGAAGGCGATGGTGAAGGATTAAGTGTCGAATGAACCTTGGTTGATCGAAACACGACCGCCGGTTTGTGATCTGTGTATTTTGCTGTTTTCCTTGGGCTTCGTTGCCGGGGCGACTTTCGAAGTCATGATATATATACCCTGGACCTTGAGCTGGCCGCTTTCCGTCTGATCATCGTCGAAACGACAGGTCGTGAAGGACGTGTGAGAGATGTATGATGTTGGTTAGGTGGTAGTACTGTACGAAACTAGTACGAAAGAACTAGTTCAGATGAATACAATCAGCCCTATGCGGTCGTTACTTCTCTTGCAGTCATAACCATAATGCATGATAAGAGGGTGCCGTAAGCTGCTGTAGAGAATACATATGTAGTCTCTGATGACAATCGTAATGTTGTAAAGGCCTCCTCTAGGACTCTTAGGCACGTCACTGACGCGGTCGAGGACGAGATCTCAGTAACGATTTCCGTCTTATCGATCACTCTATCCGTAATCCACCTCAACGTCGTCCACAACATCTCCCAATGGTTTTCCTGTCCCAGTCTGCAATGCGGGGTGCTCTCTGAATGGACAAAAATCTCGTTTATGTTTATGTTCGTTGGCAACGCATCCAAACACAATCCCATGCTCATCGTTTGTCACTCTTGCAATGGAACGATATTTCGAGGTGGACTTCGTCGGCTGCTACTTCTTGTGAGCGAACTCTCCAGCTTGACGAGCCGATGAGAACCTCGGCGTTACTGTTGATTATATGAATGTCTCCGAAGTCGGAGGTTCGGCCGCTCGGCAGCTGGCAGCCCATCGCGTGGCATGAGCGGTTATCGGTTGTGGCTTGCTGAGATCAGCCCCGCTGAGCTGAGCCGAGCCGTTTGCTTAGTAACACCCCTGACTTCCCATTCGATTTTGACATGATCACTTGCGGGTTGAAGGGCGTGGATGATGGATGGACGGGAACAGACCGACATGCTCTACGAAGTATGCACGCAGGACTCATCTTCTACCATGCACATCCCACCCCCAATCTGACTTACATACCTCACCTAACTTGCAGTACCTACTGCGACTGACGGTCCGATTACACGATTTACAATATGAAGACTACAGATCTGTACTCGTAGCGATACAAGTACTGCATCACATTACCTTCCCACTGCTTGGACCTTTTCATTGTCAATGCCCAGGCCATCCTACCAGTACTTGTCATGTCCAGGATGCCTTCCACGCTCCTCCAAGGCCAATCGTTTCTGGACCCGGCCGTGCATATATCCGACTCAAACCGAGCCGTGCAGGAGTGGAATCCTAGGGGGATATTTCGAGAAACAGGAGCTTGGACATCCATCCCGGCCCGGGATGTATTGGACTCGTCACGGCCAGTGGCCTGATTGATGATGATAATGATGACTCAAGGGCGTGGGAAATGGGGATGAACCGACATCCCTTCTACCCTCCATCACAGCGTTCCCGAAGAAGCAACCCTGTCAGGATCGGGTATACGACAAACGTGGGAAGCAGCCAAGGGTGTTTATATACCGAGATGGATACCCGCCCACTCCGGTTTCTCTTCTCTGCAAGCTTCCAATTGAGTTCTTCAGCTCTTTTAGTTGTTATACCTAGATGAGACTCTGAATAGATATTGTCCGTCATCACTTTCAAGAGCAATCTATCCTCCGTCCGACCTGTTATTCTCATCTCTCATTGAAAATAACCAAGGAGATCACCAGAGCAACGCAACCATGGACGCCGGAACAATCAACACTAGCAACACCGTTGCTTCACAGATGCGTCGTCTGACCCAACTCGGTCGACCGAGCATGGACATCACCCTACACGACCAGCCAGGCTCTTTCATCCAGTCATACACCACCTCGAACGGTATCAGCGGCGACGTGGAGATGACAGGAAGCCAACAAGATGCAAGATTCGATCGATTGGAGATTACGCTCGAAGGTGGAGCCTCCTTTGATTGGACTACGCATTCTCGTTCGAAGTCTGATATCTGTAAAATCAAACAGGCTATTCCAAGACCTTTGTCGACAAATTGACTCCGACCGCCTTCGGAGCCCGTTCCGAAGCGCAACATATCTTCCTCCGAATGCGTCAACCAATCGACGAAAACATGCTCCCTCATCCCCGCGTCATTGAGAGTAATCGAACGTATCGATTTCCATTCACGTTTGTGGTGCCCAGTCAGCTTCTGCCCGCAGCCTGCGGACACGACTGCACCAGCGAACAGGTCAAAGAATCCCATCTTCGAATTCCACCGAGTTTGGGCGACGCCAGCGTGTCCGGGACGGGACAGGTTCTCCTCGATGATTTCGCTCCCGAGATGGCCAAAGTGGTGTATTTGATTCGAGCGAAGCTGGTTCGTGTTTCTGATGGTAACGGTGACGATGACGGACCACAAGAAAGGAAAGAGACGGTGGTGTGCGACTCGACGCGAAAGATCCGTATCGTTCCGACTGTGGAAGAAGACCCGCCGTTACAAATCGACGATGATGACGACGACGGGGAATACCGCCTCCGACATCGGAAAGATTTACGAAAAGGATTGTTCAAAGGACGGTTGGGATCGTTGATGATGGAGGGGTTGCAACCGAAGAGTATCCACTTATCGTCTGTGACTGGTGAACCCGGAAGAGGAAGAGGAAAAGGAAACTCAGGGAGTACCCTAGCGACGATCACCGTTCGATTCGATCCCGCCAAGAACAAGAATGGCCAGCACAATGACAACGAAGATAGCAACAGCATCTCCTCCTCCGAGGACGAAGAACAACAGAACGAGGATCAGAGATCAATGCCTCGACTCGACACATTAACGACCCGTCTGAAAGTCAGCACCTATTTCAGCACCGTTCCTTCGCAGTCCTTCCGGGGTAGTACTCCATCATCGAAGAAACATCTACAACAACTTCAAGTGGAACAAGGCTCATATTCAGAAACGATTCATCTCTCATCTCGGAACATCGAATCGTCAATTCGATGGGAGCGTCACCATCATGATCATCAACGGGATCAGGATCAGGCTCAAGATCGAACATCCCCGCCGCCATCCTACTCGTCATCATCAGCATCATCGGACAGTGAACACTCCGTTCAAACAGAAAATGACGTCCTCTCAGCACGAACAACTGAGAACAATCTTAAAAATAAAAATAAAACCAGAGGAAAGAAATTCTACACCGCAAAAATTCCCATCCCGGTCATCCTCCCCACGACTCAGAAATCATTCCCACCGACTTTTCATTCCTGTTTTGTTTCCAGGGTGTATACCTTGGAAGTAGCACTTTCGGTGTCTAGTCCCGGAGCAGGCACCGCAAGTCAGATCATGGGGATGGGATCGACGAAGTTGGGTTTGAGAATTCCGTTGCAGATTGTTTCTTCGGGGGGAATGACTAATTCTACGGGGAGGGTGCCTTCGAGGGAGACATCTCTGGTTGGGCTTGATGTGGGGGATGATAGAACTCGAAGCGTGGACGACGAGACACGAGAAGACCAAGAACAAGAAGAGGAAGACGAGGACCAGGACGATGAGGAGGAGGAGGATAGAGAGTCAACGACAGATGACGATGTTGATACGGATAGGGGAGAGAGGACTATTTCTCGGATAATGAGCAACGAAGATTCAATCGAAGTCGAGACTGGGGGGCAAAGAGGAGGAAGAGGAACAAGAAGAGTGTCACAGCAGCAGCAGCAGCAGCAGCAGCGAGAAAGAAGACAACAGCAACCAGAGGCGCCGTCATCACCACCAGGATATTCCGCCTCGATTCTCTTTTCCGGAAGAAGAAGGACCAGGGCTACCAAAAAGAATCAGGAGTTGGAATGCTATTCATAACATCCCATTCCATCCAATCTATTTGAATTATTTAGTGTTGTTGATCATCCACTTTCTGTTCTGATCACGATCTATCATAGCCTTCCATCCATATATTTCCATTCCTTTTTAGACCGTCTGCCGGTGTGTCTGCCGGTCTGTCTGTTGACAAAGACCTTAAGTATTTTTGTGTATCTCGAGGAATAATTTAGATTCCACATACATCGCTTGTGCATCTGTTAAATAACCTCATGATTTATATACATATATCGATCTTGGATCCACCCACCCACCTCGCCTACCAACGATATCTTCATACAATTACGATACGATACTAATTACGTGGGATCAAGATTTGGTCTGATCTATCCATGTCCGTACAGCATCATCAACCCTGGGTGTCGATGGAGGCTATATAGTGCAGAGAAGCAGCAGACACCCTCCTATATATAGTTGACAGTTGACGTTTTTCATCGTTGCTGACTCTGCCGTACCCTGGATGCGAGTAGAGTCACTTCACTCCTTTATTGTCTGGTTGGGTTGGTCGATGCTCTGGCTGATGATCCACGGAGGGGGAAGATGAGCGCATGCCTGAAGGTAGAAGTATGATAGATCACCTTCCCTCCTTCCACCAAGCAAGCATACACTTGCTCACCCACTGAACACACCCTAATATAAATCTTCGTCGAACCATGATCGACTATGATTGACGATAGTGAAGACGACGATGGACAGAACAGTGGTTCAACAACCACCATCCACCAGCTGTCCAACTATTCAACTTTCCTTGACGCCGTCGATAGATAAACATACCCAGGGCCATAGCTACGGTACAAACAGCAAGAAACTTCCCACGCTGTAACCACTAACTACTGCGATCGACGACAGTCTCGATAGAAACACCCCCCTCTCCCTTTCTTTCCTTACCTTTCCTGATACGGTTTGTTGACATCACTCGAATACTTCGTGCGTCAGATGCCTACCCACCCACCCACCTACCTTGTCCTTACACTTCCGCGAGAAAGATGGAAAAGAAAACAAGACTAACGAATCTATCCATCTTTCTTACATTCCTCGAAACTTTAGAGTGCGGATACAGTATCTGATTGCGTCACTAGGTGTATACATGTAGCCGCCTAATTGAACTACATGGGTACGTACACTTAATGACTTCGTTCGAAGAATGATGTGGATCGATCGATGAATCCATCGATGATAATGATACAGACGGAGATATGATATAAAGAGATACATAGAAAGAAGTAACCTACACTGCTGATGAAAATAACCGTAACATGTACATACTCCCCCCCTTCCCCGTTCCAGTCCACTCCGTCCTGTGTAGATGAGACAAGAAGAGGGGAACTGACTCCTATTCGAACAGACGCTATTGCTGAACGCGCTGGAAAATGCCATGCCAAAGACCCAAACTTAACTCCGAACACCCATTCTCGTCTTTCTTTCGCATTCAACGAGTCGAGCGAAGCACATTTCAATCTTGATCAATCCGCTTTGATTGCCCTAAATATTCATCATTATCAGCCATCATCATTCTTTACATCCAATTCTCACGCAACCACCAAGTTCCCACAGTGGTCGCCGACAAAAATGCGAGAACCAACGACACGAATAGGGCAAGCAAGCAGCGGATGGGTAAAATACAAAAAACTCACCCATAAATCCTCCTCACAAAACAATACGCCACCAAAAACCCAATCGTGCCGCTCAACAGGGCATACACGGCACAAGCAAGGGCCGAGTAAGCAAAGAACAACAAGCCCGAAATGAATCCCTGGATATGTAATCGGGTAAAGAAATACCAGATGGAATATCCAAAGATCCAGATGCTGCTTGAACCGCCGTATAAAAAGGAGGTCCAGTGCCATTTATAATTCTGTCATCATTATCAGTTTAATTTCCAATTGGATGGAGAATATTGGGGGGGGGGGGGGGGGTAAAAGCGGAGCACGACTCACTTCAGCACATAATTGTAAATAGGTCGCCACGACAGTCACCTCCACCACGGTAATCACCAAGATCACACTCACTGCTGCCAAGTACCCAAAGACATAATAATACCCACTCTTATCTTGCCAGACGCTTTGAAAGACAAACATCAACTCGATAAAGATGACGGCGAATGGTAATAATCCTGATAACAACACGCTTGGAATCGGTCGACCGTACCATGTCTGTTGCGGAATCTGGCGCGGGATGAGATGTGTCTTGGTAGGATGGTCCCATGGTCCCGTTCGTACGAAACCGAACCAATTACCCGCATAGACCAACGGTAATTGGATGAACAGCCATAATGCGGCCAGGGCGATGATGGTCCCGAATGGGATGGCGGTGCTGGAGGCTTGCGCCCAGACGAACAGATTGAGGATGAAGATGAGTGTAAAAAAGAGGCCGGGGAAGAGAAGTGCTGTCTATTCGATCATAGACCGCAGTTAGCGATGGACTTTGGGGGGGGGGGGGGATCCAAGATCG
>QQTW01003897.1_pt1 | contig 11110 bp, 15 predicted proteins | sample 1904831 | NCBI WGS metagenome assembly QQTW01 (sample SAMN09435610, study PRJNA476489) | Subsurface metagenome, whole genome shotgun sequencing project.
GAGAGAAAACTGAACAAGACGAATCCGTACTCAACTTAATTCCGATCAATCGGACCTTTCCAATCACTGATATGGTCCGTGATCAACTTGGCGCCTTCCTCAGCTGTATGTTGTCGACCGATACATTCGACGAAATCGCCCTCGGGGTCTAAATTTAAATGTCAGTGGCTAGTGAGTTCGTCGGATATTAGCGATCTTAAAACTCACCCATGAGATAAAAATAAATGCTATGATCCACCAGGTAATCCTGTCCCGGTTTGACGTCCGGTGGAGTCGAGAAGTAGACTCGGTACGCTTTACACGTCGCTTTGACTTGCTCGTAGTCGCCCGTGAGACCAATCAGGTCCGGGTGGAATTCTCGAAGATATGACTTCACGACGGCGGGCGTGTCACGAGCGGGATCGCACGAAATGAAAATAGGTCGGAGAACGTTGCCGACTTTGTTGCGCACGAGGTCGATCATCTTGGCCATCTTGTCGAGCTCGTCGGGACAGATATCTGGGCAATGCGTGAAACCGAAATACACCTTTTAAGATATAATCAATCAGTACCACGATTCGAGAAAGGATGAATTGTGGAACGGGTTCGAAGCGCATCAGTAGTTAATGGGAATAAAACTAACGAGTGCATATTTCCCCTTTAGATCTTCATGCGTAAATCGTCGACCATCTTGATCAACCAGATCGAACAGCCCGCCGACCTTGGGCTTGCCAATCCCCTTGGTCGCTTCGGCGACTCGTTTCCGTTCGATTCGAGCCTTCTCCATGCGGAAGTAGATGATGAGACCAACGCCGGTGATGACGAAGAGCGCGCCGGCTTTCCATGAGAACGGCTGTCAAGTGCGAGTAATGTCAGCGAGTGGTCCAACTAGCGAAGGAACTATTGCATTGGGGGAATGCAAGCGGGTAGAGAGCAAGGGAAGGTATCAACCAAGAGGATGATAGTGGAAGACTGAGATAGAGAGCGTCGGAGTGTTTCGAGCATGTAAGAGCACAAGAAAAGGAGATCAACCAAGAAACACATGACCGTGGAAGATTGAATGGCAGCATCTAGGGAGAATTCAAGCAGATAGGAGAGCAAAAGCAACATAAGCCGAACAAACACCATGTCTTAAAAAAATGCATACACCAGATCGATATCTCGCCTTCTGCTGCTGCACAGTCCGATAAGCCGGCTGCGATGCCCATCTTCGCTGACGTACAACCTCCCATCTCCCGCTACATCTTGGCGCAGGTCGAAATGCAGATCGAGGAACTAAGGAGGATAATGATCTTCGAGTAGCGCATGAAGTAGTATGAGGATGATATGTCGTCCGCGGAAGAGACAACGACATCCATCTCCTTCTGACCGCAGCTCCAATCGCTACTCCCGAGTTCTGTCTTGTATGGCACCATCTCGCCGAATTCGAATATCCAAATAGAGACGCACTCCTCGAACGCCTCAGTTGAGGGAGACTATCACGAGACACCGCTCGAGCGGAAAAACAAGACGATATCGATCTCCTCGTAGCAGTCGCACCTCCCAGCTTCGAAAAGGGCTGAGGTCGAGTCCCTCCCGCCCCCCTCCATCGCGCTGACTGCGAATAGAACAACGAACGAGAAGTTAACTTAGGACCAAGACATGACCGTGTTATATGTTGTTTTCCTCCCTTGGTTGCGGTGGAAGGAGATCGGATAAATGACCTCCATGAAGCTGGATTTTGGAGAGACGCCATCTATGCGAGCGAAGGGTGGCGCCACCGAAAGAAGCGTGGAAGATGACAGACGGATGGTTGGAGGACGTTTCGCGGTGGACGTTGAAGTCCGAGGTGAGATTTTTGGTTTGGGACCGAGTTCGCCCGAGCCGATAAGTAAGAAGCGCAGATGGCGCAGAGTCTAGTATGTATGTCGTAAGTTATGAGATGATCGAGGGGTCTATAGACCGGGAGATGGGAATCATGAATTGTGGCGCTGGCGCCCGGCGGGTTCATCGATTTGAGTTTCGACGGTTAACGCGCTTCTCGGGGGTGGTAGATCAGCTCCTCCGAAACCGGGCGAGCGATGAGGCGCATGACGGATGGTAACAACACGCAGGTGACAAATTACGGTAGAACTAAAATAAATGGAGGTGTTCAGCAGTAACTGCATTGCGAAATAGTATATCACCTCGTCATGATCCTGGGAATCAAGAAGTGAGTTTTCATCGTCAGTGCGATGGAAGTCAATATAGTCGTCGTCGTCGCCGTTGTGATTAACGTCGAAGTATTCAGCATCATCATAAGACCGATGAGAGCGCTTACTGCTGAGCTACTCCGATTCATTTTTGTCGCCTGTATGCCGGTGCAACCAAAGAACGATTCCCATAGAGAAGCCATTAAGAGTCAACAACTACGTAGAATCTCCAGCTTGTCATCTACTTCCCAGATAATTTAAATAAGGACGGGCTTGTAAAGCCACGAAGCTACTGATTAGCGCTATATGGGAAGACAGGTTACTCTTGCTCCTGTCATGTCATTCGAAGATCGACAATGAAGCCATATTATCCCACAGGTAGGTTGATGGCACTTTCGAGCCTTCTGAAGAAAATGATGAGAATGATGAACTCAGAGCTTCAAAGGTCAAGGTTACTGTCAACTGGATTTTTCCACCCACCGGATCAAAGGTGCAGATCATCTATGTATCTACACTACTACACTCCTGTACTTCGTGCAGAGAAAACTCACTCACTCCCTCCTTCCCATTCAGATAGCTCGGAGAACAAAGGACAAAAGACAACAGAACCCCCTCCCGTCCCGTTCCCCGTACTGTAGATCCCGAGGATAGAAGAGCTCGAGATTTTAATTGAACGCTTAGTAGACAGTAGTATGCGACGTACCCACGCAGGCGGACCGGGAAAATCCAGCAGCAAGTCGTTCCGCCCAGATAGATGAGATGACCTTCTTTTCACCTTTCCTCAACTCATCCTGACGGACAATATCATCATCTTCGACTGCTCATGCTCGTCCGACTCCTCTCGTCTTCCTCTTCTTGCACATCGCTCAGTCTGGTCGGATGATGATGTCTCGACAGATTCTCCCATCCTCCGCTACCGTATCCAGCACCACTGTAATCGGCGGGACTTCCGCTCCATCCTGCTCCTCCGGTGGTCACGACCGGTCCGAGACTCCCACTTGCATATCCGGCACCTCGACCGCCGTAGTCTCCACCTCTCCGGTAGACAATGGGTCGGCCCTCGGCATCTAGACGAAACTGACCGTGCTCGTCGATCTCGTAATCTTCTTCGCTCACCGTGCCTTCTTCCGATGGAACCGATCCCGCCGATCGAGTGTGGTCCCGCGGTGGTCCGCTCACGTAGCTGGGTGAATGGATGGAGGTGCCTTGATGTTGATAGAAGGATGAGGGGCCGCCGGTGAAGGTCGGTTGGTCCCCTGCTAGCCCTCCTCCTCCACGACCGACGGGTGCACCATCACCACCAGCTCCTACACGGGATGTCTGCACTGGCCGGGCCATCGGCGGCTGGGTGCTGCTGGTGCTGGCGTACGCGCCTCGATCACGCCCTCTCGAGCTGGTACCATTGGTGACGGGCAGCCCCGGCGGGGCGACGTCTGATCTTTCGTGCGGTAGGTATTGCTCCTCGGCTGCTACCTGTTGCGAGCGCTCCACGAAAGGATCGTCCGGATTAGAAATCGGTCGTCGATCCATCGTCCCACCGTACCCTTCCACCGGACCGGCGTCGTAGCGTCTTCCTTCGGGCGACTCTCCACCACCGAGATGCTCCATCGTCGTCGTCCCCGAATACAACCCTTCGCCCGTCGTCGGTCGATTCACGCTCCCGCCACGACTCAGCCCCGCTTGCGTCATGGGCACCACCTGGATCCCTCGAATCACCGTCGGCTGTCCGTCACGCAGCGAATCCGTCCGCTCGCGTTCGTCCTGCTCGCGCCGTCCCAGCTCTTCCCACGCCCGTCGAGCTTCCTCTTTGGAGATCGCTAGCTCACGTCGCATCTCCCCTAAGCGTTTCTCGGCGTTGGCATTTTCGGTCGTCAGACGGGCGGCTTCCTGCACGGCGGCCGTTCGTTGATCACGCTCCCGTCGGAGATTCTCTTCCAGCTCGGCCTGGATCTCGCGTGCTCGTTCCTGCTCGGCGCGCGTCTCGAAGAACCAGCGCTGAAATTTCCGCTCGGACGAGGCTCGCAGCCGTTGCAGCTCCACCACGGCGTGAAACAAATTGGCCCCGGCGGCCGAGAGATCGGTGATCTGACGTGACATCTGCTGCGAGAGCGGCTCGCGACTGACCTCTTCGCGGTTCTGCTCGAGTCGGCGGATCCAGTAGGACGTGAGACCCTCCCATTGCGAGGAGAGCGTCTCCCAGCGCTCAAAGGCGTGTGGGAAGGACGAGACGTTGGGGTTGCGGGTGGTGCCGTCGGCCGCGGGTACACCGGGTCGTGACGGTGCTGCTGCGGATGGTCCGGTGGGAGCTCCCGTCGGCGCCGCTCCCGTCGTCGTGGTCGGCTTGGCTGGCGGAGGAGGAGGACCCGACCCTCGCGTCGCATTCGGCGCCGTTGACGTCGGTGGCGGTTGCACCGGACGGGGATTGTATGCGCCTCCGGTACCCGCGCGAGGGCGCGTCGCGCCTGATGTGACTGCACGACCACTAGGCACTGCACCGGCGGCGGTCACCGGCACCACCACCCCTTGCACACGTCCTTCGGCTACCGGTGCCGCATCTGCCGCGGCCGTTGATGGTCCACCTCGATCGACTTCCGCTCCGCTCGCCCGACGATATGTCGCTCCCTCTCCACCCGCGACGCCAGCAGCCACGGCCGCCGTTCTTCGATCAACACTCCTCCGTCGGTCCTCTTGCCCCCGTCGTAGATTCTCCTGCTCCTGTCGTTCCCGCGCTTCACTCTCTGCCTTCTTCCGCGCCTCGCGCGCTTCACGATCACGCATCACCTCGCGGGGACCACGGACGGCGGCGCTGGGGACCGGTACGGGTCCGCCAGCGCGCGAGTGCCCATTCGCCGTGGTTCGACCGTTGTATCCCCCAGCGCTGTTGGGCATCCCGCCCGCGACGAGGTCCGCCATGGTTGCGTTCTCCTCTTCGAGATCCGGCGTGAAGGGAAACGGACTACGGATGGCCTCTTCAAGGGCGTACCGAATGGCCGAGGCGGTGCGACGTGAGATGCGTCCCGGTCGATCTTGGGGCTCCGACGGTCTAGGTTCGGGATTGTCCGCTGTCGGAGATGTTTGAGGGCCGGTTGAGAGGTCGAGCTGAGCGGTGTAGGGCGGATCCGAGAGAGTGGATAGCGGTGGCGGTTGCGACGCTTCTCCCAGGATGGGACGTCGGAGCGAGTCGACCGAGACGGATCGGGCGCGTGTCGGATGGAGGTCCTCCAGCCGAGGCGTACGTCGCAGCGTGCGAGTCGACGAGCTGGAACGACTGGTAGCTTGACGATGATGACCGTGCGGCGAAGGGGACTGCGGGGGCTGCTGGCGTCGCGTGGGAAAGGATACTAGGGGATTCTCGTCGGAAGTGTCGACGGCATGCGCAGACGGCGGCAGTCGACCTGTACGCGGATGCTCTCCAAAAAGTGGTGGTGCCACGGAACCCTCCAGCTGGGCCGACACAGCGGCGACGAGAGGAATGTAGGAGGACAATTCCTCAGATATACGTTGTCGTCCTTGTTGAAGAATTGATTGTTCGGCGCTCTTTGTGCGTTGCGCCTTTGTTGAAATCTGACGATGATGGGTCGCGCGAAGCGGTGATGGTGAGTGCTTAGAGCCGTAAACAACCGGATGTGACAAGTGGTCGCCCAGCTCCAGGGATCAGGTCAACAGATGGGACGAGCGAGCGAGGGAGGGAGCAATGCAAGAATGTACGTCATGAAGCTCAAGCCAGTCTCTTGCTGTGGGCGAGAAAGACACAGGTCGTTGAATTTGCTGGAGGTGGCTGGAGAGACACATCAACAGGTGTGAGGTCAAGTCGCAAAATATGTGGAGGTTGGGAGAGCGCACCGGCTGCCGAAGCTCTCCCAGCCACCGCACCCGACAACAACCACCACCACCACCACCACCACCCAGCCACTTCACGCACCACTCAAGACGTCAATTGAGGCGTTTTTTCCTTATTTAGAAAGTGCGTCGGAAGCGCTTGATGGTTGTGGAGTTGAGATGGTGAATTTGAGAAATCTTGACTCTTTTGTGTTGGTGATAAAACGGAGGCCACTTTGTTGTTCGGCAGTCCAGCGGACGGAAGTTGCCGATGATTCCCACCGTCAATAAAAGCGGTCACCAGCTGACAGCACATTCATGCGCTGACCGCATCTCTTGTCTGATGATGATGAAGAATGTCAGAGTCGAACTTAACTGTCTAGTACCTGGTTTTCTTGATGTTGCATACGAGAACGGAGGAAGAGATGTCAGGAGAGAAAGAGGCTGGAAAAGAAGAGTAAAGTGAGGATAGTGCTGACCGCTGAATTGTCGCTGCACGACGGCGGTTTCGTCTTCGACGCACAACGAGGAGAAGTCCGGCCCTCACCGACCGGCCTCGTCGTGGCAGCACCAACAGCAGCAGCGAGTTGCTGCTGCGTGAAAGCTCAACGAGGACATCAAGAGAGGAGGTGGATGAAGGTGTGGATTTGGTAAAGCTGCAGCAGCCATGACTTGGTGACGTTGATGAGAAAGGTGGAAGAACAATCGTTGTCGTTCTCTCGTTGGGCATCCGTCGTCGAGGCGGCGGCGACGAAAGCAACGAACAAGCAAGCTGTGCAGCGACCAAGATGCGTCTCACGATTAATGATCGATGGCGCCCAAATTGGGTGGTGGCTGGGCCGGAGGATGAAACTTCCGATGGGATCGCCCGCTCCCGAAGGAGGGGACCCAAAACTGTGTCTGCCCGATGCGCTGGCAAATCCGTCAGAAAAGGGATGGCGGGTGCAGAATGATGGATATGTCGCTTAATCATTCGAAGTACTTCATTAGACACAACGATCTAGGTGCACTTAGAGGTACTGTTGATGCACGAGGTACAATTGATGATCGGGAGCTGTCCCGATGCCTGACGACACGCGAAACACTCCGCTCCCAACGCTGTTCCACCAGAAGGAGAGAAGGGACATGGTCATCCAATTTAATCGATGCAACGTGTTACGGTCTGCTAATGTTGAAACATTATGATGGTCAGATTCCCGTCGGATACCTCAATGGCCGCAACGTGCTGAAGGTCGAGAACGCGCCCTGTTTGAAAATCTCAGGTTCAAGGTGCTCTCTCCAATAACCATGGTTTTCGGCTCTCGAAAGATCCTCGCAACGCGCGTCGTGAACCAGACCTGTCCACAGGGGTGATCAATTTGAGATCTACCCTCCACACCAAAAACCCAAGTCAATGGACGAAATCGTGGACGTATGATCTAGCCAGGCAGAAGACAACTATAAGATGCGATTTATCAAATGCACACCCGCCATCGTAGGAGAGATACCGGTACACATGCAAGCCTCCCACGGATATAAGTTAAGTTGAGATGATCAACATCGTCGAGATGAGGATGGATATCCGCATTCCATGCAGCGATAGATGTTGCATGGAAGTATTCGGGTGCAAACGTAGCTCTTGACTAGCTTGATAGATCCTCTATCACTATCTGTCATCTCATCTGAATACCCTACCCTGTTGATCCGAAGTTGATCGTGAAAGCTGATGAATCCGGGCGAGTTCAGCCAGCAGACCACTCCGGCCATTAAGTCTGATGGTACGTAGATCTTCGCTCACAAGGATGACAGACGAATGGAGTACCACCTGGTACAGTACCGTAGCTGATCTCCGGCAGATGGGGGTATCATTGGTCGCATGTATTCAATCAATCAGAATATCTCTTTGTGACACCAAGTAGAAATGATGTGATCGGGGCAGTTACTCAATCCGCTACTGTATTGTATGTCGAAACACAGGCTCGAATCGAGAACGTCATTTCCACCGCCTACCGATGCTGAGACGTAATGCTGGATTCAATTTTACATGGCCCAATTCTGGTGCAGTAGACTCCTCGGATCATTCTCCAGAGGTAGAATACTGTTCTTTTCAATTTGGGCCCAGTTTCATGGATCCGCGCCGTTTGAATAGAGTAGACGACATCAAACAAAGAGACGGGATGCGGAGAAAGGAAATGAAATCTATTGTGACGACTTCCAAATGAAAGACAAACTTTTAAAAGGGGATGACCTGACCCGACATGCATGGATAGCAGCAGCGGGTGATGACAGGTGGAAGGGGAGGGTACCTGCAGAGAACAATACCATTCTCCGACAGACATACCGCAGGAGGAAACAAACAAACAGAACGAATGCGGTCGATAGAGGACGCCAACAGAGGACGCGAGAAAGAAAATTACCCAAACGAATCACGCACGAACATCAATCACGAAGCAGCGCAAACGACAGCCAAATCACGCAGAATGGCACAGCACAAAACAAAGCTTAGCTCAAGTCAACAGACTTCGTGTCAGTCTCAATAGCGCAACTTCGAATCTAGAACGAACGGAACCATGGGCACGAGCACCAGACGATGCGTCCTCCGCGAGGGAGAATAGCATAGGCCTGAGCGCCGCTTACCACTCCTCCTCTCCTCCCCAACCATCCTTCTCGCCGGAGGCGTTGTTGACAGCCGAGGTGGCTTCGACGACTTCGGCATTCTCGTCGTTGACATCCTCCTCACCGGACTCATTGGCATCAGCATCAGCGCCGCCGAACTCATCCGTGAAACCACCTCCGATGTCTCCATTGGCAGCTCCAGGGTGATATTCCTCGTCGTCGGATTCATCCCCGAAGTCGAGCTTGACGTCTCCCTCGCGGGCGCCATCGGGAACGTACATCTCTAGGAAGTCGGGAATTTCCTGCTTGGACTCGAGGAGGATCTTGACGAGCGGTGAGGCGAGGTCCTCGTTGCGATCATTGTAGAAGGAGGTTGCCACGCCGAGATGCCCGATACGACCAGTGCGACCTAGACCGATCATCAGCATGGAGCACTCGACAAGCTGTAAAGGGGGATGCGAATATACCAATACGATGGATGTACTCATCGATCCCGCCATGAGCAGTGGACGGCAGATCGTAGTTGATGACGTGAAGTACGTTCGGAATGTCGAGCCCACGAGCGGAGACTCCGGTAGCGACCATGATCGGGCAACGGCCCTTGCGGAAAGAGCGACTGCCTGATGTCAGCAGATGGATTGTCATGGGATGGTGGCGATCGAGAAGACAAAGAGGGGGGTCTCGAAAGCAAAAACTAAGGGAGATGATAAAATCTTACAGAGCATCCTCACGCTCGCGCTGAGTACGATCACCATGGATGGACGTGGTCGGCATGTCCAGATTGAAGAGATAATCATCCACCTTATCGGCCTTGCCACGGGAGTTGACGAAGACGAGCGTGCGCGACGGAGGCAGCGAAAGGAGGAGATCGAAGAGGGCACGATTCTTCTGATCCTCATCGACCCAGATGACCTGCCCCCCGAGGGTGTTAGCGGAGGGGGAGAATCTAGAGGCAGACAGACACCACGATCGCTCACCTTCTGCTCGATGTTCTTATGAGTACTTCCCGGACGTCCGACGCGGATCTTGACGTGGTTGTCGGTCAGGTATTGACGAGCAAGCTCACGGGTCTCCTTCGGGAAGGTGGCCGAGAACATGAGGTAGCGATGGTCGTCATCCGGATTATTGTCTGTGACGGGTTAGCTCGGTTCTGCTTGGTGGTCTAGAGCGGATGTGATGACAGATCGCGAGATCTACATACCGCCGCCATGCATAATCTTCTTCAGATCGGCATCCCAGTCAGTGCCCATCATCTCATCGGCTTCATCGATGACGGTGTACCTATCGGACCCACATCAGTCATCGAGTTCATCGCAACATGATTCGACCCCATCACGACTCACATGACGCGCTTGAGAGTAAGCAGGTCAGTACGATCCATGAGGTCGACCAGACGGCCCGGAGTGCCAATCAGAATATCGCAGCCACGGCGAAGGTCGGCAATCTGCTCGCTCATGGGAGCTCCACCATAGACGACGCACGGGCGAAGCATGGAACGATAGCAGAAGCGACGAGCCTCATCAAAGATCTGCGTGGCCAGCTCACGCGTGGGGGCCACCACGATGACCAGCGGCTCAGCGCGAGTACCGTCCGTCTCCTCGTTGTAGGTAGCCGGATTCGGGCGCGGAGCAGCCATCATCTTGGCCTTACCCATGAGCTTCGAGAGGATGGGCACCAGATAGGCTGCAGTCTTGCCAGATCCTGAACGTCATGTTAGTGAGCACAGTCCGCCAGCAATGATTCCTTGACCGTCACTACATACCAGTAACGGCCACAGCCATGACGTCAAACCCATTGATGATGGCCGGAATGCAGTAAGCCTGGATGGGCGTGCAGATATCGTACCCACAGAGGCGCACGTTGTTCTCCATGGCGGGATGCAGACCAGCATCGGCGAACTGAAGACATGTCAGCATCAGTGCGGATCTCCGCCGGCGCGCAACCAAATAGGATGGGATGACCACTCACGCGAAGGATTGGAGCCGGACGCTCTCCGCTCTCCTGAAGGACCTCAATACCCTTGATGCTACAGCGGGACCAACGTCAGCAAGCCTGATATCTCGACCGACACAAGACGTCTTGGGGGTTGGGTCAAGAAGAAACATGACAGCACACTCACAGTTCAAAGGCCGCGCCACGCTGGAGATGATTCTCAGCGCCAAAGAGTTCCTTCTCGAGTTCCGGATGCTCGGGACCGAGGTCGCCCAGTCCAGCTTCGTCCTTCCACTCGTACTTCTGCGCGCTCGAAGCCCAACCGGGGAGCTCCGTGTCAAGAGCCTGAGCCTCCTCGCGGGTGCGGGCATTGTAGAGCTTGTAGTCATATCCCACTTTCTCGCTCCAGTCCTCGGGCTTGCCCTGATACTTTTCACCCTCGGCCTTGTTGAGCTCCGCATTGTAGGTATCCACGAAGGTCGTCGAGTCCTTCATTGGCTGGCTGACCCCGCCGTTGGCCATGTTCATCTTGGTCGGAGTGAGCTTGTCGGCTTTGTCAGCAGCCTGCTTATGATCCGGAGCGTTCGTGATGTCCACGAGGGCATTCGACTGGT
>QQTW01003898.1_pt1 | contig 11109 bp, 14 predicted proteins | sample 1904831 | NCBI WGS metagenome assembly QQTW01 (sample SAMN09435610, study PRJNA476489) | Subsurface metagenome, whole genome shotgun sequencing project.
ATTCCACTCAATCTGACTAGCTAGTGGGCCCGCAGTAGTAGCCGGTCCCCGGGTTGGCGGCTGCCTGCTAGGCGGCAGCCAGCTAGGCAAACACCGCACGGCTGTTCCCTTTCAACACTCACAACGACGAAATCGGTGGCGGTTACTGCTGAGCTCGTCCGTTTATTTTGTCACCCGCGTGGAGGGGACCAAGATAGAGCGGGTAGTAACTCGCTGCGATGCGAAACGGTCACTACATTTTATATGAACCCGGCTACTGCTCGCTCTGTGCTCACTACAAGGTTATAACCCTACTTTGCCGATGAAGGTACGTTCTTCTCGTTCTGTATCTTCAATGAACTTACGATTGGTAAGCCTGATGGGGCGAGACGAACCGTCGCTTGACCACCAGAGAGAGAGAGAGAGAGAGGATTGAGCAACATGACGAGTGGCCAACGGGCCTTTTGACCGGCGTTCAGTATTAGAATATCCAATCTCGCTTCTTGATCAGGTCATGGATATCTAACGAGCAAGTTTGGACTCAAAAATTTAGGGAAGAGAGTTTTCATTCATCAAAATAAACACAAGACGAAAGTAGCCGGTCCTGATTACAATGGAAACATCTCCTTGATCCTCCATCTTCCCAATTCGATTCCAGTACGAAGTTGGGCGACAGAAGTCTCCGCCCCTTACCGTCCGCTCTCCCGCATATTCTTTGCGGGAAATCGCGCAGTAAGGGGCGGAGACTTCTGTCGCCCAGCTTCGTACTATTAGTACTCACAGCCTCGCGATAATATCACTCTTCCGCTCCACTCCATCCTCATCAGAAGAGACTTGAGATTGACGGGCTTGTCCTCGTGATCATCCGGCCCTCATCTTTTGGACGATCTACCCAGCAATGGCCGTACAGTTGGCTATACTTAAGTTTAGCAGCAGGCACGTCTTTTTGTCATGATAGCCCAAAATATAAGTGATCTCACCTCCAATGCAACAAGCCACCGTGACGCTGCACACCTGCACAACCGATTTCTTCTTGTCGGAGCCGTCAACTACAAACATCACCCAAGTTAGCTCTCTCTTACACACATATTCCATCTCAGAGCCATCGCGGAGCCATCTCTAAGAGTCAGACGGTAGAAGAGCCCTCCCTTTGTCCCACTTCCAAGACGAGATGAGAGATATAAACATACTAATGATAGCATCACAGTCCAGATCAAATTCATCACCCTTATGCTTGACTTTGGAGCGGGACGACGCCTTCTTGCTATTCTTGGACGAATCGGTACAACAGCGCAGCGAGCTGAGGCTGTTGCTGTTTCCGCAGCTTTGGAAGGCGCTGTTGAGCATCACATCTGGAGGACCCGGGGGGCTCTTCTTCGAGGACTTGGACTTGGACTTGGACGGAGTTGGGTTAGGTGCCGCGAAGACGGTGGCTAGGCCAACGCTAAAGAGAGCAATGACTGTGGAGAACTTCATTGTTGAAAGAGTTTCGATCTCGAAACGCGGGTTGCGAAGGCTGGACGAATGGCGTTGAAGGACTCCGAGATCGGGATACCTGGCTGGGGAATGAAAATGGAGTCGTTGAAGAGGAAAGGGAACGGGTCTTTATAGACGTCCTTTCTGGACGTTGTTCATGCCACTTCAATTTGCCCCAGCCGGCACTTTCTTTGATGGCAGTTGTTGACCAGCTGCCCAAGCATTCTCTGTTGAGCTGGTCGGCAGTTTCAGGGCATTTTCGTCAGCCGCTTAACGCTCTCCCAGGGTTAGGAACCGGTCGTTCGTACCGGCATATTCGGCGCTTGAATCCTGCGGTCAGATCCGGAGAAAGACAGTTGGGAAACACCACATGTCCTTTGGACGACCTGACATCCGGAGGCACCGTGCCCGAGACCTTTGCGATAGCATCTTTTCGTTCCGAAGTCGGTTGGAGTCTAGACCCGGTGTCTCTCTCCAAGTCACAAAACCGGGCTGAGACTCTTTCTCCGATCATGTTTCACGGAGCAGCAATGCAGGAACCTGTCGTCCGCCAGGAAAGTAAGACAGCACCGCCGGTCGTGGGGGACATAGGGATGAAAAGAGCTTAGTGAATGCGGAACGCTTAAGGAAGGAAGCGGACCTGATGCAGGTCAACGACACCACAGACTGCATAGAAACCGGGGAGTGTAATCCAGGTCGGTAGAAATTCAAACCGCTAGTGCTGCTCCGAGGAGCTGAGAACGGAATAAAACGAACGATTGGACAAGACAATGCATGCAATCAAGCAAGTTCTGCACCCACCTGATTCATAACAATATCTAGGAAGGTCGGCCTGCAGATCTGGGGAAGAGAAACGCCAGTTGATCCACACGAGAACAACACTGCGGGGGTTGAGGAAACGAGAAGAGCACGGTAGGGATTGTTCCGAACTTCACGGATCATGCTGTTTGGGACAGATCGGAATCCGACGTATGCCGGTTGATGGATGCAGGGGTAGAGTACCTTCGCACCGTTCGCGACAGGCAATTGCGTGCATATGCGGGAACATAGAAACCTCCGAGACACAACTTTCGGCAGATCTCTCCGTTGACAGTTATCGTGGCCACCAGTTTATCTTCCAAAAAGTCCATTGCAGCAGTGGATGCATCGTCAATCGGAGAGTGCTCCCGAATGAGTTTGACTTGGCTCCAGCCTTTCGAACCGTCATGATCAGATCGGCAAGGTTGTCTCTTTTGGAACTACCCAGCAGGGACCGGCAGTATGCTTCGTTCATATGAGTCTGATCGTCGCATATATGAAGCGTGCTCAACAATGCTAAGGTCTTGGTTATCTCAGCGATTCTAGCCTTTCATGATATATCCGCGGTTGCTATTGGCTTACTTGTGACCTTGCCCTTATTATCTTTCCGTCGACGATCGGAGAATTAGTGTTTTTGGACCGATAGATTCGACGACCGCCCATCTGCTGTCCTTTTGACAACGACCGCTTTGTCGCGTCTGTGGTGAGCGAACGACCATGAGTAGAACTATACTTATACGTTCAGCTCGCTGGGCAACTGGAGTATGCGGTCTCTTCATTTAGCTCCATCGGACTCCAAAGAGCTTAACTGGAGTTTTGGTCGACTTCTGCGGCTGGTCCTCGTTTTTCTCGAGGTAGATCCGAGGATGTCCTGACATGGAGGTCAGTTTGGAAGAATTGCATTGAACCAAACTGGAATAGGAAATAGCTGACCTCTAACGTCCAACGCCAGATACTTGTACTCTAGGGCACTCTGGTTTGGAGGTTTCACCATATGTATTCGTACCACGCCTTTGTTTAAGGGTCCCTCTACCTATATCCTGTCAGGAACCATATCGGCTTTACCGAAGTACGCTGGGAGAACGCTCACATGAAAATGCATAAGAAGATGTTCAGTCCCGTTGGGATCTTTACGAGTTGTCGAACTTTGCTCTAGTTTCAGCAAAAGTAATTCATTTCTACACTACGAGCATTTCCAACTTACGCCAGGGGTCTGTTCCTAGCCCATCGGTTGGAAGTAGGCTCGCCGTAAGCCTTGATCTTTTTGGCACTGCCCAGGAGCTCAAGACAGCGAGGATCCTTCTTGATTCGATCAACGGCACGATTGAACTGAGTAGTCTTGCTATCCGTAGAGAAGACCTCTAGATACAGAACCGTAACAACGCCTCCCTGCTTGGCTATTAGCATTCGTTGGTTCGTTTGTCCCAAAATCTATGTAGAACTAACAGTCATCACTAGCCCAGCCAGGACGGTCAGGAGATTGAAGGACTGCTGCGTAGTCCGGGCAGCCTTTTCTTTGATCGACAGATCTTTCCATCGGAGACGGCCATCATCACTGACGACCGAGATTTGCTTCCTGGGGGTATGCTCTTTGGGTAGGCTATCTGCCGTTGCATACAGACGTCGAGCAAATTGTCTTTTCCCAGTAGATAAAGCAATGGCACGGGGTACACCTGTAACTGTTAGAAGAAGATCATGATTGCATCTATGGCGTAGCATGCTGTAGTTCTGCGTAACACTTGGTTCGCGGAGGAGGGATGAAGTCTGAGGTGGGGTGCAGCAGTGAATGAAAAGCGCTGCGCTACTGGGCTCAATGACCTTCCGTAGCACACCCCTCGGCCGAACTGGCATACCTAAACCACAAGTCGAATATAACCGTTCTCCTTTGCCAATCTAGACATCCTTAAATCTAATACAAGATGAGCCTCGCCACCAAGTCCCAGTCCCTCAGGTTATTTGAGAAGTTGAAATCGAAGCCCGCCAACAAGGTGAGTTATGTATAACGCATACCCTTAAAAATCTATCTAACATGCGCACAGGTATGCTTCGACTGCGGCACCAAGAACCCGACCTGGGCCTCTGTGCCTTTTGGGATCTACCTATGCCTGGATTGCTCTGCCAAACACCGGAACCTCGGTGTGCATATCTCCTTTGTTCGATCGACCAATCTTGACCGTATGGACTTTATCACTCAGCCGTTTCGTGCGTACAAATGGGACTAATGCGGGATACAGAATGGCAATGGGACCAGCTGCGGATTATGAAGGTCGGGGGCAACGAGTCGGCGACGAAGTTCTTCCAGTCACATGGGGGATCAGCGGCACTGGCCAGCAAAGACACCAAAGTCAAGTACGACTCGACGGCGGCAACGAAGTACAAGGATGAGCTGAAGCGGCGAGCCGCAGCCGATGCGCAAGAGTGAGGACGCTTAGAGCAGGAACTACTACGGTTTGCTGACGGATGTGCAGATTTCCCGATGAAGTGGTAGTTACAGAGGCCGCAACACCAGCTGCTAGCGATGGTAATTCGACGCCTGCCGGAGAAAACGAGGATGACTTCTTCTCGTCGTGGGACAAACCCTCAATCAAGCGTCCCACCCCACCTGTATCGAGAACAGCTACGCCTTCTGCCGCTGGACGAACTCCGCCTTCTCATCTCAGTGCCGGAGGAAGTACTAACGCCAACGGTTCCGCGCGGCCCAAATCTCCCCTTGCCGCAACGGAGACCAGTTCCGACACCGGCGCCGCTGCACCAACTACGTCCCGGACGACCTCCTCTTCCGCCATTCGAAAGTCCGCCGTCAGCAGCGCCCCTCGAAAAGGCAACGTCCTCGGCGCCAAACGAGCACCGAAGCTTGGCGCGAAGAAAGTCGGTGCAGGGGACGTCATCGACTTTGAAGCGGCAGAGAAGAAAGCCAAAGAAGAAGCCGAGCGAGCAGAGAAGCTAGGGTATGACCCTGAAGCCGAGGCAGTGGCCGAGAAAGCCAAAGAAACGAAGAGCACCGCATCATCATCTGCGCCGACCGAGTCCGCCTCCAAGATCGCTAGTCCCACGCCCATAAGTCCTAAGAAAGCCGGTTTCAGCGGGGTTGTCCCGGGACGAGAGCGAAGCAGCAGTGAGCTCGAGAGGCTAGGTATGGGCATTGGCCGTCTGGGGTTCGGCCAAGTGGGTGGTGGTGGTGGTAGTGGTGGAACGAGGTCCGCCCCTCCGCCGAAGAAACTCGGCTTTGGCGCAACGGGCGGCAGTAAACCTTCCGGCGATGATGGTAAGTCGTGCCTCGTATCATCCATCATCCACAGATGAACAGCCCCCTTGGCAACAATGTATACTGAACGATTTGTTATAGAGGAAAGCACCTACGCCCGCTCCAAATTCGGGAATCAAAAAGGTATTTCCAGCGACGAATTCTTCGGCCGAGACGCCTACGACCCGTCCGCCAAGAATGAAGCACGCAGTCGTCTGCAGGGGTTCGAAGGCTCGACGTCTATCTCGAGTAATGCTTACTTCGGCCGGCCTGAGGATGACAATCCCGGCGAAGATTACAGTGGAGGGTATGGCGATCTGGAGACGGCCGCACGAGACTTTGTTCGCAAATTCGGAGTTACGGCGGGTGATGATTTGGAGAATTTGACGCACGTGTTGGGTGAAGGGGGGAAGAAGTTGCAGAGTACGTATACCTATGACTTCTGGTTCAATGTGTCGTGTCGCTAAATGCTTCCTTTCCTACCACCCCTCGCGGATGGTGTTGTTGTAAGGGATAGTGCTAACTGGGGATATAGATGCCATTCGAAACTATCTCAGCAATTGAACTCGCTCACTCGTTCGTCCGTTCATTCATTCAGTCGTTCATTCATCGGTTGGCTTTTTCTTGCTTGTTTGTTGATGCGTAGCACAAACCCATAACTTTAGCTTTTTGACGCATACATCCTGGCTTCATCCTCGTTTGAGTATTTGTACGTTTGTCGGTAGAAGGAAATAGCACTTTGGCTTCAACTACTTCCGGCCTTGCGACTTCGCGCTTCATGATGATTCGTCTCTGTCTTCATCTGCTCGCAATACCGTCGTATTAGATTCAGAAGAAGAGGTTATCATTACCATCGTTCAAGGATGAAGACATTAGCGGGCTAATCTAATGAACCGATTTCCAGGACTTTTGTGAGGTTTCAGTTTACCTGCTTTGATTGCCAGTCTCACCGAACGAAGGAAAGGGCAAGCACGAATGGGTCAACGATACCGTCGATCTGATGAAGCGAAGCATAGCCATCAGACCTTGCATGTGCGAGTGACGAACTGCCACTTAACTCAGTAGCAATTCAAGAGCTCCTTCGACTCACCCAGCCAACCCAAGCCTTTCCCTTTACTTGGCTCATTTTGCAACCCAAGAGCAAATTCATCTCAACAGAAGTCAAATAAAATAGCCACAATCACCATCCATTAACTAATATCTTTGTCACATCCATGCTCAGAGTACCCTGTGCATGGACATGACAGAAACAGAGGGTGCTCGTAAACTAAACTGTGGACATGCATGCCTGCATGAGGGTTTTCCCCCAAAGGAGCGTGATGAAGTCGATCGGTCGAGAACAACAAACAATACAGAAAATGATATCCACCGCAACAAGCAATGAAACAATCACGCAGTAAGGAAGGAAGGTTTGACTTAGCACATGGAAGTGAGTGAAAGAGTGAGTAAGTGAGTGAGTGAGTGCTTGGGTGACAAACGAAAGGAAATGGAAGGAAATGGAAGGAATGGAAAGGAAAGGAAAGGAAGAGAGGTGTCGAGCAGTGCAAACAAACGATTTCCAACATTCCCGAACATTACTCCCTTAGCATCCCGAGTGGAACAAAACCTGCAATATTGATCTTTACCATGAGTCCAAGCCGCCCCAGTACCACCGGGCAAGATTCTCGAACGGTATCATGCCGTTGTCAGCAGTGCAGCGAGCGGTAAGCACCGAGATAACCATTCAAGAAGCCCAAATCGACCAATCAGCTCCATCCTCTTGAACGTCCTTATTATCCCCGCCGCTGACGAACCCCGGTCTGAACCCTCCGTGGAATCCAGGACAGGTCCAGCTGGTGATGGCATGATCGATGATTCTGCGGAACTGGGCTTTGCAGATCGCATTCGTGATGCCGATGAAGTTGGGATAAGCTCCGCAGCTACGGGTGCAGTATTGGTAGTTCAGATCGGCTGGGACGAAGGGGGGGAATTTGGGGACGGTGCCGGGGAGACAGCTTCCTTTGGCACTACGATGAACAGTATCGTTAGCGTGGCCTGGTTTGAAGGAGGGTGGAGAAGAAGGGGATGGAAATGGGGGAGGATGGATGACGAACATGTAATAAGCGATGTTATGGTTCGGGAAGTAGTTGTTGCAGAAATTGTTGGCGTAAAAGTCCCAGACTTGCCATAGGGCGGAGGGGTCGGGGTTGCCGTTGCATTTCTCGCGTTTGAAGATTTGGAGCTAATTCATTGAAAAAACAAAGCTGTCAGCATGGAGAGGATGAATGAATGGGATCAGGCACACGGATGAATGGGGATTTGGTGGGTAGGGTATATGGACATCACTTACCGCACGCTTGCTCAGACTCCCCTCCAGCGTCGGCGCGCTGTTGACAATCTCCTGAAGATGCGGCGCCGCTTCGACCAGCGTCGAGTTCCCCGTTCCCTCAATGGGCTTGTGACCGGCATCCACCGGCGGGAAGACCATCTGGATCTTTTCGAGCTCGGCCACAGACGGAGGAGCCGGAGCTGGAGGGGGAGTAGAACCATTGCCGTTGCCGTTGTTGTCGTTGTTGTTCTGAGGGAGGCCGGCAACGGCAGTAAGCAGGGCCGGAGCGGCCAGGAGGGAGAGGATGAAGCTGCTGGACACCATGTTGACGGTTGCTAAGGAGATAGTCGATTGATAGATTGATTGATGAAAAGGGAAAAATTAACGAGTGGGTTGCGGTTGAGTAACGAGAGCTTGAAGGCTAAGAGATATTCAGGAAACTGGAGAGTATGAAACTGTTGAGCTAGGAAATGATCGACTTGATGAGCCCATTCTCTGGGTCATCGAGTTGCTTTATATACACGTCCGAGAGCCCTAGAAAGATGGCTGGGAAGCACGCCCGCTGGTGGAGGACCAAAAATAACAACATGGAACCAGTCTCGGTGATGCGAAAAGGGTAGAGTGGCTTGCTGGTGGGCCATGCTTGATAGCCTCTCTCCAGCAAGGGCAATAGTCCTATTGGCAGATGGTTACCGTCCCGGGGCCTAGTCTGACAACGAACGTGGACGTTGCACGCTTTCAGCAGCTGAGCCCGACGCCGAAAAAAGTAGACTCGTGCCAATCAAGGACGGTGCTACCCCCATTGATACTCTGTTTCAGGGCCACATGGCATTCAAGGCTGAGGCTAGGGCCGTGGGTCCGTCCTCTACGTTGTCCGAGCAGTTTCCGGGCAGTGAAGCACGAGCAAACGTGGACGCCACGAGGCTCACGATGACATCCCGGGATCCAATCCCATTGCAACGATGGTCCTGACTATTGTCATGGCAAGTCAAAGGTGGAGACTTAGCGCAAGCCACGCAAAAGCTCTGTGCCTGACGACACCGGACAAGACCTAGCCGGGTCCAGGTGTACTGTACTGCCGTGGCGTGCGGAAAGACGTAACGCATGCCTTAGGATTATCTTTTTGACAAGTCCTTCTGACCGGCAGCGCCGTGGGAGTCCACGCTAAAACTCCTCTCTAGCCAATCCGGTGGCATTCATCAGGATAAGCCGGGGTCGAAAGGATGGATGTGGCTTCATCCGGCAGTCTTTGGGGTCTCCACAACTGCGTTGACGCGGGGTTGTCAGCATCGCGTGGCCAGGCTGAAACAGCCCTGTGGTGGCTCTGCCCTACCAGGAACGATGGAGAGGCAACTCTTGCCTGGGTCTCTAGCCAATTTGATTTCCCCAAACTGTCTGGTGACCCCCCGATCGGAACTCGAGGCTTTGTCGATGATTGATGGTCGAGCTGAGAGCGACCCGTGCTGACAGGAACCTCCACCCGGCACGTCGCTTGTTCTTTCTTCAGTGTCCACAATTCAGCCTTGCCAGTTTCGGCAATCCAAGGCTAGTCGCGGCGTAGGCAATTCGTTTCGACTATCCTTTCCACATGGCATCCATGCTGGGTTGTGCGGTAGTATCCAAGTCGAATGTGCTCAGCACACTAAACGGCTAGCGATCGTCCAGTACAAAGCCCTCAGCGAGGTCGGAATGTTCTGCATCCTCAGCTTCCGCGTGCTTCCACCGTCGATGTTTCTTCAGTAGATCATGGCCTTTCCGGAACGATCGAGCAAAGTATGAACGGCCATTTCGGTCGAGAAGGAGGATGATGAAGTATGTAGGTACGCAGATGGCTGGTATCACGATGGCTAGGTTTGAGATTGAGACGGACTCAGGGAAGTTGGTCATGCCAAAGATGGACTGGAGAATTTTTGAGCACTCGTCGGACGATGCGAGAAAGAAAGATGGGCAACTCACTGTAACGAATGTCAAGGGTATGAAGAATATCGAGACCTGTTGAGAGATAAAGAGCATTAGTCGCAACGTCACAAAAAATAACATCTTAAGCAAAAAGTTCATTTACCAGAGTCAGAAGCCGAATGTTCTCGCTCTGTGACCTTGCTAACCTGCTCTCGATGACCTGGGACGCACTAAAGAGCTAGATATGCGAGTATCGATTGATCAGCAATGCCAACCAACGACTATAGAGGCGGCACAAAAAGAACGAGAAATCTCACCCCGTCGCGGGAGGCAACCAGCTCGTCCTGCCTCTTGTGGTTCATCACAAGAATCTCTTCGAGGTCAAGCATTCTCTGCTCAATCTCGCGGACGACCTGCATTACTCGTTCTTGACACTGCTCATCGACCAGCCGAGAACCGGGGATGGTTGTAATGTGCGTGCTCCAATCGAGACCCTTGTCAACTGTGCGCTTGCGATACTCTCGCCATTGTCGGATGAGCGATGTGATGCTCTCATTGACCGCTCGCAAGGCCTGGAATGCCCAGAAATATTTCTTGGACATGGTAAACGAGTCGTCCTCAAAGAGGAGTCGGTTCCTCGTTTGCTCGCTGAAGAGAAAGTCGTTCTGTATTTCATCGTGAGCCTCGTGCCATCTCTAACCCACACTACGGGTGTAACTGGGGCACGCGGGTGACAGAATAAACGGAACAGCTTAGCAGTAATCGCTTCACGACCCTTGCGACGAAAGAATTATCATCATCCTTCTGACGACGAAGGTGTGAGCTTCATCATGATTACGACGAAGGGGTTATCATCATCCGTCCAACGGAAAGGAGCTTCATCATCCTGATGACGGCGATAGCCTCTCTTTCATCGGACTAATGATGAAGACCACCAGCCTTCATCGCGGTCACTGCTGAGCTCCTCCATTTATTTTGTCACCCGCGTGTGGGGCTACCTACCGGAGGTATCGTTGCAGAACCAATGCGATCCGACGCCTCCCGTAAGCCATCGTAGGCATCGTCAATCTCCAGCTTCAAGGCCGTAAGGAAGGCCTCGTGGCCATTCACGAAGTTATCCTTGACCGGCCTAATGGAGAGGTTGGGAGCGGACAGAACGAGGACCAGCCAAGGGGGCGACGACCGGGCCGTTCTCACATTCTCGACGAAGGTGAGTGCCACTAGGACTCTCTTTCGACAAATCATCGAGTCGGAGAGCTCTTCGAACAGAGGCCCACGTTCGATCCAAGGGAACATTCGATCATAGCCGTACCTGCGACTAGTCATCTTGTAAGACCGGATATGGAAACGCCATAACCCCTTCCTGCCGTCGTCATAGAGTGGAAGAGACACCGCACTCTCGACC
>QQTW01003899.1_pt1 | contig 11108 bp, 9 predicted proteins | sample 1904831 | NCBI WGS metagenome assembly QQTW01 (sample SAMN09435610, study PRJNA476489) | Subsurface metagenome, whole genome shotgun sequencing project.
TAACCTTATTTGTCAATATACTGCTATCAAAATAAACCTAATCTTTAAGTAATTTTCCTAATTTTGTCACCAGAGTCAAGTTGTAGTAAACCTTGGAATTAGGGGATGACGTTTGCACTGAGGTGGAAATAACATGTGTACATGAGTCGGGGAAAACACGCAGAAACGGTTCTGCGGTTAACCTGAGAAAACACGCACTTAGCAAAGAGACTACAATGAAAAAAGCTAATTTTTCCGCCAAAATCCTTACAGCAGCTACTCTCGGTTTCGGTATTTTCACCTTCGCACCTACCGCTAATGCAACTTCTTTAGTTCCAACAACAGAAGGTGAAATCAAAACGACAAATCTTGGTTGTTTAAATGCAACAAACTGTATTGATACTACTGATTCCGCTCATCCCTTCACCTACTCAGTTACAAGTTTGGATTACGATGTAGATGGTGTAAACCCAGAGTTTGGACTTAGCCGTTTGTTTGTTGACAACCGCAGCACAGCAAATACTTACGATCTTGGTATTTCATTCGGAACCACAGATGCTGGTACAAACCCACCTGCTGGTGAATATTGGTTCCGTCCTGTTGCTATGCTGGCTAATGGTTCAACTTTTGAAGCAGGTCAGTTGGAAGTTGGTAAATTCTTGTTCGATTTTCTCGGTAAAACTGTTGCGTCTGTAACTCTTGATTTGTTTGATGTCGAAGACAAAGACTTCACTCAGGTTCTAAAAGTTAATGGTCTTGCTCCTAATCCAGCAATTGTTGCTGCGACTGGTTCCAATGGTAACAGACAGAAAGTTACATTTAACAATGTAAGTTCGTTTGAAATTCAACTTGGTAAACCTGGTCCCAATAGCGTATTCCAAAATACTGGCGATGGTGTTGGAATGCAAGTTAGTGTTCCTGAACCTGGTACAGTTGCTAGTTTGGGCGTTTTGGCTGTTGCTGGTATGTTTGGTTTGCGGAAAGGCAAAAAAGCTTTGCAAGCAAATTAATATCAAATAGTCGATTAGTATTAATTCTTGTTCCTACACCATAAATTTGAATTATACGACGACAACCATTTTATTTACAACTTTTTAAAAATAGAATTTGGGTAAGCATCGACCGACAATCGGGTTTAGCATCTAGCTTTTTGAAATTTAATTCTTCAGTCTAACTTCATAATCCCTATTCCCCCTACTTGGTAGAAATAAGGGGAGTAGGGAGTAGGGAGTGATTAAATTTTAGCTATTGCTTTGACCAATTCCTTAAACAGCAAATTACAAGTTTTCCCTATTAATTTGCTTTGAATATGTTTACCATCCAAAAGCTTTTCACCATTGGCGTTGGTAATTTGTTTAAGTTCATCACGCTTATCAAGTAACTCCTTATTCAGCTCCGTTGCAGGGACGTGTCCGGTTTCAATGTTGCATAGGGACTGTTGCAATACTGCTCGGGACGCGAAAATTCGATAAACCAAAAAACTTGTAGAGACGCGAAATTACCCTTCGGGAACACTTCGTGTTGCTTGCTTCCCCGGAGGGGTACGCGTCTCTACATGCCTGGAATCACTACGACAAATCCAAAACCTACGCAGTATTGGGGTTAATCCTATCCAAAAACTTGCGACCAGGTAGAGAATATAAAGACGACGACAGATGCAACAGCAAGTAATCCCTGAATTACATTCCCCACTAAAGTGCCGACAACTATACCAAGACCTGCTTTCACCGCAGTTTGAAGGTTTTTGCAAAACAGATACTCTCCAACAATTGCACCTAATAAGGGACCAAGTAACATTCCTAATAGCGGTCCTCCAAAGGGTAAGGCTGGCAATAAGCCCAAAAATCCGACGATTAAGCCGACGAATGCGCCTATCTGACCCCACTTACTCGCACCTGCTTGTTTTGCACCGATGTAACCTGCTAAAAAATCAACGCCAATACTGAGTATTAAAACAACTGCCGTAACTATTAGCGGAACATCAATTGCATCAAAGGATTTTTGGACAAAACCCCAGATTGCGATCGCAATTAAAATTAGACTAGCACCCGGTAGCGCCGGCACGACTGCACCCACCACACCAACAACCATCAGAGCAATTAATGACCAATAGATAATTTGCATAATTCAAAGTTAGGAGTTAGGAGTTAGGAGTTAGGAGTTAGGAGTTGAAATATCGGAAACTGATTACTACACACTACTTTAACGAATCATTCCTCGTTTTCATCTGCTAAATTCCATAAAGGCGCGGTTTATTGTATCTCTACAACACAACAACTCTTAACTCTTAACTCCTAACTCTCAACTCCTAACTCTTGAAGAGTAACAGCTAATTTATTTGCAATTCCGGCTATCCAGTTTTCATCTTGTTTGGTGTAACTGCGGGGTGCATTTGCCCCTAATATCATTACTCCTTCTTTATCAATTGGTTGACAAATTACCCCTTGCGTGTTTTCTGGTAAATAATCAAATTCAATCTTTCCGGGGTATATTTCTAGCTTCACTAAATAGATGGGTTTTTGGGTTTCGAGTACCCGCTTTAAAATTGCTCCAGGTGTGACTTCAGATTTTGGCGACAAAATCCCGCGCCGCAACAAAACTTTGCCTTGATAGAAGATGACAAGCGATCGCGTGACGGTATTGGTCAATAATAAATGCGATGACCAAGCTAGTTCAGTTTTTACAGAGTCGGGTAAATCGGGTGCAAGTTCAAATCCTTCTTCCCCAATCAGTTTTACTGCGTCGGGTGTTATGGGTTGCACTTGCTGCCAAATTAAGCCTGTCAAAATTAGCAACGCACTCAAAATCACTCCCAGCACATCCGCACGCGACTGCGAGGTAGTAAGTTCCGGTGTTAAAACCCGATTCACCAACAAAAGTACAGCCCCTAACCCACCAGCAACCAAAGGTAGAAGCCGCAAAATTCGATTTGGATCGCTTTTAGCCATAGTTTGAATAAGTTAGGAGTTAAGAGTTATGAGTTAAGAGTTAAGAGTTAGAAATTATGTTAATAATTATGAATTTAAATTTATATTTGAATTAAACTTTAATAATTCTTAACAAACTTCAAAAAGGATATAGGGGTTTAGGGCAAATATACAAAACAAGAATTGGACGTTGCATTAGCCATTACCCGCTTTCATCTGCTACTTACTTGTGTACCAAGGTGTAGTAACTCCTGACTCCCAACTCCTAACTCCTGACTCCTAACTCCTAACTCTAAACTCCTACCTCCTAACTCCTAACTCCTAACTCTAAACTCCTACCTCCTAACTCTAAACTCCTAACTCTAAACTCCTAACTCTAAACTCCTAACTCCTAACTCCTAACTATTGACTCCTCTCCCGGCTCAATAATGCGTTGAAAAAGATAACCAGTACCTCGCGCAGTTAAAATCAACTCAGGATTGCTAGGGTCGTCTTCGAGTTTCGCCCGGAGTCGGGAAATATGTACATCTACTACACGGGTATCAACGTGCCGTTCGGGGGTATATCCCCAAACTTCTTGTAAAATTTCTGACCGCGAAAATGCATCGCCCGAACGGCTAACTAACAACTCCAACAAGCTAAATTCCATGCCAGTTAAGCGAATGCGCTCATCGCCTTTGTAAACTTGGCGCTTGTTAGTATCAATTCTAATAGTGCTGACGGTAATTACGCCCGAACTCGGAATTCCCGAAGCGCCAGTTTTATCGACGCGACGCAATACCGAACGGATGCGGGCTTCGAGTTCTTTAGGGGAAAAGGGTTTAACGACATAATCATCCGCACCCAACTCCAACCCGGTGATGCGGTCTGCAACATCTCCCAGGGCTGTTAGCATAATAATAGGGACATCTGATTCTTTGCGTAACTCTTGGCAAACACCATAGCCGTCGAGTATTGGCATCATCACATCCAATACTACTAAGTCAGGTTCGGCTTTACGAAAGGTTTCCAAAGCTTCTTGACCATCGCCTGCGGTGACAACATCGTAGCCAATCATCGAAAGGCGCGTTTCCAATATCCGACGAATGCTGGCTTCATCGTCTACTACTAAGATTTTTTCTTTATGACTTTCCAATCTCAACGCTCCTTAACTAAAATTTTCATCATTAATTTTTACTACCATATTATTAAGATATCATTCCTATAATTCCTTAGTAAAAACCTAGAAGTATTGCAATTATTGGTTTTTAGTTTCATTTTAACCTTAATTAAAAATTAAGAATATTTAATCACATAAAATGCCAAAACCTCGTACAATTTACATTTGCAATCAATGCGGGCACGAATCGCCACAATGGTACGGTCGCTGTCCGGGTTGCGGAACATACAACTCCTTAGAAGAGGAGATTACTCAAGTATCATCCGATTCTCCGAGCCGAGGTGTTGGCAGTTGGCATAGTCAGCAAGGTCAGACTAAATCGACTAATAAACCTGCGAAACCACGCTATTCGCTGCGATTTGACCAAATTACCGACCGCCAAGTACCGCGCTGGGAATCTGGTTACGGCGAACTCGATCGGGTATTAGGTGGTGGCGTGGTTCCAGGTTCGATGGTACTCATCGGTGGCGACCCGGGTATCGGTAAATCTACGCTGTTATTGCAGGTATCAAATGAGTTGTCGCAACGATACAGAGTTCTGTATGTATCGGGGGAAGAATCTGCACAACAAGTGAAGTTACGTGCTTCGCGTTTGGGTGTAAGTAAATTGGCTATCGTAGACCAGAGTGATAACGGACATGAAAATAATAACGGTAGTCATGCCATCGAAATAGTTAAGGAAATAGTCACCAATGTAAAAGAAAGTCCTGCCAAAAAAGCCGAGGTAGTGGGAGGAGTTGGTGCAGATTTATACATCTTGCCGGAAACTGATTTGGAAGAGATTTTGCGGGAAATCGAATCACTTAAGCCAAATTTGACAGTGATTGATAGTATTCAAACGGTATTTTTTCCTAGTTTGACTTCTGCACCGGGTTCGGTGGGACAGGTGCGCGAATGTACTGCGGCATTGATGAAGGTGGCGAAGCACGAAGATATTACCATGTTGATTGTCGGACATGTCACCAAAGAAGGCGCGATCGCAGGACCGAAAGTTTTGGAACATTTGGTAGATACGGTATTGTATTTCGAGGGTGATAGGTTTGCGTCGCATCGCTTGTTACGAACAGTGAAAAACCGTTTTGGTGCTACGCATGAAATCGGTATTTTTGAAATGGTTGCAAACGGGTTGCGTGAAGTACCGAATCCCTCCGAGTTATTTCTAGGTAATCGAGATGACCCAGCACCGGGTAGCGCGATTGTGGTAGCTTGTGAAGGGACGCGCCCGATTGTAGTTGAGCTACAAGCTTTGGTTAGTCCGACGAGTTATGCTTCACCACGTCGTTCGAGTACGGGTGTCGATTATAGCCGTCTCGTACAGATTTTGGCTGTGTTGGAAAAGCGCGTTGGCATACCGATGTCGAAGTTAGATTCCTATGTTGCGTCAGCGGGTGGGTTGAATGTCGAAGAACCAGCGGTAGATTTAGGAGTTGCGATCGCAATTGTTGCCAGTTTCCGCGATCGCATTGTCGATCCCAGTACCGTGTTAATTGGTGAAGTTGGTTTGGGTGGACAAGTACGTTCGGTGTCGCAAATGGAATTACGGTTGAAGGAAGCGGCAAAATTGGGCTTTAAACGGGCGATTGTACCGAAAGGGACGAAATTCCCTGATTTGAATATCGAAATTTTGCCAGTTGCCAAGGTAATCGATGCGATTATTGCTGCAATTCCCCAGCAAGGTTTGACTGAGGAAGATTTAATGCCAGATGAGGAGTGAATCAGATCCCCGACTTCTTAAAGGATGTTACTGGGAATAGAGACTGTCTGTAAATTCTCTGATACTTGGTAGAGAATTTCTGCTTGGCTAGTAAGCAAGCTAGCATGATTATACTTCCTTGCTGCTGCTGCATTATCTGCTTGCAAATACAGGTCTTCGATAATTTGCTGGAGACTTAGGTAGGTGTTAACCAATGCTTCTATAGTTTCTCTCTCTATCTTAACCACCCCCTGATAATACAAAGTCGTGCATGGTTAATACTACTACGTAATAACCATTAATTTTTTCCTTCTTGAAGCTTGACTTGGGGAGCAACCAGCACTCATCCAGGCAGTATTAAAAGTACTAGTAACCCAAGCTGCGGGTTAGGCGACTCCAGGTGCGAAGCACCCGGAGAGCTATGCGATGCCCTTGGCAACCATCTTCGATGGTATCGCAAACAACAAAGTATGCGGTTGCGCGTAGCGCAACCGACACTAATAGGAAACTCGAAACATAAGTACTTAATCACATTCAAGCATTATGTTAGACTTGTTATACAAATGCTTTTTTCAATGTAAATGCAAAAATAAATACTTCAAGCTTAAGTAAAAACCCTTGATAGCTGACTGCGTGAATAGATTTTGGGAAAATGTAAGTAATGCCACTAAATACTGTTTCGATCTAATGTCTAGTATGTTGCTTAATATACTGAATCCACGGTTGAACCTGACGCTAGAATTCTTTTTTCGCATTACTTTCAAAGATATCTGGCTTGAAGAATCAAGGTCATCCTCGACAGTATAATCGATATACGCAGAATCAGTATATACTTCGCTTCCTGGCGGCAAATTCAACGGCAAAGCATTCAATGCACGAACTTCCGTTGCGCTACTGGGCAAGAACACAACTTCTACAGGAATCCCATTTTTAGTGCTTAACAGTTGAACCCTAACTCCATAGAAGTAGCGTTTTTTAGATGACAGATTTACAGACTTGGTTGGACGCGCAAGTAAATTAAAGGGTGTAGGGCAAGAAAAAGAGATGGGGAGGTGGGGAGGTGGGAGATGGGGAAGGGTAAAGTAATTTACTACTTCTAACTCCTCACCTCCTTTACTCCCTACCTCCCTACTCCCTACTCCCTAATTTTTCGTCAACCGCTAACCATTAACAACCAGTATTAAACGACTTGATAAAGTATAGGAATGGTTTTTTGCAGAAACAATGCAGTTAAATTTAATGACCATTCCATTGCCTCTATTGGCATCTACAACCGAAACCGCTGATAGTTCGCTGGTTTTAGCAGCAGTACTGTTGAGCTTAGTTGTAATTTACTTTTCCAGTAAACTCGGTGGCGAATTATCAAACCGCTTGGGTTTTCCATCCGTTTTGGGAGAACTCGTTGCTGGTGTGGTAATCGGTGTGTCGGCGTTACATTTTTTGGTTTTTCCCAGTGAAAATGCTGACGCTTCAAGTTCTGTAGTGATGCAGTTTCTCCAAGCCACAGGGGGTTTGAGTCCGGAAGGTGTTAATAGCGTCTTTGCAGCGCAGTCGGAAGTAATTTCGGTGTTAGCTGAGTTGGGTGTTATTATCCTGCTGTTTGAAATCGGCTTGGAGTCGAATTTAAAGGACTTAATGGCGGTTGGAACTCAGGCGTTTGTAGTCGCCTGCGTGGGTGTAGTAGTACCTTTCACTGCTGGTACGGCTGGATTGATGATTTTTTTTGGAATATCGGCAGTCCCGGCGATTTTTGCTGGGGCAGCGCTGACGGCTACGAGTATTGGGATTACTTCCAAGGTATTGTCGGAATTAGGGCAGCTTAATTCTAAGGAAGGGCAGATAATTTTGGGTGCTGCCGTTATCGACGATGTGTTGGGGATTATTGTTCTTGCCGTTGTTGCTAGCCTTGCCAAAGATGGTGCAGTGGATGTTAGCAAAGTTGTATATTTGATTTTTAGCGCCACTGGGTTCTTACTCGGCGCGATCGCACTCGGTAATTTGTTCAACAAGTCGTTCGTTGCGATTGTCGAGCGACTCAAAACTCGCGGCGACTTGATTTTACCAGCTTTTATCTTCGCTTTTCTGATGGCTTACTTCGCTGCTGCCATCCAGTTAGAAGCGATTTTAGGTTCGTTTGCTGCCGGTTTAGTTCTCGACGAAACCGATAAGCGTAACGAACTGCAAAAGCAAGTTATTCCCGTTGCTGATATGTTGGTGCCAATTTTCTTTGTCACTGTTGGGGCAAAAACCGACTTAAGTGTTTTGAATCCAGCTATTCCCAGCAACCGCGAAGGGTTGATTATGGCAGCTTTTTTGGTGACAGTGGCAATTGTCGGTAAACTTGTCACCGGCTTAAGCGTATTTGGACAAGAAAAAATTAACCGCTTGGCTATTGGTATTGGAATGATACCGCGTGGTGAAGTGGGGTTAGTATTTTTGGGTATAGGTTCCAGTACTGGTATTCTCTCCAAACCCTTGGAAGCGGCAATTATCATGATGGTGATTGTCACAACTTTCTTAGCACCACCTTTTTTAAAGTTCGTATTCCCAGTTACAGATACTAGCGTGTTAGATAATTCAATCGAAGAGGGGTAAGGGGGAAGACAGGCTGTTTTCTGAATTTGGAGATAATTAGTTTAGCATACGGTATTGTAGGGGCACAGCAATGCTGTGCCCCTACGACTTTCTCAAAATAAACACGAAAATTTAAGACTTCTAGTTTTTTTTATAAAGAATGAAATACCCCACCTTCCCCTTTAATTGAGCAATATTACACTGCTTCGTGTTAGCATATGACGCTACATGGTACGTCACGAGTGCTAGTACTAACGACATGCGATATCGTCCGTAATACGGGTTCAAACGTTAATACTTCTTTATCGAAGCAGCGTGTGAATAGACTTATACTGGTACGGTTTGCCGTACTTACGAGTGTAGTACCTGTTATTAAGTGTACGGCTGCGGCAATGCCCGTATGTCTACCATTCTCCTCCGGAGACGCTACGCGATCCGTTGATGGTATCGCATGACAAATTTACTAATGCTGTCTTCAAATTACCAACTCCCATGAATTTGAATCAGGAAAAAACATTGTGAAACTACATTGGTTACTATCTGGTACTTTTGTAACTGTTTTCATGCTATCGTCCAGAGTTAATGCTGCTTCGCTCGAATCGTGGCGGTTTGATTCAAGTCAAAACCAGTTGGAAATAATAACTGATGGAACCGTTCAACCTCAAGCACAATTAGCTTTTAATCCAACGCGGTTGGTTATCGATTTACCTGGAACGCAATTTGAACAAAAACAGGTGACGCAACCTGCGGGTGCTGGGTTTCGATGGATTCGCGTTGGGCAATTAAACGAACAATTGACTCGTATCGTCCTTGAACTTGCCCCAGGTTATACTCTCGACCCCAAACTAGTCAAATTCGAGGGCAAATCTGACAATCGCTGGTTAGTACAGTTACCGAAGCCAGAAATCAGCCCTTCACTTAGCTTGCTTCGCCGTAGGAATATTGCTGACCGTAGTAGTTTGTCAAATTTAAGAAATTCTTCAAGCATTTATAACGTCACCACTATTGACTCTAAACCTCAAGTAAGCCTACCTGATACCAGCACCGCGCAAGCAGCCACACAAATCGAAAATCTTCAAGTTACAGGTGATGGTTTTTTTGTTCGTACTAGCGGTGGCAATCCATTAATTCGCGTTAATCGCAGCAGCGACAAAAAAACTATTAATATTGACATAGCCAATGCATCGCTCTCACCGAATCTCTTACAACAAGATGCATCAGTGAACCGATTTGGTGTTAATCGCGTGCTATTCTCGCAACTTGAAGGTCAAATATCGGTTGTCCGCATGACGCTGCAAGTGGAACAAGATAGTCCAGATTGGCGAGTTAGCAAAACTAGTGGTGCTTTGCTCATATTACCCGACCGTCTTGGTGGCAGCATCTCCAGGGATGATTCTAGAGATAATCCCAGTCCACCGAATTCGACTCAAAATAGACCTTTTCCTGGTATCCCTTCGACACCTGGACGCAATAACGAACCCGCAACGATTCAATCGGTCGAGTTGGCAAGTGGAGGAACCCAATTAATTATTCGCGCTGACCAAGTAATAAATGCCAACGGTGGTTGGGACAGGTCGTCGGGAATGTTCCGCATTACAATCGAAAATGCGCGGTTAACTTCTAATGTTCGAGGTCCAGCGTTAGATAGCAGTAGCCCAATTATTCGCATCCGTTTGCAAGAACAAAAAGATGCGGGCAACGTCGTAATTATGGTACAGCCAGCAGCAGGGGTGCAAATTGGACAACTCAATCAAATTACCGGGCAGTTTTTAGCGTTAGACTTGCAGCGCAACCGTCCAATTATTAGTCCAATCAACCCACCTTTCGTTGTACCTCCCTTTCCCCAACCATACCCCGGTGGCACGTACTCCCCACCGATTGGCAGTCCTACTCCCAATAATCCCATTGGACGGCCTAATGATGGCAGGTTGGTTGTAATTATCGACCCCGGACACGGTGGTAAAGATCCGGGGGCAGTGGGAATTGGTGGAACGCGGGAAAAAGATATAATTTTGCCAATTGGCGTTAGGGTAGCACAAATCCTGCAACAAAACGGCGTAGAAGCTGTGATGACGCGCAATTCTGATTATTTTGTGACTTTACAGGGTCGGGTCGATATGGCTTCGCAAGCTAGCGCGGATGTATTTGTAAGCATCCATGCAAATTCTGCCGGATCTAGTCGTCCGGATGTGAATGGATTGGAAACGTATTATTTCGACAGTGGTCTAGGTTTAGCCCGCATTGTTCACAGTACCATACTTCAAAGTCAAAATATTCGAGATAGAGGAGTTAGAAAAGCTCGATTTTACGTCCTCAGAAAAAATTCAATGCCTTCCATTTTGGTGGAAGTAGGGTATATGACTGGTCAACAGGACATATCTCAGTTACAAACTCCCCAGTACCAAGCAAGCATGGCAGATGCTATAGCACGCGGTATTCTCCAATATCTTCGACAACGATAAATCTATGTACCTTGAGTCAAACGCTTCCTTGGAAATTCATTCTTAAATTCTCATGTTTCAACTGCTCAAAATATACTTTTATCGCAATTAAAACGGCAAATATAACCAAAATGGCTAATTAAATTTTTATTCAACTGGTGCATCATTTTTCATTCTTTCAAGAGCGATTGCCGTTTGGTGCAGTCGCGCAAATCATCGAAATTACAACGGATTGCAACAATCAAGGTTACAGTGAAGTCTATTATTTATTTGTTCTAAATGCTACTAGCTACAAATCAAATTGTGTTCTTATTTACACTTACCTACTTAACTAA
>QQTW01003900.1_pt1 | contig 11107 bp, 7 predicted proteins | sample 1904831 | NCBI WGS metagenome assembly QQTW01 (sample SAMN09435610, study PRJNA476489) | Subsurface metagenome, whole genome shotgun sequencing project.
TCGATTAAAACTAGGATTTCGGAGTCTTAATAGCCTACTTAAGTTATTTAAGGATATCTATCCTACGGGTAAAATCATTAGGAGCTAATCGAGCTTTTAGTATTAGGATAACCTTAATAAGTGAGTTAGCTTTCCTAGTTATCTTTATCTAACGACGATTAACTATTAAATAAACTAGGGCTACTATCTTCCCTAGTCTACGTTCGACACGCATAAACTACTAGAGTTTAGTATTATACACCTATATATTCTCCGGGGTTATTAGTATAAAGACTAGTGCTACTACTATAAGGGTATCCTAGGTCGATTTATCTAAGGAACCTAATAGAGTCGTTAAGGGAATAATTACTATTCCTAGCTTAATTAGTGCTATTAATTTTAGATAGGATTTAGCATTTAGATTAAGATACGCCTAAAGCCCATCCTCTTAGGAGTTTATCTTAAGCATCTAAACCTAATCATCCTAGGTCTCTAAGGTAGCTAGGATAACACTCAGCTTAGTAGAGACGTTATTAATTAACGCTATTTTATTCTAAAGAGCTTCTAGCCGCTAGTTAACAATACGGTTAATATTAAATAATTAGGATTTAAATATTAATCAGGATATTAAGGATCGACAGCGATATTAGAGAGAGAAATCCGGGCTTATAACTATTAGATGGCTCAACGCAGGGACAATCGGCTCTATTCCTAACTATCTAGGGAATTAACTCTGCTATAAATACAGAATCCAAACGAGTCCAAATCAACTAGTAAATCAACCGATATCAATCTGAATCACAACAAACTAAATAAGTAATTATCCTAGGAAATTAGCAGTCTTGATCAAAGCTTCTGACTCACGGCTCGCTTATATCAAATCCATGCCCGGCATGAATCTGAGAAAGGCTTAGCGCGTATCCAACACTAATTACGCGATCAGGGATCCCTGGTCAAAGATACAGTAATTTCTGTAAAATTTTATAATAATAAAGCGTGTGGCTACGTGGCGTGTGGCTCTGTGTGGCGGACTGCTAAACCTTGCCGGAAAATTCCCGTTTTCCCGATAGCCGTCGGTTTCGCGCTTCGCTTAATACTTCATCACACCTCACACTTTTCCACATCTCCTTTTCATCTCTTCCATTATTCGATTCTTCCTTTTCACCCTCATCAGTACTCAAAGATGTCTCGTCTCTGTAAACATTGCACATCCATCGACTTCTCAGCCGTCGAAACCACAGGCTTCAAACACCACACCAGCATATCCAGTCTTCTTCTCTGCGCAGAAAGTGGCGCCTGTGATTTCTGCTCTCTCATCGCTTCCGAAAAAGCCAGAAATGCAGAAGGTAATGCCAAAGCTACAGAAACTGTCGGTAGTTTCTTTCCTGATAAGAAAAAAGACGGTGTGAACGAGGAGTGTGAAGGGAGGGTAGTAATTATATGCAAGACTGATGAGAATGATGGGAGTAAATGCTTGATTGTGTTTGAAGAGGCGGAGACGAAGATTACTGGGAAAGGGGCGATTGGAGGTTTGGATGTTGGTGAACAGCAGATACTAATTCCTGTTTATGTTGATGAGGGTACGTTAATATAGAACTTGAGCGCAGTTTCCTGGCTAACGAGCTTATCTAGGGAGTGAGATATCTGATCGCTTTCCGGGACGACGATTAAGTGAACGAGGAGATTCAGAAGCATGTCTGGAACTCAGCAAGAAATGGCTCGAGAATTGCCAGAAAACCCATCGCGAGTGCAGAAACTCAACTCCAGGAATGTCATTTCTACCGAAACGAGTCCTCGATCTCGGAACCTCAACAACCACCACGCAAAAATTACACATCTCAGAACCCGGCGAACGAGGCGAATGGATCGCTCTAAGCTGGTGTTGGGGACATCCAGATTTAGCACCTCTGAAAACAGAACTCGCATCAATTCCCTCTCGAGTAAAAGGGATTGAAATCGGTGATCTACCTGCTGTATTCAAAGATGCTTGTTTTATTACTCGGAAATTGGGATATCGATATCTGTGGATCGACTCCTTATGTATAATCCAAGACAGTCCAGAAGATTGGACAGAACAAGCTGCGCAAATGGGGAATATATACAAAAACTCCACCCTTTGCATCTCAGCAGATGCTTCACCGCACAGCAGAATCGGGGTTTTCGAAGCAAATCAGGGGATGAGGAATGCTGTGTTGGAGAAAGGTTATATTGTGAAACTTCCGTATTACAGTTCAATTTCTCCGACGAAGGAGGTGTGTTTTGTTTATCCTGTTCCTTTTGCGCTGAAGGAAGGAATGAAGGATTCGGGGTCGTTGGGGACGAGAGCTTGGACTTTCCAGGAGAGTGCTCTGGCAGGTAGGGAGTTGAGTTGGGGGAAGATGGAAATGAAGTGGTTTTGTCGCACGAAAAGATTGAGCGAGAAATATCCTTGGTTTGAGATGAGGAGTGAAGCAGTGAAAGCGAATTTTAAGAGGGATTTGGCTGAGACGAATAGTCAGAAGGTGTAAGGAAATTGTTTGGGTGAATTAAGTTCTCGCTAACAGTTTGTTTTAGAGATGCTAAGCTCCTATGGCGAAGAGCTGTTCAGGAGTACACGAGGCGATTCATAACCTACCCAAAAGATATCTTCCCGGCAATTGGCGCAGTAGCAAGGGAACTTCAAGAGATGTCGAGAACAGACTCAAATGCAGAACTTGGAGCATACTATGCAGGTCTTTGGGAAAATGACATACATATGGGATTACTCTGGTCCACCGTCGGTGTGAAGACCGACAAACCGGTTGAGAAATCGCATGCACCATCTTGGTCCTGGGCGACTGCTGTGCAGTATAACGATCTTTTGTATCTTCAGAGTGTTGACTTCCCACGAATGAGATATGGAGAGGTATTCACACCCGTTGCGGAGATCACAGCCCTGCGAAACAGCGAAGGAGCTCAGAAGGCTTTTCCGATGGGTGATGAGTTTGGGGAGAATCAACAGGTTGGTAAATTGAGGATCTCAGCTTCATTTCTACCCATTGGGCCAGGTGTCGATGTCGGAGATATCAAATTCCAACTACTAATCCCGACTGAAGATTTGGCTGCTGGGAAAGTTAGATGCATCAAGATCTCATACAGTAAATGGACTGAGACTAAACTCAAATACTCACTGGTGGAATTGGTTGATATGGCTGCAAAGCAAGAGAAGCTTGATAATAAAACCCCCAAAGACCGAACGTGTTATGGTGAGTGGATTGAAACTAAGCTTGAATATTCAGTGCAAGAAGTGAGGGAATTTGCAAGGAAAACAAAGAAGTCGGGAGATTTGGTTACAAAGCAGGAGATGTGTCAGGCTTGGTGTCTTCTTGTGAATAGGATGAGTGAAAATGTGCATGAGTATAGGAAGGTTGGTCTTTGTCTTATTGATAATAAGCTGACGGAGGGATGGGAGACAGCTGAGATTTTGCTTGTTTAGAGGAGATAGAAGCAGGGTGATCCTAAACTTCCCCTATCTGGAGCATTTACAAATCTCAGTCAATTCACAATAATTGTGTAGTGATACTTAGTCTATATATCATCTTATGATTGTCAATATCGGAACGTACTCTAAGACTTCTTAGAGCAGACATGTCTGCCGCACTGCCTTGTCTGTTCGAGTGGGAGATTCCTCAACGATATCTTTTGCATATGGTGTCTCTCTAGACTCTACATGATCGAGGATTCGTAATGGAACCATACAGAATACATAATGAGAGAGGCACTAATAAACTACAAAAACGTATTTACGAAGCAGATGCTTCTCGGAAACACCACACTCCTTGTTTCAAGTGCACCGTTCACATTTGTGTAGATGGCAGAGACCTCCACCTTGACCCAGAGGTGTACGTGCAAGAAGGATGTTGGAATCCTTGGTTGCTTAAGAAACTGGGTCGAAATTATGGACAGTTCTATAGATAGAAACTGCTTGTTTGAGCAAAGTCCACATCAATCGTGAGCCCAGTGGCCAGCTGTGAATTGCCATGATGGTTATTAGTAAACGCCACATCAACGAGGCGTACGATATTATAACCGGTAATCTTGGATCGAAGCTGCAGCAGGCCTCTGCGCTTATCCGAGAGAAGCTGGAGGAGACGAAGACATGGTTAAATAAGGAGATCAATCGCGTTAATCAGACATACGAGATGTTCATAGCCCAATAATAAATTTTTGATCCTAGAAATGACACCTATGCTATCCTGCGGCTCTGTCTCCGTTTCGGTATATCTATGCCGCTCTTTGTCTGATCTTGAAAATCTCTATCCTCAACCACTATAAGCCCTTCCACCTTATTCTCCGCGTCGCGAAATTCCCTCTCTCTGTCAGAAGAGAGCTGTTCTGTTGGAGTAGATGGACGTTTCCTTTTCTTGGTGCGCCGCCCCGATTTCTTCCCAATGCTTCGCTCCCCCAATGCTAGTTGTCTTATCCGTTGGAGTCTCTCCGCTTTTTCCAAATACTCCGCAAGCTTTGTATATGTGGTGGTAATGCCTGGTAGCCCTTCGCTTTGTAAAGTTGCTACCTCAGACGTAGCGAAGCAGTCAAGGGGAAGCTGCAATGTCTTGGTGGTATTAGTGGCAGATCCATCTGATAATCAAAAAAGCTGCAGATATTAATTCGGGATTAGGGCACGGATATAGTACGTACCTCACGGTCAATTACTGCTTCGACATCCAGAATGTTGACCCCTTCCTCGCCTTCTTTCAAAAAACGCGGCTGCCACATCGATATTCAGGCTTCCTTGTTCTTGCCGTACCCCAACTCGAACCCCGACGGCCTTGATGTTCCCGTTTAAGTATAGGATGTAAGTCCATGCCGCCTTGCCCAGCTCTTTGCCATCTTATGAACACGCTATCTCATACACCACCCCGGGATACTCGGCTTCCTCATGTTAATACTGCTCATCTGGCTGTCGTTGAATGTAGAGTTGGTCTGTTTCGATGTCGTCGTCCAAGTCGAACTTGCGTAGCAGTATATTGAGCTTTGGTCTCCTACGACACCTGTTCTGAGAAGCTTTCATGGGTTGCTGTCGGCATATGTGGTACGCATAATACCTCGTCCGGGGGATCGTATTCCAATCTGATCTGGTCAGGTTAAGTTTCTTTCACTGGGAGGGCAATCCTTATGGTGACACATACCTGAGTTTGTCGTCCACGAAGCTTTTCAGTCCCGGAAGCTCTTATATTCTCGCCAAATGATTCTTATATTCCAACACTGTCACCTTGAATCACCGCGACCGACCTATTTGTTTATGGCGCTAGCGTTGTTTGATCAAGCTCAACACCACAGAGACTGGGGACTGAGGATTTGATATTGATTGCGATTCACCACTTGCTAGAGGTGACAAATGTAATACGATCTGCCTTTCCAGTGATGTCCCATCCGCAAGTGCAGGGACAGTAGGCGTCGATGCTGCGAATCTCTTCTCATCATTCATTGCTCGGACCGGTTCTCAGCTTCGTTGTTATGTTTGCATTACTGCTGCGGAAGCCCGTTGGTTTATCGGATAGATGCAGTCTCCGCGGCAACCTTGGTCGCTTATGAATCGTTGCCACGTGGATCTAGCACTGGCCACAGACATGGCCAGTAATTATATAAGTTAGTGGCTGAGTAAAATATAGCGAGCCCGGATTTATACTGTATATTGTAACAAGGCTAATGCACATTAATAAGCACTAAATTTGAAGCTAAACAATGTGGCGTTTATGCCCCCTCTCCTTACACCGGAGAAACTCCCAGACTACATTATTTCCTCCGTGAGCATCTTCAAAACTTAAGGCTATGTTCTCCCTTAGTAGAACTTCCCCCTAAGGACTCCGAATTTTGAAGAGACCTTAATAGTCGCGATTAAGCAAGGGGGAATAGCCAAAGCGACGACGAGTGCCGTGCTTAAAAGGATCGATAGCATGGTCAAATGTAGTTCTTTTATTATTATTGAAGTGGCCCCTAAAGGAGAAATAGTTAAAGAAAGTGATGTATTAACAATAACTTCGTAGCTTTGCTAAGAAAAAAGTTGTGATTTTTAAATAATGAATTTGTCTTGGGACGGGGTGCGTCTCAGGACGTAGGGATTGACGTTAGGTTCGTTGTACAACTTTGAGCTTGGATATAAGCTCCTCATATATTTTTAAAATAATAAAGATTCCCTAGTGGCGCTATAGAGGTTCGGACAAGTGAAAGTGAAAGGGAGGTAAGGTTTAATATTAGCAGATAAATATTGGGCGCGAGGATGCCTTCATCTATTGTTAGGAGGAGGAACGCAAAGCTACATGCCTGATTGTCTTAGAAAGACAAAGTAGATTATGTAAGCAAAATTACGCTATTGTTATTATTTGGGGCATCTCAGGGTTGTCCATTAGAGGATTGGAGGTACCAACCGGAGTGGCTATAGTGCATATATTTTCCTCCTATAGCAGCCCTTTAGGCTACTAATAACTTCTTAGTGTTCCTAAGGATTTAGTGGCTTGGATAAATATTAACTATAAGTTTAGACCGTAGCATAAGCCTAATAGTGGTACTATAGAGCATAAGCCCTATTTTACTATAGAAGAAGGCCCTCCGCAAATCCGGCGCGACAACGACGATACGACGAAATATTTTAGCTAATCGGCTCATAGAGCGTACAGCAATAACTATAGTATATAACTAATATAAAATTATTCAAATTTTTGATGTGCACAAAATGTTTGGATTATCTTAAGTCAAAGTACCGGTGATTCGTCCCGTCATGGTGGGTGTCCCGCGACCTCGGGGGAGATGGTAGATAAGATGTCTTCCGGAAGTGACAAAGGTCATCGGTATATGTGATTGAATATGGTTCTTAGGGTCTAGTTTACTCTTCGAATCAAAATAGGGGGAATCTAGGCAAATATGGGGGAAGTATAAGGAGGTCCTAAGTAAAAAATAGAGAAGTCCCCACCTATATTATTCTTATACAAATCCTTAGTATACACCACATTACAATACTCACCTTGTTTACAAAGCCCTCGTGTATTACCACTTAACACCTCGCCGTCGCGTCGCGTCCTCGCTTATAAGTGAGTTCGAAGATAATGCTAGTACTAATTCTCTATTTAAAACCACATAAGTAGCTAGCGTTACCCTTTCTAATCACTCATCAGCGCTACACACCGCTTAGCGGTTTCATCGGCAACATCGGGCCTATCATCGACGGGCTTAGTCAGGCGCAGTCTATAACCAATTAGCCTCTTCCACGTCCTTTGCAGACGCACTGTGCCAGATTTAGGCGACTTCCAAACTCAAAATAAACTAATCATGCAAAAGGCGGGCAAACCATGTAGAGCCTGAGATCGTTTCTAATTATATTTTACCAATTCATGCATGCAACATATCGTGTCTAACCTCATAGACTATAGGGCCGGTGATTGTAGTGACATAATAAGTTCTAGGATTCCAAATAGTGCTTCCTCGGACTCTAAACGGCAACTCCAACAAAACCAGGAGCGGTCATTCTTCATTATTTCGCCCTGCAATTTTCACGTCATGGTATGTTGCCAACGTATTGGACGTATGTACTTTTGCACCTATTCGAGGACATGGCTTATTTAGTATGTAGGGGGATTACTTGCGTCTTGTAACGGGTTATAAGGGGATACAAAGGGTTTCAAAGCTTGGAGGACGCGGTTGTGTATATAGAGGAAGCTGGCATTTAACATTATCAGATCATCAGTAGTCCTAGAATGCCTAGGACAGAAGTAGCATAGGAAGGCCGCTTCTACTACGCTACGGCGAACGGTAGCAAACAGGACATATTTAAATGCTATTAGCAAGTGTCACGTCTCCTTGGAAATGTTTAGATACCCTAACACTTACTAGTCATGAGGCTGAGCTAGCTGTGACTAAATATTGACATTTATACCACAAGCGATTTGTAACGCTAAAAGAAGTAGAGGACTTTATCGAAGAGCACAGGTCAATATGTGGAGGATAAGCAAATTGGAATAGAGGATGCACTGAGTGCTTTTATGAGCAGACTGTAGGTTTGAGGGAGAATAATCTTTATTACCTTAATTTTAGGAACAAGAAGGTAGACGTTTGGCTGCGAACCTAAGTTTTAAAGAATATATATTAGTTAGGCCAGGTAACTATCTACTGTATTATTTTAGTCGCATAGGGTGTTGAAGAACTAAGCCAACTAAACATTTAATTCCTATTCTACATAACTCTATCGTTAGTGACACTATAAGATTATAGAGGAACTATAACGAAGAGAAGATAGCAGGAACGGGGTAGACCTAGACTACTTATAAGTTCATATCTCGTGATTTCCGCTCCTTAAACTCCATAGTTACAATCCGATCCTATAGACTCCTAATTATATCTTTTAACCGCGTACCACACATCATACACACGTGCTATATAGCTCATAAAATACTTAAGCCCGTCTATCCACTTAAAATAATAAGGATGCCTACACTAGAATCTCTAGTTAAATCTTTCCTCAGCTACGTGGTTTCCTAAATGCTTCTATAGCGTAGACTTCCTTACGAATAGCCGTAATTATTTAGCCGACGATAACCTTTCATCGCTAATATAAATAAAATAGACGGGACCGCTGAACCTTATTAGCCACGGGCTCTTAACCACTTTAATATCTTTATCTTTGATTATTACCGTGCTTCGTCTATCTAGCTTCTCTTAGAAGGTCGCGCGCAGGATAAAGGCTTCCCCTAGTAAACTTCGCCGTTCCTAGACTTAGAAGTTGTGATACCCGTTTAGACCTTTATTAGGAACTAAAGTAGCTTTATTATCTTCGTCCTTAGTTTAAGTGACTATAGTTATACTTAAGCCTTCACACCGCCGACCTTCCTATAGGCTATAGTATATTGTGAGATTATGGATAAACCTTATATGAAGTTTCGTTGCCTCTATATCGCTAACCTTATTTAAAGGCCGAGAAAGCATCTTCGCGATAATAACGCGTTCCCGGAACTCGTACTACACGGCTATCTAGGTAATAATATTTAGTGTACGGACGCCGTTACGTTGCCTTTCTATATTATAGGTGTCGATATCGTCATAAAACTCTAGGATAGTCTATTTAAGACGCTCTCTTTATAGCGTATTAGTCAGACTATTAACTTTGCGTCTAACCTATTCATATTTAGTATATAATCGCGTCCTATTAGCTACGTTAACGTTACGGTATCTTCTAGCCTTAATCCGTTCTCTATATTAGTCTCTTTTCACCCGAAGTTCTACTAGGCGGGGATAGTTTTATATCTTAAGCTTCTACTTATCTATAAGCTTCGTTAGAGCTCGTTCATCTTATAATAAGCCTATCCAGGCCGCATATTAAATAAGCTCGTCTTGCGACGGAGTTCTAAAATAAATAGACTAGAAATCACGCTTAATTAGATCGGGCATATAAAATTATTTATAGGTGCTACCGTAATAACCTATTATCTAGTTCCGCTCCTCTAAAGTGAGAGAACCTAGTATACTTAGTATTAGACTCTAGATACTATTAGTGGGATTATTAGCTCACTATTTAGGTTTCTACTAGAGGCTCGCCGTATCTAGTATAGTTCTAACGACTACTCGAACCCGAGAAGTCGCCTTAGCCATATAAAGTAATCGCGGCATTTCTAGTATAGAAGAGCCTTCTTCTTCTTACTACCCCGAAAAATTAGGAGATTAGCAATTTCCTTCTTAAATTTCACCTTGAGACATTCTTTATAAGTAGGGATTTTAAGGTCGAAAATCTCTTCTAGGGAATTATAACGGACTTAAAACGTAGAATCCGCTATTACGAGGCTTATTATATAAGAAATAATACAAAACCCTAGAATATTTTCTAGACGAAAGATAAACTTCTTACTAAAAGCGATCTAAGCACGGGTTTTCTCTCTATAGTAAAGGCGCACTTACTGTCTACCCTTACCTCTAGAATTCTTAATATATATAAGATCTACTAACGTAATAGTTATAGTCTAGCCGGGATTCTTTACGTTATGGACCCTTATGATAGAGATATATTCATAAGATAGCGCCTTATTAGAGTGCTTTATACTTCTACTTTCTACGAGAGCTCTAGGCCTCGTAGCCGTCGCCCTACTTAGTAGTAGAATTAATAATAACTCTACTCTAAATCGACTATAACAAGGCCTTAAATCTCTCGTCTAGTGTGTATAGATAATAGCGTAAAGATCCTTAATATATATTACGTGTTTTTCTTTTTATGAGGTGTCTAGCTTATATTTAGAAGTAAGGTAAGTAGATATCTACTATATAAGTTTAGTCGACCGTGTGACGGAATAGGAGGAGTATATTTATATCTTAAATATTAAGCTCTGCACCATTATTCATGCTGTGGCCCGCTATATTAATATATTTATAGAGCATCCTTCGCTAATAATTCTAGATTATGCTCTCCGTTTTAATTCAAAAGTTCTTAACGCGCTATTCTAGATAAGCTTTAAACATCTCCGCCTCGCATTCACGGAGTGCCTCTATTAGCTCGGACTTTAGCTTCCGGTAGAAGCTAGTATTAATGCATTAGCTTTAGCATTTAAGAAATAGGCTATAAGATCTACGTACTTTTCCTAATACTTAAACTCGCTCGCAACAAGAGCGTTTAACTAGTCGCTCCGTTTAGATTTAGCTCGTCCCTACTCCTTATAAAACGCGATCATCTACCGTAATTAGATGCCCTTAGTATCGGAGTTACTGACCAGGTCAGGATTAGTGTTAGGGTTAGAGTATACCTTATATTTAGAGTCCGAGCCCACTTCCGATTTAGGGCCTAAGCTTAAACACGACTTTATATCTCGTTTTTTTCGTCGCCTAATAGGAAGCCATAGGGACGTTTTTAGGTAAATAATCTGCTAGTCGTGAAAGATAGGCTTAATGTGCCTAGGTAAGTTAGTTGTTAAATAGGCCGTATTAAGGGCGGGAGTCTATTACTAGTTAATGTCTATGGACTACCTAGCATGAAGGAGGAGAAGGAGAAGGGAGATGAGGATAGTAAAAGTAGTGAAGCTAAGAAGAATATATTAGAAGCAAGATGCACCTGCGTGATGGGTGTGTTTGGGGGGGAAAGTAGGCTAGGTAAGGGCGACCATAGGCATTCGGCGAGGCGACGAGGAATGAATTG
>QQTW01003901.1_pt1 | contig 11106 bp, 10 predicted proteins | sample 1904831 | NCBI WGS metagenome assembly QQTW01 (sample SAMN09435610, study PRJNA476489) | Subsurface metagenome, whole genome shotgun sequencing project.
TTCTTAAGTCAGCAAAGCTTCAAGCAATCCAGGCCCTGCGTAGAGTCGGCTATCGAGACTCACTTGCCCAATGCTCTACGCTTCCGGGGGTTGGGCGGCTCGTATGGAACGTCAGGTTGTGGCATTGGGACAGGGTCCTTCGATGGGCCCTTGAACGCGCCTAGTTTCCCCAGCCTCTCGGGGTCCAGCGAAGGCGCAACTTCCGGCAACGTCATGTGCGTCGTCATTGGCAGCTTGTGGTCGACCGGCCCATCGCCATAGGGAATACCGAAGCGCGACAGAAGTCGGCGAGCCAACGATTGCTCTTTGAACCAGTTAGCTTCGCATGTACAAGTGGAAGTGAAGAAGGGTGCATGTCCTTTACGAACCTCGACCTAGGTCTGCACGCATGTCTGCGCTCCTGACGTTGCCGGCATAGATTGTGTCGGCGAAGGGAAAGAAAGGCGCTGCTTTGCTGTGCCAGACTTCGCCGTCGTAGTTCCAGATGTCTGCCCAGAACTCGTCTTGACGCTCGGCTCCGCGCGGTGGAGGAGCTGTTCCCCATGCTGCAGGAGGAACAGGTTTGACACCATCGTCACCTCCTCCTCCTGCAGCTGCTTTAGGTTCTCCAGCATCTGATTCAGACCCTCCAGTGGGTGCAGGTCCTCCGCTCCCACCCTTGAGCTTCTTCTTCCGACCGCGGGAGCCCTCTGCCATGACCGCAGGGACATCATTCACTCTCACTACCTTACGACGCTTTGGCTGCCTCTGAACAGTCGCCTCAGCAGTTTGCTCGGTGGCCTTGTCCTTCTCCGCTTGAGACATGGAAGCAAGCACGGCGTCGTAGTACGCTGACGAGGGGTTTTTCTGGTTCACTTTGCTGCCACTGCTATGGCTGGGGGCAGGGAGTGTATCCATGTCACCTTCGGCGTCTGGCTGGCTAGGGCTCAGCCCAAAGCCAAAATGGCTTGCTTCCATAGTTGGCGATGGCTGAGGAGTAGGGTCATCCGGTACGTCGTCCACTGAAAACCCTTTCTTCGCCTCTCGTCCTTTGACCTTCATGTCCTTTGCGAACTTCCACACGCTGCCGTGATCGATTAACGGCGGCTGACTGGCTTCTTGAATGATCTTCTCTCGCAGGAGCTCTGCGGCTTTCCTTTCTTTTGCAGGTCCGTCCGGGATGGCGGCAAGTGTGCCGGAGTGCCGGTCCAGCTCGTCTACCGTTTGTGACAAAGGCTGGATAAAGGCCAGCGGATCGGAAGGCAGGTTCCCTCCTAACTTGATTTGCATCTTTTGAGGCTCGATGATAAGCCGAATAACGTGAGCCCGATGCTTGGAGAGCAGACGACGATATTCAGCCAGTGCTCGGGCTTGCAGCTCGCCAAAGCGCTGGTTGCAGCCTCCAGCAGAATAATCACTCGCTATGGCGCGGAATATATCAAGAGCGGTGCGCTCAGCTGCGCGCGGGCGATTAAGAAAGCGAAATACGTTGAAAGAGCGGCCATCATCTGCCAGGACGTCCTCCATCTCCCGAACCTGCTTCACAAGCTTCTTGACAGCGTCAATCAGCTGCTCCGAATACGCTGTCAGCTCGGAGATCTCATCATCAGTCAGAGGTGGTAGATCCGTGCGGTCTTGGTTTTCAGCTCTCGCGATGGCTGTTGTTGAAGTCGCGTCGCGCTCGCGGATGCTTTCAAGTTGATGATATTCGTCGATGGTGGCAAGTTTCGTCTCGAAGGTGAAACTCTCTGGCAATGTCACTGTACGGACTGCGAGCCTTTGCCCGAAATCATCGAAACCACGGTAGAACATTGGTTCCAGCGCCCATCCCGCACTCGTCTCAATTGGCTTCCGAGAGAGCCAAGCCGGTAGCGCGTCGAGCAAGCCACAGTGATAGATCACGCTGTGGACGAGTTCAGTGAGCTGCACGAGTCGCTCGAGCATGGGGAGCGCCTTTTGCTCCCGAGCGATTTCTGCCGCCTTCGCAGTCCATTCGAGGCTCGGAAGCGAGGTGAACATTTCGTCGATGCGTTGGGGCTGAACGGGTTGCGGTAGGGTCACGACGCGTCGATTCCAGTCCGTGCGAAAGTGCTGCTCCTCGTTCGAAGCCATCATGTGCATGGCGAGCTGGAGTGCCGCACGTTTGCGGCCTCTCTTCTTTGCACGCCCCTCGAATGTGTCCTCTGCACCATCCAACGGGATGACGAGCGACTCCGGCTTGCCGAGTGCCTCTGCGTAGCCTGCGTATTCGATGTCCATCAGCTCCTCGCTACGCTTGGTGGTACCGTTGATCTCGCTAATGAACTCCGCCGTGTGCTCGTCGTAGCTGAGCGTGAACGGCGGATGGTCCGCTCTCTGGGTTTCCTTTTGCGCCATCCTGACGGAGGCGCGCGCTTGCGAGGGCAGTCTCCGGCTGTAGAACCTCGGACGGGCAGTGGGTTTCGCAGGAGGGTTCTTCTCCTCTTCAAGCCGACTTTTGTGCAGTCGCACCATGTTCTTGACTCTAGTGTAGAGCTCATAGTCGCAGGGTACGTTGCGGGCCGCGTACTCTTTGACGATCAGTTCCTCGATGGCCGTCAGACGCTCTTCAAACGCGGCGCTCGTGAACGAGTCTTCCTCGGAGAGGAAGATGGCAGCCAGTACGAGCCTTTCGTCCGCAGGAGAGGTAGCAATGTCGCTCTTATCGCCGGGGGCACCGGTGCTGGAGGCGGTGTCTGAGATGGCCGTCTCGTCGTGGACGAGCTCAAATTCAGGTGGTCCTTTTGAGAACGCGCTGTCTTTGCGAGGAAGGGCCCTCGTGCGTCTAGCCGTGCTGGCGTGGACAGGCTCAGTTTCGGGTGGGGACTCGGGTCCCGGGCGTGCTGCTGAGAACCCGCTTTCTTTGCGAGGACGGGCCCTCGTGCGCGTAACCGGGGCTTCCCTTTCTATTGACCGCTGCTGGCTCCTCGTAACACGCGCCATCTGAGTCGAGATGATGATATTGTCGATTCAGGACCGTGGATCAAGGTCTGTGAAGTTTGGATGACTCCAAAACAGACTGGAAGTTTTTATGTGATGAAAAAGAAACAAAGCCATCCCATTGATTTTGATCCGCTCTGCAAAGACATTCAAATTTGGAGAATAAGATTGGTATTGTCATGTCAAAACAATCAAAGGGTCCAAGCTAGGCGACCGAACATTCCAATAACCGCTCTACGTTGCAACAATATGACATTCCATATGCCAGCATCTCCCACCTTAGCAAGCAAATGCGACCTGGCCATATTGCAACCATCGGTGCCATATTATTGTGGAACTGAGCAGCGAAATAGCCGTTATTATTTCCGGGTCATACTCTGCCACCTCTGGCTTCTTAGAGTCAGACAGTAAGACAAAACCAACCTAAGCACCTTGAAAAGCTACAGTCCAAGAATAATCCGCTTGTCGGCCGTGGTGAAATAGTACGCACTAAACACATCCCTTGCTTGCCGTTGATGAGCGAAGGGAATGCACATACATACATACTATAAAGCCGAGTAACGAAGCATGTAGTATGTATGTACTAATGCAAGGGGGATCTCCTTGCGTGCACCCGGAGAAAGAACACATCGCATGAAGACAGTAGACGCATCTGATGAGACGAAGAAGATGCAGTAGGCAGGTGCTGATCATGCAACGCGTGCAAATCCTTGATTGGCACATTGGGAAATGTGAACATGCTGGCAGCCACCGAAGGATACAAGCAATTGGCTGGAAAATCGTGTGACATGAATTCAATCAGAAATCTTAAGACCGAGAGACTTACTCTGGCCATTCACAAGATAGGACCGATATGAGACTCGGAGTCACAGACTGTGATCTGCAAAAGTTGAAGCCGGAGTGGTTCGAAGATTTCTGTTGTTTTCCGCGGGGTGGGGTCGCGCGATTGGCAGGAGAGCACGCAATACCGAACTAACCCACTGGGGCCAGAGAGCAGAGAAAACGACCGGGGATCATCGTGAGTTCGCCGGTATCGCAGCAACGGAGTGCTCATAAATCTGCCTCTTCCTCTGGGCAGTCAACTCACACTTCTTCCGTACGCTCTGTAACCATTCTCGAACCTTACACGAAGGCGTTTCCCACCAATTGCAATCCTACTTCCACTTACAGCTTCGACACTGCATATTCTGTAGGACGACAGCCCACTTGTTTGCATTGTTTGTCTCTAACCGCACGACAGGACCGAAAATGGCCTCAGAGCAAGAGCAGCCCCGCCTCCGTCTCGGATCGATTGCGCCAGACTTTGAGGCTGACACGACAACCGCCGGCCGCATCAAATTCCATGACTTCATCGGTGACAAGTGGGTCATCCTCTTCTCGCACCCGGAGGACTACACCCCGGTGTGCACCACCGAGCTGGGCGCCTTTGCGAAGCTCGAGCCCGAGTTCACCAAGCGGGGCGTGAAGCTCATCGGCCTGTCCGCCAACACGGTGGACAGCCACCATGGATGGATCAAGGACGTGGATGAGGTGTCGGGGAGCTCCCTGAAGTTTCCCATCATCGCGGACAAGGAGAGGAAAGTTGCCTTCCTCTATGACATGTGAGTAGTCCATCACCGAACCTCGCTTCTTACGTGCTGACGTTCCAGGCTCGACTATCAAGACACCACCAACGTCGACCAGAAGGGCATCGCATTCACCATCCGCTCCGTGTTCTTCATCGATCCCAAGAAGACGATCCGCACCATCCTGTCCTATCCGGCCTCGACCGGCCGCAACACGGCCGAGGTCCTGCGCATCATCGACTCGCTGCAGACGGGCGACAAGAACAAGGTCACGACCCCGATCAACTGGGTGCCGGGCGACGACGTGATTGTGCATCCCGCGGTCAAGACCGAGGAGGCCAAGGAGAAGTACCCGGACCTGAGGATCGTCAAGCCGTATCTGCGGTTCACGCCGCTGCCAAAGGAGCAGACCAGCGTGCCTGCGTAAGGAGCGCGAAGGAATGAGATGGAGAGCTCCACAAGCTCAACTTAGGAGCTCTACATTAGTTGCTGGAGACCTGTAAACAGACCTAGAATTGAATGGCTCGGAAAGCCTCTTTATATATGTTTGTTCGCACGTGGTCGTGAAGCTCTCATCGGCTTTGCCGCTCAACCCTGCATGGCCCGTCGTCCCCGTCCCACATATCATAAAACACCGATCAAGGAGTCCACAGGTCTCATTCATTGAAAAGCCTGCCCAGGTGCGCAGAGACTCGAGAGCCTGAGTCGTCCCGCGTTTGCTGCTAGACGCAGTCGGGACTAGCGCGTCTCGCCAAGGCCTACCGTGCCGAGAGGGACACCTCCACCGCAGTTTGTTTCCGCGGTCGTGATCCGCGAAAGTCGGACTGCATCCGAGACATTTCTATCGTGCTGCCGTTGCTTACTTGGCTCTTACTTCGACTTTCTTCTTTCATCAGCCGTTGCTGCTCTAGTTCTAGGCCTCTATCCGCGTAGATTTTTGACACGGGTTGCGAGCTACCTATACCCCTGCTTCTGGCACCGCGCGGTGAGTTTTCGTGAATCTGGCGTCGCGGGCATTTCTCATTGTCTCACAGCCTCCAGTGTCGCACAGCAGACGTCCCCCAGACTTGAGACTAACGACAGCTGTATCTCTTCGGACAACTCTGATGCCGGTGCCCGAACCCGTCAGCATCGGCAGCGGCACGTCCACCAGGATCTGATTCAGTCCCAGTCGTACGGGTAGGTAGAGTAAACTAGTAGAGATCCTTGATAGAGACGGCTCTGCCCTCTTTTTCGACATGTATTTCTTTCATCCGTCTATTTCTTCCATCTCAAGCATTCTGTCACGTCTTTGCTTGTGCGGCCTGACAGGATGGTTCCTCTAGGGGTTATCGGTTATCCTCCTGTCCAGGTTCCTCCTGCGACCCCGAAGACTGCCTCATCTCGGACAGGGCCTGCGTCGCCAAAGTACAGACGGACGCAGCACTCGGAGCGGTCTCCGTCCAGCACCGCTGCAAGCTTCCAGGCGACATCGGACGGAAGTAACATCAACCTTCAGTCACCCAGGGCGGCTGCTTCCTGCCACTCCTCGCCCAAGGAATCGCCGCGCAAGACCTCACTGACCAGGCCAAAGCACGTTCCCATTGTCATTCCGCATTATGTGCCTATAGTAGCGCCCGAGAGCCCGGGTTACGCGACTCTGTACAGTCCGTCGAGCGCGAGCTTCAGCACCGACACCGCGAGTTGTCCGAGCATCTCGGAGTTCCCAGTCCCAGGCCGTAAAGGCTCCGCGGACTCCGGAAGATTTAGGCCGAGGCATGTGGAGATTGTGATCCCTTCCTGGGCGCAACCTGTTCAGAGACTGCCAGCGAGCCCCGCCGGCTCGTCCATCAGCCCTTCGGATCGACGCGCCTTCCATTCCGCACCGGCACACGCGTCCCACGGAACCATGACGAGGCAGACGCCGGATAGCAGCAGGACCAGCACCATCGACTCGTCGGTGCTGGACCCCTTCCCCCCCCAGCACAATGCCGACAGACTCCCCAACGGCCACAGGCACGACAACTCCGGCTCCACCGGCAGCCAGACCAATCTGGCGCGCCACAATATAACGGATCAGACGCCTGACCGGGAGTACTCGAGCAATGCCAGCCGCACCCCTCTGTCAGCCATGCCTTCGTCTGGTCTCTCCCCGGCCGTATTGCAGACGGCCGGGCTCAGCACACCCTCGACTTCGAGCACGACCAACCTCTCGGGACTGGTCTGCAATGTTCACCAGACCACGGGCAGAGAGCCTCACCCGCTGGTCGGCGCAACCACCACGGTCCTGGGCGACAAACTCTACGTCTTCGGCGGCAGAAGACTGTCGCGCACCAGGCCGCACCTGACGTCCGACCTCTACGAGTTTGATCTCATCCGCCGCCACTGGACCAAACTGGATGCAAAGGGCGATGTTCCAGCTCCCAGGTACTTTCACAGCGTTTGCGCGCTCGGCGATACGAAGCTGGTGTGCTATGGAGGCATGTCGCCCGCGCCACAGTCGGGCGAGGTCGGCAGTCCTCAGCAGCAAGGGAATCTCAGCGATCCGCAGATCGACATTGTGGTGATGTCCGACGTTCACATATATGACGTGCTGACACAGACGTGGATGAACATCCCCACGGCTGCTGCGCCGCAAGGTCGTTATGCCCACTGCGCCGCGATCCTGCCGTCTTCCGCCGTGTTTGCCTCGGCGGACGCTCCCCTTTCCGCCATACATCACAATCCGGCGTCGTCGAACCCCAATCAGGGGTCCATCGGGGTCTCGCTGGATGGACACGGTGGAGCGGAGATGGTGGTGGTGGGTGGGCAGGACAGCGCGAATCACTACATCGAGCAGATCAGCATCTTTAACCTGCGGAGCCTCACGTGGACGGCGACCAACACTCTGGGAAGGAGTTGCGGCGCTTATCGTAGCGTTGTCGCCCCACTTGGATCGTTTCGTGCGTCTCACGTGGGAAAGGGACATCCCCCACGCAGAGACACGGCCATGGCAGAGGACGGAAAGGATCCCAACGATGATGGCTATTCGATGCTGATCTACTCGAATTACAACTTTCTCGATGTCAAGCTCGAGCTCCAGATCAGGCTCCCGGACGGAACGCTCACGGAAAAGCACATGAACGGCTCGTATTCGCCTCCCGGTCTGAGGTTTCCCAACGGCGGCATCGTGGCCAACCACTTTGTCGTTAGCGGGACGTTTCTGACGTCGTCAAAGCAAGAATACGCGTTGTGGGCGCTGGACTTGCGGACGCTCACTTGGAGCAGGATAGACGCTGGCGCTGCCATCTTCAGCCAAGGAAGTTGGAATAGGGGCGTCCTGTGGAGCCGGAGGAACACGTTTGTCGTTTTGGGCAACCGGAAGAGGAGTCTGGTGGAAGACTACAACCACCGGCGGATCAATTTTACGAACGTCTGCATGGTGGAACTGGAAGCTTTTGGATTGTACGACAATCCCAGGAAGAGCGCTCCGACTTCGGGTTTCACGTCCGTCAGCGCGCATATTCTCTCGTCACCGAGAAGCTCGACCGCCGGCGGCCGCCAGCTTCTGAAGACGGCGCAGGATCTCGGTGAGATGGCTTCGGGGTTGCGGGAGCTGGCGGACATGGACTTTATCGCGATCGACGGCACCCGCATCCCCGTCAACTCGCACCTCATCGCTCGACGATGGGGCCCGTACTTCACGCAGTTGCTCAGAGACGGCGTCGCATCGCAGGACGGAGGCGACACCGCGACGCTGCGACCCAGCGGGAACTCGATCATGTCGCGCAACTCGAGCATCACCATCACGCCCAGCATCAAATCCACCCTGTCCAACGCCCCGACCGCAATCTCCAGCAACAGCGGCACGACCATCACCCTCAACGACGCCGCCGTCAAGGAAGCAGCACCCCCGGACGCCCGCTCGCTCAACCCCACCCTCCGCCCGCGCACCTTCTACCTGCCCCACACGCACCTCACCATCCAGTCGCTGGTCCACTACCTCTACACCTCCTCCCTCCCACCGCCCTCGTCCTCCCTCTGCACCCCGCAGATCCTCTGCTCCCTCCTCCAGCTCGCGCGCCCCTACCGCATCGACGGCCTGCTCGAGGCCGTCGTCGAGCGCCTGCACAACGTCCTCGACGGCCGCAACACGGCCGCCATCTTCAACGCCGCCGCCATGGCCGCCGGCGGCGGCGACGGCGTCGCTTTTGCGACAAACTCCCCCGCCGCAGGCGGCGCAGCCCGTCTCGCCTCCTCCCTGCTCCACAGAGGCCCCGTCCTGCACCCGCAGATGTCCGCATCTGCCTCCGCACCCGCCGACGACCCCGCATCCGCGATCGGCATCGCCCAGGGCGGCTCGCGGCCGTCGTCGAGCGCCGGCGGGTCGGCGGCGGGGTCCGTCCCGCGGAATTTGCGTATCGATACGAGTGTCGGCGCGAGGATGGCTGCGTCGGGAGTGCCGAATAGCGCGGACGACGACAACAGTAGTGTGGGGACGTCGGTTAGTGCGTCGGAGTTGAGCAGTGCGGGGCCGTTGGGGAGCGAGAGGGAGATTTGGGCGGGGGAGTTGAGCGCGGTTGTTGGGCTGCAGAAGAGAGGGCTCAGAGGGCTTATGGAGGGGCGGAGGATGAGGGAGAGGGGCAGGAGCGATGCTGCGGAGCGGGAGGGGGGTGAGGGGAGGAGGGGAGAGGGGAGAGTGGGGTTGGGGATTGCGTGAGGGGTTGGCGTGTTGAGGTAGGGGGACTTCTGTTCTTGGCTTTTTGGAATAGGAACTTGAGATGCATGTTGGATGACAGATGCACTTGATGAAAGAGATAACCTTGAAGGCGTAATGGGCTGGATCTTGGGACGGCATGTGCGATTGTGGCGGAGCGGACTTGATATCGCGAGGCATTTACTTGATTGGACATGTATGGAATATCTCAACGCTCTTGCACCTTTTGGTTCGATTCAACGCAATTACTTGAAGTCATGCCATATCCACTGCGTAGAGTAGCGGCTGTGTTTCTTCGGCGCCGGAGAGACTGACAGAGCAAAATGATGCCAAGCTCACTCATATATGAGCAAAAGCGCTTCATCAAGAACCATGTTAATTATCTATAGTATGTAGGAACTGTCCATCTAAAAAAAGCCCGGAAGCATTTCTCCATGAAAGCTCGGCGTCTTCCGTCAGCAGAGCAGACCATACGTGCGCAGTGCTGAGACGGAGGCAGCCGGCGGGTTGAAACGCAACAGGGCTGGTCTCATCCTGCCCGTCCGGATCTGCAAACGCTAGATCTGGGCTTGAAACCTCATACGTCCAAAAATAATGCGAGCCTCTGAGAGGCCGTTCCTCGCGCATGTAGGGTTGTTTCGCTAGGCAGGCTAACATGTTCCATGGAGAAGGAAACTCGTATCTTCTGACAGCGATGGTGATGCATATTGTGGGTATGTCTGGGACTCGTGCTGTCGCTGGACACTATGTACCTATGTATATATCGAGATATGCCACCACGCTGTATGATACGACTGCTTCAATCGATGCCACGCTCTACGGAACGAAAAGACCTTCGACGGGGTTGTCTCTCGTCTGGGTTCCACGTCGGACTGTCCTGAATGTCTTGCATACCTAGCCACTATTCAGGTACATAGTGCGTGCGGCAGGATCCGACTCGCCCGCCAGCGATCAGAAGCCGTCTAGGAAACAAGACACGGCGGCTTCCTCTGGGATGCTGCGACCGTTTCACGGAACGCTGTGCAAACGCTCGACCGGATGTCTGAGTGGCGTGTCTGCTATCCGAGGACTGCATGTAGCTAGCCCTGGGTAGCAGTATCCGGTTTGCAGAGGCCGATGGAGTCATGACGAGGCCTGTCGTGCAGGTCGATTGCTTGGAGAATCCACGGCGGTTGAATGGCATGCAGGGTTGAGCGTGTCGCGTTCGCGTTCTTTTCGAAGGGTGGAGAAGTGACTCTTCTGCCGCTGGTGATTTGGCTTCCCCGGTCGCGTTAAAGGTGACGGGACTTGGCAGAGGTACCCAAGTATCTAGGTATCCATGGATCCAATCATCTTGCCGGATCGGGTCTAGGCTGGAGCTCGGGGTTCCGCGCTGTGACTGGCTCGCTTACCTACGGAGGCCTGCCTGCTCCCCCCCTTCCGTCTGCTCCTCCACCCCCAGTCGTAAGTTGTAAGGCTCAAAGTTGGAGGTCGACCATCACCCTCACATTCGAAACGGTTCGCAATCCACCAGCTGCATCTGCTTGCTTTTGCTTCCTTCACCACCACCAACACTCCAACTCCTAGTCTTCAATCAGGTATATACCGCCTGGGTCTGCAGTTTGGGTATTGCTTCAGGCCTCTTAACTTCATCCCATCTAACGTCCACCCAGACCACCAATTCACCGCTACCTGCAACTGCTGCGGACCTGCACCAAAGCCTGCCCGACCACAGCGGAACTTGACTGTCACGACACTTCATTCCAATCTCCAGCTGCCGGGAACATTGGCAAGCTCGCAGCTCGCACTTGGGGAAACCTTGCTTGATACTGGCATTGGGCCAGGACAGCCATCATGAAGGCTGCACCGCTTCTCGTGGCATGGCACAATGACAACGCTCCAATCTACTCTGCACAGTTCGAACCCCATGGCAAGGGTCGGTTGGCTACC
>QQTW01003902.1_pt1 | contig 11105 bp, 8 predicted proteins | sample 1904831 | NCBI WGS metagenome assembly QQTW01 (sample SAMN09435610, study PRJNA476489) | Subsurface metagenome, whole genome shotgun sequencing project.
AGAAATTTTTGGCGTTTTAGTATGAAATTTAATTATATTAGCCGCATCCAAGCGTCCAATAGTGCGACTAGCACAGCCTTCGTAAAGGCGTAGTAAAGGATCGAGAGCTTCTAAAGTTGAAACATGAATTGTCAAAGAATTAGGCAACTTTTGACCAAATTCGGACTTTTGACAGCATTGAGCAATAACATTTAAGTTCCCAATACTAAACAGCATCTCATCCGCGCTGAGAATTGCTTGCTTGTAACTACCAAATAAAGCTTTGATATCTTCTTGAACTTGGGGTTTTAAGTCGGCTAGTTTTGGACGGCGGTTAAACTTACTTAAAGCAAGATAAACTAACAAGTCTTGGCGGCGTTTTTGAGAAATAGCTTCCCATTCTTGAACGTCAGTAGCTTGGAGAATTACTTGAAAAGCACGTTTAAAAGTGCCAAATTCCGCCAATAATTCCAATTGTTGTTCAATTTCGCCCTTAACAGGCAATCGTCCGCGATCGCTAATAAAATTCATCAAAGGAGTGAGTAACTCTTGATAATCTTCAAACCGCTTGCTAGGTACGCAAATTTTAGGCGTAGTGGCGCGAGAACGATACCGAGAAGCGCGGAAACTTTGCGATCGCATGGGATCTTGAAATACAAAATAAATCCCCAAAGCTACGGGGATTGCTTCAACTCCTAGCACCTGTTCGATATAAATTTTTAGTTCTTCTTGTTCGTAGTACTTTTGAAAAGTATTGCGTCGAGTCACTACACCATCGCCGTAAGCTATTTGTCCTCTAGTGCGATCGTTAATTAATACTTGCGCCGATACAATCAAAACTTGGCGCGTAAGTTCCCAAGCTTTAATCAAAGCTTCTTGGCGTTCTTTCGTGTCTTCAATAACATTAATTACATAGCCCAGATTAACGATATCGGCGGCGGTGCGGGGAGTATCAGGAGAGTAGTACGGATCCCACCCCGCACTGCTGTAACCTAGATTAGCAATGCAATTAATATCGCCACCGTAGCCGCAACCGTAATCAAAAAAAGTCGTTTCGGGAGTAAATAAGTTCGCATCTACAGCAAGACGTACCGGGCGGGATAGTTCATTACGAGGAATTGCTGCTTTATGGCGATCGATGCGGCGAGCGGTGCTAAACGAGCCTTTTGGACGCGCGATTAAGTTATGCCCTTGTAGCTCAAATCCATGCAAATCCAAGCGTTGCTCCCATAAAACTCTCGTTCCAATTGGCGTAGAATTATTCAGCAATCCGTTAGCTTGTTCGAGGCGAGTTAAAGCTGCAAATTGCTCGTAAAGCGGGTAACTTGGCGTGACAAAAGTTTCTTTACGGTGCAATATCGGCGGATTATCCGCAGTCCGGTAATCTCGGTAGCTCGTTGCTAGAGTTTGCAGATCGACTACAATGCTTGCTTGTAAAGCCGGATGAGGATCGGTGTCAAAATCGGGATAATACAAGTAAGATATTTTAAGTTTATCCGTACTGAATTTAATAATATTTACAGTTTGTTGCGCTCTAGCAAATTTGGCACTTTCCTCGTAGCTTTGCAGTCGAGGATCGAGACTTGGTAAAGCTGAAATGTGGACGTATAAAGCCGAAGGTAGACGCTTACCAACTTCGCTTTGTTGGCAAATTTCCGAAATAACGCCAAGTTGGTTAAGAGTGTACATGACAAACTTAGGCTATAAATTTCAACGAGAAACAATTAGTCTTTAATTAAATTTAGTATGGAATGCGTGTCTTGTTTTTAGATTTTGAATTTATGGCGATCGCATTAACTACGGCAGCCTGCTAGTTTTCGATCAAAAATTAACAAAACTCCTTAATACTTTTTGTTAGCCAACACTGAATAAATAAACCTATCAATGGGAAAGGTTGTAAATCTCTCTCCAGTTAGACAACCGCCGCTAAATCGCGCAAATAAGAATGTGACCTTGGCTAGAGGTAGCGATCGCCCCTCGGTTGCTATTGTTAGCGATTGTTGGTTAATTATCAGCTAATTTAAGCTCCTAGCGCCAAAACTGCTGTTTTTTGCTCGCGCAATTAAAAACTAAAGTCTGGCGTAATATTGCTTAATTTAATCTCTAAGGAGGAATTTGTGAACAAATTAACTGCTTTTTTCAAAAAACTACGGTTGCGTCAAGTTTTAACAGTATTTTTAGCAGGTGTATTGCTAGTAGTTAGCACTGCTTGTAATTCAGACCTTGCTCAAGGCGCAAATCCAAATAATCCGCCCGTACAAGCTGGTGGCGCAAATAATCCTTATAAAGGTGGTGGTGACAAATATACTAATTTAAAAATGTCAACCGATCCTAAAGTTAGTAAGACCGATGCTAAAGGTCAACAATCTAATCTATTAGACAACTCAACACTTATAGCTGCAAGCGATATTCTTTACCCTGGCGCGGAGACACCCGCAGGTAGAGCCGAAAAAGAGACTGAGTTACCAATAAAAACTAACAAAGACTTTGTAGAACCCACCGTAGGCGGACTTAATCAACGCAATCCAGACCTAGGTGAACGAGTCGAAAATCGCGTAGAAGCTGCAACCGATGCTTTTAAAGAAGCGGCGGGTTTTGTTAAAGATAAAGCTGATGAAGCTGGAAGAAGACCAGAACTTCAAAGCAACCCTGCCTTACACAAATAACTACAAAGCATATATTGCCCCAATTGATTCAAAGTTAATAAATATTATTGGGGCAATAGCTAACTAAAAACTTAATTGTGCAAAAAACAATCGGAGTATGACTATGAACAAAATAATCAGTTGGGTAAAAAAAGCTAAATTGAGTCAAATAATCTTGACTTTTTTAGTTGGAGCTTTATTAATCTTTAATACCGCTTGTAATAGCGCTCAAGCTACCGCCCCAAATACACCAAACACTAGACCAAACGTTCCTTCTGGCGTACAACCAGATAAAGAACTAACCTCCGGTAGAAATCCTAGACCAGATGTTCCCAACGAAGCAACAACTAACAGCTTTGAAAAAGGAACGATGAACGATTTTAGCGATTTAGATCCTAGAGCCGAAAACACTAAAGCTATATCAGACAAAGCCGCAGCATTGAAAGAAAATGCCGAGCGCAACGTCATCGATCAAACTGGTAGTTTGGCAGGTAATACCAAGCGGATTTTAGATAAAAAAGGCGAAAATGCTGAAGATTTTGGCAAAAATCTCAAAGATAACGCCGAAGGTGCTAGAGAAAAAATTCAAGGTACGGCGGACGATTTGGCAAGAGGTACAAAGCGCGGTTCGGAAAATGTTAAAGATAACACTTTAGATGCAACTAAAGGCGTTAACCGAGCAGCAGAAAATGCCAAAGAAAGCATCAAGGCAAATACTCCAGATACTAGAGAGTTAACTAGAGACGCACGCAGAAATATCGATAAAGCCGCCGATAACACTAAGTCCGCCGGGAAAAACTTAGTTGACGATACGCAAACAAACGTAGAAAAAACTGGTAACTTCCTGCAAAATAAATTAAATCAAGCAGCAAGAGGGACAAAGCAGAATTTAGATAAAGCTGGTAATGCAGTTAAAGATGCTGTTGATTAGATTAATCAGCAGTTGAATTAGGCGAAAATTGTTATAGCCCTAGGCTAATAGCTAAAGTAGACATAATAAAAGTCAGGAGATATCCTGGCTTTTTATTATGTATAACTAGGTGCTGTTTTTTTTGTAAATACCAGTTTTGCAAAGCTATTCATTAGACCTCTAGCTTAAGTCTAAATTTTTTCTTCAGTTGGCTTAAGCCGAGTTTAGCTATTAGCCTGGGGCTTCAGCCCTAGGCGGGCTAGGTAGGCTTTTGCAAGAAGTTTCCGGGAGTACATTAAATGCTGTTTTAACCCTAGGCGGATTAGGTGTGCTTTTGCGAGTACCTGGGGTAGTGACAGGATTGAAAAGCACAATTTGACGTGTTTTAATCCACCAATGCGGACTAGGTGTGCTTTTGCGAGTTTTAGCCCTAGGCGGGCTAAACCCCTAGGCTAATAGCTAAAGTCGGCTCAAGCCGACTAAATAAAAGTCAGGAGATATCCTGGCTTTTTATTATGTATAACTAGGTGCTATTTTTTTGTGTATACCAGTTTTGCAAAGCTATGCGATGAATTTCTCGCCAAGAAACTTCATGCTTTCTAGCTAATTCGGCGCAATCTTCATACTCTGGTTGGATGTTAGAAATTGTCCCTTTTTCTGCCCGCGCAACTTTAACGCGCACTAAACCATAAATAGTATCAACTTGTTGAATCTCTCGCGCCAAAATTGTCCGTTGCTGCTTAGAGTGCCGAATACCTAAAGTAGTAGTTTCTCTAAAAATAATTGCTTCGCAATCTGCTACTTTTTCCGGGTGGCAAATCACTGTAAGTAAAGTTCCCAAACGAGACTTTTTCATATTTATAGGCTGAGTAAAAACATCCGCAGCACCCACTGCAAACAAAGCCTCAAAGACGTAACCGATCGCTTGGGGACTGAGATCGTCAATTTGGGTTTCTAGTACCGTAATAGCTTCTACAACCGGCGGAAAATCGATATTTGCCGTTGCTTCCCCTACCCACAAACGCAAAATATTAGGAATAGGTAAATCTCTAGAACCTGCACCTAATCCCACTTTTTGCAGCGTCATAGTCGGTGGCGAACCAAAATCTGTAGCCAAAGTAGTCGCGATCGCTGCCCCTGTAGGCGTAACTAATTCTTTTTCAATCTCATTACTATAAATCGGACACTGGCGCATTTCCCATAGCTTCAAAACGGCGGGAACGGGGACTTTTAGCTGTCCGTGAGCGGCGCGGACGCTGCCGCCTCCGGTAGGCATGGGCGAACAGTATAATTGTTCGATTCCCAACCAATCTAAGCCCAAGCAAGTCCCGACAATATCAACAATCGCATCTACCGCCCCGACTTCATGAAAGTGGACGCGATCGCGGCTTGTTCCGTGTACTGCCCCTTCTGCCTCTGCCAAACGCCGAAATACTGCCAAACTCCAAGCTTCTGCTTGGGGGGGGAGTTGGGCATTGATAATCTGCTGTTCAATTTCTGGTAGATGCCGCTCGTGGTGATGATGGTGGGTAGTTAAATCTACATGAACTTTAGTTGCCCTTTGTCCTTGGCGATGGACGCTCTCAACTCTTAACTGGTACTCTTGGGCAATCCCTAACCCATTAAGCTTTGCACTCAAGTAGTCTAAAGAAACCCCCAAGTCTGCGATCGCACCCAAGCACATATCGCCAGCAATCCCTGTTGGACATTCTAAATAGGCTATTTTCATACAGTTAGGGGCATTTTTAACATTCACCACATTTATTATGGCGACTTTCTTTAATATTCATCCCGATAATCCCCAAAAGCGCAGCATCGAACAAATTATTAGCCAACTAAGATCGGGCGCAGTCATGCTTTATCCTAGCGATACTGTCTACGCGATCGGTTGCGATCTTAGCGTCAAATCCGCCGTAGAAAGAGTCAGGCAAATTAAGCAGCTATCAAACGATAAACCGCTCACTTTTTTATGTCCCTCTCTTTCGCAAGTTGCAACTTATGCCGTAGTTAGCGATCGCGCTTATCGCATTATGAAACACCTAGTTCCCGGCCCTTATACCTTTTTGCTACCAGCAACAAAATTAGTCCCCCGCTTAGTCCTCAATCCCAAACGCAAAACTACAGGCATTCGCGTACCCAATAATAAAGTATGTTTGGCTTTATTACAGGCATTGGAAAATCCGATTATTTCAACTTCTGCTCATTTAACTGCACGAGAAGATGAAGTTACACCGATTGCCGAAACAAATATTTCCCGGTTTGAACTATTCGATCGTTTAGAAAAGCTAGTAGATGTAATTGTCGATGATGATTCGGAAAAAATTAGCGATCGCGTTTCTACAATTATCGATCTGACAAGCGATACTCCGGCGATCGTTCGTAAGGGCTTAGGATGGGAGCAAGCCGTAACTTGGGCAAGTTGATCTGCTAAACAACTTACTTTTTTTTCTTCAACCGCTCGTGCTGGTGATACTTACTTGCGGCCATCCCTACACCTAAAAAACTCCAAAAAACTACTCCCGAAAGTGCCAGCAGCACGTTACTAGATAGCATCTGAATTAAAATGCCTAAAGTAATCGCACGAGCCGCACTAGCAAAGGCATCAAAGCGCCCTTCGGGACTTGTAAGGAGATTAAACATTGCGATCGCAATCCCGCTAAGATAAGGGATTGCCCCAAACCATCCTAAAGTAAAAAATACATCCAAAATGCCGCTATCTAGCGTCAATTCTTGGAGCAGCCCTTTTTCATTCACAAAATATTTACTACCGATCCCGTTACCTAAGCCACTAGAAAAGGCAAGATTGACATTTCTCTCGTAAAGTGCTGCTCTTTCGTTAAAGCTAGTATCTTTTTTGAGATTAGTAAAAGATTCTAAACGAGTATTAATAATTTCTGCAAATGGCTCAATAGTTGTTAATGGCACTACGCACAAAGCCATAACAATAATAGTTATAAACAACTGCATCTGCAATCGCGGTTTTAAGGCACTTAAAAGGCTAATTATGCCAAGAAACCAGCCGATCCAAGCCGAGCGAATTAACGATAATAAAAAAGATAAGTAGGCTACTGCCGAAGCTGGAACGCGCAGAAAATTATCGTTAGTAAGTAACAATAATAATCCTGCTAATAGCACGTTAGCAAAAGGTCCCGGAGAATTCATTGTACTAAATACCCGAATACCTAATGGTTCGGGCGTGCCATTAGTCAACAACTTAGTTTGAATAATCCAGAACTTATCCCATTCTGGCGCTACTAAGTACTGCACAATGCCGTAACTTCCTGTAACGAGCAATCCCCACATAAAAGTATTTTGTAAGTTCTGCTGATATTTGGGATAGTCTCGCCAGTTTACAAATAGGTGAAAACCAAAAACAATTGGAGTTAGCCAATCTAAAAGCGCTCTTAAAGATACGGCAAGGGGATTTTTGATTATTCCAATCATAAATCCGTAAATTACGCCCAAACACGCGATCGCTAGAGGGAATCCTCCCATACGATAAGACCGAGGGAGATATTGAACAAAGGTAATTAGGGTAATTAATGTAACTAAAAATGGCGCAGTTAAAATTAGCCCGCTACCATCCCAACCATTGCGATAATCAATCACGCGACGCAGCCAGGGGGTAACAAACCACAGCCACCAAGTAAAACCTATATAAATGGTGGGATATTTACCAAACAAAAATAAGCCAACAATTAAAGATCCCAAAGGAAAGAGCAAACGTAAAATCCCGCCTGCTCCTGCTAAAACAGCTACAGCAGAAAAAATTGTTAGCCCCAAAATTGCTATCCAAGCGTAAAGTTGCGGCGCACTTGGATTGGTGCTAACGGAAGAACTACTGACACTCATATATATACGGTTTAAAAAATATTGGTAGATGCAGTCACAAACTATGACAAATAGGTCAAAACTCTTTAATTACAGAGTTTTATTGAAGGTGTAAGTTTTTAGGAGCAGGATTTTTTAACTTTAACATCAAGTCTTTTGGAAGGGTCTAATTTTGATATCCGTTACTTCCGCAGTTCTGGGCATACTTAAAGCATTAACTACAACACCTGCAACATCTTGCGCCTGTAGCAAGCGATCGCTTTGATATACTTTACCCTCCATTGCATGAATATTTGCTTGTCTTGGAGTCGCCGTTCGTCCTGGGTATACGCTTAAAACGCGCACTTGCTCGGCATTTACTTCTTCTCTGAGGCTATCGGCGATCGCTTTTAAGGCGTGCTGAGTGGCGGCAAATTGCCCGGCGTTGCCTGCCGGACGCATAATCACGCTAGAGTTTATAAATACTACTTGTCCTTGCTGGGATAGCAGCATCGGTAACAATACTTGAGTTAATAAGTAAGGAGCGCGGACGTTAGCGCGGTACTGCAAATCGAGATCGGCAATATTGGCTGTTGCCATTTTTCCCGGCACATACGCGCCCGCACAGTGAACTAAAATATCTATATCACTGCCAAAGTCTTTTTGAATGCGAGTTTTTAGCGCCGTTATTTCTGCATCCTCTGTCAAGTCTGTACTGTAGCTCAGGACGCAGGAGCTAGTTTTTTGGGCAATACTAGCGGTTTCCTCTAAATTGACTAAATTTCGTCCTACGAGTCCTAGTTTTGCGCCTTCTGCTGCCAAACCAAGCGCGATCGCTCTGCCAATTCCGCTACTTGCGCCGGTAACAACTGCAATCTTTTCTTTTAAACTTGTTGCCGTCATTACGCTGTTATTTCCTTTAATAAATCGTGTTTTAACAAAGCTTTAGCTGCTTTATCAATGACATTAAAAGCCATGCCCGATCTTTGTGCCATATCTAATAAAGTATGTTCGCCATCCGCCAAATTTAGCACCCAAAGAATTGCTAATTCATCTAATGCTTCCTCTGCTTGTCCGCCTACGGCTCGATACAAACCTCTTTTTCCTAATCTGGGTTCGCATTTAGGATTTTGGTTTAAGTAGGTTTGATTATTTTCTAATATCTGTAAAATCGATAAGCATTGAGCGTAAGAATCGTATACATACTCTGGTTTTACAAATTCTAAGTTATCGGCGGAGGTGTGATATTGAGGAAAACTTCCATGCGGCGATTTCATAAAACAACCTACTGCCAAATTGAACCCCGGCGAACAATATTGCCTTTCGTCGTAGCCGTAGGGAAAGAAATCAATTACTTCGTATTCTTTACCCGAACACGCCAGTACATATTCCGAAATCTTGTCAATATCTGCCTTAGCTTGGCGACTCCGCTTATAAGTAAATTTTCCCCCGTCACCTACACAAGTTAGAACTAGACCATGTTTAATATTACTAACTTGGGCTTCGTTGCGACACAGCCAAGTAATCGAGCCAATTGTCCCCGGAATAAATAGAAATCTGTAAGAATAACGCAGAGATAACTTGCTCAATTCTTGAGCCAAAAATACTGCTACAGAGATTCCTGACAAATTATCATTACATAAAGAAGGATGACAGCTATGGCAAGATATCAAAACTTCTTCTGTCGTTTCTCCCGCAATAAAATACTCTCCATAGGTTAAATGACCCGCTTCTAAAGAAGAATCAATAACTACTTCGTATTCTCCTGCTGGCAATTCCAAGAATTGTTTGTGAGTTAAACAAAAACCCCAGTTTTCTTTATAATAAGTCGTGCGATAAGGAATCCAATCTGGATAATCGGGCAACGTATATAAATGTCCCTTTAATTCATCCAAAGACATCTTTTGACGCACCGGGACGCTATAGTTAACAACGTGCAGATTAGAATTTTTGAATTCTACAATCTTTTCACCTTGAGAATTTTTAATGTAAGCATCTTTAATATTCCATTCCTTCGGCACAGTCCAGTCATATACCTCTGTTCCTGTAGGCACTTCATGAATTTCTAGAGGAATATAATCTTTAATAATATTTAAAGTCTCTCGAAATCCATCCCCCGTAATACTGCGGCAAATTGGATACAATTTTGTTATTAATTGATACATACTCTGCCCGATAGATTCGGCTTTGTTACTCTCAAGCTCTGAAGTTTTTACACTATCTACAATCATTTTTATCCTAATTAAAAATTAATAGGTTCTTTTATACTTTTTTTACCGCATCGCGCACCGCACGAACTAAATCTTCAGGAGTACCAATATCAAGAAAACTGCCATTCTCAAACACTTCCACCTCTACCTTTAAGCCGCGATCGATCGCGGCTTGAATCACATCATTAATTAAAACTTCCTGCGTTGGCACAATTGGCAAATTAGTTAAATATTGATGTAAAAACTCTGTAAAACTCGGTATCCAAGCTGCCGTACACCAGCTATAACGCAGCGTGCTTTGCTGCGGCTTATCTACTACAAGGTTAACGCAGCCATTAGCATCAAAATCAACCATCCCGCCTTTATAAGGCTTGTCAAAAGGCACAACCCCCAAAACCAAATCTGCCTCGCTATCGCTAAGATGGGCTAGTAGACGTACAAAAGCATCCTGGGGTTGGAAAATAATATCAGGAAAACCTAAAGTAACTACCGCATCTTGCACGAACTCATAAGCGCGATCCAAAGTATACGGAACGCCATAGAGCGATTCCACAATCAAATAGCCCAAATTCATATCTACAAGCGCGCCATCGCCCAAATAAGCAGGAATATCCCACTTACCCCTCCGCAATAAAGTGTAAGCCCGACGAATACCCGCAAGGCGCATACTTTCTAGTAAATAATGACAAACTACTTTCGGGCGCAAGCTACCATCTGGTGCTACGCGAAAGCCAATCGGATACAACTCTTTGCTACCAGGCAATGGAGCAATGCGCGTTCCCTCGCCCGCCGCAGGAATCAAGCCGATCGCACTTTGAATATTGTAGTTTTTCATTGCCATGAGTTACCAAAAAGTATTAATGCGATCGCCTATAAACTAGCTTAACTATTTAAAACTGGCGGTTGAAAAATCAACACATCGTCGGCAATTGGTGGTTTGCCATCGTAGAGCGCAACTATTTCCTCTGGGATATGAGTCAAATCCTCACCGCGCAAGTAATCTCTCATCGTCGTTCCCGTACAGGCAGAATCAACGTTTGGCGCACCGCGTTTAGCTACTACATCATCAAGATGCACGGTACGAAAATCGATGCTAAAGCGCGTACTCCCGGAAGTATTGGGTACTGTAGAGTGCATCTGCGCGGCAGAAAAAATCATCACTCCCCCAGGTTGAGCAACTATTCTTACCTGCGGATCGATATCCATTGGTTCTTCCGGGCGGGGTTGCTTGCGCGTATCTTTTTTGATGTGTTGAGCGGCGTTTTTGCGGTTTTCTTTGTTCCATTCATAATAGTTGTAGTCGCTAGAGCCATTTTTTACAGGCTGACTCCAATAGCGGGGATGAAACGCCATGACGTTATCTGGCTCAACATCGTAAATAGGAAACCACCAATTTAACTGACAAGCAGGCGCAGAGTACCAAGTATCGCGATGGGGATGAAAAGCATAGGCAATTCCCGAAGTGAGGTAATTGTCGCTGGTTGACGTTCTCATGCGCGGTACGTCAAAGTAAGTTTTAGTCAAATCGCAACCTAGTTCGCGTAATATTCC
>QQTW01003903.1_pt1 | contig 11104 bp, 6 predicted proteins | sample 1904831 | NCBI WGS metagenome assembly QQTW01 (sample SAMN09435610, study PRJNA476489) | Subsurface metagenome, whole genome shotgun sequencing project.
AATCCCCCCCCGTCAAGATAATAGTAGTGGTGGTGGTGGGTTTGAGAGAAATGCAAAATCGGACGCTTAGCTTCCCCCAAAATCAAAATGCAAATGCAAGAAACGGGATTCCTCATCATCCGATCTAGATCATAGATCATAGATCATTGATTACTATCATAGATTACTACCAACACGTGCCAACGAAGCAAAGTCCATCCATCCATCTACCTACTATAGTACTACTTTCTCCTCCTAATAACTTACTAATAACCGCTAACAGTTCAACCATCACAAACCTAACTATCATAACCTAACCTAACTTAACTAGCTTACTTACATGACTACCTAACTAAACTATTCGAACCCACCAAACTGCCAGGGTACTTACCAATTACCAATTAGCCGGCCTTGGAAGTTGAAAATTGGTAGCACATACGTACGTGTGTACGTGCGTGCGGGCGGGCTTGTCACTTTCAAGCCAAAAGAATAGAAGGGAAGAGAAAGATGGGGTGGGCTGTCTGTCTACCCAGCGAACTAGCTAGCTGGGGTTGGTGGTAGGTACCATGTTCGGGGTACGGAGGATAGCTATGAGGCATTTTGGGTGTTGGGTGTGTTGGGTGTGTTGATATATCTGTATTGTACGGGAGGTGGGGAGTATACATATATATATGTAGGTATATGTGTAAGTATGTATGGGAGATGGGGAGGGGGGAAGTGGGCTGAATATTACAAACCGCGATGGGAGAGAAGCACTATTCGAAACCGTAACCATTAACGCACATCAAAACAAAGTCTTTTACACGGTAGAACAGCAAAAGCTGAGCATCATCATCGATGATAGGGGCGACCCGAGCTCAATCTATTCCCTCAACTGATCACGCGATCAACTTATTTGCTGATCATCCACCCCTCCTCCCTTGCCATGAAGCAAATTATGCAACAGGAAGAACAGCGATAGCTAGCCAGCGATCAACGCTCGCATGCATCTTTCTTTCTTTTTGGAGCCACGAACAAAGTAGAAAAGCCGTCGAAAATCTTCCATACTCCACCCGACTTTTTGCCCTCCCCAAGAGCCCATCCGCTCCCGTATCAACCGAAACACTTACCTTACCCCACCTGCCATCCCATCGCGTCGCCGTTTCATCAAGCTCAGGAAAAAAGTGGCTTGCTACCTTCACCTGTACTCGTCTGAACTGGTACTCGTCTCCACCTGGTTAGGGCTTCCTCTAAACCTCGTCCGCTTGATGTTGTTCAGATGGCCAGGGCTGTAATGACCGGAATTGCTTTGGGGCCTTGGGCCTGATGGTTTTCTCGCTTGGCTCTGTGGGGAACGCAGTGCTGCTACTGGGCTCTGTGAGATCTTTGTGAGTTTTGATCACTGGCATGAAAAGTAAGTCGAGGTCATACCTTATCGTAAGCTGGACTACCAGCCCTAGCTGCGCTAACATGATCAACATAGTTGGATTGTCGACTTCCTGCAGGGCTCATTGGAAGTTTGGGTGGCCGTTGTGGGACCAAAGGTTCACTGTCCCTCGCCTTTGCCTGACGACGATAACCAGATGCGCTCAGGACCGAGTTGGCAGAATCACCACTCTTCAAGCTTCGCTCATGCTCTTCCTGTCCTAAATCCATCATGGCTGATGATGACTCGGAATATCCTGTATCAGAGATAGGGCTCAACCTGTCATTCCCGGAATAGCCGGAGTATCTATTCTGAGCATTTGCATTACCCTGAACCAATGGATTGCTCTGGACAATACCCTGCTGATGACCCCACACAGAGGAGCTCTGAGACGTTGGAGAGAATTGCTCATCACCATAACTTTGAGCTTCGTTCTCAAGATGGGCTCGGAAGCGGCCAGTTGGCCCCTGCCTGGGTTGAGGATGTTGTAGATTCATGCTGTTTCGGTGAGCATGATATTTAGGGTTGTCAGATACTTGACTTGGAATGAGCGGTGATGGAGGGCGATTCTCCTGGCCGGCATACTCCCCGTTCAAATACGATTGAGTGCTAGGAAGAGCATCCTCTTGTGGGTCGTAGTCATATTCCCCAACTATCGGAGTGGATCCCGACTGAGACACTTGTGAATAAGGTTGTGACTTGGGTGTCACCTGCGCATTGCCGCGGAAATTATCAACAATAGATGAGGCGGTTGTCTTCGACCAGCGAGAGATCATCTTCGGGTAGAAGGATGAGGATGAAGATTTCTGTTTGCGATGATGGGATTTGCCGTCGGCAGACATCTGCGGTGTATTTTCATTGCTAAAAGCACGATTCTCTGGTGGTTGGATCCGTGGGGGCGTACCTAACGGAAGTGAACCTCCTCGCGTGTCTCGAACATCCGGTGTCTCCCGCTCTGGACTCAGCATCGTTCTGCCATTGACAAATTGTTGATCCATAACATCCCTCTCACTAGATTTCCGACCTTCCAGTTCTTCATCTCCTTCCATCACCGTACTCACGCGATTTGTTGAATCACGGTGACCGGCTGCGCCGCCACGATGATCAGCTTGACGTGATGAGTTGTTCGAGAAAAATCCAGACCGGTCTCCAGTAGACGAGGTACCGGCTTGCCCCTCGGGTTCATATCCAGGATCCGTTGGTTCCCGAGTGTTGTCAACAGAATTGATACTGTTGCTTTGTGCCCTGCTATTGACAGCCTGGCCATCCTGGCCCGCACGCAGACTTTCGACTTCACCGAGCAGCCGCATCAGCATTGCTTCTATATTCTGAAGCTCAGCCGTGTTTTTCGCGCCAAGACCTCGAAGGGCACGTTTGAACACGTTTTGCCTTTTGGCGGGAGTATCTTCATCCTCCTCTGAAGGAGCCCTCGTCGAGACTTTTGGCATTGCAAGCGGAGGTGGACGTGGTCCGTTGATGACCTTTTGCACTGTCTTTTCATGTTGCTTGTCGGCGGTGTCCATAATGAAGTCATCTTGCTCGGCGATGAATCGTTTCATATCCTCGAACGAGTTGCGCATTTCAGCAGCACTGCGAACCAGCGTCACGAGGATCTCGGTGTCTCGTGCATTGCGTCGCGCATCTCGAACGGTGAGCTATCCATGTCAGTCAGTACCTTGCAAATACCTTTTTAGGGCTGTCGACTTACATGGTCCATTAATGCCACTATATCTTTGGATTGAATCCCCTCAATGCCTTTCTCTGTAGCATTAAGATGTCCACTGTGTATGGCCAGGAAAGGGTCGTCGGTAAATGCTGGGCTCACGGTTCCGCCAACAGGAGCATTGTATCCTTTCTGTTCTCGTACCTTAGGGTCAGGAGAGTAGGTGCCAGGATTTGCGGCAGATATGTAGCCTTCGTCTCTTGGCGGTGTCAGCGCTGCAGGGTTATTCATGTAAGAGTCGCGGACTTGATTTTCACCTTGCGCAGGGTTCGTGTCATAACGGAGATTCAGGCCTGCGGGCATTTCTTTTGACTGTTCCTCGTGACCACGGACAATAGCTCCCAGTCCAGCAGCACCAAGCGCACCACTCGCAAGAGTAGCATCAGCCATACCAAGGCCACGGTTTTCGCTTGCAGGTGAGATCAAGCCGTTCTTTGAAGGAGGGGTGGCATTGTATGGCCAATGATCCCGATTTTCATGTGTGGATCCACCAATTGGTCCATGGATAACAGAAGGATTCGTTGTGATCTCAGACTGTGGCGAGTCGAGATCGACCCCGATTTCCGGCATTGGATCAGAACTCACTGGCACCGCACTCGCCCCAAGCTGAGGCACGTCCCGATCATCCTCGGATGGCGCAATACTTTGTGGAGGAGAGGTAGCTCCAACCCGCTGCTGGAAGGACTTCTCATCGTGCGTATACTCCTGCTTTAGCGGGCTTCCATTGTCCCTGACATGTAAGTTTCCATTCCTTAATTGCTGGTTTGCCCGCTTCTGTCGGTCGATCGAATCGGCCTGACTAATTGAAGAACGCTCACTTCCAACGCTCTCCAAGGAAGGATCATATAATGACGCGACAGCAGACTCTACTCCAAGCGGTGCATGCACATATTCTGGGTTGGCTCCTTGACCACGTGTTACTGGCCGACGCGCACTCACTTTCTCTGGGTATGACGCATCAAGGCTATCATCTGTGAAGTTGGTGAGGCGGCGATAATCAACCTTTGGGTCGCTATTTGCATAAGATTCCCTGTATCTTTCATTCTCTGAGTGTTGTTCATCAAAGAAGGCATCAGTGTCGATATCCCTTGAATCATCCTGGGATCTGCTCTCATGCTGGCCCAGGATTTCGCTCTCGGTCTCAAGATTTATTCCTTCGGGTCGTTTAATCCTGCTTAGACTGGTGTTTGGTGCTGAGGAAAGAGAAGCAACGGACCGTTCTTCTTTTAATTGATGCTCTTTGTTTAGTGAGACCAAGGAGTTGGAACTGCGTGCCAACATTAGAGAGTTACGATTTGGTTCACTCATGCTGTAGCTCGCAACGCTCTGTATCGGACTGAGTCCACGTCTAATGGGATGCTGGTGGTGAAGATTGCTCTCATACCGTCTCTGACGCTCTTCGTCGGCTAGAAAATGGTTGGTGTCTAGTGACCCATTTGCAACGGTTGGGCTGGCAGGAGCTGCCTCTCCGAACCTCATTTGTTGGTCGTCATGAATACCCTGTGCTCCACTGTTGTAAGAGGACAGATCGCGATTGGAGAGATTGCCGTGATAAGTGCCGAGACCCTTTCTCAGGTCCACGGGAGTCCTTGTGGGCGTTCGAGATGCAGGAGATCCAGTCTCTCTGGAAGCAGAAGAGACAACCTCTCTGGGGGAGCCTTGCGAAACTTCACGAATTTCTCTTTGACTTGGCCCAGTTGCCGTCTGCTCGGACAATAAGGAGCTTCGGGTAAGCTCAGTCTCAACTTCACTTCGCATGGGCATAGGCGGCACTCCATGCTTGTCAAAGATCTCCTCGCTTTCAGCAATACTGACGCTTCTGCTGCGACTTTTGCTTTCTTTTCTCCTTCGATCTTGGCGATCTAAAGTTGATCGTGAATCGTGATGTTGCAGAGCAGCAGCGGTCAAAGTGCCACCAACCAACGCACCAGCAGCCATATTCCGCAGTTGCCGATCCTTACTTTTTCTCCGTTGGCTCCGATCCTCCTCAAGGCTGAGACTGTCACCACTTTCTCGTCTTCGAAAACTACGCTCCGAGGGAGAATCGATGTCAGCTTCTTTTCGTCTGCTCTCCCTCCGTCTAGATCCGCTAGAACCTTTGCCGGATGGAGTTCTAACTTTCAATTCTGGCGCACTACCATGCTTGGACACCCGGCGTTGAATTTCTTCGCGGGAGACGCTGCTTCCAGAAACGTCAGATTGATCCAAGATTTTCTCAAATTTGCTACGATTTGAAGCGACCTTCTTGTCCTTCTTCAGCTCCTTCAGCTCGGGCATTATAACTCGTCGCAACACATCTTCGAACGCATCTAGAAGCTTTGGATTGTTGACCGAAGACTTGGACGTTCCGGATCTGAATGACATTTGATCGCCAGATTTTCGATTGCCTGATAGTGCTGAGTTTGTATGAATGCTTGACTCTGCACCAGTAATGACGGACGCATCCTCCCGTTGCCTGCTGGACAAACGACCATGAGAACGAGCATCTGCATCTGAATGATCCTTGCTCCCTCTCCGACTGCTGCTCTTCTCTCCGTGACGCTTTCGACTACCGCTACTGACTTCTTGGGGCTTATTCGCTAACTTCTCGAGAACTTTCTGGGTCAGTCTTTCTCGACTCAAACTTCTACTTCTTCTTCTTGTGGGCGTCTTGAGAGTGTTGTGCTCGACAACCTCTTCTCTGCTCAAACTTCGGCTTCGGTCAGGGCGCGTGGTGACCGGGGGTGGATTGCCTTCCAGCATACTGTCTGCAGGCATTGAGGAAATGTCAGAAGAAGGAACAATGAATCGCGGTGTCCTTGAGACGCTGATACCAGAGCGCTCACTTCCCTCTTTTTGCAGGACTTCGACCTCGACAGGTGCACCCCGATGGGCTAGACGTGATTCCTCGCTGAGTGATGACAAGGAGCTGACACTGCCAACATCGGCAGCCTGTTTTGGTGAGTCGGTTCCCAATGAGATGCGCCGACGGTATGAAGGTTTTCTCGAGCCGTGAGCTTCGGTGACGACAATCTCGCCGTCCCCTTTCTCACCAGGCTTTCGAGAGGCCGAAGGGCGGACCTTGACACGTACACTTGGCCTAGAGGTAATGTCTTGCCCTTTCCCACCTTCAAAGTATTCAATCAGGAGTGAGGTTTGCGAATGATGTTGTGATTTGGACAACTTGCTACTTGCTCGCCGCTTTTTACCTGTAGCGATTGTGATTGGTCTGCCGTCGTCGGGTACGGTATGGGACGTTTTGTCGGTTCTTCGAGAGAGGTCAGTAGCAAGATCGGTAGGCGTAATACTACCTCCATTAGATTCGATCGCAGAAGAGTCTGTAGGCGCCGGTAATGGTGGTCTGCGGGTATCGACACCCATTCTGAGGCTTTTTCACACTTTTTGTATGCATATGGGCAAGAGTGCCACGGAGGACCGACATCAAATTCGCATATCGCAAACGCAGGCAGTAATTGTAAGCACTGCGGAACCAGTGGAGCTCCGAGTGATGTGTCACGAACACTGCCTTGTATTATGTGATTGAAGTGAGTAAAGCAATCTGTGAAGATTGTATCAAGATAGAGGATCGAAGAAAGGTTTCTACGATTTTTTAAGTTGGGCCTGAAGCGCTGCGGAGAGCGAAAAAATTGGTGAGGTCGTCGAGGGCGCAGGGGACGCTGACAGGGCACCTGCGAGAGGAGGGAGGCTGGGTGTAAGGGAAGGATTTTCTGTCGACGTCGGTATTGTTTCTGCAGAGCCGTTGACTATGCGCTTCCCTGACAGCTTGTTGAGAATTGCTGCTCAATCAGGTAATTAGGTGTCAGAGGATAACAGAATGGCAGAATTGGCGTCGCTGTCAACAGATTACCACAAGCTGAAGAGAGGATAGCAGACAAGGCCCAAGACCACATTTGGCAGAAACAGACGATAAATTGACTGTCTACTAACTACTACTATTACTACTATTACTACTATGTACGGCCCCACGGGAGCAGGGTTTCCCAGTTCCTTTCTAGTAGTAGTGCAGTCAGCATCCCCGTCACTCCAGGAAACCCACAAACTAGTAGCTACAAAAGTCACCGTTGAATGGCTCCACCAGACCTAACTATTGATTGTCCGAGTGCTATTTCCCTCACTATCACACTCTAGCCTTAGCCTTTCCCTTCCATGTCCGTCACACATATTACTACGTATTGATTCTCCAGAGTCCAGAGGCTCAAACCGAAGAACATTGATGTTGTTTCAATGATGATGCCGACAAGTGTCACCACACACTGTAAACGTGGCTATGTTTTGTCCCCAGTTCTGTTTGCACATTCTCCGTGGGCCACGATAAAGGAACGCAATCAGCATTGTGCCGCCCATGCCAGCCCCGTTTGTGTGGCCCTTCAGCAAACCTATGAGCGTTCAGAACGGCCAGGAACCTCAGGAAAGCGCCTGCAGCTACTTCGCTGACCGACGCCTGAAATATACTCCTTCACTCCAACATTCAGCAATTCATCCATTGCATCATATCTCGTATCTGACAGCATTCTTCAAGCTTTGTTGATTGATGACCATAAATGTCACAAAACCGGTTAAGGAGTCCTCTTTATCCTTATGAACCTTCAGATCTCAAGCCAAGACCAGGTCGCAGATCGGACGCCGCCTGAGGCTAAGAATTCATGCTGCCAGGGTCGACGACTAGCTCCAACCGTAGATCTGCCCAAACAGCTTTGTTGCTGAGGTGATCTTCCTCGGCTCATTGCTTTTGGACCGTTGACGCACTTGCCAACGCATCATCTGTCCGATGGCGAATCACTGCCCAGAACCGGCTTCAGCATCTCAAGTCTAACACCTCACGGCCAGAACTAACGAACCATTGCGGAGTATGGCAGGCTTACCAAGGATCATTTCCGACGGAGCTGCTGCGTCTAACGCATCCATTTACGCAGCCGCGAGGCTCGATTCACCAACGGCTGCCAACTTGATTGCTGACTCGCTCTGAAAATATCTCATGTCTTCTGTGGCATTTTCTGGAAGCATGCAGTTGGTCTTTTTGCAAGCCGTCAGGCTTCATATGATCGAGATCATGTTTGCAAGGTCTGCCAACGTGTTTTTGGACACGAAAATGCACATGTCTAGCTTGGACCGGAATCTCCAGCGGAAGGTCTTGCGTGCGCTCGTGGTGAACAATGTTCGTCAACTGGTAGCCGCAAGATCAACTACTTAGCTACAAGGCCGGTGGCAGCCCTCCATACCAGTCTGGATTTCTCTATCATTATTGAGCATGCAATTATTCTACATTTGCTCTCCAAGGGTAAGCTATGACAAGAGAGCAAACAAGGAGATCCCTTGAATGTCTTAAAAGTATGGTCCTTCCATGTAAACAGCTGACGGCGGTGAAGGCTTGGAAAGCCTCGATCGGGGCACTATTAAAGAACTGTGTTGGCAATCCGTGTTCCACATGAACTAAGCACAGAGAAAGCGAGAAGTCACAAACCACACCATCAGATAAGCACCAATAAGAACTTGAAGCCCTTGAATCTTCGTCTTTTCATCTCGATCTGCGCATTCCAGTACAACGATGTCTCGTCTCTCAAGCATTATGTTCAAACCAATGAAGCACCAGAATGATAATGTATAAGGAGAACTTTTGTGATTAGCTATCAAGCACGGATTCCTGTCTGTGGAAGCGTCTTGTTTCGCCCCCGAAGAGTTCTGAACCTGATCTACCGGGAAAGAGAGTCATGGTCTCCACCATTCAATCAGCTAACTAGAGAAATACCAAACTTTTGGAGATTTTTTTTGGTTTTCAATGTGCGGTTGCAATGCACGATCTGCAATTCCCTCCATTCGCTGTAAGTCAGCCCAAATGCTCGACCATGGTGCACAAACCCCATTTTAGCCACAAAGGATGATGTCTGATATCTGATGTCGTGTATCCATGGGTGAAAAAGCTCTACCATCCCTAAATCTGCCTTCATATTCTTCGTCCGGATTCGTGAAGCTGTAAAAGGATCCAAGCTGTCCGAAATCATGTCCAAACCTCATATCACAATACCGATCGAGTTGCTCCACGCTCTTGTACGCTGAGTTGTTCACTCCAAAGTCCCCAATCATGGAAACCTCGGAAACTCGTGTCATCGTGGTCGTTGAGGTAGGAGGCGTTCGAAGTCGTGGTTTGTGGCATGCCATCCCATTCTGCCACGACATCATCCACCGGTGCCCGTCTCCATAGTTTGAAGATACGCTCGTGCCAGTAGCAATTCTCTTTGTGTGCGGATCGCTTGTTAGCCTTCATGCTTCGGTAGTCTGCGCCACATCGCCAGCAGAACTCGAGCTGGCACTGAGAGCCTACAACGGATAGTGGGTCAGCTTTCGGCCTTCATCGCAAAGATTTGCTAGATAGTGAGGCTTGGACGAAAACGCCAGGATTGAACTCGTAGGGGCACACTTACACTTCATTTTATCGCAACCATCATACATTGAGTATTGCATAATTGGTGCCCCACACCCGGAACCTGGGCAATTCCTAGTCCGTGCCCTCAATGTTTCCTTCGATTTCTTCTCTTCTTCCGCAATTTCGAAATCACGTGGTGTAAGTTCGCTTCCAAGACGCCCATTCTCTTGATAGTCGAGGCATGTCTGGCCTTCGTGCCACTGTACATCACAGTTTAAGCACGAGCGTACCTGGCAACCATGACAAAAGAACACCGCATCTGTCTCTTCCTGTCCTCCGTGGTGGTGGACTTGACCGTAGTCACAGCCCGGAGCAATACACCAAGTGAAATCAGGTATCTTGCTTACAGCAGTCCTGAATAGCAGTTTTTTGAATCTGAAATCAACTTGTTAGCCGAGTCAGGCGATGACAAGCAGGTTTGGGCAATGAAACAGGGTGTAGACTCATTTCGCTTCCTCATCTGAGCCCTGAATGTCATATCAGGGCGTGCTTGCCTAAGCTTACCTGTTAAGGATGTCTCGGTCCCACTGCCTCTTCGTAATCCATTCCACATAAGCATAGCTCATTGTTCCAAAACATAGAGCGCAACACGGCATCTTCCATCCTTGAACCTGTATGCGAATCCATGCAATTATGCACATTCGACACATTTCGCGGCCATGGGTACAAGAAGATGAGGGTAGAGCCTTTGGAAATTGATTGATATGTTTTGTTTCCAAGCATGAAATGCACTTTACCACAGGCTTGTCTTTCTTAGGTTTCTCATTCTCTGGTTTGTCCCCCTCGGGCGCTGTCTGCTTCGAGTCCGCATCCTCTGGCTTTTTAGTCTTCTTGTACTTGGGCAGTAGCGTAACTTCAGCTTCTGATACTTCATCAATACTGCGTTTGGGGGACTTTCGGAAAGCGGCAGCGATATCCGGTCCAAGGCCCATCTCGCGATATATTCCGTTCAGCTCATCTTTGAGATCTGATTGCAAAAGCGTAGCTTCAACTACGTCGCACGGGTCTGAAGGGTCATTTGACACATCTTGTGGCTCAGAACTCTGAAAAGACGACGCCATGCTCCGACGAACTAAAGTGAATTCCAATTGTGATGGTGGCGAATCCAGTAGGATAGAACCTTGATTGTAGAACCTGATTACGGTCGTAGAGCCTGAACATTTATCAGTATTTCACTCAATTAGATTAGAGGCGACCAAGAGGGTGGCCGAAGATTGTTGTTAGAGAAAAAATGGTGAAAAGAGAGATGAGAAGGCAAGTCAATGATGAAGTACTTAGAAGTACGGTATTGAAATTGTAGTGAGGAGAGAAGGTGCATGAGTTTACACTCCATGGGCTATAAATAGCGAGTGCGAGGTCAAGTAATGGTGCGGACCAAATGGCATGAATAGAAGTCCATACAATGCGTCGGTACGACCAAAGGAACAGAAGCACAACGTAGTGATCGACTTACTAAACTCAGTGTATAACGAAAACCGGAGACCAATGTATCTATGAGGTGTGTGTATGCGAGAGGAGGGAGGCTGGGTGTAAGGGAAGGATTTTCTGTCGACGTCGGTATTGTTTCTGCAGAGCC
>QQTW01003904.1_pt1 | contig 11104 bp, 8 predicted proteins | sample 1904831 | NCBI WGS metagenome assembly QQTW01 (sample SAMN09435610, study PRJNA476489) | Subsurface metagenome, whole genome shotgun sequencing project.
AAGACGGATTGCCGGTTCGCAAGATAAGTAGTATTAGTAGTTTCAAAGTTCTCCAGGTTGTAAGCAGGGAAAGAGGATTCGGCAGGTCGGCTAACAATATCTACCGGTTCTAGATAATGCCGGGGTAGAGTAACGCTGATTTTCGTTCCGGGCTCCTTATCTGGATTGCTGCTAATACGTATGCGGCCGCCTAAACTATCAATTACTTTTTTAACAATTGGCAGTCCAAGCCCCATTCCTTGCAGGCTGGTGGTTTCATTGCTAATCTGAAAATAAGGTTCAAATATTTTCTTTTGAAGATTAACGCTGATGCCAATTCCGGTATCATTCACCGCAAAGCAAGTCTTACGTTCCGTGGCTTTTAATATAATTTCTATATTTCCACCGGCATTAGTGAATTTGATGGCATTCTCGATTAGATTATTGACTATTCTATTGATAGCGTTAGGATCCGCTTTAATATAAACATCTTCCTCAATATGGGTATAACAAGTTATATCTTGTTTTTGGCAGTATTTCTCAAAAAGTATTAAACTGTCTTTAAGTATTTGACTGAAACTAGAGATTTGGTTATGGTTATAAACGTTTAATCCTTTTTTAAATCTTTCTATATCAAAAAGACTGGTAATATCCTTCGTAAGCTTATGGATACCTCCTTTAACAATATCGAGTTCTTCATCTGACCCGTGTTTATTTATATACTCATCTAAATAGTTGTTAACCAACGTTAAAGGGGTCTTGGTTTCGTGAACCAGATTTATAAAATTATTAGCTCTTTGTTCATTTACTTTTTCTAATTGCTGAGTTCTTTCTTTTACTTTTTCGGAAAGTGTAGCGTTTAGTTCCTGCAATTTACTGTACTCCTCCCGGGATTTGTCGATTGATTGCTTTATAAAAATGGTAGTGATAATCAAGAAACCGCCGTTACATACAGTTACTTCAATCAACTGACTAACGTTCAGGTAGGCCATTACCGGCATAGATGCCCAAGGAATTACGGCACAGCAAACCACTATAACTTCGGTAAAATTATTTTTGGTGCTGTTTTCTTTATACTTTAGTCGGGTAGCTTTAAGAATACTTAATAATAAAACGATGGTGTAAAAGAAGGGGATTATGATACCATATTTTCTGGCCATATCCAGATTACCATTTATGGAATACATAATAACAAAAAACATAATAAAGGGTAAAATCAGGAAAAAGTAAATTCCGTATAAAGCATGAAACCGCAGGCGTTCTAAATTAAAGGCTTTGTAAAAATAGTAGGGAATGTAAGAAGCCATAATAAAGCCACTCCCATAAGCTATTATGTTTTGAGCTATAATAGGAATAGAAAGACTCTCGTCCGGAAAGAGGCCACCGGTTATATTGTACAGGATTAATAGAAACAACAAGACCAAATACCAATACCGGCTTTTCTCTTGCGGTCTGGATAAATAATAGATAAACTGAAAGAAAAATAGGGTAATTTCTAAAAGCACGAAAAAGAATGTTACCACGTGCATCTCTGTCCCGAATACCAACATCACAATTTGTTTTATTGAACTATCTTTTCAAAAAGTACAAATTATACCCTAAATCAAGCTCCCGGTAAATGTGAAAGCCAAGTTTCTGGTACCAGGGTAAATTCTTTAAGGTGGAAGTTTCTAGATAAATAGGCCTTTTTTTTAGACTACTATCTTTTATCATATCGCTTAAAAGTTGGGTTCCTATTCCTGTGCCTTGATGTTCGGGAGAAACGCCTATAAACCAGAGGTAATACATTAATTCTTTCGGTTGTATTTTTTTTATAAGCGCTTCCCGGTTAAGTGTTTTTCTGATATTACTTAAGCCAACCGAGAAAAAGATTAATCGTATATCCAAAAGGAGCGATTTAAGCGTGGTCTTTTTTAAATCAGGGTACAGCACCAAGGCACATGCTTGTTTATTTTCCGAGAGAAAAACATCACCAAATAAATAGCAGACATTAAAAGAGTAATCCATTAAATGCCTAACTCTTTTTAACCTATCCTTATCCTGCTTGATAATATAATTAACACTCTGATTAGCGGCAAATGAGGTGGTAAGTATATCTACTACCAAGCTCTTATCGGCATAGTTAGCTTTTATCATAGATAGAATGCTGTTTATTAAGTTAATAAGAAAATATAAAATTTCCTATGACTCTGGTTATAAATGCTGGCTTGTTAGGTTCTTTTCCAATTTATTTATAACAGATATTAGGATAGTACTAAGATTACAATCTATTGCCGCGGGTGCTGTTTAAAAGGTAGCATGACCATTTTTGATACTTCCAAACTTGAATAACCGAACTCCTCTACCAGTTTACCAGAAAGCAGGTACACGCCGAAACCTCTAAAAGGCCATAATTCTAAAGACTGTGGAAAGTGAACCGTATCAAAAAATCGCCGGCTGCGTCGAGGAAAGTACCAAATTGCATGATTTCTCCTTTCACGCTGCGCACGCTTTTAGTAGTTACCAAAATCCCCAGCATACGGCCTCACTGTCCAATCTTCGCTCTCATGCTTTTTGCTAAAATATCGCCCTGATGGGAGGTTTGCAGCATATCGAAATACGATAACGTCACTGGAAAGCCCAGTAGTTCCATTTCGTCGTAGGCGTCACCTAGTGCGGTATGGCATAAGGTGGGTAGGGTAAACTTTTTAGGGGGTTCCTGAAATAACAGAGCATGGGGGTGAGAGATGCTTGTTTTATGGCCTAGAAGAAGGTGCGCTTCCCAGAGCAATTCCTCTTTTGGCTTACCAATAAAGCGCAATGCCTCTAGGCGAATTAGTAATACTAACTGCTCAATAGTTGCACTGGTCCGATTAATTATATCTTCCAGATTAGTAAAAATGCCATTTTGGTGCCGTTCCGCCAATAATCGTTGAGCGAAGTTCTGCTCCAGGTTCTGAATATGCACGAGACCCAAATAAATATCTTTCCCGTAGATGATAGAGGTGTACTCGCTGTGGTTCACGCAGGGCAGATGAATCATACCGCCTGCTTTTTGGGCTTGATGAACGTACACCCAGCTTTTATAAAAGCCACCGAAGTTATTGATTACGGCTACCATAAACTCCAGCGGGAAGTAAGTTTTCAGGTACAAACTCTGGTAGCTTTCTACGGCAAAGGAAGCCGAGTGCGCTTTACTAAACGAGTATCCCCCAAAGGAAACTACTTGTCGCCAAACTTCTTTGGTGATGGCTTCGGAATAGCCTTTCTCCTGGCAATTGGCGAAGAACTTATCTACTAATTTATGAAACGCTTTCTTTGAGCGGTATTTCCCACTCATGCCGCGTCTTAATACGTCAGCATCAGCCAGGTCCAGGCCGGCAAAATGGTGGCATACTTTCAATACGTCTTCTTGGTACACCATTACACCGTAGGTTTCCTGAAGCTGCTCCCCCAGTACGGGACGGAGATGCTGGATTTGGTCGGGGTGGTGGAAACGCTGAATATAGATGCGCATCATGCCGGACTGGTCTACGCCTGGCCGAATGATTGAACTAGCTGCTACCAAGGACAAGTAATTATCGCACTGCAGTTTGTTTAACAATCCCCGTATGGCTGGACTTTCGATGTAAAAGCAACCGATAGTATCGCCGGACTTTAACTGCTCTTTTACGCGCTCATCCGTTTTAAACTTATGAAAATCATACGCATCAATTTTTAGGTGCTGCTTGCGTTGCACGAGTTGTACACATTCTTTGATGTGGCCAATACCCCTTTTACTAAGGATTTCGAGTTTGTCGAAACTAATGCTTTCGGTCACGTACATGTCCCATTGGCTCGTAGGAAATCCTTTTGGTGGTAAGTCAAGAGCGGTATAATAGGTGATGAGCTCTTGTGATATTAGCACTTCGCCAGCATGAATAGAGCGCACATTCGGGAAATCGGTGAGCAGCCGACCGTAGTGCAAAATCTGTTTCGTGAAGTTATTAGTGTTCGCGGCGGTATACGGATTGGTAACTAGGGCATCTAGTTCTGTTTTAGGTAGGCCATAGACTTTACCCAGCACCCGCAAAATTGAATTCTGCTGGAAAGTACTCATGGCACCGAGCAAGCCGTATGTTCCCGGCCGTATCTTTTAAAGACGTAATCGAGTACTTCATCGCGCTCGTCCCAACTGTAATCAATGTCAAAGTCATGGGGGCTGGTGCGGCGGAGATTAAGAAACCGCACGAAGTATAAATCCAGTTCAATGGGATCTACATCGGTAATACGCAGGCAATAGGCTACTACGCTATTAGCCCCGCTACCCCGGCCTACGTGGTAGAAGCTACAGGCCAACGAATACCGGGTTACGTCCCAGGTGATAAGGAAGTACGAACTAAAGCCGAGCTTATCAATAATTATCAGCCATGCCAGCGCCGACAAAGATATCGTTGAAAAATTAATCGATCTGCTCCGGGGAATGGGTGTCAATCCAAGTAATATTTTTTGCTCTTCTTTCGAAGGATATGGAATTGATTTGGGCGATAATTTTCTGGATTCTTTGAAAAGAGAGCTTGGTGATAAGGCGCTAGTTTTGTCCGTTTTGTCCAGAAAATTTTATGAAAGCCCGATTTGCTTTTGTGAGATGGGAGCTGCTTGGGTAAACCAATAAGGAACACGTTCCAATATTAATACCACCGTTTGGATTTGGTGATATAAAGGGGGTTTTCCCAAATACACAAGGCATGCTCATTTTAGACAAAATCAATTCGCTAAAGGAGCTAATGGGAAAGTTCTTCAAACTGACACCTGTCAAGCATTCCATTTGGGAGCGAGAAAGAAATAATATCCTTGAAGAGATTGAAAAGCGATTAAACACCTGGAGATATCATTATTGACGGATAACCTTAATTAGATTCGCTGTACAAAATTCACTCTTTTCGTTTAGGCAAAGTCAGACTGCTGGTATGTTCGGCAGACCCGGCATACCCGCGGCAAATATATTTTTCAGATGGTTACAAAAGGTTTGCCGCCAGTACGCCGGATAAGGAGCGCCCCGTCTCTTTCCTTTATTTCATTCCATACTTCCATTCCATTCAGTCCATCAACCGGGCGCTTCGTACAAAAGAAACTGTAATGAATGAAAGAGTATATTAAGCTTTAAGACTACTAAAAAGAATAGCAGACTTTAATAAGGAGTGATACCCTTATTTTTATTACATTAACACAAATTTTTAATACTAACTTTTAAATGCAGGTTGTATTTAATAAAAGAATGTTAAAAATTTTAGTATTTACCGCTTCAAAACTTTTAAAAAAGGATTAAATTTCTTATTTTAGTATACTACTTTTTAGTCTCATTTGCTATGAAAAAGCTACCAACAATCTTCTGGCTAGCGTGTCTACTAATAGCCGGATGTACTACCAAAAAATTAAGCCAGGAAGAAGCGCTTCAACTTATCCGAGCGAGCAAGCAATATCCGCGAGTGGTAGAGTATACTATTTATTGTAGCGATCCCCAGCATGCCCGAGCGGTTCTTAATGCCGGGTTAGAAAAAGAAGGATTTGTAACCGTTCTAAAAACTCAAAAATTAGCGGATGTTGGTAAACCCTTAATTGCGTTCACCAGTAAAGCAGCGCCTTACTTATTAACTACCTCTCCGAATGATGCAGAGGTAGACGTTCAGAAAATTAAACTAGCCGAAGAAGAACTGGTGAAAGTTACCCAAATTACTACCAGCAGCGATGGAAAAAGCGCCGTGATAGAATATAGTACGGCTTATAAAAAGGTAAACCCCTTCGTGGCTTTAAACCAGACACCATTCCAGGAAAAAATGAGCCGTAAAGCCTACTTTACGCTGACGGATAGTGGCTGGCAATTAGATAAAAATAGATAATTTTATTAACTAAAATCGACTGCCGAGTTATTAAAGAGTTTAACAACTAGCATTATTTCCATCAGGCTCCTTCGAAATTAAATCTTATTTCGCATCTAAAAGTTTTAACTTTTCACTTAAATCTGTCAAGCCTGCTTTCTTTAAACAGTCTTCCGCCAGGAGTGTCAACTCTTCCAAAGTTTCTTCCGAAACCTTATCCAATAAATTAGAGCCATTTTCCGCATCATTCAGAGATAAACCGCGCTCAATCACCCGGTTCAGCAACAAGGCATTCTTACGAGTAATTTTTAAATCAATCTTCACTTTTTCGTTCATGCCCGGGATACTCAAAATGGTATCATAAACTTTGGCAACATCGTCGGTACTTAGCATAGGTTTTCAGGTTTAAAATTTGAATTTATTTAGCTGCTAAATTTATTTATTCTGTCCGGAATTATCCTATTCAAAATATGACGAGGATAGGTGAATGCCAAACCGGCTATTTAACTTCACCTTAGTAAATCTAAACGTGAAGTTGAAAATAGCTTGGTTATGGAATTTAGAATGCAAAGCGCCTCTTGTGAGGAGGCCAGGCAAATGGATATGGTTGCCTATTTATCCCATCTCGGTTATGAACCGGTTAAAATCAGAAAATTTGATTACTGGTATTTGTCACCCCTACGAAACGAAAAAACACCTTCTTTTAAAATTAACCAAAAGCTTAACCGATGGTACGATCACGGTATCGGTAAAGGGGGCAACTTAATCGACTTTGCTGTCTTGTATCACCATTGTACGGTGGGTGAGTTTTTAAAAATGCTGAAGGGAAATTTATCTTTTCCCTCGCCCCTTGTTCCTCCAGTAAAGGCAACCGAAAATACGAAAGAGAACCAGATACATATCTTCCGGAAAGGGCCTGTTTCAGCTATCTCGCTTTGCCACTATTTAGAGCAAAGAAGTATTCCGCTGAAACTAGCCAAGAGGTACTGCCAGGAAGTTAGGTATGCCTTGAATGAGAAGGAATATGTGGCGCTCGGTTTTAAAAATGATACGGGTGGCTACGAATTGCGCAACCCTTATTACAAAGCTAGTAGTTCCCCGAAAGATATTACTACAATTAAAAATGGTAATGCCGAAGCCACCGTGTTTGAAGGTTTTTTTGACTTTCTTTCCTTCTTGGCCATACCCAAAAATCAAGAACAAAAACCAAGTGATTTTCTCATTTTAAATTCTGTTTCCTTCTTTCAGAAAGCCCTTCCCATTCTGGAGCAATACCAGGCAATAAACCTTTATTTAGACCGCGATACTTCTGGTAAAAATGTTACTCGTGAGGCGTTAGCGATTAGCCCCAAGTATCAGGATAAAAGTGGCTTATATCAACTTCATAAAGACTTAAATGAGTGGTTCGTGCACCAAAATAAAAAGCGGGTAAAGAAGATAGGTTTCAAACCTAGGTTCCACTAAGAAATTAGCGGATAATCTGTATCCCAAAAGGAGAGCAGCATTGTAGCCAGTATAGAATAATCAATAATCGCACAATAGTTACGGAAAGCCAAAGAACCTGCAACAGGAAAAAAGATTGCCACTTTGGTGCAATCGGCCAGATGTCCGGTTGTATCACAACCGAATCTGGCCGCCCTTTTCTCCGGAGTCGAGGGCGGGGCTAATGAAAAGAAAACAAGGATTTAAAAATAGAGAAAATACGTGATGGAAGAGCAAGACCTTAACCGTAGCAAGTGGTTACACCTGCGCCTGAAGCCAACGGAATACAATCAAATTCACCGTCAGTTTACTAAAACTACCTGCCGAAAATTAAGTGAGTACGCCCGAAAAGTTTTATTAAATAAACCCATAACGGTTACTTATCGCAACCAGTCTTTAGATGATTTTATGACCGAAATGATGCGGCTTCGGCAGGAACTGAACAGTCTAGGAAACAACTTCAATCAAGCTGTTAAGAAGCTGCATAGTCTAACCCAAATCGGCGAGTTTAGAACCTGGTTAATTACGTGGGAATTGGAGAAAAAAATCTTGCTGAATAAGGTAGATGAAATTAAAAATCGACTTAATAAAATTGCGGACGAATGGTTGCAGTAATTAAAACGGGATCTTCCTTGCAACGGGCTTTGAACTACAATGAGCAGAAGGTTAAAGCCGGCGTTGCCGAGTGTATTCTAGTGGCCAATTATCCGAAGGATGTTGAATTATTAACCCTAAGTAATAAGTTAAACCGGCTATTAAATCAGGCTGCCTTAAATGAAAATGTTACCCGCAACAGCATTCATATTTCTCTCAATTTTGACCCATCCGAAAACCTGTCCCACGACCAGTTAAGAGAAATTGCCGGAATTTATATGCAAAAAATTGGCTTCGGAGACCAACCTTATTTAGTGTACCAGCACCACGATGCCGGGCATCCGCACCTTCACCTCGTAACGGTGAAGGTCCGGGCCGATGGCAGCCGGATCGATACGCAAAATATCGGCCGTAACCAGTCGGAAAAAGCCCGCAAGGAAATCGAACAATCTTTTAGGCTAGTGAAAGCAGAAGATTGTAAAAACCGACAAGATTATGAGTTGAAACCAGCTGCTATTCAAAAGGTGCAATACGGGCGTTCCGCAACCAAAAAAGCCATCACTAATGTGCTGGAGGCCGTGCTAAAAAGCTATAGGTATACTTCCCTCCCGGAGCTAAATGCCGTGCTGAAACTATACAATGTAACAGCAGATGGGGGTAGTGAACATTCCAGGGTTCAACAGCATCAGGGATTAACCTACCGAGTTTTGGACGAGCAGGGGAACAAAATAGGGGTGCCCATTAAAGCTAGCGACTTTTATAACAATCCTACCCTTAAGTACCTGGAGGAAAGATTTCAGCAAAATGAATCTGCCCGGCAGCCGCAAAAAGCACGAGTGAAAAATGCCATTGATTTAGCTTTATGGAAACAGCCAAACCATTCGTTGACAAGCCTTATAAAAGCTTTAGAGAAAGAAGGCATTGCAACCGTTCTGAGGATAAATATGACTGAGGTAGTTTATGGTATTACTTACGTAGACCACCAAACAAAATGTGTCTTTAATGGCAGTGCCTTGGGGAAGCCCTACAGTGCCCACGGGATACAACAGCGATGTGCGTCAGAGGAGCTATTCTTACCGCAACAAATTGCCCAACAATCTGAAAAAGTACAACTTTCTCCCTCAACTACGGAATCACTAGAGCAACCATCTTCCCCAAAACCAGGAATTGATCGAGGTATTAGTAATAACCAGTCGACAGCCTCCAAATTAGCATTAAATAGTGTTCTGGAAGCTCTATTACAGCCCGAGAGGAATGCTGATTATGTGCCATATCAGTTGAAAGATAGCGGCAAAAAGAAGAAACGAAAACGCATTAATAATAACCTTTAAATTTTGAATAATGGCTATGCAAACCGGAGAAAGTGAACAGGCGCTGCGAAAGATTCTGGACATGACCAGGCTGATCAGCATTGCGGCTTTATTACTTCACTTTTATTATTATTGTTATACCGCCTTCGAAGTATGGCAATTTACCAACAATTTTACAAATGGATTACTGACCAGTATCCGCGACGCCGGGCTATTTACTTCCTTCCATAAATCAAAGCTGATTACTTTAGGCTTGCTGTTTATTTCTCTTCTAGGTGTTAAAGGGAAAAAAGACGAAAAGTTAAGTTACCAAACCGCTTTTGTCTATATTATTCCCGGCTTATTAATTTACTTTTTTAGCTATCTGTTTTTACTGTTAAAAATAATGATAACTGTAGCAGCTTTACTTTATATGGGGTTAGCAGCAGTTGGCTTTTTACTTATACTCGCAGGGGGTACCCGGCTATCACGAATAATCAAAGACAAGCTTTATGATAAGGACATCTTCAACCGGGAAAATGAAACCTTTCCGCAGGAAGAAAGACGGTTAGAAAATGAGTATTCCATCAACCTGCCGGCGCGTTACAGATTAAAAAATAAGGTTAGAAATAGCTGGATAAACATTATTAATCCGTTCCGTGCCTTACTGGTTTTAGGTTCGCCGGGAGCGGGTAAATCTTACTTTGTTATCCGGCATGTAATTACCCAACACATCCGGAAAGGCTTTACTCTGTTCGTGTATGATTTTAAGTTTGATGACCTTTCTAAAATTGCTTACAATACTTGGCTCCTGCATCAGGACAAATACCCCGTACCGCCGCAGTTCTTTGTTATCAACTTCGATGACCTGACCCGCAGCCATCGCTGCAATCCGCTGGACCAAGCCAGTATGTTAGACATTACCGATGCCGCCGAATCGGCCCGTACTATTTTGATGGGCTTAAACCGGGAATGGATTAAGCGGCAAGGTGACTTTTTCGTAGAATCACCCATCAACTTTCTAACGGCCATTATCTGGTTTTTACATCGCTATCAGGATGGTGAATTCTGTACCCTGCCGCACGTTATTGAACTGATGCAAGTAGACTATGATAACCTATTTACTTTATTAAGAACCGAAAAAGAAATTGAAGTACTCATCAATCCGTTTATAACCGCCTACTTGAATGACGCTATGGAGCAATTAGAAGGTCAGATTGCCTCGGCTAAAGTAGCGATGGCCCGGCTTTCTTCCCCTCAATTGTACTACGTATTATCGGGCAATGATTTTACTTTGGATATTAATAATCCGGAAGACCCCAAGATTGTTTGCATGGGTAACAACCCGCAAAAGATTCAGATTTACGGAGCGGTGCTGTCACTTTATGTCACGCGGCTAGTGAAGCTGGTGAACCAAAAAGGAAAACAGAAAAGTAGCCTAATCTTCGACGAGTTTCCGACTATCTACTTAAACAACATGGATAGCTTAGTTGCAACGGCAAGGTCCAATCAAGTAGCTACTACCATAGGCGTTCAGGATTTCAGCCAGCTACGGAAAGACTATGGCCGGGAACAGGCGGAGGTGATTATGAATATCACCGGTAATATTATTAGCGGGCAGGTTACCGGAGAAACCGCCAAGCAACTTTCCGAACGCTTTGGCCGGATTATGCAGGACCGGGCGAGCTATTCTATTAACAGCTCCGATACGTCCATCAGCCGCTCTAAACAATTAGAATCCGCCATTCCGCCCTCTAAAATTTCGGCTCTTTCTTCCGGTGAATTCGTTGGCATGGTAGCCGATGATCCAACCCGTAAAATAGAGTTAAAGGCATTTCATGCAGAGATTATAAACGACCATAAAGCTTTGAAAAAGGAAGAGGAAAACTATTCGGAAGTATTGCTATAGTAATCTTTGTGTAT
>QQTW01003905.1_pt1 | contig 11103 bp, 8 predicted proteins | sample 1904831 | NCBI WGS metagenome assembly QQTW01 (sample SAMN09435610, study PRJNA476489) | Subsurface metagenome, whole genome shotgun sequencing project.
TCCTCTTTGGCGGCAGCGGGTTCTTCCTCGGCGGCAGCAGGCTCTTCTGCGACAGGACTTTCTTCGGCAGCAACAGGACTCTCATCGTTTGCAGCAGGTTCATCTTTCGTGGTATCATCTCCAGCTTCCTTTGTTTCTTCGGTCTCTTTCACAGCTGGAGTATCCTCCGAACCTTGACTTTCCTCTGTGGCCGCTGTTTCAGTTGTGGCTGTCGTCTTATCCGCGGCCGCCGACTCCTCTGTAGTCGCTGGTTCCTCTGAAGCGGAGTCATGCTTGGCGGCTGGCTCGGACTCTGAAGAGTTTGACTCCTCAGGCTTTGGCTGTTCTGCTGAGCCCTCAACTGTAATATTTGCTTCGGTGGTCGCGGTCTCGGTGGCCTTTTCAGGCTCCGGCTTCTCTTCCTTGGTCTCGGTCGCAGTTGGCTCATCTTTGTTTGCAGTTGCGGACTCCATGTTGACGTTGTCTTCTTCCTTTGACTCCTCCGTGGCAGAGGTTGATGGAGGCTCCGAGGTTGACTCTGTGCTGCCCGCATCTGCGTCTTGCTTTGTGGCTCCCTCCTCCGGGCATTCACCCGCAGGTGCTTCCTTGTTGTCACTCTCTTCACCGGGACCCTCTGCTGGCACAGCATGTGAATCGTCAGGGGCATCCTTCGTGTCCTTCCCTGCTGTATCAGGACTTTCGGCGTCTGCCTGCGGCGGAGGGGATGAACTTTCGGCAGCATCGCTTGGCTCGCTCTTGGCCTTTTTCGCACCGGCCGTCTTCTTGGTTGCTTTCTTCTTAGCCTTCGACCTGGCTGCTGGCGGGGTAGCGGCCGGCGGAGTAGCCTCGACGGATGGTTCTGCTGGGGGAGCTTTCACCTTCGAACCTGTTGCTGCGGCTTTGGCTTTTCCGGCTTTCTTCTTTCCCTTTGCTTTCTTGTCTGACTTGGGATCACGCACGTCTGAGGCGAAAGTGACTTTGGCTGCTGGAGAATCCGTACTAGGAGCGGGTGCAGCCTCTTCGGAAGTCTGTTCTGGAGCTGGCTCAGCACCCTCCGTGGTCGTCGCTTCGGTTGGCTCGTCCGGACTGCTTTTGGGAGGATCTTCCGATGGGGGCTCTGCATTGCTGACATCGGGTGATTCTGGCTGAACATCTGTCCCGGCTGCAGCATCCGTGGCTGAATCCTCACTCGTAGCCTTGGAAGCTTCGTCGGGTTCCGGTTGTTCTGCATTACCGGTACCGCTGTCGTCGGCTGGAGCCGGGGTATCCCCTTCGCTGTTGGCCGTCTCGACGGGATTGGCGGGCTTGTCAGTTTCCGCCGGCGTCTCAGACACTCCTGACTCGGGAGCTGGTTGCTCTTCGGCACCTGCATCTTGGGACACTGCCTCCGGAACAGCGGCTGAGTCTGTAGCTCCAGAGTCTCCCTCGGCAGTATCTCCCGGAGTCTCCGCAACAGGCGGGTCTGTGGTGGCCGCTTCGTTGTCTGCGTTGGTGTCGTCGCCTGCTTTCTCCTCCTGCTCTTCTCCAGCATTTTCATTCTTTTCTTTGTCTTCCGCTTCAGGGATCATGTCAGCAGACGCCTCGCAGTCAGCTGCGTCGGTCTTGGGCTCAGCCTCATCGACTGCAGCTTCTTCTGACGTTGCTCCTGCGTCTTCTGCCTGCGATGGAGTAGGCTCAGGATTCGTTTCCTCGGCATCCATTGGCGGGTCGCTCTGCGTCGAGTCTTCCATCAAGTCAGGAGTCTCTTCCTCTTCACCGTCGGCAATGCCTGTCGAGTTAACTCAGTACGTTACTATGCAAAAGCTTGTATCACAATCCTACCATTGTCCTCCTCCTGCTCTTCCGCTGGCGGTGCCTCAGGCGGTGCCTCAGGCTCATCAAACACCTGAAACTGTGCTACGAGGGCTGGTATTCGGCGTGCATACTTCAGCTGTGCAGTGCTTTCGGCGGACGCGGCCGAGACGTTCGATGGTATCAGGGACGAGGTATATGGACTCTCCCATTTCGAATAGGAGACTTCTGGGAATTGGCGCATTATCAGGGCGTCGGTTCCTGGGAACTGAGGCACCGGGCGAGTGCAAAGTTCACTCTACTCTGCTCTGCTCCGACCGTCTTCGCTCATAATGTAAATATACCAGAGGCTTCGGAGATGAGCCAGGAAGTGGGCGTCGAGTGCGGAGAAGGGGGCCCGAAAGGCAGCGAATGGAGAAGAGGCCCCACGTCTGATCGAGGACAGCATTGGGGTCTACAATGTACACGATATACCTACGATCTCGCTGACCACGGGCAGGAGTACATGCGGTGGTAGACAGCAGGGTAACTATCACCTGGAACAACCCGGTACACAGTCAGACGCAGTCGGCCTCTCTACTGGGTGCTCCGCTGCTCCGGGTTCATGTCGTCTGGGCAAAGACTCCGAGATATGACGGCCCGTTGCTTCCCCGGGGTTGAGCAACAGCATGCACGACCAGACGGCCATTGGAGCCACGTCTCGCCAGGCACCGTGCAATTGGCTCCGCAACGGCTGCCCGTTTGCAATGTATGTGCAGCACAGTATCAGCAGCCGGCCCCTCCATGCCGCCCATGGCGCCAGCAGTCGGAGACGTTGCATGGCTCACTCTGACGTTGGGGCGGGATTTGGGTTGACCTGCAGAGAAGCATATAATTCCCGATGGAGCCAAGTGCAGAGCGACGGCTGCGTGGTGTCGGTCCACAGGTCGGACAGTCGGAAAAGGCTCTGCTGCATGTGTTGAAAGGGAGGGCGCCAATTGTCGGCAGACTACGTGTCGGCGCCAAGACCCTTGCTGTGGTCGCTGCAGGTGAAGATCAGACTTCAAGGAAGCAATCTCGCCACGATGCAAAGCGCCGTAGCCGTTATATCCTTATCAGATCGCTGCTCAAAAATCAATCAAAACTTGAAAAAGAAGCCGGACCGGCCCGCGCCCCGTGGATTCTGCCACCCCGGATTGGTGGACGAGGATGTCATGTATGGATACGGAGTACACACACGCCTCGAAAAGAATGCACGCTCTTCGGCATTTAGTTTAGCGGCGCCACCTACTGTGGTTCACGCAATAGGCCACGTTCACAGAGTTCAGCATTGGCTGCGAGATTCGCACTCGACGCGGGAGGGAAGAAGGTATGACGATCGAGGCGTGAAACCAATACCACAAAACCATGGAAGCGATCAGAAAGAGCGCACCCTGTTCTAAAACACAAGAAGTCTCACTCCGCATACACGTTGCTCTCTTCTTGGTTGCCGATATTCCTGTGATATTCTCATACAATTTTGTGAGCTTATTCCACGGTAATTCGGAATATGTGTTGCATTCTGAGCGGCTTCCTGGATTAGACACCCCCGTCTGAATATCTCTCAGACGCACCTCTTTCTCATTAACCTTTTTTTTTCCGATGATGCCGTTGTTCTCGATGACCATGCGCGGGACGGGAACGTGTCTACTCTTGCCGACGGCACGTCGGACTACCTAGGACCTCAAGCCCGGGGTCTTATGCTTATGCTCGATCGGATGCTCATACAATCCCTCTGGCAAGTCAAAAGAAACTCAGAGGTCGGACTAACGCTTAACCCTCCTTCGGCTCATACCTATGTATATCTCATTAAGAATATCAGGTCCACCGTTTCAAGTGACTAGGTTCCTGACAACTGTTATCATCAGAGCGGGACACTGTCGCAAATAAGACTTCATGATAAAGATGTGCATTCATACGCTGCAAGATCTTGTTGGTTGGCATGAGCAGACGCCGAATTATTCTCATCATCCTCCTCAGAGATTCCTGTTCTCAATCCTGAAAGACTTCGTCGGGGACAAGGGAACTGACTATCATTGCGGCGATCATAAGCTCAATGCCGAAGAGACTAGGTTGGATCCTGACGATGATAGCTGAGTGGGTCGATCACGGCGTTCGAAGTTGCTGTTCAGGATATAGACCGACTGTCAAGGTTACTTTTAATGGAGAGGAAGCGTTCAATGTAAATTTCTTGGTAGTCCTCAATGAGAGGATGCTAGCTCCGATAGACGAGATGCCGGAACCTGGAAGTATATAGCGACCATCCAAATTTTACAGCTTCTGGGGGTTCGCCCAAATTGATGAAGCATAGCTGCCTTAAATGATCCGCTTCATACTCAACGACATGTAGATGATCCCACGTGTTGGAGGAGTGGAGTAGTTCGAGTGACCTTCGAAGACTGCAAAGAAATAAGTCGTCTGACCTTGAACTCGTGCTTAGAACAATGTCCGCCTTCTAAGCTTTCACTAACCATGGTAGTCAGATTATGGTGCTTTTTGTGGTGTCTAAAGAGCAACAGCCGAGTGGAGAGACTGTCCTTGAAGGATCTGAAGACATTTCTTACGCCATCAAGCAAGTCTTTCACCTCTGGACGCACAAGTCTGTCCTGATCACCCACTTTTCTCCGTCAAGAACTTCTCGTGCCTCATGAAGCATGCAGTCGTGACCATGGCGGTGCAGCAGTAGCATTCCTGTCTCTGGCCGGACCTCTAGGGGCTCTGGTTTCTGCTTCAACCTCTTTTTGCCAGCTTTCAAGGCCGGGCCATCAGGATAGAACACCGTTTCTCCTCCCTTGCAGCCGTCAGCCAAAGATGTGAGGTAGAGCAGGAGAGTCCATGTAGTTGTGGCTGATATTGGGGGCTTTCCAGGTATGGTGACGTAGTTGGAATCATCGTCTGAGGTCATGTTAGCGGCGATATATGTTATCCTTGGGAAACCGATGTTGACAAGCAACCGGGGCTTATCAATGTTTTTCTTGCTGAGAATTGATGAAGATGATGTTGAGTACATAGTAACCAGACAGTGGTACGTCTCGGTGATGGAATCTATTGATGCAGAAGTCGAGCGCAAATCTGTCTCGAGAGCGGAATATGATACACCAAAGACTGATACGTCACGATATATACCCTCCTTACCCGGACGTTAATGAAAGAAGGCGATGCATTGAGGGCACCGCCTGGGCACTCGTACACGGCAGATGATCATGAGAAGACAATACATGGTAGTCAACTTACAATGCTGGCCGAAGAACTGTCCCTTTGTGTATCTATACACCCTTATGTTCGGGTTCAAGCCTACCTTGATGGCCTCTCAGCGCCTACATGAGGAATAGTGTCTTCCTTGCTCGGCGGCACACTCACGACTTCTCCTCCCCACAACCGACTTCCTGCTTCCCCGGCGCCGCCTTGATATGAGGCAAAAGGTGAGTTATCGCCCAGCAACAGATCTTCAAGGCCAGAGCCAACCCAGAGCTCTTTGGCAAACTGAGCGTCTTGAATCTGGAACCGATCATTTACTCGAATAGCATCGCCTCTTCTTGGCTTCCCCGGAGTCGTTGTCAAAGGCAATGTGGAAAGAAATGAGATATAGGTACGGCACAGCTTCTCGCTCCAGAAGTTCGGAATGGTAACAATCTGCTCAGGAAAGAGCCATATCACATCAGTCTCTGCATTGCTCCTGCGTATATTGAGCGGTGGCCATTTCAGCGATGGTTGAGCGTCAAGTGTCGCCATGTCTTATGCCAGTCCTTCTGGTTGATGATTGGGACTTCAGGGCAAGAATCAAGATGATGAGGTCAAGTCTCTACGGAGTACCAAACGCTAAGCGAATGCCTCCCGTACCGAGCGGAATAACATGATGCCGACTGCCTTCACCGCCCAACTGGAAACCTTGGAAGGGCTCGCCGCTACTGGTCAAAATTTCTGGCGAAACTTTACTGTCCCTCCCAGGGTTCGGGGTTTATTCACTGCTTTTCGGTACCACGGCTTCGAGATCGAGCTATTACCTCAAGGCAAACCCTTCACAAGACCAGCGTTCAGCGCGAAGATGTCGGTAGAAACCCTACGTTACAATGCAGGAAACTACAGACACAGCTGCAAGCACTTCGTTCGGCGCAGATCGTCATTACGGTGATCCCCATCTCCCAAACTTACCTCCGCCTTCTGGGCCGACATTTCCCATGACAACACTGCAACAACCCGGCATTGCAGCTTCCCTGCCGGAGCACGAGGTCGACACAGTCAATCTATCATCCAGCTCTTTCCAGCCACCAAGTACCACTGCCGCTCTTCTTGCAGTGGGCACTCAAACGTCGCTGGCAGCCAACATCACGGCGGGTCCGCCAACGCTACTGGAATTGGTGCAGCAAGCCTCGGCTCTGGCCGTGCTCCCAGCTATTGGAGGTCTCGGTGGACCTGTGGATAACCTCGAGGACCTCAACTTCGCCTTTCCCGACACACATCTGAACTCGATCTCAGGAGCTGACTTGGCAAATGGCACTGTCGCGTTCAAGAGTGAACTGAAACCTGAAGACTATCGGAACTTGACCGCTGCGGACGCGCTTGGTGATGCTTTGTCCCCAGATGCGGTAGCGACCCAACTCTCGCAATCGATCTCCATGTCGTCTTCTTCCAGACCGGAGTTGGCGTACTCGCGGATAGACCCATCCTCGTTATCTGAGCCTGAACCGCGACGGGTCCGAGCCTTTGCCAAACTGGAGTTTGAAGATGGGCAGTTCTACATGAACACGTATGCGCTCTACATTGGTCGGGATCTTCACCTTGCAAACCAAGCCAAACGAGAGGCGAAACAGTTGGCGAAGAGAAGCTCCAGCGCTGGGGATGCGTCGCAGGATGCCAGCAGAATTGGGCCTGACGGTAGCGCCACCGCCAGCCGCAGTCTTGCGAGCGAGACCGATGGACATGGCTACTTGCGTCGCGGCAAAGTCAAGAAGGCAAAGTCGCTGGGCCCTTTTTCTCGTCGTGCATCACGTCGCAATTCTGCCGACTTCCAGCCAAAGCCGAGGAATTATCAAGCGCTAGCTTCTCAAACCATATCGAATCGGGATCTCAAAACACTGTCAGGCGTACAAGATCCTGAATTGTCGCGAAATGAGTGCCCGCTTGTGCCCATTAAGCCACCTATTGGTGTCCGACATACCTTTATCTCAAGGAGGCATGCCACAATCGCTTACAACGCCGAGAGTCATACTTTTGATATAAGTGTGCATGGGAGGAATGGCGCCTTTCATGGTAGCACGTGGCTCGCACCCGGTGACTCGCAAGCCTTGCATGACAACAGCATCATACAGATCGCCGGTGTCACGATCAGGTTCCGCCTTCCCCAGGTAGACCGGGGAGCTGCCAAGGACGACAGTGAAGAGCTGGGAACGAGCGATGGCGTTGCACAGTCAGAGGCGGAAGATGATCAATCGGAGTCAGATGAGAAGGTCAATACGGACGATGATTCTGATGAGGATCACGCAGTGAAAAGAGCAGGGAAGAGAAAGAAACCCACCAAACGGACCTACGATTCAGGAGCAGACTCCGAGGAAACTTCTGATTCCGACGCCGACGATGCCAGGCCCTCCATCGAAGTTCCTGACGACACATTGCCACCTGCACGGGTTTCCAGGGCCAGGAAGAACAGGAAGGCGCCTGTGAAGATATCTAAGCTGCGTTTGAAAGTGCAACCAAAGGTTGTTCCAAAGAGCACAATGAAGCTCAAGGTCAAAGTAAAGGACAAAACGAAGTCGCGGCTGCAAGAGGAGAACCGACAGGTAAAAGACCCGCCGGGCACAAAGGGCTCAAAGGAGCAGAAACCAGTTGCAGAGGAGAAGACCGAAGAAAAGACTCCACCCGCGCCGGTCCTCAATATTCCCGGCCTACCCCCAGGGTTTGTTCCGCCACCTCGACGTAGAGGGCCGGGTCGGCCGCCTAAGGATGGTATCATGTCGAAGAGGGAAAAGGCCCTGATTGCAAGGCAATTGCGTGAAGCTGAGAAGGCTCGCAAACTCGGAATTGATCCCGCAGAGCTGCCGCCACCAACGCTCAAGAGTCAGTTTCTCGGCCCAGACATTGGCTTATTACTGATTATTCGCAGGCTATGGAGAGAAGAAGAAGCCGGCAAAGAAGAAGGATGTGGAGATGCAGGATGATCAAGGGTATATTAGTCTCTGCGATCTGTCTGACGAAGCTCATCCTGGCCGCAGTGACAACGGAGATGTCAATGGAGCGGGGTCTAGCTCAAAGCCTGCAAACGGTGATCCCTCGACTGAAGCCTCGGACAGGCCGCCACAACCAGTCAGATCTCCGAGTCCGGTCATGAACGAAGCCGACTACACCGAAGAGCAGCTGCAACGACCGGTTGCTAATTACGTTGTGCTCATCCATGAAGCGATCACGAACTCCGCAACACGGGAGATGAACTTGCAGCAAATCTATCATGCCATTGAGAGAAGATACCCCTATTACCGATTCAAGGTCAGCACAACCGGATGGCAGAGTAGCGTGCGTCATAATCTGCAGCAAAACGATGCTTTCATCAAGGTGCGCCGAGAAGGCAAGGGCTACATCTGGGGAGTCAATCCGAATGCCACCATAGAAAAAGAGAAGAGAAAACGGGCGGCGTCTCCGCCTGCGCGACAATACTACACCGGCCCGCCGCTCATGCATCCACCAGTCCCATATCACACGATGCCGGGCCATGGGCCTGCAGGGTACCAGGGCCACCCAACCCAATATGGACCTGTCACGACTCCTCTGCCTCCATTGTACGGAGCTCCTTCGACGTCCGCAACTTACTCATCACCGTATGCGCCGGTGCGACAGCCTTCAGCGCCGGTTGCTGGCCCTGTGCCGAATACAGCTCAACACCTTCCCTCAGCTTCCGGCGCAGTGCCATCCGCTCAAAGTACGTCTCAGAGCCAAACGACGGCGTCGACCTCAACGCATCAAGGAAATCAACAGCACCACGCAGTCGGTCCAAGCGAGAAGGCGATGCCCAATGCTTCCGCAAAGCAGTCTCAGTCAGGTGACAAAGATGCTTCTCGCCTGCCTGCGTTGCCTCGCGAGCAGCTTATCGGGGCCTTGACAGAATTTAGGAAAATGTACTTGGAGTCGAACGCTCAAGCAGCGATGTATGAGCCAAACATTGATCCCATCATCCGACGTTTCACACACCCGGAACTTCACCCCGAACCGCCTAAGAAAACCGAGGAAGCGATCGTCCGTATCATCGCAGGTATGCTGGAAAATATGCGGAAGGATCACTACGCCAAAAATCCCCCTGAGCTGGATGGGAACCAGCACCATTATACCGAGCCTGGAGCCCAACTGGACGAAGAGAGCCCGGCCACAAAGCAAGCTGCCAAAACCGCCCCTGAGGACAGCAAGCAGGCGAACACAAGTGCAAACTCCGTCAACGCTACCTCGCCACCGCCGCGCTCCAACTCCCCTCCATCTTACGGTTCAGAGCCTGGCAAAGACAAAGCTCCGGAAAGCGGTGAGCACCCGCAGGTAGAAAGTAGCCTCATGGCGTCACTTGCTTCTGCTGCTGCCCAACCCTCTAGTACGTTGGTCAAAACCGCATCGCCCTCTCGGGTGGATTCTGCGCCTCCCTCCACTACATCGGCGCCGGCACCGCCCTCGAGCTCGGAGCTTTCGCCAGTGGATTCTCAGTCGCCTGGCGACGGAGAGATCCCTGATCAGACTCGTGGCGTCAAGAGAGCTCTCGATGAGGACAGCCCAAGGGCTACGGAGCCACCATCCGCTACGCCTTGGCGATCTAAGAGACTCAAGAGAGAGCACCCTCGGCACCAAGACCAAGACATGTAATGCAACGGATGCGTGGAGTTTTGGCAACACCTTTGATGCGCATGGGACTTTCTACGTTCTGTTGATTCTGGTGGCCTCGACTTCGCCTGCGTGGTATAGAGACTTGGGTGACATGAGTTCCGACATTGGGGTTAGGAGACGAGTTGGCACTTCATTTGCGTGTTCATGGTGAAGCGGTGTTCGATACTGGGAGGCTTTGGAGGGAACGCCAGACGACAAGAGTGCGAAATATGGCTTCTCCGTTTGCCAATTCCGGCTCGACGCTGGATGATGATGCATGGAGGTGGCAATGGTTTGTGCCTCGGCCATGAGGCCGACGGCAATTGTGTCTACATAAGCGTTTGTCTGAGTATAGAACTGCACAGCTGGAATGCTCTTTCGAGCCCTCAAAATGAAAAGGTTGATTGACCCAGGTCACGTCCCACTGTATGCATGCAGCACCTGAACTCCAATGCCACGTGATAAACGTCGAATCATAGGATGAATGAACTCGCGGAACAAGATACTGGTGATATTCCCCTCTTCCCATGCCAAATTGGCTGAGTTCGACTACACTTCTCACATCGCCATCTCGGCCTGCAACTTCCGCAGCTCCTCCTCTTCGTCGTCCTCTTCCACCACCCGCGTCTTCCCCTTGGCTACACCAGGTCAGCAGACGCTCGCACAAGAATAAGAGAGTGTGTATGTGTAAAACTCACGTTCGCCGTGCGCCACCGCCGGTAACTGATGGACCTTGTCCGCCACCGGCACGGTCCCCGTGTTGAGCATCTGCTTGTCGAGCTCCTCCTGCTGCAGATCGGCCAGCTCGTCCTCGAGCTCGTCCTCGTCGACGCCCTGGCCGACGCTGCCCTGCTTGAGCGCCTCGGCAATCTCCTCGCCGATGGCGTGTTGGTCGCGGAGGTCTTCCCTGTGGACGAGTATCCCTATCAGCGTATTTTCCTTAGGATATGTGTATGCTCTCCCGAAAAAAGAGGAGTGGGGGAGAGCACAGGTTGTAAGGGTCGCAACGTACATGGTCTGGTCGACCTTGTCGATGGTCAGGCCGCCGTGGATCTGCTTCATGGCCGCGCTGGCGTTCTTCATCGCGTTCAGCGTCTCCTTGTTGATGTTGGCCGTCTCGATCGAGGATATCTCGCGCTCGATCGTCATCATCTGCGCGCTCGTCTGGTCCAGCTCGTGCTCGAACTGCTTCTTCCGACGTAATGCCGCTTTCGCCGCTACACCCGATTACATTCATGTCAGTCCATGCATGTTCTCCTCCGTAAAAGCAAGACCGTGACCAGACAGCACCAGGTGCTGAACCGGACCCTCGAATGACACATCGCTGATTTTCCCGAGCAACAAGGCAGGGGCTACACAACCGAAGCAAGACGTACCGCCTTTATTCGAACTGACATGCTTGCGCGCGAGGGCGTCCTGCTCGGCCATCTGGTTCTGCAGGTGCTTCTCCCGCTTCGAGAGCATTTCGAGCGTAGACCGCAG
>QQTW01003906.1_pt1 | contig 11103 bp, 5 predicted proteins | sample 1904831 | NCBI WGS metagenome assembly QQTW01 (sample SAMN09435610, study PRJNA476489) | Subsurface metagenome, whole genome shotgun sequencing project.
GTTATTTTCCGAATCAAAATAATAATGAGGCATGGTTAAGGGTAAAGAATATCAGCTAAATTCTAGCTTTTTCACTTTAGAGCTTTTTAGCTGAGAAAGCAGTCTGTTATTGTCTCCATGCCTATAAAAGCTAGTAAATTATTTGATGGGCTGCAAGCCGCACACTCGTGACTTCTAGTTATGAGTTAGGCGATCCATATTTCTATATTACATATGGTCGTGCATATGGTAAGATAAGGTATGGAAATAAAGCACGGTAGAGGATATGTTTATGCAATTGAGTATCACATAGTATGGTGCGTTAAATACCGCCATAAAGTATTGGTAGGTGAAATAGCAGAGTTCCTAAAAGAGGTCTTAACTGAGACTGCTATTCTCTACAAGTTTAAAGTTGAGAGTTTGGAAGTAGTAGAAGACCACGTTCACGTTTTAGTCTCTGCTACACCCCAGCATACTATCCCTAACATAGTCAAAATGCTTAAGGGAATATCAGCCAGGAAACTATTTTTAAAGTTTCCTCAACTTAAAAAGAAACTATGGGGAGGACACCTTTGGAATCCTTCGTATTTCGTTTCAACAGTTTCAGAGAATACTGAAGCACAAGTAAAAAAGTACATAGAGAATCAAAATGCTAAAAGTCCAGAAGGCATTTAAAGTTACGCTCATTCCAAATCGCACTCAATCCGAGCTAATTAATCGGACAGTTGGGTGCGTTAGGTTTGTTTATAACCGCTTTTTGGCATTGAGAAAAGAAGTCTATGCAATAGACAAAACTACCCTTAATTACAACGGATGTAGCCAAAAGCTTACTTTTTTAAAGAAAGAGATTGAATGGTTAAAAGAAGTAGATAAATTTGCTTTGCAGAACTCACTTAAAGCTTTGGAAACTGCTTACAAAAACTTCTTTGCTGACCTGAAAAAGCCGAAAGCTAAAAGACGCTTTGGTTTTCCTCAGTTCAAGAAAAAGCATGGCTGCAAACAGGCGTATAAAACTAACTTCACCAATGGCAACATTCAAGTTAGAGATAACTATTTAAAGCTACCAAAGCTAGGCTGGGTCAGGTTCCACAAGTCTCAAGAGCTAACAGGTAAACTGGTATCCGTTAGTGTTTGTCGCACCAAAACTGGCGGCATTTTGCGGGGGAAGGATTCCTCCGCAAAGATGCCTTGCAAGTACACTGCTAGTGTTTTGTGCGAGACAGAGATAGATAAGTACCCACAAGTCAGCCAGAATATCGGTCTTGACTTAGGAATTAAATCTTATCTGGTTACTGATTTAGGCGAAGTTGTGGACAATCCAAAATATTACCGTACTCAAAAAAGGAAATTACGCAAAGCACATAAAAAAGTATCTCGCGCTGTTTCTGGCAGCAGTAATAGAGTCAAAGCGCGAAGTCTTCTGGACGGAAGCTTCCGCCCAGAGAGCTTCGCAAAAACCAAGCTGGCTCACGTTTACGAACGAATTACAAACCTTAGAGATGACTTTCTGCACAAACTTTCAACTCGTTTAATCAAAGAAAACAGTATTATCTGTATCGAAGATTTGCGAGTAGCCAATATGGTTAAAAACCACAAACTAGCGCTTTCAATTAGTGATGCTAGTTGGTCTAAGTTTGTCGCTATGTTGGAATATAAAGCAGCTTGGCATGACAGAATACTGCAGAAAGTTGGTACATCTTTCCCATCTTCTCAAACCTGTAACTCATGCAAAGCAATCAACCCACTGGTCAAGGATTTAAAATTGCGTGAATGGACTTGTCCAAAGTGCAATACATACAACTTGAGGGACAAAAACGCAGCCCTTAACATATTAAGTGAGGGCTTGAGATTAATGAGCCAGTGCGGTGGACGGGTTCCCCGGCATAAAGCACCTGGCGTAGCCGCCGTCGGTATGCCGGAGGCTCAAAACGCTTGTGGAGAACTTGTAAGTCCTGGAGTAATCCAGGCAGAGATCGTTGAAGCAGGAATCACACCACTTTTAGTGGTGTGAGGTTCAAAAGCACTTTCCCATAATGTTAATTGCAGGTAAACGTAGATATTACCAGTAATTATTTGAGGATTAAGATCAGCAGAAGCGAGTTCATATATCTTTCCTACTAAATCTTCGTGACATACATCACTAATTTGTTCTAACTATAAGTATTGAGCAGCCGTTAATCTTTGGGATTGAGCGCGTACAAGCATAGATGTTTTCCTGTAGTTGTTTGAGATCGGGAGCAGGACAAAAAAGAAATAGTCTTGACCCCTTCCCAGCTATAGGATGCCCAAAAGACTTAGCAAACTAACAACTGCCAAAATAAAATCTTTTATAGCGGTTCAGAGTCGGGTAAGGTACATTATTCGTAAGGGCGCGGCGGCATTGCGGCCTTACACCGTCGAGCAAGGTGTACTCTATGCAAAGGCAAACTATACTTTACTGGCTTGGGAAATGCTATATATATTCTTAAAATGCTTGCTATTACTAAGATGGCAAAGTAAAACTCAATCAATTTTGGCTTTGAAACGGATAAATCCGTAAGAATTAGCTGGCGTACCAGAACCCGTAGCATTGGGAACTGTGCCTAGATTTACCACCACAGCCCCTCTATTACTATTTGTGCCTGTACAAGAGGCTGGAAAACCAGAACTATAATATTGACCGCGATCGCCATCACCAGCATTTGTAGCTTTTACTGGGGTAGCACCATTAGCACTTTGAATCGTAATACCGTAATTTGCGCCGGAAAATCCTCCAACATCGGTACTAATAGATGAACTATTATAGCCTGTACCTACATAAGTTTGGTTTGCTGGTACAAAGTCGCAAACACTGACATTGCTTGCCTGGGATGCTCCATTATTGAGGAAGTAGATTGTATATTCCACTTCATCACCAGACTTTAAATTAACCGTTGGTGCGATCGTACTGCTGTGGATTGCACCACGTAAGGAAGTAGTATTTGGAGAAGGCCACAAAGCATCATTATCCTCAGCAGCTTTAGTTCCCACATTGTTAGGATTGCCGGGAGTATTTACTCCATCTTGGAACCCAATTATATCTACACCGTTGATTGCTGTGATGCGTTTAACTAAAAGTAGGTTTGGAGGAACAGCAACGATAGCTGGCGTTACCACACTAGCTTGGTCATCTTCACTAGCTACATTGTTGTTAGGCGTTGAGTCAAAATCAAACTGGTCAGAAGCGGTAATTTCAGCAGTATTGGTAATTACACCATCAAGATTAACTGTTCCAGTAATCTGTAGAACTACACTTGTGCCACTAGCTAGACTTGGTATAATCCAAACGCCAGTGTTGCTATTGTAAGTAGTGCCTGCACTGGTGGTTGCTGAACTGAATGTGATTCCAGCAGGTATCTGATCGCGGACTTGTACGTTTGTGGCAGTGCTGGTACCACCGTTGGTCAGAGTGACAGTGTAAATTACACTATCATTTAAATTGGGATTGAAATTGTTGATGGTTTTGGTTAGGGAGAGGTCAGCACCAGGTACGACAGTAGCATTATCTGTAGCAGTATTATTTGCCAAATTAGGATCAGCAGCATCAAAAGAACGGCTAACTGTGGCTGTGTTGCTAAGAGTGCTAGAAGCAAAATTAGCATTGAGGGTAGCATTAATAGTAAAAGTGGCAACTCCACCCGGTTTTAGGGAAATAGCATTACTAATATTGCCTGTACCACTAGGATTGGCGCAGCTACTAGCAGCACCAGAACCAGAGCCTTGAGTAGTAATTGTACAAGTCCATGTAGCGCCAGTAACCGATGAATTTAACGTGTCTGTAACTGTAGCTGAACTACCATAAACAGTTGTACTGTTGTTAGTCACTCCAATTGTATAAGTAAGTGGTCCACCAGGGGTGGTTTGAACGGGGCTATGGGTTTTTGTAATAGAAAAGTCAGCTTGTGCAACTGTTACACCCCCAGCTAATTCAACTGCTGTTGATGGATAGTAAGCCCAGGTATCGATACCGCGAATGTTACCAAAGTTAGTCGTGTAGTCGTGAGCGCCTATTGAATCAGTAACTCCATTAAGACCATTAAGGGGGCTAAGGGAATTGGTAGTTGGTCCTGCCGCAGAGTCAAGAGCCGGATTTACAGCGCGATCATCAAAATATACTGTGAATGGATTAGGAGTGGGGCTAGTTGCGGGTACAGGGTTATTTAACCGCTCGACGATAATACCTGTAGGGTTTGATTCCGCATCTATAAGCGGAAAGTGAATTTCACCAGCGTAGAATGTAATTGTAGTCCGATAGAAGCTAGCACCAGGCGGTACGATCGCACCACTGCCGTCCTTACCATCCCAAAATACAGTATTTGTACCTATAATAGCCTCACCAACTAAAACCCTGTCATTACCATTGCCCAGAATATTATCTTGATTGATATCAATGATTAAGCGGTAGGGCCCAGTGCTTGAGGGGTTAAATGTAAAGTTACCACCTAAATTTGTTCCAGCTTGACCAGGAGTATTATCAATACCAGTAAATTGAAGGTTGCTAGCAGTTGGTGGAGGTGTGGGTAAAGAATATAGCCAGGTCGTACCAGTAGGTGTAGTACTACTTGACGGCAATGATGGGTCAGGAGAATTGAAAAAGATTTTGTGAGTAATATCAGAGATACTGTCTGCACTGCCGGGGGTTGGTTGTCTTACTCCACTCGGTAAGGTCCCTGGGTTAGCCCCGGTTAGCTGAATCGAGCGGTAGAGACTCTTACCAGCCGTGTCAGTAAACCCGTTATCATCAGCATAAAAGATGAAGCCAAAAGGATCTAGTCCGTTAGCATCAAGGCTATATTGGTATCCATCTCTAGTTAGAATAGTAACTTTTGAACTAAGGGATCTAGTATTACCTCCCATGTTCAAAGAAAGATACTTAGCGAAGGCTCGACCGGGAAGGGTAGTACCAGTACTACTACGAACAGTTACATCCCATGCTGTAACAAAACCATTAGTAGTAGTTTGAGCGGGCCAGTTAGCACTAGCAGCGATCGCAGTTGGGTTAGATAAAGCTGTAGGAGCAGTAAAGTCAACTTCCCAAATACCTCCTTGACCTGCTCCCACTGACACTATACAAGGAGTGTAACCACCTACAGTAGGGAGAGGCCCAGCTACTTCTTGAGTGCGGCTGGTTATATTACCAGTAATAGTAGAACAACTAGCCGCCGTGCCATTAGGTCTGCGATAGTTAATCGCTCCTGCACCAATTCCGTTAGCACTAGAACCAAGATTAATTGTTTCACCAACGTTGGCAAAGACTTTAATTATTGTCGTACGGGGGATACCTGCGTTAAGGTTGCCAGAAAATTCTAAGTGAGGGCGATCGCCGCCGCTATTAGTTAATTCTCTACTTCCTTCAGCATGGGCGGGTTGAACCCCGTAACCTAAAGGACATACCACCAGAGCTAAACTGCTAATTGCCCATCTTTGACGATTGAAATGCTGGGCGATCCCCACTAAATATTTATTCAGTAATTTTTGTTTAGTTTTCATTTTATGGGGTTAGAAAAAGTCAATATTTAAGTGATGCGATCGCACTTATGAAAAGCGCCTAAATTTTAGATTGCCCGACTTTGAACAATAAACTAACCGTAGTTTTTCTGAATGGAGGCAACGTGCTTAAGGAAATGATAAAATTTTTCAGTGAAATTACTGAAATATAAGTTGTCGTGGAAGACTAAAGTTTTCATTATTTTGCAAAGCTAAATTTTGGGGTGATTTTTTGTTGATAGAAACTGCACAACAGCATTTACCGCAGGTTCCGAAGTTCCATATTGAGGATGAGTTGCGATCGCACTTATTCGCTCCCCAGGTTTTAGAATACCCAGATTGGCAGAAAATCTACCTTTTTCATCCACTTTTGTAGTAGCGATAGGTTTACCAACCAATTCCCGCGTCCCGGAGTCTTGGCTAGAGCGATAAATTTCAACTTCCGAACTTGGCTCGGCCAATCCATCAAGAGTTACACCCATGGTGGAATTGATGATAAAAAACTCTGAACTTAAAAAACGCGGTGCATCTATGCCAAAGTTACCCGTCTTACGACGACGTTGATAGCTATTTGTTAAGGGATTTGCACCATCCCCTTTTTGGTAATCTTGGGGACTAACATTTTGTTGAGCAACTAAATCAATTGCTAAACCTGATAACTTACCAAACTGATTATTAATAATTTTGTTGTTACGGCTTTGCGGATAGGCTGCGACTACTACACCTGCTCCATTTTGGTTATTAATCTGATTATTAATAACTTGATGCTCGTTTCCCATTAAATAGATAGCGGCTCTAATAAAACGTTTACCATTATTGGCGATCGCATTATCCCGAATCTGTACCGAACCCTCTGGTTTAAATAAAAATATCCCACTTCCAGCATTACTAGCAATCAAATTACCTACAATTTCTGTTTTTTGAATGTTGCCTTCTAATCTAATTGCATCAGGCATTCCGGCTAACCCATTACTCTCAATAACATTTCGAGAGATGCGGAGGTTATTAGCTTGCTTCCCGGTAATAATGCCGCTACCGTCATGATTAGCAATCAAGTTATTTTGAATAGTCGTTCCTAAAGAATTGAATACAGAAACGCCAAAAGCCGAACGCAGTTTGTCATTGACCCCGATAATTGTAGTTTCTGCCGTACTACCGGGACTAGGGAAACTCCCCAACCAGTTATTTTCAATTACTACTCCTTGGGGTGAAAGGGAGGAAGTTTTGTTATTTAAGTACAAATGTTGCTCTTGGCTTGTTTCACTAACCGTGACGCTATCAGCAATAAAAATATCCGCCGGGGGTGTAGATAAAGTAGTCCGTGGTTTCGCTGTAAATCCATAGAGGCTCAAACCTCTGACAGTGGTATTATTTGCCGCTATAGTCAATCCGCGAAATATCTCTATATTTTCTTTCGGAGTAATCGCAACAATAGGTAGAGGTATTTGGTTTATAGATGTAGGATTGGCATTGCTGGATTTGGCTTGATAACTAACTCCCGTTGTACCATCGATCGCCACAGAGCGAACTATAGGCGGGAGAATGCGATCTAAGCGAATAGCAGTTTGCAAAGATGGCAAATTAAATTCAATGCGTGAAGTTCCTGACGTTTCCAAAGGTTGGACAAGTTTTTTTTCGGCGGTACTTAGCTTAACTTGGGGGAGCGTACCATTAACTATTTCAATGGCTTCTCGCAGCGTGAGAAAGTTATCGGCAATAATTGCGCCATCGCGATCGCTATTGACAATTATCCTCACTGGTAAAATTTCTTGGGCGGCTAGAGGGCGATATAGCAAAGGTGATAAACAAGTAAAAACCAGCAGCCAATAGATTTTTTTCATAACTTTTCACCTTGTAGCAGCAAAGGAAGTGTAGGTTTATCCAATCTTTGGACTTGGATAACTGAGGTTTGATCTGGTGTAGTAGCTAACGGCGCAGAGGAATTAATTTCTTGATAGCCTGTAAGCAATTGCTTGACTTTGGAGGCTAACTGATTAATTTGCAAATCTAAGTTTACTTCTTTGCCAGAAAATTCTAGTTCGCCCTGGGAATCTAAGTTACGATTCCATAAAGCGATAGCGCAAGCGCGCACGCAGGGCTTCGCATCTGCACTTTGAGTTAGTCTTCTAGCTAGAGGTAGAGATTGAGATTCTTGTTGCTGGGGTGGCGCTACTTTCTGCAAGCCAAAACCATCAAATAGTTCGTTGAGTTTAACTGTTAAACCCAAATAAGGGCCGCTAGAGGAACGCGAACCGCTAAAACCATCGTCATCAACATTACCAAACACATAACCACCAGCCAAGCGCAGATTAGGAGTGAGGTAATACCCAGCCTCTAAAACCAAGCCTGTTTCGCTGTACCCGGTAGAGGGTTGATTAATCCAACGCGCTTCGCCTACTAAATCCCATTTATAACCTGGTCGATAAGTAGCTCGCGCTTGAGCAAGATTAATTGTACTTGTCCCCACCAAGTCGTCAGCTAAATAAGAAGTGCTACTCCGCAAAGCATACTTGCCATAAAACTCCCAGCGCCAAGAAGGAGCATAAATAGCTTCTAAAGCAAAAGTATGATCTTCAGAACCCGTACCACTACCAAATAAAATTGTTTCGGGAGTTGTGGAAGGGTTTTTGCGATATTCGTAACGCAATAAAGCATTAAATTTATCGCTCTCGATGTCACGGTAAGCTAAACCTAGTTTTATGTCCTTAGTAGTACCTAACCCTGATAAAGTTTGGTTAGACGAACTGGCTTGTTGATAACGAGCTAAAGCTGTGATTGAAGGGGTAATTTTGCCCGTAACCGAGGCAGAAACAACAGTATTTGAGCCACCAGAAGAATTACGATGCTCGTAACGGGCATTTGCTTGAAAATTAGGATTATCTGTATAATCAAGACCCACGCTGTAGCTGTCGCCGCCATCAACACCAATCGACGAAGCACTTTGACCCGGAGCAAAAGGTTGAGCAAACTGAGTTCCCGCCGCAGTTTTACCAAAAAAATCGCCAAAAATGTGTTCGTAAGCAAAGTTTGCCTTTAATCCAGGTGCAATAGTCCAACCTTGCTTGATGCCAATTGCGCCACTACCACTAATTCCATCACCACCGCCATACATAGAATAACGTCCAGTCAGGGTAGTATCGGAACCAAATTTATGTTCGCCACTAATATCTAAACTGGTAATTGAGTTACCAGAATATTGACCGCGAGTAAAAAACTGTTGCGATAAGCTGATATTGATACCAGGCAAAGCTTTCCAACTCAAGCCAAACAACGTGCGATCGGGATACACCGAATCAACATCGGAGGAAAAAGTTAGTTCGTTTTGAGCAATAAAAGTTAGATTATCTGTAAGCGGCAAATTTAGGCGACTTCGCAATTGGTCAGAAGTGCTGCTCAAATTTTCTTCAGGAATGCGGTCAGTGCGATCGCGGTGAATCCAATCTACGATTAAATCAGCTTTGCCTATACGCTGTTGTACTCCCGCAGAAATAGTTGTAAGCGAGTTATCAACAGCACTTCCAGGAATGGCAGTAATGCCTGGAAACAATAAATCTTCTAAGGTATTAAGAGGTTGGGGAGCAATGCCAAAGTTTTTTTCGCGATCGTACTGAAAGCGTAGGCTAGTTGTATCTGATACTCTAGCTGTAACGTTAGCACCGTAACGAGTTTGACCGGGAACAAAGCTAATCGTAGCATCATTTGCAAAGCCTGCATCGGCGGAGCGATAAAAAGCTCGTGCTTGAATGCCTTTGGCAATTTCGCCTTCTGCCTCGATTCGGTAAGCAGAGCCACTAATTTGCCCCATAACGTCCGATTCATTATTGGAGTGGGCGTATTCCGCAATTAAGAAACCCTTAGAGCCGATCGCAATTTTGGCATCCGCACCGTACAGTTCAAAGTTACGAACTCCCTGATGTTCGGTAAGGTAAGTAGCTCCAATCCAACTTTCGCGACCTAGTTCGCGAGCAAGATGGTATTGCACTCTACCACCGTAAATGTTGCTGGTTCCATCTTTGCTTTCGTACTGGTAGGTAGTGACAATCCGTCGGACTAATATTCTTCCTTCCTCATCTACCGCAGTGCGTAAAATTGGTTGGCGAAATATTAATGTGCCGCGATCGTAGTCAATTTCGTAGTCTGGGCCGCGGTTGAGTTGGTTGCGCTGCAAAACTGTACCCGGACGATTGAGTTCTTCTATCTCAATAAAAACACTTTCACTGCCTGGAATTAGCAACCGCCGCGATAAAAAGTAGTAACCACTCGTACCGTCGGGAGCGATCGTATCGCGTTGAAATCCCTCAACATTGTTGCCGTAAAATCCGGTAACTTGCAAGTTACCTAAGTTATAGTTTGCCTTAAAACCATGTAGGATACGGTTGAAAGCCGTGTATTCTTGCGACGAGCGCGAAAACTCCTTAGTATCGTAGTCGCCCCACATGGCAAAATCTGGTTCGGCTCCCAAAATGCTCGAATTGCGTTCTAGGCGCAGGTATAAGCTGTCTTGAGATGGCGTGGTAGCTTCAATAGTGGAGCTATCTCCATATACAGGGTATCTTTCGGTGCAATCATCCGTAGCTCTAAATAAGCGACTGTTGCCGTTACAATCTTCATTTAAAGTGCGATCGCTATTGTAAGCTCCGGTAAATAACCAGTCTCCAATTCTCCCGGTAGCAAACACTGCCGAATAGAAATCTATTTCAGTTTTACTATCTCCATCTGGAGGTAAAAAGTCTCTAAAACTACTGTAATAGTCTGTGCCTTTTTTGCCTATACGTAAATTGACTACTCCTGTAACCAAAGAAGGACGCAAATTTGTCTCAAACTGAATTTGAGTATAAGCTTCTAAATTCGTAGCTAAAGCGGCAATCTGTACGGTTTGAGCTTGTAAAACCGAGCGCAACTGAGCAGTAAATTGCCCTTTTTCGACTTTAATTTGAAACCCAAGGCGATCGGGATCTGCGTCTGCACCAACAAATTCTCCCGCACTAGCAACTAAAGTAACGATCGCCTCTTGCCCCGAACGGTTGCCTTGTGCGTCTTGCAGTTCTCCAGTAATTGTAGCGGTAGAACGCCCATCGGCAGGTATGCGTGTTTGAGTAGTTTGTAATTTAATCTGGGTTGCCGCTCCCCTTACCTGGAGCTTGACTGTAACAATTTCTCCCGCTTTCCCATCTCTACTAGCTTGAGCGGTAACAGTATTGTCTCCAGGCTGAAAAACAACACCGTACCATGTCTGCGTTACCACTTTAGAATTGCTATCGGTTTCTGTCCGTCCGATGGAGCTAGAATCGACACTGACACCATTAACTTTAAGCTCTACGGTGCTGCCTTCGGCATATTGCAAAATAACCGAGGTAGCAGCAATATCCAAAATTGAGGAATTTGCAGGCGTAAGAATTTTTACTTCTAAAGGGGCGAGTTCCCTTTGAGCTTGCGAGTCATTAATTTCTGTTGGTGGCAAAGGTGCTACTTGCTCTGCAGGAGTTGTCGGCTCGGCGGGTTTTAACGGTGTTTCTTGTAGATTGGAGTTGTCCGTTGGTGGCAAAGGTGCTACTTGCTCTACAGGAGTTGTCGGCTCGGCGGGTTTCAACTCTGGAGTAGAGGGCAATACGTCTTGCT
>QQTW01003907.1_pt1 | contig 11103 bp, 12 predicted proteins | sample 1904831 | NCBI WGS metagenome assembly QQTW01 (sample SAMN09435610, study PRJNA476489) | Subsurface metagenome, whole genome shotgun sequencing project.
TACATACACAGCAAGGGAATTATTCATCGAGATATTAAGCCGGATAATATCATTTTGCGCCGTCGAGACGGTAAAGTCATACTAATTGATTTCGGTGCGGTCAGGGAAACGATGGGAACGATAATGAATTCCCAAGGTAATCCTACCAGTTCGATTGTGATTGGTACGCCTGGGTATATGCCCAACGAGCAGGCTGTGGGTAGAGCAATTTATTCTAGTGATTTATATAGTTTAGGAATTACAGCCATTTATCTGTTGACTGGCAAGCAACCACAGCAATTAGAAACTGACTCTCGAACTGGTGAAATTATTTGGCATTTATTTGCTTTAAATCTTAGTCCTACTCTCAAAGCAATAATCGACAAGGCCATAGCTTACCACCCACGCGATCGCTTTCCAACTGCTAGAGAAATGCTTGATGCTTTACGTTCGGGAGTTATTGGAAATGCTTCCGATCGGGATTATCTACAGTCAGCCTTACAAACCTTACCCCCACCAGAATTAGTTCCACTTACAATTCCGATTGCTGCTGAACCATCCAGTTCACGTCAAACGCAAAATGGAATTGTTTTGGCTAGTTTGATTGTAGGTAGTTTGATTGGTACTTCTGTAATCGCTGGCATAATGTTAACCAAATCTCCTCAACCACTACCAGAACAACGAACTGCAACCCAAACTAATTTTTATTTCATAGCTAGTTACGCCTCAAATACATCAAATGATGCCTTCCTTAAAGTCGAATCTTTAAAAGCTCAAGGCTATCCTGAAGCAGGAATGTTTTGGATACCAGACTATCCAAATTTATCAGGCAAGCCTTTATTTAATGTCTACCTGGCTAAATTTAGCGATCGCGTCAGCTGTGCGAATTTTCTTAAAAGTTATAGGAAACGCGATCCAGAAGCATATTGTGCATTTGCAAGTAAAGATAAAAACGTATCTGCCGACCGCTTCTAGAGTAAGTAGCATATGAGAAAAATTTGAAATTTTTATACTTGTTTGTGCAGAATGTGCAAATTCAAACTTGCATAAAGTTGCAATTTTGGGCGATCGCTCCCCCCGATCCAATATGTTACATCCACTCATCCTCGTCCCACGCCGCCATCAATGGGAACCTATCCAGCGCCAATGCATCACATCCGTGCGCGTTACAAATGTCCACCCAAGTTGCGTTAAATTCCTCCCACTCCGCATCGGTTCGAGGCGTGGCTTTAGTTGTAAGTCCCATAAATCGGGCCATGTGGCGGGCATCGCTTGGGTTTTGTCCGAGGGTAATAAGCTGCTGTTTGATAATTGGGTCGTAGCCTTTGGCAATCAACGCTGCGTACTCGGTGTCGGTCATATTGAGGTCGTAAGGTTCGGTCATAACTATAATTTAAGTAATATAAAATACAAATAATTTGCTAAAAATTACTACTACGGTGATAATTTAATCATCGCTACATTACTGGAAAGCGATGAAAATGAAGTTTCCACAATTATATATATTATGGATTTTTTTAAAGAAGCAACTAAATTAGCTGATACTGCCAAAAATGCTGTTGAAGAAACTGCAACTCGTGTCAAAGAGCAGTCGGTAAAAAGTTTAAGTGCGATACCAGCTTCGCTGGTTGCCAAGGGCATCGCCCAAGCAATGGAGAGCGTCAAAACAGTTGCGGTCGATGCGAGTGCAGCAGGCATGGTAATTGCTAATTCGCTCAAAGATGTACCCAAAACAGCCCAAGAGCTAGCAGCAGAAATGCCGAAAATTGCTCAACGTCTGCGGTATCGAGCAGGGGTTAGGGTAGGGGATGCGCCGAGAAGCGATGCTGATGTAATGAAATTGTTTGAGAAAATTCCTGGCACTTCTAAGTTTGGGGCTAGAGAAAATACAATTCGTGAATTTCTTAGAGATAAGCACGGCAGTCATATTTATCCACGTTCCCAAGGTGGCTCGAATGCTACTGATAACATCGTCTGGGAAGTAGGCGCTGATAATATCCGTCGCGGTGCTAAGGTGATGAGCGTTGGCGAACAGTTTCATATTCGAGTTTACAACGCGGTAGATTCGATAGTGGTTAATTCGGGAGCGATCGCTCGTCTTGGGATCGCTGCAACGGGAACAGCGATTCTCACGCAAGTTGTAGTAACGGCAATTTCCTACTCCCTCGACCTTTATCGCGGCGATATTACGGTAGATAAATACAAAGAGCTAATTTTTGAGACAGCTAAGGCAGCGGGTATTGCTACGCCGATTGTTTTTCTAGTTTTGGTTGCGGTGTTAGCTTTATTGCCCGAATTTGCAGTTCTGTTATCTGCACCTGTTGTTGTCGCGGGTTTTAATGCCTTGTTTGGAATGAGTATTGCTATGCCGATTATTGAATCGTTGGGTCGTCACCTGCAAGCTGGAGGTTTTGGAGCGGAAGCTGCGGAGAATTATAAAAACTGGGGAAGCTCGGTTAGTGCGGGTTAAGGGGTGCGATACCGCATGAGATGATTGGTAAGTAAGGGCGATCGTAGGAATGGCACTAATCAGGCGATACGAACGTTACAAGTTGCAATGTTTCCATCATCGGAAAGCTCCGCGTCTCCGTTAGCATAAAGTGTATAGTAAATACTATTGCTAATCTTTCTTAGTGTATGTATAAAGAGTTATCAACTTCTGCCCTTGAAGGCTTTATATCGTTTCGTGGTCATCAAGTGTGGTATCGCATTGTAAAACCTAACCAAGAAGCAGAAAATAAAGTACCTTTGTTGTGTCTTCATGGCGGTCCTGGAATACCCCACGATTACTTAGAACCATTAGAAGCGATCGCTCATACAGGAAGGCAAGTTATTTTTTACGATCAACTGGGATGTGGAAATAGCGATCGCCCTACGGGAGAAAATTTATATTCCATTGATTTATTTAAAGACGAACTTATAGCTATCCGCAGTACTCTAAACTTAGAGAAAATCCATCTTTTTGGACAATCATGGGGTGGTTGTTTGGCACTAGAACATACTCTTTCTCAAGCAACTGGTATCGCAAGTCTGATTTTGGCTAATACACCTGCCAATATTCAGCAATTTGTGAGTGAAGCTTATGGCTTGATGAATGATTTACCAGCAGATATAAAAGAGATTATTCATAAAAATGAAACAGCAGGTACAACCCAAGACCCAGAATATAAAGAAGCCATAGAAGTTTTTAACCATTCTTTTCTCTGTCGTTTAAATCCTTGGCCTAATTGCTTGACTAAAGCATATAGTAAAGTTGGTATAGAATTTAGGGGTGCTGGCAGAATCATTGACTGGAATATTGAAAACCGCTTGAGTGAAATTTCTGTACCGACACTGCTGCTTTCTGGTAAGTATGACGAAGTTACTCCAGCTTGTGTAGAAAAATTACATCTTGGTATTTCCGATTCAGAGTGGGTACTGTTTGAAAATAGTTCACATATGCCTCACTTGGAAGAAGCAGAAAGATACATGCAAGTGTTAAACAAATTTTTGAGCCGTGTTGAATATGCGATACCTTGATGTTACATCAAAGAGCGTATCACGTAGCAACTCGACAGAAGTATCGCCGGAGATCGGGAGCGACTAAGGGTAGCTTATGTAAAAATTTGATTGCGTATAGAGCGTAATAAAAAAGTGACACCTATTATAACTATTCCAGCCAGTGCGGTAGTAGTGTTTGGCTCTGGAATTTGGGTTGTCAATACAGAGATACTGCCATTTATTGTCACTTTTCCTTTGCTGGCGCTGGTTGGATCGACTAAAAGATTGGCGACTTGATAAACTTCAAAACCAGTAAGCGTACCTGTTGCACCTTGAAATAAACCTTCTCCACCAGTAATGATATTAGTATTAGACCCAGTGGTGGTCAAAGTTTCAGGATTAAAAACTCCTGTACCATTTTCAACCTGATAAAATAATTTGTTGTTACCTTCTCCAAATAACGTGACTCCGCCAAGTGGTAAATTTTGCAAGCCAAATGTTTCTGGATTGGTGCTAAAACGGTATGAACCAGTAGTTGGGTCTGTTTTAACGTAAGCAAGACCGCTAGCTTTGGTCAAACCATAAGGGGCATCATTACTTGAGCCTGAAATGCTACTTGCTGTTATATCTTCAGTAATAGACTTCAATAGCACCGAGCCATCATAGGTAGTATTAAATCCATAAGTAGTTTGCGCCTTTGCACTTTCTACGCTCGACCCGAAACTAGCTAAAGTCACGATTCCTAGAAGCCATGAAGTATGTAAGCGAAGCATAATTTATCTTATGAATAGTGGAAATTACTGAATATAAGCATAAGGATACAGCAACAAGGAAGAATTTTACGTTTTACTTTGATGTTAAAATGGGTCGCTAAGAACATCAATCTGGGAAATACTACCATACACAAATTCATTCCACGGCCCAATTGAGGTTGCGCTGGGTAATTCGATAGATTCGCGTGTATCTAAATCGGCATCAAGATACTCTTGTTCGTAAGTATCAAGTTTTTCTCTAATTCTTTCCAATTTTTCTATTAGTTCGTATATACCATCCGACAGTTCTAGGACTGGCTGTAGTTCTTCTGGATATTCTTCGTCTTCAACTTCTAGTTCTTCGTTTTCAATCATAAAGGTATGCGATAGCGATCGCCACAGCTAACACGAGCGCGAGTATTTTGTACTTTTGCCAGCTTACTACGTTTTCGGTCGTAGCTTTTAACTCGTGCGATGCCGAAGGCAACCACATTTATGTGGTATCGCAGACTATACCCATTCGGAATATTTTAAGACTATAATGTATTTTTCAATATTACCTATAGGAATAAAAAAGATACCAAAACCTATTATAGAAAACATAGTTTCTATGTTAGCGATGCCACTGGGTAGGCGTAACCATTCACATCACCTAATCTTTCTGTTGAAACCTCAGTACTCTTCTTAGTCTAACACCTTAGTTTTTACTGAATTTTTCAGCATAATTTCTAATTGACAAAAGTAATCAGTCAGTTATGTAGTGACGAAAAGCTAATTATGTAAGCTTTATACCCTTCTACCGACCGACATTCTTATTCCGATGCCAGTTTACGCTTCAAATAGTTTGAGATATTATGAACCCCCAAAACACCGCTTTACTATTAATTGGTTTCCAAAACGATTACTTTGCACCATCAGGCATTTTACACAGCGTGATTGACGAATCAGCAAAAGCTACAAAAGCTGTAGAAAATACCGTTCAACTCTTACAGACTTTGGTGCAAACTCCTGTTTTGATAGCTGCAACTCCGATCTTTTTCACCCCAAATTACGAAGAAATGGTCGATCCCGTTGGAATTCTCAAAATTATCAAGGAAGTTGGCGCGTTTCAGGCTGGCACTCCTGGTTCTGAGATGATTGAAGAACTGCTACCATTTCGCAGCAGAATTCTTGAAATTCCTGGAAAACGAGGCTTCAATGCTTTTATAGGCACTGATTTAAACGAAACTCTCCGCCAGAAACAGATTACTCATCTAGTGCTGTCTGGTGCAGTCACATCGATCTGTATTGACTCAACGGGGCGTTCTGCTCACGAGCAGGGTTATCACGTTTCCGTACTCTCCGATTGCACATCTGCCCGTACCGCTTTTGAGCAGGAATTTTATCACACCAATATTTTTCCACTTTATGCAGATACAATTTCCGCATCCTTACTACTTCAGCACCTGGAGGTTAATTTCTAGTGTCAGGAACGAAGATAGATAATGAATTGCATACCCAAATTCAATACAGTTTAATCGAGAAGTTATCTGAGTCCGAACGTCGCTACCGCGAACTTGTCGAAAGTCTACGGGAAATTGTATTCAAGTGCGATCGAATTGGACATCTCACCTTTGTCAACCAAGCCTGGACAGTAATATTAGGTTATCCCGTTTCTGACGCAATCGGTAAGCCGCTCTTAAACTTCATTGATGAAAGCGATCGCCATAAGTGGTGCTTAATGCTTTCCACTCCATACGAGCTAGTCAGTGGTTGTCATGAATTCCGCTTTTGTAACCAAAATGGTGTCATTGTTTGGCTAGAACTATCTGTCATGCCCAGCGGGGAAGCAGAATTCTCCGGCTCGCTTCGCGACATTACCGAGCGCAAAATTGCCGAAAAATTTCTCAAGCAAGCGAACTCAGAACTTGAGATTCGAGTAGAACAGCGAACGGCTGCGTTAACTCTTACTAACTCGGAGTTAACGCTTGCCCTTCAGGAACTTCAGCGCATTCAGGTGCAGCTTGTGCAAGCTGAAAAAATGTCAGCTTTAGGTAATTTAGTTGCAGGTGTTGCTCACGAAATTAATAACCCAGTTGGCTTTATCGCTGGTAATATCGAACCAGCGCTTTTATATGTCAAAGATATATTTAGATTACTCGATTTATACCAGCAAGAATATCCAAATTCTAGCGACATAATTACGAATGAAATTGAAACAGTCGATTTAGATTATATACGCAAAGACTTGCCAAAACTACTGAATTCGATGCTTGAAGGTGTAAATCGTATTTGCAGTATATCAAACAGCTTACGAACTTTCTCACGCGCCGATTCCGAAAATAAAGTTGTTTTTAATATTCATGATGGTATCGATAGCACAATTCTTATTCTTAAACATCGCCTTAAAGCTGATGAAAATCGACCAGCAATCGAAGTCATCACAAACTATGATAAATTACCGCAAATTTTATGTTTTCCCGGTCAGTTAAATCAAGTATTTATGAACTTAATTGCGAATGCGATTGATGCCTTGGAAGAATCGAATCACGGACGCAGCTTTCAGGAAATTCAACAATTACCTAATATCATCAAAATAACTACCCATATCAGTGACGATAGCCAGCATGTAGCAATTAGTATCAAAGATAACGGTAAAGGCATGAGTGAAGCAGTTAAACAACGCATCTTCGACCACTTATTTACGACAAAAGGAGTGGGCAAGGGTACGGGATTGGGACTTGCGATCGCACAACAGATAATCATCGAAAAACACGCAGGAACCATCGAAGTCAATTCACAATTGGGTGAGGGTACAGAATTTGTGATTACCATCCCCGTTTAATGATTACCATTCCCGTCTGATTCCTGTGCGATAGCGAACGCGAGTGCGTGTCCCCTTGGGACTCAGCGCCGACAATCACGGTTCGCGATTATCCGAAATTAGTGATGCATTCAAAGCAATTAAGCCAGCAGTAAGTAGGTAGGCGGGAAAATTTACAACTATGTAACGAAATGTAAAACCTCTGAAGTTGGCTCATAGTTGCGCTCTAGCGCTCTTAACGGGAACAAAGCAAGTGTGGTTTATTTCCGCCCACCTACTTAGCAAGTAGTTTATACATAATTAATTATGCTCATTTTTAAGTAGTTGATTATGAACGAGGTCAAAATGTACTGTTATTGCCTCAGTTAATATTAGATTTTTTGTTACGTCGCCACTCCCAAGGTGGGGTAAACTGAGAATCACCCCAGATATTGAGTTGCTGTTGTTTGGCTTGGGATTCAGCTTGCTCTACCACAGCAGCACTAAGACAGTTTTTGATATACCTGCGATAAACCATAGCTAAACCCTCCCGAACCAAGACTTCTTGTGCAAGGGTTCCATCGCTTAAGCGTACTTCAGCAACTTTACGTCCGTAGCGGTCGGTATCGACCATTTTTAATGTCACCAGACCTCCACTTTGGATTATCATCGAAGACATACGCTTTTTTGCTCTCTCCCCATAAAAATTGACTTTTATCAGTAGGGGCAGTACTATTTTGTTCGCTGTTTGAATGGGGTACTTCAGCAGTGTCTATACAAGCAAATCTAACTTTAATTTCTTTCCCGGATGGTTCGCTAACAAGTATCGTATCGCCGTCTTCTACTCGCTTAACTTGATAATTAACTTCAAATTGTTGTGAAGCAGAAGAATTTTCTAAGATAGCTAATTGATGAGGCTCAGTAATTGTAAGTTCAAAATTGCTATTACCAACTTTTTTAGGTATTATACCAGTAACTTTCACATTTTTATTCTGTAAGGCTATAGGGTTAGAAGCGCCTGGAATTTGATTAAAAATCTGCCTATTTATAAGAACAAGATAGTTTTTATTATCAGTGCTAGACAAGCTAAACTGTTCGGTATTACTATCTTTCCGACTCTGACCGAGAAATACTTAAAAAAGTATAAATAAAGTATTTTGGACTAATTGAAGTTGTAGAAACTGTGAGATTAACCTAAAATCACTCGGTTGGAGTTTATCGGCTAAATTTAATGGTCAAGCGATCTAATAGTTGCTCAGTTCGTTTTGTGCGATCGCTTGAGAAGTTAGTTGATTTTTGAGTTTATCAATTGTCTGATTGAGTTTATTTTCTCTCTCACGAATCTGGTTTAGCTCTTTTTCGGCAGATAATTTAGCCTCTGCAATATCTTGTATCTGAATTTCAATTTGTTTTAATGATTCTCCTTTTCGCTTGGCGATTTCTAGCTGGACGTAATAATCTTGCAGTTGGTCGCCTAACTGCTGGATTTTTTCGTTTTGTTCCTGCTGATTGCGATAAGCTCTTTGAATTTCTTGTTGAGCTTGCTCAAGTTCGTCTTGATTAACAACAGAATTACTTGTAAGCCTTAGTTGCTCAATGATATCTTGAAGATTACTAATTTCTTGCTGTAAACTTTGATTTCTATTTCCAAACTGTTCAGCTTGTTGTTGAAGCTTTATATTTTCAGTTTCGCGTAATTGTTTCAAATTATTATTTTCACTAATTCGCTCTCGCAATTGTAATAATAAAGAGTTATTACGCTTAATTAAATCCTCTTCTATTTCCCTAATTCTCTCTTCTTGAACTCGTTTTTTATAAAGCAGATGTTCCCAAAATAGCCAGAAAGACAAGCCACTTAATAACAGCGTTGTTATGGTTATTGTAAAGGTTTCAGCCCGACTGCTAGGAGAAAGGGGTTTACTCAACCATTTAACAACATCATCGCCAAAACTAGGGTTTTCTCCTCTAACGTAATAAATTCGACCAATAACTCGACCTCGGTTAGTTAAATTAGTGGCGCTGCGTTCAACAGCACGAGGGTCGCTGTAAGTCCATTGGGGATATACGGGGGGAGGGTCAAGTAACAAATCGTATGGGTGCTTTTGTAACTGTTGAGCGTCTGGTACTGTTTTACTGCTAGAACCTTGAGATGAAGCAATAATCTTTTGCCCGGTTGGGTCTGTTACTACTAACCCAAACAACCCATAGTTACTATTTAACGTGCGCTGTAACTCTTGAGGTTGATTTTTGACAATAGTGTAAGAAAGCTTTGTTGGTAGGGTGTGAGACAGCATGTTGAAATCAACAGTTTGCACACGATATATCGTTTTTTCCCAGTAATTTTTATAGCGATCGTAAACTGCTGCTGTTCCAATACCGAGGCTAACTACTCCTATTAATGCAAATCTACCTAAACGTTCTGCAATAAGCCTTGCCTTTGATGAATGTACTATTTTGGTATTCTGCGGCTGTTTTACTAACTTTGTCATAATGCACCTATAAAACGTAAGAATTATTTTTCAAAGTGTGCGATGCTCCGTAACGAGCGGTCTACGATCGTCACAGTAATCAAACAGGGCGATCGCAATTATGCGGGTCTTCGACCATCGCAATCTCGCTAACTATGCCTTCTTCAAAGCTAATTCAGAAGATGTTCAAAAACTCAGTTACAACATTTGAGGCGCGTTCTAAACAAATAACTCTAAAAACTCTTCAACAACGGCAGACGGGTGGTTATAGCAGTCGCTAGCGGTGAAACGTGCTGTTGGAATACCTTCTCGTAAGAATACTCTATCTCGCATATAATCCCTAGTTTTTTGTGCGGTTGTCTCATGATGTAATCCATCAACCTCAAGAATCATAGATTTTTGTTTGTAAAAAACTAAAAAGTCTACTTCAACTCTTTCTTTCATTTTGTTATCGGCATTAGAGATTGCTAAATTATTCAAATCCATAAAGGCACGAGAATTAGCAAAAAATAATACATTATGCTGATATAAAGCATGTGCAATTCTAACTTCTGTTTTTGATCGGAAGTTTAAACCTCCCCATTGATACGGTGCATTATCGTTATCCTCAGAAAGTAAGCTTTTAACTAAACCTACCTGAATATTTATGCTTTCTATAACTGCTTTCTTTTCAGAATCATCAAAAAATAACCTCCACCAATGCTGCGTGCCATGCCCATCACGTTGGTCGGCATAAGCTAAATGAACCCGGTCGTTGAACTGGTGATAGAAGTCAGGTTTAATATTTCTAGATAACCAATTTTGGATATTAGTTCTCTCCTTACCAGGAAAAATTGTCATGAGAAAACTAACTAAATAACCAGTTCTTAAATCAATATAATTAGGAAGTTTATTAGTCGTAACGATAGCGCTTCCTACATCATTTATTTCTAATAAATTCGGATTAGCATTTATATTTTGAGTTACTTGTAACATAAACTAATTATCAATCAAAGTGTAATTTAATAAGCTATAGCCATTTATGAACCCCAGATGGCACAATAAAAACTGCAATCGAAACTACGGCAAGATTTTGTCAAGACCGCATTAGTTAGTGCTGATTATCCAGTTGCTCTACCTCCTTAACCATTTCTTCGATTTTTTCCATTGCCAGAGGTGATGGTTTCGATCGCCCATTTTCCCAACGGTTAATCGTCGAATAAGTAACGCCTAAAGCTGCTGCTAACTGCTCTTGCGTTAGTCCCAAGGCAAGTCGAAGCTCGCGGATGAGCTTGCCAACCTCCGGCTGGTTCATTACCAAGGGTCTTTTGATAGTCATCTAACTTAAACCTCACCACACGCCGTAGCGAGTCATATGTTATTTGCTACATCCTAGCCACGTAGAGGCTGACAGCCATCAGGAAAATTATGGAAGATTGTTAAAGAAAGCTGGGGTAGCAATTTAATTGGTGGTGGTAGTGCAATCGCGTAGTGGTTCAAGTTGGGGTAGATATAGCGAAGACGCAGGCTTCGGGTTACAAAGCAGCTCTAAAAGTACTTAATCGATTTATTCAAGAAATAAAACTCATGGTTGACAGTTTCTGATTGGTATCAAGACTTACAAGAGTCACTCCCAATTTCTCCAAATTGATTGGTTTTTATC
>QQTW01003908.1_pt1 | contig 11103 bp, 10 predicted proteins | sample 1904831 | NCBI WGS metagenome assembly QQTW01 (sample SAMN09435610, study PRJNA476489) | Subsurface metagenome, whole genome shotgun sequencing project.
AACAAATTCGTCTAAACGACGCAATTTTGGAAAAGGAGCCTGGGAAGAGGGTTTCTGGTGCCCAGGATTGCTTACACCCCGGAGCAAGACCACAATTCTCTACTTATCAGCAGCATTTCACTCCTAGAAAGCAGAAGTTTCCACGTGAGCATGTAAATTTGCCACAGAGTACTACTCAAACCGCAATAGATCTTGATCACATCATGGCGCTTCAGAATGAATTGCTACAGCTTCAATGGATGTTTCTTTCTTCACGCAAAACCTTGAACGCGTGGACTGAAAGTGGATCCAGGAAGATAAAGGAGCAGCAAGAAAACCATACTCGGGATGCCTATAACGTGGAGTCGATTGTGCAAAGCCAGCAAGGCCTTATCAATGGAGCAGCTCTTCGGGGTTGGTTGGCCAAAGGTCAGGACCTGCAGTGGTTTAACAAGATCGAGTCTCTTTCTCAGTGTGTCCAGACGTTAACCGGTTTGGCCCAGCCCTGCGAAAGACTCTCTGACGTAATGAAACAATTCGATGCATGGTATGAGATTACAACACATGTACTCGATGGCAGATCAGGTGAGAGCCAGGAGAAAGGATTCAGATGCATTCAGACTCTAGGGCAACCTTGGGCTGAAACAGTGGCAGCACTGGTTCAAGCATTTGAGTCTTGCCTTCGGATCCTTGAACAACTTGGCGGTGGGGATGGTTCCAGTGGACTAGGGCTTGTCCTGGACGGACATACACGCTTCAGCAGGACGGTACTTCAAGAGCTGGGGGTCATGCAACTTATCCATTCAACGGTGGTGAAGCAAGAAGACGACTGGATCCAAACTGGATCATCTGGTATTTTGCTTACAAAGAGTGGGTCTGAAGTGTCCCATTGCGACTCGCGACGGCCGGCCGCTTGGGATCGTGTATGTTGATAGCTGCCATCATCCCGTGTCTTATCATGGTACCACCTCACGAGGCTGGAATCATGATGTGCTCTTGAAGCAATGTGGGCAACCGGGATGGGCTACGAGGCATTTACAGCAATGCAGTGCATCCGTAGCCAATTATTATCGCACTCCGGGTCGGCTCCAAAATGCCTCGTCTGTAAGCTGGGGAACCTCCGAATTGAAATGTATCACATTGAGTAATCAAGTATTCTGCCAGTTGTTATTCCCGGCAGCGAATCAGGTCCTGATTATCATCTGTTCTGTGGTTGTCATCAGAGTATTTATGGTTCCACAAATGGGGCGAGACGGGATGTAGAGCGCTGCCATACTTCGGTTCCGCTTTTTGACTCCACTAGAATCCCTTCAGCAGGACAACAATTCGCGAACCGCACACAACAGCAGGGTAGGGCAGGGCAGGGCAGGGCAGGGAAGGGCAAGGCAGGGATGGGATGGGATGGGATGGGAAGAGAAGGGAAGGGATGGTGATTAGCCGTGGGCTTCCAAGGGACATACGGTGGTAACACTTTTGATACCGAGTAGTGGCCCACGATGATCAAGCTTACTAGTAGGTGGTAGTAGGTAGTAGTACTAGCTTCGGTAGGTATTTCTTGCAGGAAATCATACCACATTGAGTCAAGCTTTACTAATTACGCACTGAGCGCTAGTACTTTATCACGTTAGTGACAGCCCTAGTAAATACTCTAGTCAATGCCCTGACAGGGCCAGCCACTTCATTTACCGCACTTCAAAGACCAAAGCCAGCTGCTGCCTGCTACTAGTAGTAGTAGTGATAGATAGAACTACGGAGGAGTTAGTCATGTCGCGATGATGCGCCTACTTTACGGGGCGACATGCCTGTCCGTATCACAACTTCCCTGTCTGGGGACTTCCCCAACCTGCGATTAGTCAGTTATCTTGGGGAGCAGGCGTTCATGCCATAGAGCGCATGGCCATGGCCTGATCAATCATGGTATTCAATAGCCACTCAATAGCCGGGCAGCCAGCCCCGAGTATGCAGACCCCTTTCTCACATTTCAAGGAGACAAGCAGAGAGCGGTATCGGTCGATTAAAGATGATGGCTAGATCAGGTTGAAACCCATGCGTCATGCTCGTCTGATAACCGCTATCATCATCCAGCAGCAGCAGCAGCAGCAGCAGCATCACTAGCCTCAGTCGATTCGTTCTAGAAGGTCAAAAGAATGCAGGCAGATCTTGGACCGCAGCGAGTTTCAACTATGACCGGATCGACAACTTTAACGAGGAATGCTGCATTAATGGCTTGTGTCAGAATAATAATGCCTCAAACAGGCCACAGCTTCCATAGCCTACCATAGTGGCATCGGATTCACTAGATTAGCGGGACACGGGCATGCCAGGATCGGCACCAATGGGAGCAATCAGCGGCTGGTTAGTCATGGAGGCGGCGGATCCTGGAGGGTTTGGGCGGCTTTAGGCAGCCTCCTTGCCCCCAGTCGGCGTCTTTCATGCTTTCTGGGGGCACAAATCGCAGCTCCGGAACCACTAGCCACACAGCGCCGAGTGGCTAGCTCCAGGCCTTCCCTGCCCTATGAGACAGCTACCTGCCGGGTAAGCTCTCTAGTTAGTAGTAGTCGTTCGTCACTGCTCACCCAAGGCCCGAGAGAGTACGAAAATAAAGTATTAACAGTGTGATGGTATAGTCAGACTCCTTGCATCCCCCGTCCCCTGACTAGTAGTCATCACTATGCGAAATGGGTCTGGATAGCCGACGGCACACAAACAACATCAATCTCAATTGCCTTGCTGCCGCATCTGCGCACCTAAAAAGCAAGTCGTCTTCCCTTCCGTCTGCAATGTGTTGTAATCCTATCACTCCATCAGTGACCGCACCAAGAGGCCCCGTTGGCTGCAGTGGCGCACATTTCTGACGACGATAACACCCCACTTGTCCATCTATACACGCGCTGCAGAAGCGTTTTTTTGTAGTCTTGACTTGACCGCGCCTGTTCAAACCCCCTTCTTTCAAGCTGCGACCTCAGTACCTTTTTTTGCGCCAGTCAGCCACTTACCGCCAATCCTTCACGCACGGCAGCGACGAACCCTCCAAACTCAAGCTATACCGGTTGCGACACTCGTGTGCATCAGAATATGAGATCATTGAGGGCGGAGCGTCCGTAGTGATCGGATATTCCTGGAGCAACATTGCTGGGCTTGGAGGTCCGACAACTTATAGGGCGTGATTCGGGAATAATATACACTTGGACACTTGCGCAACAGGGCAGACTTAGAGGCTCTCGATGAGAGACACCAGAAAGATTTCAAAGACTTCGGAAGCAAGAGGCTAGATGTTGGCGTTGGTAATGGACGGGGGATCTCATATGAAGCGCCCTTGGGACAATGAACAGACATATCGAGGCCCAGACGCCAGAAATGTCATGCAGCCCATGACAGACCTCGGAGGAGGAAGATCAAACACCCAGCCTCTGCATAAGTTGGCTACTCCCAGTCACATGCTTCCGCCTATCGTGACCGCTCCAGAACAGTCCGCGCGACAAATGCAACCCGATAGAATATCTACCTCCGCTGCGGCTTCAGGGGCACCACAGCGTCATCCCCACACAGCATCTCCTCAAGATATGCTGTCAAAGCGACCACGGCTTTACTACGATGTACCTCATCCATCGGACATAGGTCGGAATCAGCCACCAACACACGATGCTCATGCGAGAATGCGCTCCACCAGCCGCGACAGACATGACCAACAGCAGTGGTCCCCGTGGGAGTCTCGGAATCCAGAAGGCGCATACACGCCACGAGAAAGCTGCCAGAACTGTTTCGAGTCCAAAGGACTTGTCGAAAAGGTTGTCGCGGGGCTTGAACGGTTGGAAGCTGAATTGCGTCAGGTCTTGGCGTGTAGTCCGCTCGGCAGGACTCTTAAAGAAGTAAGTCATTCTGGATCGACATCTTTCAGAGACGAGTCTCACATCTATCTAGGAAAGTACAGAACCACCTGGTGGGTCTAACGTGGCGGATGCCGGAATGAAGGATTCTTTGATCTGGGCATCTCGCAGTGTCGAGGCTAGCACACGTCTGGTGCGGGAATTGGCGTCAACCCAGCGAGCGTTGCCTCGTATCTCTGTAGCCAATCTTGGTATTGGGCCCGGACATGAACCGCCCAGTACTATCACATCCGCCCCTCCAGACTTTTCAAGGGGATTCATGGACAAACACGATAGGGATCGGCAAAAAGACACTCACCGCCGCTATGCCACGCCATATCGGACCGATTATCAGATGCAGCCAGCTGATGCTGCTCAGCCACAATCACCTCATCCGGCAGGCTCGTCCAGATCAGTATATGGAAGCAGTCAGTCCCCCATGGCAATGAGCGCTTCTGGCCGTATGTTGCCATCTCCTTCCTCTATCCACAACCCCCTTCCATTGTCTGCGGTGCAAGCAGGTTATTCACCAACTTCTAATCAGTCTGCACACGCCACCCACCTGCAGGACTTGCAACACCAAATCAGCACCAAATCTTTGGCTCTAACCACTCTGCAGCGAGAACATGACCAACTGCTCGGAGCATATTCTCGCATGCAGATTCGTTGCCAAACCCTTGACAAGAAATCTCAAGTATCCGATCACGAGATCAATACTCTGACAGAAGAGAAGATGAGGCTACAATCACAAGTCGAAGCGTTCGAGGTGCAGGTAGAGGAACTGGTGAAAGCGCGTGACGAAGCGCAGAAGCAGACCACCGCCAATGGAGCACAATACATGCGGATCATGGCCATGTCGTCGAAATTGCAAGTGCAAGGCGCCGAGGAAGCAAAACAATACAAAACGGACCGTGAAGCATGGGAGCGCGACCGGGAAGGTCTACAGCGGCAGATCGAAGACCTTGAAGCCAAGCAGGCCGGCTTGACCATTTCAGGGGACGCAAAACCTGACACCAGACCCGCCCCCAATCCCGAGGACATCCTTGCCTCTGCATCTCTGGATGTGTTGAGGAACGAGATCACGAGGCTACGACGGAGCTTGCAGGAGATGGAACGCGTGCTCCTGGAAGTCCGACAGGAGAGCGCCAGCATCGACCACGTCATCACGGAATGCACGAGCATTCGGGAGCGGCTGAACGCGAGGACCGTTCGCGAACCGCAAGTTCAGGCGACGACGACGACGCCGCCGCCCACAGCGACCGTGGAAGACCAGGGCACAGTCGACCCAGCCGTGGCGGAGCTGATGGAAGCAGCCCAGGAGGAGGAGTCGAGAGAGGGTTGATGAGACGTCGGATAGAGAGAGAGAGAGAGATCGAGCCCCCCAATCTCAACGCCAGAGTACTAGTAGTTAGTTGCCAGTAACTTGGTTTTGAAGTTGGCTATCTTAATCCTAATACAATGGAAGCGGTGCGCGCTTCACTATTGAGTCTGACCTACGTTTCCTTCTTTCCCTAACTACTACTACTTACTACTAGCCATGATCTTATCTCTCAACCCTTACAATAAATTATACATCCTTAGGGACCCGCAGGGGAAAAAGAAATCATCGTATGATTGAATAATAGTAGTACCACTACTTACTACGGGGGGGGCCTGAAGTATTGTTAGCTCTGCGCTAGTATCTTCTGATGTAAACTCATTCTGTACACGGCAGCTATATCCAAAGAAGTTAGATGTTATCATTCGACATATCAGAATGAGCACATACAGGATAAGCTTTATAGCCACAAATCATAACACTGTATCTTTGTAACAAGAACTAGCTGCTCCTAGCACCAGACTAACAATACTTCAGCCCCCCCCCGTAGTAGTAAAGAGCGTAAGTAAGCTGACTTACATGGCACCAAGCTGACTAATGAACCCACCCGGTCATCCGCGCCGCTTACTACGTAGTATTCATTCCTCAGACATCATGTCTTTCACACCTTCCCTTTTTTGGGAGTCCCGAGCTCCGACTTGCCAAGAAAAGAAAAATCCAGGGCTAAAAACGCCAAGTCAACCCCTCGCTTTTTTACGGTTCTCAATTTTTTTCTTTCTTGCTTTTCTGTAACATGTGATAAAGATCAAGACATCGGTTAATCGCGTCGGAATATCCTGTATGGATGTAGAGTCTGCGCGCGATGGTGTAGAGGATCCGAGACGCGGTATCGTTCTGTCGGGGCTGGAAGAGCTTGTTGTTGGCTTGGGCTTGCGTACGTGAATGAGGAGGGGGCTGTGCATATGCTGTCTTCGACTTCTGCTGCTGCCTTCTCTTCTTTTGGTCTGATGGAGTCGGGTTCGCGACTCTGTTGTGCTGGGGAGGCCGGTGAGTAGTAGTTGTAATAGTGGTAGTTGTCGTCGTTTGGAGAGAAAGAGAGAGAGGGTGGTGGTGGTGGTGGGATGGTGTTGGTGTTGTGATATGCTGGTCTCGGTGGTGAATAGGACGAGGTGAGCACTGTCATGGCGTCTGTCTTTGCGTCTCTCCAGTACAGAGTGCTGAGAGGAGGCGGGGAGGCTGGTGACCATGATGGTGACCGGGTGTCTTCTTGGGGAGGAAATTGGATTCCGTTTTGTGTTGGGAGAGGTGGGGAGATTGGTGACCATGATGGTGACCGGGTGTCTTCTCCGGGAGGAAATTGGATCCCGTTTTGTGTTAGGAGAGCTGGCGGGAGAGGTGGGGAAATGGGTGACCATGATGGTGGCCTGACGTCCGCTGGTCTATCATCCACTGATACGGGTGGATGTGACAAAGGGGGCGCCGATACGTTACTTGTCGCCGCCAAGTAATCAAGAAGAGGCGGTAATGTTGGCCACCAGGATGATGCAGACCTGGCATAGGACTCCGGCATCTGATGCGATGCTGATGCTGCTCCCAGGTAGGAAGGGGCGGACACCGCCATCTGATCATCGCCCATGCCGGATGAGACAAGAAGAGACGGGGACGTCGGTTCCCACGAAGGCGATCTGGCACCCTCCCGACCTCCATCCGCTCTCTTTGCTCGTTTCGACGGACCTCCATCCGCAACACCCGCTGCCGGTCGAGGATGCTGCCGCTTCTGACTTGCTTTCGACATCATCATGTTGGCGCGATGTGGAGATGGGCCTTTGAGTGCCGCCCGGGGTTTTCTGGCTCGTGAGGACGAAAGCGCCGATGTCGGTGCGCGGCTGGGGATCCGAGTGCTCTGGGTCGGCGGCGAGGAAGACATGGTTGGGAATGCTGCGTCGGATGGAAAACTGGGTATAGCTATCGCGGCAGTTTAGGTTGTCAGGAGCTGAAGCTGATATATGTTGTTGGCTGTAGCTGAGTATCTGACTTTCTTCCTCTTTTGATGGGGTTTCTAATCCGCCAGATCACGGAAACGGACGAGGACTATATACATGGGCATATTGAGGACCTCTTCCACACTTGGAAAGACCACGGTCCTCAATCGCAAAGGTCGTGACTGATCAAGCGCAACAGCCATGCTGTTGCTGAGGACCTTTGGGCTGGCTGCTCCATCCAGAGACTATTTCAGCGCGGAGGACCTTACAACCCACGAACCTACAATGTGCTGCATCAGAACACGATACGGCATTGCGGGTACGAAGAAGCAAACAAGATGGAAACCGGAAATCGCATCCCTGACCTGTTCAAGTACTGCCCACCTGCACAGTGCTACCCAAGCATAAGTCGAAACTCGCACATCTTTCACCAACCTGGGTGAGAGTGCCCTTGTGCCAAGTCTTCTCCTCGCTAGATAGTATAGTACTCGTAATACATACTCGATATGACCAAGAAAAACTCAATCGCTCCAAGCAGAGGTACTTCAGTTCGCTACCTCGTGCCCAAAGAATTCCCTTTCCTTACTGTGTCCGCAGCTCCCTCGACCCCAAGTCTGTCTGTCTCCCAGCGTGAAGCTGACCCAGCAAGGCGCCGGCCTGTCCCTCGGCCTCCGCTTAAGTGTCTGCCTGCCCCCCTCGAACCCAACGTCACGCTCGCCACTGCGTTTGCATCTTCACCAGGCTGCTTCGACGACTCTTCTTTACCTCTACCTCTTCTAAACCTTTCCTTCGCCATTTCATCACCTACCTTCGATCTAGCACTTCCCACTCATGCCAGAAAGAGTGACCGCTTGTGCCTTACTCCTTTCTGCCGTGCTTTCTATGCTGAACACTCAAGAAAGGTAGCTGGTTCGGGCCAAATCAATGCGCGCGGTGGGGTCGCTTCTTTAATCTTGATGGTTTTTATTCTTTCTCAAGTCATGTTGCCGCCCTTGAGAGGGATAGGCCAAGAAAAAAAGGCCTGGCCCTGCCATGGCATTCAACTCTGAGAGCTCTCAAGTTGATTTGTGCAGGGCCATAGCTGCCGCATTTCTCTTATTACGTACACTCCTTCTGACTTTGCAGTATTGGTTGTGATGACGTCTCGCCGGAGAAAATCATCTCAGCGAGCGTTGCTAATTTGGAGCTGAAGTCCCAAGAGGAAGAACGGGATGAAACGAGTTGCAAACCTGCACTGCACTCTTAGAACCTCATTCGAGCCGCTTGAGATGTGAACGTGGATGTCAAAAATAAACGAAAACCGGAAGGCTCGGGAAGCGTAAGCGTATCGAGTGCTCTGATCGGGATGCTACGAGGCTTGTGAGGCTACTAAAGGTATATATAATTGGCTTCGTGAGCACGGCTGTGAGTTTCATGATCTAAGGGGAGAAGGAGAGTTTGCCTCATAATGAGATTCAGGAGAGGGTCCAATCAACACAAAGAGTTCGAAGCGCCGCAACTAGGAAAACAGCCATGGTCAGGTAGGGGAGCAGGAAAATCGAAGACAGTTGAGCTGGTTGGCGCGCAACCAAGATCTTCAATGCCGGTTTCTTGGTTGCTAGGCAGAAGCAGTAGGGGATGAGTAATTGAAGGTCAAACAGAGCCGAAAGAAGGTCAGGTCAGCACTTATGGACTTGACAGTAAGGACACCAGGTGTTGGCCAACCCGCAGGATGAGAAACTCTGTGCCAATAGTAAAGCATGGGATTTGGGTGATATTTTGGCTGATTCATTGCGTTCTGATGGGCGCAAGCGTGGACCATGAGAATGAAGTCTTGTAACCAACAGTGCAGCAATTCATCACCACCACAGCGATAGCCAGAATTTCCCCTGAAGAGCTCCTAAAAACCACCATTTGTCAAATTCAAGGGCGTCTGAGGCGCCGCTAGGTGAAGACATTCGTGCAAAGGAATCTAGCGTCGTCGAAACTGCAGCCGGGGGTCAGTAGCCTTCGAGGGACTACGTCTCGCATATCGAGAATGCTCCTGTCTCATCCGCTTCTCCACTAGGTTACCCAACTCTTCATCTGGCAGCCTAGCACGCTTTGTAGAACATCCTTCTGGTGCGTTGAGAATGCATTGAGGGGTTTCCTGTTCGTCCATCGTTGAGAAAGATTGATGTCCGGCTCGCGCTTGGCTAGTAACAGAAGGCAGGACTTCGGGATCTGTTCTTGAAGCTTTAGAAAATGCAGCTGCTTCTGTTGCTTTCAACATGTCAGATTTATGTTTCTCTTGGTGCTCGAACTTGATTGCTGGGGACGACCTGATCTTAGTGACTTCTGTCTCATCATCCGCCCCTTGAAGCCGCGGACGGGATATAATGTCGCTGTCTGTTCTTGACATTGACGAGAGTGAGTTCGTACCAGCCGCTCCTGAATTCTCTGCATCACTGTGTCTCCCTCCTTCAGACCTGAATGCACGCGCAGACGGTCCGTGCATTCGGGGATCATGTGAGCCTCTACGAAAGTGCAAGGTCAGACTGCCAACGGCTTGAATGTAGTCATCGAAGCGCTTCTCTCCAGCAATGATCTCTTCGGACTGTTTATGGCGAGTCTCTTCGAGCACGGCGTTGCTAGCTTTGAGTCTGGTGACCTCCGTCAAAGTGTCATCTAGTTCTTGAAGTGATTTCCTGTTCCTCAAGTCAAGACGAGCAATCTCGGCCAAATATGTGGCGATTTTCTTGTCGGATGATACGTCTTTGTCTCGGTATCTTTTGTTCTTAGACAAAACTTCGTCGTATTTCTGCTTGAGCTTTTCGTTCTCCCGCTTGATAATAAAATTCTCCGACATCAACTTCTCCTCATACGTCTGCGATTCTGCATCGGTTCGCACATGACGAGCCTGCGCGGCTGGACTGGATGGGTCTGCCCCGAAGTTCATCTTGACTGCAAGAATAAGCTGAGTTTGCGCAAGGACTGATACTGTGGGCAATTACTCGGCAAAACAGAAATACACCACCACTCGGCGACGGCCCCGTATATCTTGAAGCTTTGGTAGTCAACAGATTGATGGGTCGAGCATATGAAGACAGCTTCGGCTACTGAGCGGTTGACGAGAAGTTTTCCAGTCCACGATAAATGTCGCCGCAATTTTTGAGGGCAGGCTAGAGACGGGTTGCTGTTTTGTTTCCCGCAGCATTTGTGTTTTGGTTCCCGATATGGTCACTCTGACACAGTTGATTAAGCACATGCTCTGCGGCACAGCGTGTAGTGGTGCCTAATGCTGCTTGAGAGGAACCAAGATAATGTTGTCGGCGTGATTCAAGTGACAGTTCTTCAACATTTGATGCGACTTCCCTTCTATTATACCACACGCTCTACTAATTCATGTTCGCATCATCACTGCAGGTGACTTAATTCCGCGCCGATGCAGATGTTCGGGATGGCCTCAATTACTAAAATGCATCATCCATTGGCGTTGCGGGAGCACTGCTCAGGCTTCCGGGGGAACTCGGGCTTGACAGTTGTACTGACAAAGCTCTTACCCTCAATAAGTTGTCCCATTCATGGATGCTCGCCACAGCTCCTCCAACGATTGGTACCGTCATCTGCTCAGCTTCTTTCCCCAGTGTTGTTCCTTGATAGCGTGAATCATCACCTATCTTGTTGTTTTTCTTTTTCAGGGCTAAGAGAGAATCAGTTTCATATGAACCTCCCACCCAATGGGGCGTATCTCACCTGTGACATAATCCTCATGATCATCGAGCAGCCCAACATCCACCACGTCTCCAGGGCCCGCTACAAGACCTGCGATACGTCTGATCTCACGATTTGATGGCCCTGTAGCCCAATTCAAGAATCCTTCCACGCCTCGCATGTCCTCGTATGGTACGCTCTGACCATCCACTTCGACTGAACCTTTGGCTCTTTCTTCTAGCACGCCCATCTGGGGTCTAAGAGCCCCAGCTTCAAGCAGAGCCAT
>QQTW01003909.1_pt1 | contig 11099 bp, 8 predicted proteins | sample 1904831 | NCBI WGS metagenome assembly QQTW01 (sample SAMN09435610, study PRJNA476489) | Subsurface metagenome, whole genome shotgun sequencing project.
GCGAGGCCCTTCCGCACCGAACCCAGCAGAGTTGCCCAGCGACTTGCACGAATTCATTCTATAGGGAATCTGCCGGAAGGATGGTTAATAATAGTAGGGCCCTTCCTTAGAATAGTAGGGCTATGGGCCCCCCAAACAGATTATTCCCTGCATGCATTTAGAAGAGTAGGTTGCGATTCCCTATAGAATGTGGGGTAACATGCCAACAATATAACAACTATAATGGGGGGGGTGGGGGGGGGGGGGGGGGGGGGCCCTACAATTCTATGGGCTCTATTGGTAGGGGGCCCCTACTATTCGTTGGGCCAACAACTACAGGGCCCTCCCACCCGTCTATAGCCTCCCACCCACAATAATAGAAAAGAGGGGGCTATAGCCCCCCACCCTAGCTTAGTTGGCATGTTACGTATAGAATCTTGATCGGCGAGGTAGGGAAGGAAGGGCAATTCTATAAAAAGGGGGCTTTGGGGCCCCTTGGCGAATAGTAGGGCCGTGCAGGCGAATAGTAGGGGCCTCCCCCCCCACCCCAATCTATAGCCGGCCCCTACTATTCTATGGCATAGGGAATCCTAGGGAAGGTGGAGGTAACTTAACTAGCTAATCGATTAGAGTGCTTAGAGATACTGTTCTGAGCAATGCTTAGAAATGAGATTGAGAAGACATAGATGCATGAACCGAGATAAGGTACCTGAGATGAGGGAGCCACCTCCCCCGGAATACTCTAATCGTTTGCGAACTATAATGAGAATTCTGCAACTAGATCCTCCAGCATAGAATAGGGCGGGGTGGGGGGGCTGCCCCCCCTCGGCTATAATTGAGGCCCCTACAATTCTATGGTAGCCTATTATTCTTTTATTGGGCCCTCCCCAAATTCTTCTATTCAATCACGGCAGATCAGCCGGCTTCAAGCTCCATCCTGAAAGAAATTTCAAGTATGAAATCTGTTTTCCCTATCTCTATATTGGCGGGCCGGGCCGAGAAAGCTGTTGATTGAGCCCTGTGATTCGATGCTGCTCTGTGCCCGCTCTGGCATCCGAAAACTTCCATTCGACACGATACGAAGGTTTGCCCTACCCTACTATTAGAAGGGAAGGCCGCACTCTCATCGCCACTAGCCTCACGCTCCTGAGTCTAGTCATCATCCTCAGGCCCGAAGTCTGACTCCCAGAAACCTCATTATGCATGCAAAGGGTCCTCTGCAACCCCATATCTAGTCCTGGGAGGGGGGCCCGACCCATGCGTCGTCTCTGATAGCGATGATGACACCTCGAAGGCGCCATTGGCTGCGATCCACAATGCACCAAACCAAACTGACGTGCAATCTGCAGTGTCAATACGCAAAGGCTCTTCTGAAGGCCACTTGACCTGACCTATCTGTCAGAAATCTCTGTCAACTGACCATGAAGAACCAGTCCATGGTCGAATTCCCCTTCGCCTGGAGAGAGAGGCAAAAGGTGACCTAATCCTAAGTCACCTCCCCCAACCGAATCCCACTATCCTAAGGTTGCGGGATCTCACTTGCTTTATTGGAGACAACTTCTCCGAATCGTTCTTTCTCTGCCACAGCTACCTTTACTCCTTTTCCTTTCTATCCTTACTCGAATGCTAGGGGCCCTTGGCCCCCCTACTCTTCTAAAGGCTTAGGGGACTGTAGGATCCACATTTTGCCCTACTCTTCTAAAGGCAACTGGGCCTGTATGATCATTTACAAATTATGGGTTGGGTCAACACGGTTGGTTTTGAGTGCCATCCACTAGATCTGGGACTCAATATCGATATGCACCTAGGGTAGCTGTTGGCTCCGGAACGGGATCTCCAATGAAGGAAGGGCACCGGCAATAATAGAATAATAGGGGCCCCTTCCCTTATCCTTATAATAGTAGGGGGTAGGGGTTCTAACGAAACTGCTTCCTGTGCTCCTAGTTTTGCCTTTGCTTCTGGCTCGTTGAATAGAATAGTGCTCCTCCGTGCCCCACCCCCGGGCAAGAGTGGAAAGGGCAGGCGGGCTGCCCTACAATAATAGGCTACCTTTATCTCCCCCCGGAAAGTAATGCAAGAACCCGGGTGAAGGACTTAAGGGAGGGTCCTCGTCTTCTCAGTGGGGGAGGACAGGCTCCTCTTTCTCGGGCGGGGTTAGCTCCTTCCTCGTTAGGCGATAAACTGCTTCCATCCGCCCTGCGGCAGTTGAATGGTTATCGCACTTCAGGAAATCGATCGCTAGATTCCCACTACCACTTGACTAGAAAACACTCACTTCGGGATGGGTGGGCCCCGCTTCTATAATATCCGTAGTGGGTGGGCCCCTCTATCTATCTGGCTCCATAACTTGCCTACACTTTCAAACAGTTGCCCCCGGGCCTCTTTTTTTTCCGTTAGAATAATGCCCTACTATTTATATATATGGGGCGGGGAACCTGCAGTCTTCTGCTGGGTCATGAGCCTTTAGAGTTGACCGCTAGTGCCGGTAGGGCCCCGCTGCCCCTATTATTCTATTATTGCCGACGCCATATAGTTGTTTAGTTGAACTATAGAAGAGAGGGCGAGAGAAACGAGGTTTCAATAGTAGGGCATAATTTGCCGGGGGGTAAGGGGCCTACTATTATAAGGGGCAGATTCTATACGTAACATGCCCCGGGCCCCCTACGTTTCTATAGGCTATCACGATTGGGCATGTGAATGAACAGGGTGGCCCCTACCATTCTATAGGCCCTACTATTCTAAAAAAGGGGCCGGGTGGGCCCCGCCCTATTCTATGGCCCCCCCTTTACCCCCCTATAGATAAGTTGTAGGGGGCAACTAGAATTTTGGGGGGGTTGGGGGTGGGACTATAATGAGAGTTGAGGCGCCTATAATGGTTGCCTATAATTGAGAAGGGGTTCTAAAGGCAGATTCTATACGTAACATTCATTAATGGCTTTAATTGAACCTCCCGCACTCTTCTTTGATTACGATATAGAATAGTAGGGCCCGGGGTTTCTCTCACTAAACCTACCTACCTACCAACTGTTCCTAGTCAGGGGCAGGTGGCTATAGTGGGAAGTCCCCTATCCTCTGGCTATAGTGGGAAGTCCCCTATCCTCCCAACCCACTAAAGCTCTTTTCTTTGCCCCCCCTATATTTTAGTGGGCAACTATTTATTGGGGGGGGTAGGGGGGTAAAGGGGGGGCCATAGAATTGCCCTTTTTTTCTATTATTGGCGGGACCTCCCTACAACTTATCTATAGGGGGGGCCTTTTTTATATAGTTGGGGGGCCCTTTTTTTCTATAGTTGCTCCGGAAGGCCTAACAACCTGCCCTAACAACTTGAACTTTGCCTATCTATAGTAGGGGCCCCTACCCGGCACATAATAGAATAGTAGGGCAACCTGCCCTAACAACCTAGCCTGCTAAAGATGCTAATCTAGTTTCCCTTGCCTACACAACCTGCCCTAGCCGCCTTTAGAATAGTACCAACCGGCCCATGGCCCCTTTAAATAGTAGGGGGGCGTTGCGTTGAACCTAGCCTCAGAAGGGGCAGGTGGCTATAGTGGTAGGTGGCTATAGTGGTAGGTGCTCCCCTGGCCCCTTTAATAGTAGGGGGCCCTACTATTAGATTATTCTCCCTTTGCATGCATCCCTCTGTACCGGAAGGGAGGGCCCTACTATTCGCCAAGGGGGAGGTAGGGTATGTTACGTACAGAATCTGCGAGAAATTCTTATTGGGGGGCTCGGATCAGCCGTGGGAGGCCTGCCTTCGGCGCGCAATCGGGCGAAGGGCAGAGTATAGCGAGTTACGAGCCCACCTGTCGGTTCACATCGCTTATTCCTCTCCCTCCCACCGATCGATCGAACTGCTGAACCACATCTTCGTTTATTCCGGATCCGGGCCCTACTATTCTATGGAGAAGGCATTGGAACCAGACGCATTGAAGGTTGCCCCAGGGCTGGGGGCCGGGATCAAGACCAGCTTTCGGGAGCATGGATGCGGGAGCCACGAGCATCCGAATGAGTGATGCAGCCGCCCGGTTCGGGGATGGGGCATCGATCAGGACTAGCTACCGATATTGGGCCCTACTATTCTATGGGGATGCATGCCATCCCTACTATTCGCCAGGGGCCTTAGGGGAGATGCCCTATAGAATTGTAGGGAAAGATGTTTATTGGAGGCCCGGATCATTCCCCAGGGCCTCGAATAATATGTGGTAGGGGCATCACTAATACTAGCATTCCGAAGGGGGCCGACGAACACTGCATGGGGGCGATCTCTCTTACTTACGGCCCCCGTAGCCTCCGAGCCCAGGAGAAGCTACTACTGATGGCCTTCTATTACTTGGTTCGGTTCATCGGGAGCCGGGAAGGAAGAAGTCATTAACCGGCAGGCGACCCCAACTAGATAAAAAAGGGCCCCTTCCCGGGTAGGGCGAACCATCATATTATGTATGTAATAACGATCGATGCAGTAGAATAGAACCCCCCGCCTGCCTTTATAATAGTAGGGCCATCCCCACAGACGATCGATGCCAACCATCCCCTATTGCCGCCCCTGGCCCCTTTAATAGTAGGGGGTAGGGGCCGCCCCTTTTATTGATCCTTCGTCTTGCTCAGATGACTGAACTATAGTCCCACCCCCCCTACCATTATAAGGTAGTCGGTAGATTATTCGACCCGAAACGCCCCCTACCATTCTATAGGCTAGGGGTGGGGGGAACTATAGCCCGCCGACTTTAGCCCTCCGACTATAGTCCCTATGAACTAGTCCCTATGAACCAAAGGGATGGTTCATCGGGAGTGGGGTGGGTAGGAGGCTATAGATTGGGGTGGGTGGCCTAACTAATTATTTAGTGCGTGCGGGCCCTATAGAATTTGAAGGCGAAAATGTGTGGGGGCAGAATTCTCGATAGGTAGGCCTCTTTATCTACGTTACATGCGAAGCCGAGGAATCGGGGCGATAAATAGTAAGGCGGCGGAGCCCTACTATTCGCCAAGGGCGCCCTTCTTTCATATTATTGATAGCGGCTGGGCGGCAGTTCCGTTAGGAGCATAGAGGAAAAAGAAGGATTGGAAGAAAGATCTCCTCTCCCGCCTTCTGCCCTAGAAACGTATAGGCCCTTCCTTCCATAGCTTCCGCCCCGGCTGCGGCATATAGTTTTCTCGGCTCCTACTATTCTAATGGGCGAGAAGAATCTAGAATAGGGGCCCCTTATAAATAGTAGGCACTCGATCTGTTCCATCTCTGTATCCGGATCCAACGCTCTGCTCTGACCTAGTTATGTTCTGATCCAGCAGCTCCACTCTGTGCTGATCTTTGTTCCGCAAGCCCCACCGGAACCGAATACTTACTAGCGATCGGTAGAGCAATTGAGTTCGGTTGGGTGAGAGCCCTTTTTTATCTAGTTGGGCCCTACCCCCTACTATTTAAAGGGGAAGGGGGAGCCCGGCACATTGGACGAGCAGAACCAACCATGTGTGTGAGCGATCAGATCCATAGCCCTTCTTATAATAGTAGGGCCCTTACCTTCATGCCCTACCCCCTACTATTAAAGGGGCGGGGCGGGGCGGGGCCCTTTTTTATATTATATAGTTGGGTGCGGCCCTACTATTCTATGGGCGCCCTTCATTATCATGAAGGTAAGGGCCCTGAATGGAATGAAGGTAAGGGCCCTGAATGGAATGAAGGTAAGGGCCCTACTATTCGCCAAGGCCTGGCCCCCCTCTATATAATTGGGGTAGGGCAAACTGACATTTCTTTGAGCTGAGCCCTACTATTCTAATAGCAGCCCTCTGCATGCACCGGCAACATACCCTCCCGAATAATAGAATAAGCTTAGAGTTACCACCATTGACTGAAGCATGCGAGGGTATCATCTAAAAACTGTAGATGGGTGAGACAGCTGAAGAGGAGAGACCAGCCAAACAAATAAAACCCTCCCGCTTTTTTGATCCAGAATAGAGGTAGGCCCATAGAATTTTAGGCCGCCCTCTCCTCCCACCCCAATCTTGATCGGTAGGGCCTCTGGCTGAAACCAGCCGCCATATAAGATATAGGGAGGGCCATTCATGAGAATTGAGCCTTCAAATTCTATGGCGGGCCGCTATCCCAGTGCCCATGCAAAAGCAGCCCATTGAGAAGAAACTGCCCACTCGGCTGAAGGTATCGATTGGCCACACCAGTGATATCTTCCCCATGAAGTCGCTTGAAAGGAACAACAAGCCCGGGGGCCGCCTTCCGGTGCAGTGGTGCGTGCAGAGGCAACTTTACTTACTCCCCCCCCAACCATTTATAGCCGGCATCTGCACCGGCTGGTTGGGGTGGATGGGAGGAGATAGAGGCCCGCCGGAGAGACAGAGTCAATAAACGAGATCGCGAAGCGAGCACACTCAACCGCAAACAGATCACCCCGGGAGCAGAGCGAACAGTTCGACTTCTTCTACTCGACCGAAGCCCCGGGGGCCCCTAACCCGACCCAACCGAGGAGGCATACAACCCTTCTCGGCTCCTACACTCCAGCGAATCTCCAATGCCCCTGAAATCAACAAAAGCAGCGCGGGCAGCCACTTCCCCCAGGATACGAACCAGCGACTTCTGCTGTTGCAGGAGTCACTCTGCATGCAGACTAGCGGGCTCATCAACATTCGAACCCATAATGAAAACAATCCCAGCGGCCAGAATGAAACATATTGGGTTGCCTGTTGTTCTTTCGAACTAGGACGAGAGAGGCGGAGCAGTGGAGGCTCCCGTTGTTCCCTGCTATCAAATTATGTTCACTCCAGTAGAGTGCCAGTATCGGCAGAGTTTGGACGATGGACAGAACGAACGCCCCTATCTATATTCGAACACGCGAGCATTCAAGCCGCCTAAAATTCTATGGCATGAGGATTCTTTCCGAGACCTTCCTCTGTGTTCTATACGTAGTATGATTAATGGTTGAATGGGTGAATGGTGAACCGATACTGGTGCAAACTGCTTTTCGAGCAAGCAAACCAGCACTGCAAAGCCCTTGATTTGGTTGCCCTATTATTATAAGGCAGGCGGGTACCCATGCACAGCCGGCTTGAAGCTGCACTATCATTCCCACTCGACCTGCCATGCAGGGACTTTGCATAGACACTGGACTTACTGTTTAGGCGATGAAAGCCTTTAGGGCACGCCCTTATAGATAGTAGGGTATCCGCCAATCGATTGCTCAAAGTCCCTTACAATTCTATGGAGGCCCTACAATTCTATGGGCGGCCCTGGTAGGGTTCGTGCAGCGTGATGATGCATGCCCCTACCCTACAATTCTATGGGCGGGGCAGGGGCCCTACTATCTATAGTTGGGCATGTTACGTATAGAATCCGGTAGCCTGCATGCAGATGGCCCCTGAATGGCCCCCTATAGAATTGTAGGCAGTCATATGACCCAGCAAGACTTTTGAGAAATGGAGAGATGCAAAGCTCCCTATAATGTTCCAGGGAATTCTCAATTCTCTATATGGGGGGGGGTCGGTTTGCCAGAACTAATCAACTAATCCCCCCTTTCAATATAGGCGGGGGGGGTGACCAGCAAGACTTTTGAGCCGATGCCCCTACTATTCACCTTAGGGCCCCAACTATTACTAACCCCAGCCCATGTTACGTATAGAATGCCGGTGCGTGCAGAGAACCCTACCCCCGCCTGCAGGGAAAGGGGTGCCGGGTAAGGACCATGGTAGCTCTATCTCCCAGGGTGTGCTTAACTTGAGGGAACTATAGTTGGGTGGCCCCGCCCGCCCCTACTCGGCAAGATACGTAACATGCCCATGCACAACGTTGGTGCAGAGGGATAAGAGTGCTGCCGGATCAGAGAAGGAAGCACACCTGGCAAAGGATTTCTGCACCGATGGCCCCTTCCTTCTTTCTGATGCCTTAGTAGGTTCCTTTGCTATTGGTGGTGGTGCTTGCAGAGCCAAAGTTTATTGCCTGGCGAATAGTAGGGCGAATAGTAGGGCCTTGTTGCTGACCGAACCCGTTGTCAGTGGCCCTTACTATACATGGGCACCAAAGCAAGCAGAGGCAAGGGTGGCAGCACCAATTGCGAAGCCCCAGTAGGGGTTTCGTTTAAGAATCAGTGGCACGAACAGCAGGAGAGGAGGTAGCAACGGGTGCTTCAGTAGCATCAGTTGAAGCAGCTATTTACCCAGAACCGGAAGAGGAAGAAGAGGCAGGTTGTCGCAGGGACGAGAGGAGATCCATAGAGATTCAGAACCAGGACTAGTAGCAGAAACTACGAAGACAGAGGCTATAGAGACAGAGGCATTTGACCAAGTGAAAGTTCCACCCGCCCTACTATTTATAAGGGCCACCACTACCCCGTCTAGTTCTATATCCATATTGAGACAAAGACCCAGTTGCCCATTCGGCTAGAATTCATTTAGGTTTACTTTACCCACGGCCCTAAAATTATATGGGCAACACCACCCGTAGCTTCGGTGGAACCACTACCTTGTCCAGTGCCCCCTCTTGCCCAAGCTTCCTTTAGCCCAGTTTAGTTTCAAGTTAGGCCCCCTACTCTATAATGGGCAGGATGGCACCTGCTGCACAGCAGATTCTTTCATCAGGTGCATTGGGGGGGTTCACCGACCCGATTATTCTCCCGAGGCGGAGACGGAGGGTTCTGCAGTGGAACTATCCAATGAACTTACATATCCACCAGGCATGGCGGGAGCTGCTCCGGCAGGTCCAAACTGACACAAGCAGAGGATAGTGGGGGGGGGCAAATGAAATTGGCCGCAACAAATACGAAGACTTCCCATGTAGGGGTTAGATCGGGCGAGCGAATAGATGGGAAATGCTAAAGAACAATCAGCCGGCCCTTTCATATTATTCGCACCTCCACTAGAATTCTCCCCCCACCCCTATGGGCTATAGCGGTAGGTAGGGAGCCCGAACCGGTGCACCAGATTTCTTCTATACGTAACATGCCCGGTTGCGCCATATAGTTCTAATCTACCCCGGTGCAGAGAATTGTAGGCAACATAACGCCTGCTATGAATGAACGATTCTATACTACACATGCCCCCCCGGTGAAGATGCAGGGTGCCCTTTAAACTATTGCGCTATTGCCTGTGCATGCACAGGGAGGGCTTCGGCTTATATTGAAACCCGGTGCAGATGCAGGGTTCTATCTATTGCCTGTGCATGCACAGGGAGGGCTGCGGGAGGGTTCCCCGGTTCAGAGGGCTGCTATGGCCCCGCCCGCCCCATTTGAAGGAAATAATCTAATAGTAAGGCGGTGCATGCATGCAGAGGTAGATTACCCCTTGGCGAATAGTAGGGCGAAGGGGGGGTGGTTCTGGGGCATAGTATGCCGGAGGCCCTTTACTATGATTGGGGCGCCAGGGGCAGTTGAGGTAGATGTTGTTGTTGGGTGGGCCCTACGGCTTCTAAGGGCCCTACCCCTACTATTATAAGGTAAGGAGCAAGCAAGCAGGAATATGGCTAAGAAGCAGGCGGGACCAGAGGGAAGAGAACAGAAGAGCAGCAGGGAATGGAGACTCCACGTCTTTCATTCAACTCCCATAGAATAGTAGGGGCCCACCCCCATAAATGACATAAAGGAAAGGGGGGAATAGCTATTTCTATCAGTTGGTCGTTTGACATCTGCTCGATTCATTCCATCTCTTGGCCTCCTCTGCACCGGAACCCCCTTACCCCCCGGCCCCGGCCGGGATGCCCTACTATTAGGCAGGGTGGGGGGGAGGGGGCAACAACTAGAATTTGGGGGGGATAGGGGGGGTAAGGGGGGCTCCTCTTCCGGTGCATGCAGAGGAATGCGGCTCAAACAATATGGCCCCTCTGGCACTATTATTCTTTCGGATCGATAAGCAGTTTTCCCTATAGATTAGTAGGGCAGGGATGGCCATCGGACCAACTAAAATCTCCCACTGCACCGCCTATAGAATGGTAGGGGCCATGCCGATGCAGAAAACCACATATTCGTCTTCTCACTTCTGCCTATAGATAGTAGGGCAACCTGCAGGCGTACATTAATTGAATTATTATAGCAGGCTGAAACATGGGGTGGGTGCCTTATAGATAGTAGGCTATAAAAAAGGGGCCCTAGGCGGCGAAGGCCCTTTAGAATAGTAGGGCATGCCCTACTATTCGCCAAGGGAGGGCCCTACTATCTATAGGCCTTCAAATAGTTAGTAGGGGGCTGGCTATCCAACTAGACTAATCAACCCACCATGTTAGCAGGAAAGCAATCCCCGGGGGTGAAGGCGAACAATCCAATGCCCCGGTTGCCCAGCCAAATTGTAGGGGGTAGGGCCAGTAGACTAGTCTTCCTTCCGGTCTCACAATAATATAGATAGGGGCTCTTTCTTGAACTCCCGCTCCTTCCTCTTCGAAAGAGTTCAATAGATGGGCAACCGAATAATCTGTTTAGGGGGCTATTCTATTATTGGGTGAAGGCCAACCGGTATCAAGTTAGTTAGGACTTCGGTTGCCTATAGAATGGTAGGGGAACCAATAACTCTTGCTTCCCATCCCACCCTTTTAGGTTATTCGGCAGGCAAATGTGCCGCTCAGGTAGGCAGGCCCTACTATTCGCCATGGGAAGAATGCTCGACCGGAGCCCTACTATTGCCCCTTTTTTATAGCCTACTATCTATAAGGGCAGGTGGCCTATATTATAATGGGCACTACTCGGAATGCTCGACAACTATTCGACCTATCAATAATATTCGCCAGGGTCGCCAAACTCTATTATGAAGAGGGCGGCCCGCATATAATAGTAGGGCCCTGCTATAGAGGGCTAGCCCCTACTATTCTATGGACTCTGAGGGCCAGGTGGGGGTTCTCCCTGCCTCCTTGATCTCCCTGGGCTATGTTCAATGTGCCGCTTAGGACTCCTCCCAAAATAATCTGCCCCGGAAGCCCCGTCCGATGTGAGAGAATAGCAAACCGATGTGAGAGAATGCAGAGGTCGATTGAGCTACTACTTTCTTATTCCGGACTCCTACTATTCTAAGGTCCGTCCTAACTTCTACCGGATGGGCCCCTAATGGTTCTATGGGCAAGGATGGTCCCCTATCCCTCGGTGGGAGTACCATGTTACGTATAGAATCGAGAATGTTGACTCTACCGTCCTACAGGGAGG
>QQTW01003910.1_pt1 | contig 11098 bp, 10 predicted proteins | sample 1904831 | NCBI WGS metagenome assembly QQTW01 (sample SAMN09435610, study PRJNA476489) | Subsurface metagenome, whole genome shotgun sequencing project.
CCCTGTCTGGCTCTGCACATCTCGTTCGTCTAAAGTACCTGACGAATAAGTGCCGACCAAGGTTCTGGCTTTCTCTTGGCTACCTTTAACTAGTTAACGTTACTTCAGTACCGCACTTTGAACTTGCACGGATCGCAGATGGACGGATGGCAGGGATCACTGAGGTAGGTCGAATGATCCTCTTCCAAACCATGCCACAGCGGCAGCTCTTAGCGGACAACCCATGAACCTTTTCAATTTCAATCCTTACCACAAGCGTAATCCCGCCTTGACGAATGCGGTGGGATAGGCAACTCAAGACGTCTGTCCGAACATCTGGGCTTGCTTGGTGCTCCCTTGCTAAGACCGGGGCGAACCGTTTTCCATCCACAAGGAGATTTTGGTGTGACAGCGTGGAGGACCGACCGACAAGAAAAGCCAGTAGGGATCTTCGCTGGACGAGCTAGTGGAGGGGGCAACCGTTAAATATCAAAGAAACCTGGCTGTCCCTCTTCAAGCCCAAATTTGCGCCCCCAGATTCACTAAGTCACAATCACGCGCGCTCCGAACACTTCATCTCTGCTTCCTTCAATCTATTTATTCGGAATTTCATCGGGGCCCGCGGATTACATTCAGTGGTCGGGCTTGTTTCTTGTTAGATGCTCTGATCGGTCGTGGTCGTCGGTGATTTCGGGCCTGTCCAGATGCATCTCTCCAGCTTGGTCCATGGGACTCGACCAAACACTCTCCTCCAACAATCGCAGCCTGAACACGGGCTCTCGCTCAACCGAACTCGAGCGCACCAGCCTTATACAGCAATGGCTTCTGCGTTGGCTTCGAACCCGTACTCGAACAAGCCGCCGGTGAATTCCACATACGCCAGAACACCTCAGCCGCCACCTTCGCCTCCGGTCGAAGAGGCGAACAGGTGCACGCTTCCTTCAATCTCGAGCCTCATCGAGCTGACGGATGGCCAACCGACGCACCAGGACACAGGTAAGCAGAGCAATCTCTGCCTACCGGAGGGCATCCACTGACTGCATCGCAGCATCCGAGAGGTTAGCAGAGCACATGAGGCAGACTGGGCATACATTACAGGCTTCTCCGGAGTACCGGCCACAGCCTTATAGTCAAGCCTCCGTGAGCAACCCCAGAGTTCCGCTACCGCCGACCCCTCCGCTGCGACCGGACTTCGTTTTTGACGCCACCCAGTCCCCTTCTGCGACCTCGTCACAGTCCACCACCTCCACGTCCAATCAGTACTTCGCCGCCGGCATCAATAACCTGGAGCCACACCAGCAGCGACAGCCCCAACCTTCCAATTTTCACCCTCAGAAACGTCACTCCCTGCCTTCGAACGCCCCTCTTGGCTCGCCATACTCGGGCTCACCTTACGCCTCCCCGCCCGGTACTGTTTCTGGCGGTTCATACCTCTCTTCAAATGATACGACCCCGTCCTCTGCGATGTATTATCAGCGCCCTCTTCCTTCTACGTTCCCACCGATGACTACCATCTCTATTACGTCTTCGGCGCTCAGTAGCCCAACCACTCACAGTCCAACGGATCAGTCAAACCCTTGGCAACACCACCACTATATTTCGCCCTCATCTTCCGCGGCTTTCCCACCGTCACAAGATCGGTACATTTGCCAAACGTGCAACAAGGCGTTTTCGAGGCCGTCGAGTCTCCGAATCCACAGCCATTCTCACACGGGCGAAAAACCATTCAAATGTCCTCGTGCGGGCTGCGGAAAAGCCTTCAGTGTTCGGAGTAACATGAAAAGGCACGAGCGGGGTTGTCACGGTGGTGGGATATTAGGATCGCTTTGATTTGTTCTCCATTCGAATCCGTACACAGAGATGGTTCAATGATGTATGCTCTTTCACTCCAATCTGCATGATTTGCTTTCCGTTGCAGATCTCGTTCCGTCAACACCAGGCAAGTTGGGTGAGTCTGATTGATACCCCTACTGTTATTTTCATGGAACCTGGCACCTCGATTGCATTGCAGGAATCCAAAATCCATCTCATTTCGGCGTTCAAATATCTATCCCCGTGGGCGGTGGTGAGTCTATCAAGCCGAGGTTTACAGATACTTGCTGTAGATATTCATAGAGGTCTCAGCGACCGAAGAGGAGGTCTTGTCGGGTTCAGACAGCTCAGAGACAGATCAAAGTCACAGATTATGTAGGACCATAGTATTCGTTCGATACCTGGAAAATTCAACCTGCGATTTTAGTGTCGGAAGTGTATTTGGCTCGATCAGGAAACTCTGAGCTCGCCATGTCAACGATGACTGCCGTAAGGTAATACAGCTCACATGTAGTCTGGAGAACTGGCAATTGTTCTCAAGACGCTAGATCGTGCAAACTAATGATCTTCTACTACGGTTCTAGCAAGGGCACAGGGCTAGGGGAGTACGACCTGGATCACGTTCGTGATTTCAAGCTCGTTTCGCGTTCACATTGAACAGATTCTGAAAAGGTTCCTGGCAGAGTGACCTACTTCACAACTTCGGAGTGTCATGCTATCAATTCTCACAGCTATCAATATCACAGGAAGCCACCAAATACCACCTCATCCTTATTGATCTGTCTGCAGCCTTCCATTGTGTGGCGTCTTCACCTTTACGAGGAATGCAACGAGACCTTGGGCACAAGAGAGGTTTCAAATCCATCATGCGGAGGAGTCCTACGTATCAGAATTGGTCTGAGTAGGAATGAGGCGGGGACAAAGGTGATATCTTCATGCAGGATCCCGAATGTAGGAATCAGCTATGTAACGAAGTTGGCGCTCCGGATGCTCCGAGCCTTTGAGTATCACGTCGCGCAAGATCACAGGTGTTCACAGTTGATCAATAATAAGGTAGCTTACTGATGGATGGGCAGTTGCCGTACCTTGGCTCAGTTGTGGATAGAATCAAATATCTTAGTTACTGGTTCTGTAAGGTAGGTAAGGTACCTTACCTTAGGCTTTTCTCGTACACGGTATTGCTGTCATCGACTGCTCACGTAATCTTTGCGACAATCTTGATTCTTTCCAGCTTCTAACCCAAATTGTGACCCGCCCGTCCACTGCACTGACCACTAACGTTACACTAATTCTGATTCATTCACTCTTTGTTCTACCGACGTAACCCATTGTCACCCACTGTCACTTCCAAAGGTCCTCGTCAGTCCTCACGCGCTCGATTTCCTACATCGACGTTCAATTCAAAACGTCCCAGCTAGACTACGAGCGAGTCCTTCGTTAAGCTATCCTTGCTATCCCCTTCGCAGAGCTCCCAGGAACTCTGCTGACGACATCGGAAGGGAGCTCTCTGATAACCAAGCCGGTCGTTGATTCACGATATTTGTTGAGGGAAGGGTCCTCCGGAGTAAGTCGTTAGGTCTGTGACGGAAACAAGAGTCCTACATTGCGTAAGCACTGAAGAACACGGAGGCTGGGCGAACGATATACCCACCACGAACATTAACATTTCGGCGGAGGAAACCGACCACCAATTTCGATCCTTCATAACGGCCTCGACCCCTTCATGTGCAGTCTCACGGATAATCATAATGGCACGGTCGCATCTTCGTACCTTCGGAGCATCCACATCCTGGTTCAGCGTCTTGCTCCTTTCGTTGACCTTCACTTCCTTCTGCCAATACTCGCGCGCCGCCGAACCGCAATATGTGCAGGGCTTCAATGAGGAAGGGGAGTCGATAGCGCTGCTCGATTACAGGAAGCCAGCATTGTACACACAGAATTTCGGCGATTGCTTGGGAAGCTCTCTGATCAATGTTACCCGGTTCGATGCCGCTTACTACAAGGATAACATGACGGTACTTTTCCATTTACAAGGGAATACCGCAGTTAGGAACGAGAGTTTGATGAGTACGAGAATACCTAAGAGTCTAGGCGCACTTGAAGCTGACCGTTCTAAGTGTACATTGGCGTGTTTGCGTATGGCCAGAGCAGATTCGATCTTACTTTCAATCCCTGCGATGCGAATATTGCAAGGTAAGAAGCCCATACCTGTATTACCGAATTGGAGCAGGCCTTACTAACGCTCTATAGCTTATGCCCTATGAACGCGAGCGTTCCCATCGAAGCCAATGGCATTATTCCCGTCGCTCAGTCAGACGTTGCCACAATTCCACCAATTGCGTTGACCATTCCGGATTTTGAGGGACAAGCTATTCTTCGAATATTTGCCAACTCCACCGAGTCCGAAATAGGCTGCTATTCTGCCCTAGTCACGAATGGAGCGACTTTCTCACACCCTGCTGCCGTAGGATCAGTCCTCGGCATCTTCACTGTTGTGGCAGTCATTGCTTCTTTCGTGACTGCCATCTATGGAACTCATGTTCCTACCGTCCGGAAGCATTATGCTCACTCCCTCTCGGTTATGGTTGTCTTCTCGGTATTTCACCATATATTCTTCACCGGGGCTCTGTCCATGAACTGGCCGAGCGTGCTGCCTGCATTCTGGAGTAACTTTGCTTGGACCGGTGGCATGATCTACAGCGAGTCCATGCAGAACTCGATCAATAAACTCATCGGTTCTAACAAGGGCAACACCAGCATGGTAGGTGCTGCAGGCTCTGGCTCGGCACAGAATGACTTGGGTGGAAATTTCGCGATTCAGCAGATTTACAAGCGATCAGCCTTCAGCATATTCCACCGAGATACTAACATCCCCGGTCATATGAAAGAACTGGCCAGGTCGAACCATGTCGCACACGCCATTGCGAAAAGGAGCCTCGCCAACTTGACAAGTGGTTATTCTTGGTATGGACAGCCAGTCAAGCCCGGTCTGCCATTGCCAGGCAACTTTTCCGGATTTGCTGGCAATTTGGCGGAGGAAAACATCCCGGCCTCCAATGCATTCATGACGGGGTTCCTGTGGCTGCTAATCCTTGTTGCCATTGTTGTCGGCTGTCTAATTGGGCTCAAGTGGTTGCTGGAAGGCTTAAGTCGAATGAAGGTCGTCAAGACCGATCGTCTGGGATACTTCAGGGCCCACTGGCTTGGCTTCACGGCTCTTGCAGTCCTTCGAATCATGCTGATCTCGTTCTTCATGATCATTTTCCTAGCTCTATTTCAGTTCACTTACAGGCTTTCTGCAGGCGTCACTGCGATTTCAGCCATTGTCTTCATTGTATTTCTTGCGGCAATTCTGACTTTGGCTGGCTATGCTTGCTATTACCGCCTTCGCTTTGGCCGTTATGCGTCGGAGCCAGACAGGATCAAAATTGTAGAGAGGAAAGTTCTGAAGGTTATACCGTGGTTCACATTGGTCAGGGAAAGCCAGATACAAGATGAGAAGAATGACCATAAGAGCTTCAGGGGCTCTTTACCGTGGTGGAGAGTCCGCTATACTGCCAATGACCCACTCCGCTTGTCAATCCACGATGACGAAGACTACCTGCAGAAATTCGGCTGGCTTGCAGCTCGCTTCCGGCGAACGAAGTGGTGGTTTTTCGCCGTGTGGATTTTGTACGAATTCATCAGAGCATGCTTCTACGGAGGCGCTGCTGGCAGTCCAATGACTCAGGTCTTTGGCTTACTAGTGGTCGAGGTCATTGCGTGGATCACCATGATGATCATGAAACCCTTCGAAGGTGCTCGTCTGAATACTCTCATGGTCTATCTGCTTGGGTTCAGTAAAGTTGTAACGGTTGGACTTTCGGCTGCGTTCGACTCTCGCTTCAACCTTGGTCGCATCACTACCACGGCGATCGGCATCGTCATTATTGTCATCCAAGGCATTTTGGTTGTCTGTCTGCTCATCGCAATTATTGTTGGTGCCGTTACCAGCTACATGTCCATCTCCCGGAATCACGAGGAGTTTAGACCTCGCAGCTGGACCGGCACGAGGCAGAAATATTTCCAACATATCGAGCAGAAAGCAACAGATCTGCCCCCGCCGAAACCGCCGAAACCGGAAGAGCCGAAGGAGCCTTACTTCGCAGTTTCCACAGTCCGCCGCTGCCCTAAGATTGAAGACGAGGATGAGGATTTTGTGGCAGCCATGAACGATCCACAAGCGTCACGTGTATCTATCAATGGTGGTGGAAGAACGAGCAGGGCGAACAGTATGAGGTCACAGATGAGCACTACTGTACCGTTTGGTGCGAGGGTTCACCGAGCAAGTTGGAGCAGCAGGGATTTCAGCAGCTGGCACGAAACCGACGGGCGTAATTCTGATGCAATGCGATACTCAAATATGGAAGCCATGAGGAGTGACACCAGTCTCAGAGGTACTCCACAGAGATCAAGAGCGCCAAGCAGAGCAGGGGCCTTAGACATTGGTAAAACGCGAAACCAGAAGGACAAGGAACCGGCTCCTATGGAGATAACGAAAGAAGAGCAGCGGATCGGCAATGCAGCCTGAAGGGAGTGAGACAAATTTGACGAGATTATGACTCTCATCGTGGACAGGCAATGGTGGAAGACTTGATACCTCCAATCACTTGAGCCTTACTGGCCATCCATACCTAATGTCTCCGTTTTTATCATTCTGCGCCCTTATCACAAACCCACTTGAATTCTCAGCCCTAATGTCACTATGTCGCATTCTGTACAAAGCATCGGTCCAGCCCACTTACTACTAATAATACATCATAGACGCAGTATAACGGGAGGATTTCCTTTTAGTCTAAGCTCCTACGCATGCAGCCATCTTTGTACTCGCTCTTATTTCAATCCCCCAATTTCGGTCTTTGCAGCGGCGCTGTGCGTCTGGTACTCACGATGATGAACAATAGGAGGCTCCTTGACGGTGCCTGTTACCATATTAGTTTTCTCTCAAGCCAAGTACAGATTTAGGTGTCTCAGAGTTAGGTTCCTTGGTGGTGTTCTAGATGAGATTAATGATATGCTACATCACACTACATTACAACAAGCGGAGCCTTGCGGAGCTGCGAAGGGAGGGTTCTTAATGTCGTGGTGCCAGGGAACAGACCTCGCAAGATTATCGTCTCTCGCAAGTGGTGTATTTTGCTTGCGAATCTCACAGAAGTCAGACGTTGTAGGAAATATTTGGAAAACCACCTCAGTGTCTGTACTGTCACGGAAAAAGGGCGAGATAGGTCACGATAGTTTTTCAAAGTTGACGAGGACAGCCGGCAAAGATTTCATACTTAGTATTATAATGACAGATTTAGTCCAGTGATTTATGTGTCAGTGATCGATCAAATTGCATATGGTGAGAAGAGGGGACGATGTGTGACTGCCTCCAGGACCTCGCCTCGCTAAGATTCGCCGCGAGGGCAAATGCGGCTCTTGCCGAGCTGCTAGATTCGGATTGCGAACTGAAGCACCACGCGAACATTTAGAGGTGAGTAAGATCCTCTACAATTCGCAACCTATACATGTATATACACGTATTGCGTCTATCCTAATCGCCCATTACGTTCGCTCTCTTCGAGACGGTGTGCTACAGTCCGGCTCCGAGAGCTCCCTCCGATCACCGAAGCTGATTAAAGCCTTTCGCAGCTTCTCTCACCTACCGGCACCACATTGATTGATTATAGCGTGGTGGTGCGGCAATTACGTGACCCTTCAAGGAAAGATGGATCAGGCAAAGCTTGCGAAGATGCAGCAGTCGGTACGGATTGGTATGTCCTTGGTTTTCCCAACCTTTGCACCTTCGAACGGCAGCCGCAGCTCATGACTCCGCCCATATGACTGTGAAATGTGCTAACCCTCTGGTATCACTAGGGTAAGTTACGACTGAATTTCCCACTCCACGCTTCTCCAGTCCATGGTGCTTTCAGAATCCTAATCACTATCAGCCGCGCTCAAGCGCACATCACATCGTGCAAAATGGGTCACTAACATGGTTCGTACACAGAGGCAAGGGTACCCCTCGAAGGAAGATGAAGAAGGTTCACAAGAGCTCGGGGACGGATGATAAGAAGCTTCAAACATCGCTGAAGAAACTCAACGTTCAGCCGATCCAAGCTATTGAGGAAGTTAACATGTTCAAAGAAGATGGGAATGTGATTCACTTTGCGGCACCCAAAGGTACGTTGTCCTCTTCAGCAGCGGCCCCTGACAGCGTAGTTGTTGTCAACGAGGTACACTACTTGAAAGCTAGGAAATGCGAGGTTTCTAGTTTTCTGCATCGGAGGTCGCTGATCATTCTCTCCCTCCCTCTCCAGTGCATGCATCTGTCCCCTCAAACACCTTCGCCATCTACGGCAACGGCGAGGACAAAGAACTTACGGAGCTCGTTCCCGGCATACTGAACCAGCTTGGTCCCGACTCTCTGGCGTCTCTCCGGAAGCTCGCCGAAAGCTATCAGTCCATGCAGAAGAAGGAAGGCGGCGAAGATGGAGATAAAAAGGGCGGAGATGACGACGATGATGATATACCGGATCTGGTGGCAGGGGAGAATTTTGAGAGTAAAGTTGAATGAGCGGGAGAGAAGCACGGGCCGGTTATCGAGGGAGTCTGCGTGTTCTGAAGCATGGCGTCTATTTCTACTGGAGCTGGTTTAAAAGCCTTTTCTGTAGGCTAGCGCCGCGACTCTCAGACAGCGAGTCAACTGGATAGCCGGCCGATCTCTTGAATCCCTCCGAAAACTGTGTCCAAATGGATTTTGTTTGCAGTCATCTTCGTATATCGATCGGTACGTAGCGTTACTGAGGCTGACAAATAAATGCAGCATAAGGTAGGTAGCTCTCCTGTCTTAATCCTCAGCGGTCACATTTTGCAGTTACTTTCAGATCTAAGGCATACTAGGTAGGCAAAGCTGGTTATCAAAGCCAACGGCTGTGGCAGTTAAGTTACCTTACCTTACCTTAAGGTACCTTGAAGAATGGGGCTTAGTAAGCAGGAAACAAAGCATGGGAGGATGAGAGGATGGGAGGATGGGGATGGGAGATGGGAGATGCGATCTATGCAAGATCGTGACGGGAAGTTTAACCTTAATTTCGAATATTACATAAGGTACCTTATCACTCGAAGAGTCGAGGCGGTGATGATGCAGGAAGTCAAGATCGAGGTTCTAAACCTAAAGGTACAGAATAAGTACTTTTGCACCTAGCTGTGCCTGACCGAATACTTTACTATACATTCATTCCATTCCTGCTTCTCTAAATTTCTCCATGTCATCATACTTTAGCCCGCAGCTCCAGTCTCCATGATGAGCTTCGGCTGCATGAACTTGATAGCTTTTCCACCCTCCAGTGCTGCTTTCCCGCACTGATTTACTTTGTCTTCATTCTCTCACTCTCACTCTCACTCTCACTCTCAATCTCAATCTCATTTCCTTTCCGCTCTTGGTAATCCAAGAGACTTCTCTCTCCCTCTGTCTTGGATGGTTCTTTGCTGATGATCCCATCATCATGACAACCCCTCGTATCCTTATCTATCTGTTGCGCCGTGATCTTCGACTGTTCGACAATCCCATTCTTCATGAGGTTAACCGCTCATCTCAGCAAGCACAACGTCCTTTCACCCATCTGCTCCCGCTTTACGTCTTCGCCGCTCAGCAAGTGGAAGTTTCGGGATTCCTATCGACGGACTCGGACCCATCACCATTCCCAGAAGCAAGGTGTCCTACTGGTGGCTTCTGGCGATGTGGACCTCATCGGGTTCAGTGGCTTGCGGAGAGCGTGTGGGACGTGAAGAAGGCGTTCGAGGGCGTAGGCAGTGGGCTGGAGTTACGGGTGGGTCTGGTGGGTCAGGTGATCAAAGATCTGCTAGACGGATACGAAAGGCGTGGTAAGGAGGCCGAGATTGTAGGCGTTTGGATGACGGAAGAAGAAGGTGTTGAGGAAAAGAGGGAGGAACGAGATGTACGGACATTGATGGAGGCTCGTGGAATGGAGTTCAGATTATGGACTGATGAGAAGTATTTCGTAGATGAGTATGAGGAACCCAACAGCGTGACCACGACATGAGTCACAGTCATAAATAGCTAACCGGCTAAAGTCGCGATCTCCCGTTCAAAAACTCGAGAGACCTTCCTGATGTGTTTACCTCTTTTCGCAAGATGGTCGAACCCCTCAGCGAAGCTCCTCGGCCAACGCTGTCGGTCGCCGAGAAATTGCCGCCAATGCCACCCTCAATGCCGCCTCAACCCGCACCCTTCACCATTCCCACGTCTCTCGAAGCTATAATCGATGCCCTGAAGAAACCTCTCTCGAAAGGCCTGGGCTTGACAAATCCTCCAGCCTGGCCTTCCAACGCCGCCTCCGCACACCCCTACCACGGCGGTGAGACAACAGGTCATGAGCGCATCAAACACCTGGTCGAAACTGGCAACATGAGCACGTACAAGGACACACGCAACGGCATGCTTGGTACGGAGTTTTCCACCAAACTTTCCGCCTGGCTAGCTCTGGGCAGCATCACGGCGCGACAGGTCCACAAATACCTGGTTGATTACGAAGAGGGCAGGACGGATCTGGGCAAGGAGGCGCGGGGCTACGGCCAAGGCGAGAACAAAGGCACGGCGTCCTTGCGCTTCGAATTGCTGTGGCGGGACTACATGCGCCTGTGCACCCGGAAATTCGGACATCGCCTGTTCCGCGTCGAAGGCTTTCGAAACGACCGGTCCTATTCGTGGGACAGTCCGTCGAAGAACCCTGCTGCCAAAGAGGCTCTGACGAGATTCTTGGAGGGTCGGACAGGTACCGGCCTCATCGACGCCAGCATGCGCGAACTCTATCTCACCGGTTACACGTCCAACCGGGCGCGGCAGAACGTCGCTTCCTTCCTCGCCAAGCGGCTGGGCATGGACTGGCGGATCGGAGCGGAGTGGTACGAGAGCTTGCTGGTGGACTACGATCTGAGCAACAATTGGGGGAATTGGCAGTACAACTCGGGCGTCGGCAACGATCCCAGAGGGGAAGGCAGGGTGTTCAATCCCGTCAAGCAAGCGTTCGATTACGACGCTCAGGGCAAATACGTCAAGAATTGGGTGGAGGAGTTGCGGCAGCTGGAGGATCCCCAGGAGATCTTTCAAGCCTGGAAGGTTCCCGAGTCGCAGAGGAAAGCAGTGGGGCTCGACGGGCTCGAATGGGTTGAAAGGCCGTTGATGCGGATCGAGTTCCATGTGGGTCGGAACGGAGGCAGGGGGCACATACACACACAGCGTCCACAAACCTACACACACACA
>QQTW01003911.1_pt1 | contig 11095 bp, 14 predicted proteins | sample 1904831 | NCBI WGS metagenome assembly QQTW01 (sample SAMN09435610, study PRJNA476489) | Subsurface metagenome, whole genome shotgun sequencing project.
ACTCCTACTGAGCGAGAATTTAGATGGTATAGGCAGATCATATTCTCCATTTTGTTTTGTTTTCGCTAGTCGCCCTCCTTTTCCGTCCAGGAGACCAGTTCGAGCGAAATAGTATTGTAGGTGAGCAATGCTGCCAAGGGATAGCACAGAGTCTCTGTTTTGGGCTGAAGGTGCAAACGTAACACCTTGAGGGCGGATATAGCCTCTACGACGAGAGGTTGTAGAAGAGGTTGTGGAAGGAAGCGAGCAAGATCGAGCGGATGAGCGTGAGGAATCACTGCTAAGAGAAGATACGTTGGAAAAGGATCGGTTGGTTGATACACTCATCGAGGGGGAGAGATCCGGTGTCACAAGCGATGCTGAAGGTGAGGCAGAGAGTGTGGGTGAATCACGGATGGAAGGCGTCTTTGCAGGCATTTTGGGCTGTTACCAACACTGAATAGATATTTAGAGAATGTCAATGGTCTTGAAGCCCGCAGACCTGGACTCGCGTGAAGACCAACACATGACTGCTGTCAACAGAAAAACAATCAAGACCCTTGAACAGGGGAACATCAACGGGTGCACTAACTTCCGCATGCCAAGACGTCTGCATTGACCTGAGAGAGCAATTCATAAGTCAGGGCCGAGGTGTTGCCAACTGTTGGAGCCTGTGACTGTCAGAACTTATGAAACACAGACTAGCATTTGCGGGGACTTTCATCCCTTCAACTATATTTCAAACTTCAACAATTTTACACTGGGAATCTATTCAAATCCCAATTCAGACAAGACGGCGCTGATATCGAAGTATCACTTATCTATCTGGTGTTATATTGTTACGTGATCAGCGCAAAACCCGCCGCCCGCTCTGACAAGGTCTGCCAAGGTGGAATATACTACGAATACGTCGAGGTAGAAGTTTGGTTTCTGCGCATACCCTCTGGAGAGACACTGGTTGGGACAGCATCCAAGCTCCTTGGTCTTGACGGCCTTCCCATCCATAATGGCACAACGAATATCCTACAAAGTTCACGGCAAGGTGCAAGGAGTCTTCTTCAGGTATGAGAGGTGGTGATATCATATCTTGTGAACGAACCACTGAATGGTTCCAAAGAGCGTTTGCCCAGGAAAAGGCTCAGAGTTACGGCCTGACCGGGTTTGTGAAAAACACATCTGATGGCGAGGTAAGATAGACTTGGTTCCTAGATCTGCCTTACAATGGCAAAAACAGAAACCAGACTAACTATCTTTCAGGTTGAGGGCGAGGCACAGGGTGACGAAGAGAGCCTGCAGAAATTCCTGAGAGAGATCAACGAAGGTCCGAAACATGCGCATGTGGTCAAAGTGGAGAAGTCTACGATTGACACCAAAGACGGAGAGTCATCTTTCGAACGTTGAAGGTCGATACCAAGGTTCGGAATTTTGTAATAGAATATTGGCAAAGTCGAATATGTCAGTCATCCTGCCCAGCAGATTGGACCAAACGTCAGGCACACGCACTTACGGAGATAGAAAGAAAGCAGTCGAAAGATTTTCAGCTTCTGCGTAGCTCAAGGCTCACCGAGAGGAGAGCGGACAAAGAAAGAAGCTTCAAATTAAGGGGTAAATGAGCCCCATTTGCACCATTATTGTCGGTCAAAGTCGTGCACGTCACCAAGAGCGTCCTCTAACTGCCACGAAGCGAAAGGAAGCTTCATTGTTTCTGTAATCTCGTACTCGTTGTGGCATGAGTTTTAGCTTGCCACAGCCCCGTGGGTAGTATTCGAGTATGCTTGCTCCCATTTCGCTTTCACCAATCAGCCACGTGATCATGATTTGTGATTCGATGTCCGATGTCCGATTTCTTCCGACAGCGGCAACATTCGGGATGGATTTTGCAGTCATGTGGCAAGAAACAACCATGCGTCTCTGGTTTTCATTCTACCAGGAGGACATGAACAGCGGCTTCAATGCCTCCTGTTAGATTGGCTGTCCAGTGTGACAGGTACTGAAGCATGCTTGTTTATGACCATTTACACATTTACACATCAGGACTTGGGAGAAATTACTAGTAGTAAGCAGTGGTGAAGGAAAGAACCGCAGAGCTAGCCCAAAAAGTGGTAGCCAGCTGCAGCCCTGTGGCGAGCTAGTTCGGAGTAGGCAGTAGTTATTTTAGGCCCATCTATCTATTTATTTTTGACGCGGCTGCATCCGTTTCGTGTCTCCACCCAGTCACTCGGAGTCAGTCATAGACTCATGGCCATCGAGAAATCTCGGAAGCAATTCCTGAGGCTGTGGGAAGCTGAGCATGTTGATGCACGTGCCCAGGCTACACTACCTAAATATGCTCGAATAATTTCTACTTGATGCAACTCAATCATCTCTCCATCAACTGTAACACTAATTCAACCAGCATACATACATTCCACTAACCGTTCACCTTTGTCCCCAACCAGCTCTATATTCTACCACTGAACCAGGTTATGGGCACGATACGTCTAACGCCACCGCGGACCCTGCTGTCTGGGCAGGGAAGTGCTTACATTGGCAAAGCTATCGCAAGCTCACTCAACAGCACAGCATCACTAAGCATAACAGGAGTCAGGAGTAGCTACTACCTGCTCCGACCATACAGCTCTCCTCTCGCCAGGAGAAACTTTTCATCCGCAACAAAGCAGCAGCTGGAAGTCTTTCCGCCTCCAACAGATGCGCCTTCCATCAGAGTCACGTATGTTTTTATCAAGTCTTCCTTTCGTTGACTGACTAATTCGGACCCAGGCCTGCGGCATGGCAGCATCCGGTCTATTCCGAAGACTCGATGAAGCAGATTGCCATTGCTCGTCGCGATATAAGGACGTGGTCCGACTGGACTGCCTTCAACCTTGTCCGCATCCTCCGCTGGTCGACCGACTTCGCCACTGGTTATCGACATCAGAAGGAAGTCAAAAAACTCGAGAACAACCCGGGTGCCAAGCGATTTGAGATGACGGAGCAGAAATGGCTGACTCGTTTCATCTTCCTCGAATCCATTGCCGGAGTACCCGGTATCGTTGGAGGCATGCTTCGACATCTCCGCAGCTTAAGACGAATGCAACGAGATAATGGATGGTCCGTACAGGGTTTCAATCTTGTGGGGCTCAACATGGCTAATGCTCAGCAGGATCGAGAGCCTTCTTGAAGAAGCCTACAACGAGCGAATGCACCTCCTAACCTTCCTGAAAATGGCCGAACCCGGAAGGTTTATGAAGTTCATGGTTCTTGCTTCTCAGGGCATCTTCAGCAACGCCTTCTTCCTTGCCTACCTTATCTCGCCTCGCACATGCCATCGTTTCGTTGGCTACCTGGAAGAAGAGGCCGTCATGACCTACACTCATTGCATTCGCGATATCGAGGCCGGACGATTGCCATCATGGTCAAAATTGGATGCTCCAGAGATCGCAATCCGATACTGGAACATGCCTGAAGGTCACAGAAAGATGCGCGATCTTTTACTCTACGTCCGAGCAGACGAGGCGAAGCACCGAGAAGTCAACCACACCCTAGGCAACCTCGATTGGCACAAAGACCCCAATCCATATGTATCCGAGTACAAAGATCCAACCCAAAGTCATCCCACGAAGGGTATCGACATCAATAAACCGGTTGGATGGGAGCGAGAGGATGTGATCTGAGAAGCTGCTCACCTTGATTTGCGATTTAGCGTTTTCTGAGAAAGCATAGCGAGGACTTGGCGTTCAACAAGGGGCCTGTACATTAGTAGCAGGGGAAATCTCAACTTCTGGAAGATGAAAAAAAGAAGAATGATTTGAATCCTTCAAAGGGTGTTGCTACAAAGCCTAATAGACATAAACTTGGTTAATTTCCAACCTTTGCTCATGCCTGTCACCATGGAATCTTTCTTCACGAATTGTACCCGGGCTGGAACAAGGGACGCTCTCACCGAGTCTGCAGCGTACATGTCCTGGAACTTGAGGTACGATGGCATGATTCCAGGATTGGGCAACGTTGTCATGCTGACAGTATCTGCGTACTTCACAGAGGGTTCTGCACCACTGTGATGTTGCAAGAGAGACTCGTCTAGCTTGGTCATGAGGGGCGTATTTAGTAAGATGTTATTGACATATTCTGAGTGCTATTATGGCACTGCAGCCCCCTTCTCTGCCAGCAGCTTCACTATTGTCTTGTGTCTCTTCCGTACAGCACATGACAGCGGTGTCTGGACCCATCTGTCCACTGAGTCCACCCCCATGGACTTCCACAACGCGAACCTCCTATCATTTCAAGGACACTTGGGCGGATAGATCGTCCGAGGGCCATATCGATGCCCAAAAGTTGCCAAACCGAACGGAGAGAAACGTTGACACTGCAATGCTTGACCCTGCGTATACGTAGGGCACTACGCCGCTACCGATTGCAAGAACAGGAACCAGCAACGGGTCAGTCAATGCCCGCCAATGACTTCCAGTTTGTTAGCGGATCTCGACTGCTTAAGCCTTCAGCAGTGAAGGCACCAGTGTCGACGTACGCGAGGATAGCATGGCAGCTCTTTTGTTGGTTCACCATCAGTTGCAAGCATCGCGGGCCAAAAGCTTTCTACCAGCTAGACAAGCTGAAAGCTCATGTGATGGTTGGTCATGGTCTGGAGACCGAGTTCACCTGCCCTGTAGCTGGATGCTTCTCGGCTCGTACACCATTTGTCGCGTGCAATGCTAGCGGTCCATTTACACAACCACGACTACTGGTCATGTAAGTCGCATTGAGGTTGTTTCACACTGCTTAGAGCTTGCGATCGGTTTTGAACATGTCCAGTCGAGAACTGTCTCCAGATTCCCTGCAGAAGCCAGCATATCAAGGCTGATTGAATGCCCATCAAGTCAAGACTGCTGTTGTGTTGCAGGACCAGATTATCTTGGTGGCAGCGTCATCTGCCCAGTTATCAGTTGTCCAATTAGACTGTCAGATCTGCTGGCATTCCAAGATCATTTCATCGACCACATTGCCTCAGATGCCAATCACTTTCGCACCTGGAGAGCCGAAACCGTAAGTACTCGCTCCGGCAGGGTGAGGAGGGGTCTTCATCAACGTTCTTGGGAGCTACCGCCTAACACACGCCCTTTCAGTGAAAAATCTCTGCTCTACCTGCGGACACTTGACGAATTTGGAGCAAGCCATTCAATTTACTCATAGATGACAGGGATTTGCGCGCTTGTAGAGAAGTGATCCTTCAGCTTTACCCTCCTATCGGCTGGCATGCGTTCTTTGATGCTGTGGTGAGAACATGAGTGATCGAGGTGTGGCTATAGAGGGTAGCCGTTCTTCGCTGATCATCATTTAGATTCTCTTGTCATCACAGCCTGATAAATGATGATTACTCTGAAAATGGCTCCTTCCATCACTGGTCTTTGCGCGACAATTCCTCACTATGATTGTCGGTCAAACTTAGGAGCATCAGTGCCTTGTTGGACCGCTGAATAGTTATTTTTGAAGTTATGATACCGTGTTCCAGGTTATTAGATGCCATCTAGATGTAGATTATTCTCCATCGAAAAGTGTGATTGACAGACGCGTCGCGTTCACTGGAGCTAAATTTTAGCTGCTTACTACGTCGTTGGGTTTGTTTAGAAGCTGGCCGGGGAAGTTTGGGGGGAAGTTTGCCCGCCCTTACTAGCGGAGCTCCTTCAGGCTCAGGCAACGCCCATTCTCAACTACTACTACCACACAACATCAAAGTCACATCTCCACCTCCTCACCTTCTTGCTTCACTTACCGAGATAGTCCGTTCTCTACGTGTAATGTCTTGCACCGTTACCAGGAATCTCTTCTTCAAGACCTCTTTGTTTGTGTGCCTGCTATTGCCCTGGACAACTCAAAACATTTCGAATGCTGGTTGAAACACTCACAAAACAGTCATCTTCACTTAACTACCAGCACTGCCATTAGAGAAACGCACAAGTACCCAAAATTTCATAACCGCCAGCCGAGTACTGGTGGTCAGCCCTCATACTGTGTCCACCAATCAAGAAGGGGCATGCTTGCCCATGGAGTACAACCGATGGTGGAAACAGGAGCATCAACCGAGACCGATCTCCAAAGGTACCTGAAGAAAACATCTGACGACTATGGCAATCTCCCATCCGTACCACCACCGAAAGACTCGCCCTCCATGTCAAGCAATGTCGACTCCCTCTTCATCTCCCGAAGCATCTCTCGAACAGATTCCATCTTTTCCTTCTCCCGCGCGACCTTCAGTAGCCAATTGTCCAGTCTCACTTCCATGACCCTACCTTCCTCAGACTCGCTATCTGCTAGCATATCCGCCATATCTACAGCACCTAAGGCTGTCAAAGCATTGGCAAATGCGGCAGATCAAATACAAATGTGGGCGGGAAAAGCCATCAAGATCCTGAGCAATCTGGATGCAGAAGATGACGTCGAATGGGCTGCCGCTGCTGGACGAGAAGGCTTAGACGAGACTGACAAAGCCGTGCGCAAGTTTGAGACACTGGTTACTGTGTATGTTCAAGCAATAGAAGAGCTTCAAATGCGGTCTGACGTTGGTGATGTGGAAGCAAATGATCTGCAGGAAGTCGTGGATCAAATGGAATCAACCCTGGCAGATTGGGACGAGGTGCGAAAGTCGCTGAGGGCTGTGCACAATCAGGTGGAGCTGGCTATGGAATGGGAAGAGCTGTGGGGCACTGTGCTCGGGGATGTTGGTGAAGAGATGGACAGCTTGGGTCGACTTGTCTTTGAGATGGAAGAGAAGAGACATATGTCGATGCGAGAAGATGCCCACACCGATGTTGGTGAAGGAATCGACCTCAACGAGCTGGAGAACATGCTTCACGAAGGCCCCAAAGGAGGTTCAAACTCAGCCGCCAATCGATTTAGCCTTCCATCTGGTTTCTCATCCTCGCCACTGAAGTCTCCCGCTTTCGAGAAGACACAAAACGACTCAAGTCTATTGGCCTTGTTTGCCCGTATGCAACCACTTCGGGCTTCCCTCGACTTCCTACCAATGCGTCTGTCCATGTTTGAAGCACGAGCTGAGGAGGCATTCCCAACAGCGTGCAAAGAATTGGAGGAGAAGAGGACGCGGCTGGAGAAGGGTTGGAAGACGTTGGAGAAGGAAGCGGAGGACCTTCGAAGAGAACTGGGGGAGGATCGGTGGATCTTAGTCTTCCGCAATGCTGGTAGGCAGGCGCAGAAGATGTGTGAGTCCGTTGAGAGAAGCATCACAAAGTTACAAGAAACGATTGACGCAGGGGCGCAACACAACAATTCAGCCATCCTTGCTAAGAAAGTCGAGAATTTCGAGGCCAAACGCACGCATTATGGGCCGGCAATCGATCGTGTTCTGTCTATCATCCAGAAAGGTGTCCGGGATCGACTCACAGTCAATGGAGAGATCCTAAGATTGCATGCCGACATGACGTCTCGGGTCCAAGCAATGCATCAATCAATGAACATTATGGAGGCCACTCTCGAAGATTGCAATGCCAATCACAATTCTCAGCTCCGAGACTCCATATCAAGCATCATTTCTATGGATCGATCAATGATAGGCAGCTTCAACGAGACGCCTGATTCGTCTCCTGCTTCGTCGGTTGTCGTTTCTGGTGGCAATGGTGGCAAATACGACACACCGGTAGCGAATGGCACCCGCGGATATCGATCGACTTCTTCGTCGCGTCCTCCAACTGGTCATAAACGCTATCCATCATCGCAGAGCAAACGACCAGCAACGCCTCTCTCGTCGCGATCTGCTAGCACGCTTCCCGCTAGAACTGCATCTCCTTCGCCCGGCCAACCGTCTGTCTACCGTCAAGGTGTATACAAGCCTCCAAGTGCCCCACCACCTCGACCAGCTGCCACTCCACTCAATAACAAGCCTAGATGGAGCAGTAGCGGTAGGTCCACCGACCCAAAACTGGCTTATGGTGGCAGGACCGCTTCAGGTACAACTCCGTCACCGTTGAGTAGACATCATCAGCCTTCTCGATCGAGCTCTTCGTTTTCCTCTTTACCGGCCCCAAGTCCATTGAGTCGAGAAGCAACAAGCTCGCCCAACATTGCGCCAGCAAGTGCCATGCGACGGAGCTCGAACTTGCAATCCTTTGCTGAACGAGTTGTTCGCAGTCCGGCTCCAGGAAGTGCTCTAGATCCTCCACCATACCATCGTGGTCGCCACGTGACAGCGCCAGTACACACACCACCTCACCTTGGCACCATCAGATCCCCTTCATCGCTAGCAGTTCACAACAGAAGCAAGCCCACAATGAACCGTGCACCCTCATCACTCGCTCACCAGAGATCGTCTTCGAGAGCGCTGTCATCGAAGGCGAGCAATCTAGTTTCGAGAGGGGATAGCGGGATCGACATTGGCGATGACGAAGACTTAGATCCTGACTTGGAGAACCCGCAGCTGGACCGGGAATTGAGCTTAAGTCCTTCCGTGAGACTTCACAACCAACGCCCGGGATCTGTGGCAGGCAGGAGATTGAGCATGTTACCTCTTCCGACGAGCAAAAGTAAGGGCAGTACTGGCACCTTGAGTACTAGTGGCAGAGAAAGCTCGCTAGGCAATAGGCATGTTTGGAAGTGAGAAGCCGCCTCCCGCTTTCCCGCTTGGGTATCGAAGGAATGATATCAGGGTCCTTCTTCGTTTCTTTTCTGTCTGAACATGTCTGTTTCTGGAAGAGTAAAAGCAAGCAAGCAAGCAAGCACAGCTTCCTACTTGGTTAGTGTTAGCGTTTTAGCGAAGCGAAACTGGAAACTTTCATTGTACTGTGCATATGTGCATCTGAGGTACATGAATTAGCTCGACCACTCGTACTGGTAAATGAAAGACACAAAGAATGAAGTCTGCATGACATGACATGATATCACATCTCCCTTTCTTCAGCCGGGAGCGATCGAGTTTTCTATTGGTGTTTGAAGCATGAACCATGATATGGCTAGTATGTCGCATCTACGGGGAGATCAACAGCATGTTCCTTTCCTGACATCCAGTCCGAATGAATGCGAGTCGCACTGAAGTAAACTGTAAGTGACAAAAATAAATTACATGACCCTTGTCTTTTACTCCTGCGGACCTTTTACTCCTGCACCACGGTCCACAACCACCAACATGAAATGAAAAATCCCTCGCCTGCATAGTACTGCATAGTACTGCATGATACTGCATAGTACTGCATGATACTGCATGGCTACATAATCCTTCAGGACCCTTCACCCTGACAGACAGACAGACAGACAGACAGACAGACAGATAGATAGAGATGAGTGGGCAGCCATTAATACTGCTGCTGCATGCACGCTCCTACATCCTACATCCTACATCCTACATCCTACATCCTTCTCTCTAACTAGTAAGTAAGTAAGTAAGTAAGTACGTAGGTAGGTAAGTAAGTACGTAAATACGAAATCAGCAGTCGACACAACTACACGCACAGGCACATACACGTACAAGCACATGCACATATATGCACAGGGCACATGCGGAGGTGCTTTTCCCTGCTTAGTCTAAGTAATTACTTATCTCCTGCGTTTGCGCATGCTTTCATTTATGTACGAGCATGCAAGCAAGCAAGCATGTAGGATGCGCGTACACCGTTCACGCAAGCAAACCCCCGATCTCGAGTCACGGACGTCCGATCGAAACTCAAAACTCAATCGACGATGCATGGTGGTATCTAGATTGCTTGATGGTACTCATACAAGGTATTTCATGTGGATGGACATGGACATGGTTTGCTGCGTGATAGGGAGATGGTTCAGTTGATACTTACGTATACGTTTGGCTAGTAACCATGGGGGGTAAGGTACTACCACTACAGCATATGCTTGCTTGCATATATGTATATGTATGCAGCCCTGATTGCAGACTTGCAGTACACATTAGATTTGTATGTGTAAGGAGCGGGAGACGGGAGATGGGGTTCGATTGCACATGGGATCACTGATCAGAAGGATTTGGGTACTTAGTACTATCTTGTAGGAATGGGTGTGGGGCGGGGTGGCAGGGTTTGTTCGGCTACGCATTGCAGTGCAGTGCAGTACTCTGCTATCAACTGTGTTTGCTGGGTATTATTGGGTGAGTGGGTTGGGTAGGTAGGTGGGTGTTTTGGTTCTCGTGTAGATATGCACGTAGTTTCTTGGGAGGGGAGGGCAATCGGACTTTGGAGGGTGCCACTGCTTGAGGGTAAGGACTTCGATGCCAGTCCAACGATTGGCTGAAGGGGATACATCCCACCCCTGCATACCGCGGGTTTTCCTGGAGGTGAGGATATGTCATGGCGTGATGAGGTCTCTTTGGTCTGCTGCTCAGATTATCCCCATTCATTATTAAGCTAGTATGTCTCCCCTGCATATTCAGATGCCGCCTTCCGGATAGGTGCATCAAACCACATGGCTAGTACTTTGTCTCATTGCCCGGCCCTCATTACTACTATATCTTCACTCTCTGGCCCTCTTCAGTCTCCTTTCGAGAAGGCATCTTACTGGTCGCCAACTAGGGCCCCGCTGTCAACGTTACAACCACCCACCTGACTTCGGCCTTCTCATCTTTCAACGGTGTCCAGTGCGTCGCCAACCTCTCACTCCTCCGGAAGACCACACTCTTCTTCGTCACGAGGTTAATGTCCGCGCTGACTGCCCTTCCGGCCTTCAACGAAGTCTTGATGCGAGATTTGAAGTCGCGCGGCATGGTGGGCGCATGTTGCATAAGGATCTTGAAGATGTTGTTATTGGAGAGCGTGAGATTTTCTTTCGGATCGAGGCAGAGCATGTCGACTATGGTTGGGGAGAAGAATTTGATTTCGAGAGCCGGGTGGCTTAGAACGAGGAACTGTGATTGCCGTAAGGTTAGTGTCAAGGATTGCTTGGTTAAGTTGAAGGAGTAGATCGTACCTTGGAGTAGGCGGTATAGAACATCTCCATCTGTTCTTTGAAATCCAGCCGCTCAATCTTGTTGATTAGATTCTGTTCCATGCCGGCTGGTATGTCCGAGTATTTGTCATTGTTTTTGCCTCGGAGGGTTTTGAACAAGGCGCTGAGGCCGGAACTTCCGGGCTTGGGAGTCGTTGCTGCGGCAAGGTATGGATCTTCGACAACATTGGAGTCTTCGCCCATG
>QQTW01003912.1_pt1 | contig 11094 bp, 6 predicted proteins | sample 1904831 | NCBI WGS metagenome assembly QQTW01 (sample SAMN09435610, study PRJNA476489) | Subsurface metagenome, whole genome shotgun sequencing project.
GGTTCATAAAGCTGAGCGGGCCAAATCTGCGCTTGGAAATTTGTGCCCCAAACGGCGCAATCGGTTAGGAGACCGAACGGCCCATCGCGCTCAAAAACGCATCGACGACCTGGGGATCGAGCGCGACGCCCGCATCATTGGCCACGCTTTCCATCGCGCCGCCCACCACCGAAAGCGGAGCGCGGTCGGCACGCCGCGCCGTCATCGCCGCGAACCGGGCCGCGACCGCCAAAATGCGCGAGCCGAGCGGGATTTCGGGACCCGAAAGCGCGGCAGGGACGCCCGAACCATCGAACTTTTCGCCCTGATGGCGCACCAGAAGCTCGACTTCTTCCAAGCCATCGACCGTGGCGATCCAGTTGGCGCCGATGGCCGCTGAAGCGCGCACCTGTTCGAGTTCCGACGGCGAAAGCCCGCCCTGTTTTTGCAAAATCTCCTCGGGAATCGCGAGGCGTCCGATGCTGTGAAGCAGCGCCGCGAACTCGATTTTTTGCGCTTCCTCCTCGCTGAGACCCATTTTTCGCGCCGTGAATCCGGCGTAATAAGCGACCGCTTCGCCAAAACCTTCGCGCCCGACTTCGCGGCCATCGACAACATTGCTGACCACGCCAACGAACTGGCGAAACGCGCGGTTAAGCCGTTCGGCGCGCGTCGCCATTTCGAGCCACGCCGCGCTTTGCGCGCCAGCGGCCTCGAAAATCGGCTTCCAATCGTCCGAAAGCAGGCCGTCTTCGCTTTCGAGCCAAAACAAAGCGATTCCCAGGGTTCCAAGCGGCAAAATCAGCGACGGAGCCGCGATTTGATCGCTCAAAAGCCCGAGCCGAATCACCAGATCGCGTGTGGCGCCTTCGGTTTCGAGCGCGAAACAAAGATCGGAAGGAAAGGCTTCGGTTTCAAAGCCAACCGGCGCAGGAGCCAGCAAATCGCCCGCACCTTCGCCGGCGCGGTGATGGAGATGCAGGTTGCTATTGCCATCGAGGCAAAGCCACAGCGCGAGCGCGCGCGCTTCGCACAGCTCGCTCAGGCCATCGCCGAGGCGAGCGGCGACGTCATCGGCGCTTTCTTGAGGCGCGGGCGCGGTGTTTTGCATCCAGCGCACCAGGCGCGTGGCGAGCGGAGAAAGCGGAGGGGCGGGATCAGAATGCCAACCGGAAACGTTCATAAGTGAAAAGGCCGCGCACCCGCGCGGCGAAGCAAACTGTGAGCGATGATTCAGACCACGAAACTGCGCGGGCTTTACACCATAACCGATGCCCATCTGGGCGGCGGGCACGAAAACATGGCGCGCGCCGCTTTGGAAGGCGGCGCCAAAATCCTGCAACTGCGCGACAAAAGCACGCCAGCACGCCAAATTCTAACCATCGCGCGCCACATTCGCGAGCAAACTCGGCAAAACGGCGCGATTTTTCTCATCAACGATGACGTGGAGCTCGCTGTGAAATGCGACGCCGACGGCGTGCATCTCGGCGAGGACGATATGCCCGTCCTCGAAGCGCGCCGCTTGCTGGGCCCGGCAAAAATCATCGGCGTTTCCGCTGCAACTCCTGCCTTAGCACGCGCCGCCGCGCGAAACGGCGCCCATTATCTGGGCGTGGGCGCGGTTTTTGGCACCCAAACCAAGCTCGACGCCGGAAGCGCGATCGGACTTGCAGCTTTGCGTGCCGTGGTAGATGCAACGACATTGCCCGTCGCCGCGATCGGCGGCGTCAATCGCGCTAACATCGCTGCGGTTTTTGAAGCGGGCGCGCAAATGGCCTGCGTGATTTCCGCGCTTTGCGTGGGACTCGACTCAGAAAAGGGGGCCGATTTCACAAAAAATCAAGAGCTCATGAAGCAGCGCGTGCGCGAATTGGTGGAACAGGCCGATTTGGGATTGAATTTGGGATTAAGCCGATGAATCTGGCGCAAATCGGCGAGTTCGGCCTTATCGAAGAGTTGCAACGCGGCCTCCAAGTGCGTGCGGGCACCGTCGTCGGCATCGGCGACGACTGCGCGGTGTTGGAAGGGTTGCAAACCCCGATTGTCACCATGGACGCGCTCGTCGAAGGCACTCATTTTCGCCGTGACTGGACTTCGCCGCGCGCCTTGGGACGCAAAGCGATGGCGGTCAACGTGTCGGACCTGGCATCAAGTGGCGCGCGGCCCGTTGCGGCTTTCGTGTCGCTTTCGGTCGGCCCGCGCGATGATTTCGGATTCGTGCAAGCGCTTTATGGAGGCTTCGAGGATGCCGCCGCGCAATTCGGTTTCACGGTTGCGGGCGGCGACACTTCCCGCTCGAAAACCGATTTGGTGATTTCGATCGCCCTCATCGGCGAAGCGATGAACCCGAGGCGCGGCCCGATTTTGCGATCCGGGGCGCAACCCGGTGATTTTTTGTGGGTTTCGGGTCAATTGGGCGACGCGGCAGCCGGATTGGCGATTTTGCAGGCCGATTCTGCGTCCAATGATGCGACGGTTTCAGGGCTTTCGGCGCAAACCCGTGATTTTTTGTTGCAACGGCATCACGAGCCAACGCCGCGATTGGGGTGGATGCAACAATTACTCGATCTCGATGCCCCATCGGTTCACGCCGCTCTGGATTTATCCGATGGTTTGGTGGGCGATGGCGCGCATCTGGCCAAAAAATCGGGGGTTCAACTTCACATTGAGGCCGAAGCGCTGCCGATTTCGCCTCAATGTCAAGAGGCCGCCGCGCTTTTGGGGCTCGACGCACTCGAAATGGCGCTTTCTGGCGGCGAAGATTACGAGATTTTGCTGGCGATCGCTCCCCAAAACGCCGATGCTCTGCTGCAAAACGCGCGAAACGCAGGAATTGAGCTCACCCAAATCGGAAAATGCGTCGCCAAAGCGCCGGACGAAACGCCGGTCGTGGTGCTTCAAAACGGAGAAGTTCGCGCTCTGTCACGCGCCTGGACTCATTTCTAAAACTCAGATCATACGGCTCAAGGTGCCGAGCCGGTCGAATCGCGCACAATGAGCTGGGTTGGAACCGCGTATGGCGACTCGCTTTCCCTTTCTCCGCGCCACAACGCCTGCAAAGTCTGAATCGCCGCGTCGGCCTGCGCACCCAGAGGATTGCGAACCGTTGTCAATTGGGGGCGGGCCGATTCGGCCAGGATATTGTCGTCAAAACCCACAACCGATAATTCTTCGGGCACGCGCAGGCCGATCTCGCGCGCCAAATCGAGTGTCATCAAGGCTTGAAAATCGTTGTAAGCGAAAACCGCTGTGGGTCTTTGATGCGCCGGAAGGCGCAGCAGTGCGGCGACTTCCGCCGCATCGCTTAAAGCCTGGTTGTTGTCGAGGCACAGTCCCTGCGCTGCCACGGCATCCAAAAATCCCTGACAGCGGTGTTTGGAAGCGTAATTATCGTCGGCGCCGCGCCAATGCAAAATGCGCCGGTGTCCGAGTGCCACCAGATGTGCGACGGCGCTGTGAGCGCCGCCTTCGTTATCGGGATGAAAAAGATGCTTGCCATGGCCCGAACCGATTTCAACACAGGGAATCCCCGCTTCGTAGATTTGCTGCACGAAGTGAGCATCGCGAATCGAGGCCATCACAATGCCATCGATCGAGCGATCCGTGACATCCTGCACGCTGAGTCCATCGGTCGAGCCGCCGGGCAGAGGAATGGCAGTTACGCGCAATCCCGCGCGCGTCGCGGCCTGAAACACTGCCACGAAAATATCCTGACCATAGATGCGCGAAGCGGGCAAACGCGCGTTGATATTGGGCAACGGCAAAAGCAAGCCCACCGTGTTGGTGCAACCCGAGGACAACGCGACTGCCACGGCATGACGCCGATAACCCAAAAGCTGGGCCGCTTCCATCACGCGCAACCGGGTCGCCTCGCTGACTTGAAAACCGGGCGCATTGCGCAAAATCGAGGCAGCCGTGGTTTTGGAAACGCCGACCTGATGCGCCACATCCTGCACCGTCACAGCCGAAGTGCGACCCCGCCTCACTTCCTTGGCGGCGTCGAGTTTGGTGGCGGTGTCGCGGTGAGTGTTGAGATTGGGGCCGCGTTGCAAAGTCGGTTTCATGGTCTAAACACCTGCGCGTTGACGGAAGCAATTGCCAACGGATATGCTAATGATGCAATCATCGCTGCACCGGTGCAGTTAAAATACCGCACCTTTGCGTTATCGTCAAGTTCTTTGCGGGTGCGCGCCGATTGAAAACTCGATCCAAGTGTGAATTTAAGATGAGTCGATGCAAAGCCTTGTCGAGAGCGCCTCGCGAGTCGAGTGAGAGTCCCGCTTATGTCTTTATTTTCGTCCAAAAGGCTTGACGCCGCGCGTTCGCCCCGGCGCTCCACAAAAAATGAGAGCGCCGCCGGTCTGTTTTTCGGTTTATCGCTGATTTCGCTGATCGCAACGCCTTTTTCCCGCGCCGATGCGCTTCCAACCGCGACATTGGCTGCCCCAATGCAAGCTGCCCCAATGCAAGCTGCGCCTCGCAATTCCAGCATGAGCAATGTTCTTCCCCACGATGCGATTTCGCGCCATCCGGCGTCGCCGATTCTGACGCGCCTTTTCGAGTCGGGCACTTCTTCCCGCCCTGCGGGTTGGAAACAGACCGGGCTCACCCGCAACGATTATCTGCCGCTGGTCGCGGGAAACGTGGATTTTTTCAAGGGTTTTCAAAACGCGGCGGGCGCCATCATCGATCCTTACGAAAAAAGGGAGCGCCAATACTCGACGCCCGCTTTCGCCCAGGCGGCGGCCACTTTGGTGGCCTTTGGTGATCGCGCCGATCTGCTCGAGCCCGCGACGCGCGCCTTCTCTTTCTCTCTCGATGCGCTGGTCAACAAAACCACTGCCGATGGCCACGCCGACTTTTATATTCCGATGATGATGCACGCGCATCGGATTTTGGCGACGCGAGTGAGCCCGCAACAGCGCGAAAAATGGGCCACGCAATTTCGCGCTTTGGTGCCCGAGAAAACCTATCGTGACACGAGCGGGCGAGGCAACTGGAACATCGTTCACGTGACGGGCGAAGCGATGCGGCGCAAAGATGGACTGGTGGCGCCCGAGCAGGCCGACGCGCAACTCGCCTATATGGAAACTTCGCTGGAGCGTCAAAAAGCCTCGTTCACACGCTTTGGACTTTATTCCGACCCCAATGTGCCGCTGGCATATGACGCTTTTCCGCGCTTGTGGCTGGAAAACATGGTGGCCGATGAAGCCTATCAGGGAAAACAGGCGCAAGAAATCCTCGATTTTCTGACGACGGGCGGTTTGTCCTCGCTTTTGCTGCTTTCGCCGTCCGGCGAATGGGCTTCGGGGGGCCGTTCGGCGCATCATCAGTGGAACGAAGCCGAACTCGCCGTGATTTGCGAGGTGAACGCGGCGCGCTGGGAAAAGCTGGGTAGGCTCGACATCGCGGGTGCGTTTAAACGCGCCGCGCACCTGTCTTTGACCTCGATGAAGCGCTGGCAACGGCCCTCGGGCGAGATGTGGATCGTCAAAAATTACGCCGATCCCGCCACGCGGCATGGCTACGAAGGCTATTCGTTTCACTCCCAATACAACCTGCTGGCGGTGGCAATGCTGTGCATCGCTTATGAGCGCGCCGATGATGGCATTCCCGAGCGCCCGATTCCCGCGGAAGTCGGCACTTACGTTTTCGATTTGCGCGAAAAATTCCACAAAATCGTCGCCAGCGCGGGCGGCAGCTATGTTTTGCTCGACACCGGCGCCGATATCTGGTTCGATGCCAGCGGTTTGATGCGCATTCACAAAGCGGGCGTGGCGCTTTCGCCTTTCACTTCCAATTCTCCCGTTGACCGCCATCAGGGCCCCAGCGCCAACAAAGTGCAGCTTCCGCTCACGCCGGGATTGCAGTGGAAAAACAGCGCCGACGATCCCAAATGGCATTCGCTCGCCGACACCCGTTTTCCCGCGCCCAATCCCAACAATCCGGCGATTGTCAAAACCAGCGAGCTTTCTCTGGGCGCGCCAAAGCCGGGTCAAGTCGATTTCGCGGTGAAATACAATTTGACGGGCCCTTCGATGCGGCCTGTCGAGGAAATTTACCGCGTCAACGCGTCGGGCGTCGAAGTGACAACGCGCCTCCCCGATGGCAACCTTGGGCCGACACGTCTCGTGTTTCCCGCGCTGGTTTCCGATGGCGCGCGCGACACCGAAATCACTCTCAACGGATCGCGGGCCACGATTCGGCGCGTGGGCGGCGTTTTGAACTGGGACGTGCTGTCGCCGCGAGGTTTGAAAGTGACCCTGGAAGGCGCTCGCGTTCCCACGCGCAACGGCTACATCCAAACTTTGGCGGTCGAGCTTCCGCCCGGCACGCGCGAAGTGCGCTGGCACGCCGACCTGCAACCCGATAACCGTCCCTTGCCCGGCGCTGATGCCGCAACGGTTGCGGCGCCTTAGGAAGTTCTCCATTTTGATCAACCGTTGATGCGGGTTTTGAAAACTGGAATCGAAATCCACAAAAAATGAGCGGTTTTGCGATTCTGAAAATGGAATTGCTTCATTTTTTGTGGAGTTGGAATCGATTTCCACAACCGTAGAAGCGAAGCCTTGCGCGGGAAGCCCATTTCGCTGAACGGGTGGGCCGAGAATCCTTTTATGAAGTTGTTTGTTTCCCTTTTTTTTTTGTCGCTGGCTTTGGTGGGCCTGAACGCGCCGTCTCAATCTCAACCCCCCGCGATGAAGCCTCACGGTCTGACGGATTCCGTTGATGTGGCACTGCCACAAAGCGAAAAAACACACCGCTACGCTTCTCGCGGGCGCGTTGCGCGGCGGATCAGAGGCGATTTCGTCGGCGGGCACGATATGAGGCGCATGGCGCGCACGGTGAGCGCCCCCGGCAGTTGGATCAGCTACCGTTTGCAGGTTCGGGCCGATGTGCAGCTGACCCTGGAATTCGAAGAGTTGGAAGATCGCGCGAACGACGCCACGCGAAATGCGGTGCGCGCTTATTCGATCTGGGTCGATGGAAAACGCGCTTATTTTCGCACCGCTCAGGCCAGTAGCGCGGGACCGCTGCATTTCTGGGTGCAAGTGCCGCCCGTCAAGCGCAATGTCATCGATTTGAGGGTGCAAAACGAGGTCGAAACGCCTTTTCATCTCGCCCGCATCTGGGCTTTTGCCGATTTTTCGCGCTACTTCGAAAGCGCTGGAATGGCGGTGCCTTATCATCTGGCGCCAACGGTGGCTCTCACTTTCGGTGACAGAGAAGCCGACCGGCAAAAACTGCGAGCCATCAAAACTTCGTTTGGCACTCATCCCCGCGCCCGCGCCGCCTGGACGATGTGGATACCGTATGGCAACTTGAGCAACACGGAAATCGAACAGCGACTCGATTACACGCTTTCACTGGCGCAGGAGTCCGATCTGCCGGTGCAAATCTGTTTCGATACCTGGTGGGGCAGCACCCCGAACGGCAGCGACGGGCAGGGCGGGTTTTGGTCAGATGTTCGATACCATCAAGTCGTTTACAACCAGAAACAGGCCAAAATTCAGCTTTCAGTTCCCAATCGCTGGGGCAACACGCCCTGGCTGACCACCAATCGACCCAATCTCAACGCTTTCAAAGTGTCGCGGCTTCAAACCGCGATGCGGATGCTTCAAAAGCGGCGTCTCAAACTTCGAACCGCCGGCGAAACCGATCCGGTTTTGGCGGTTAATCTCGACAACGAGCCGGTTTACTGGGCAACGGGAAACGCCGGTTTGGGCAACGAGATTTTGCAAGCCGATTTCAATGCCGCAACTGTTGAGGCCGCGCGGCGCGACAAAATCACTCTCGATCCCACGAACGGCCTCGATTTCGGCGAGCGCCTGTGGTTGTGGCGCAATCTGAGGAATTATCAGGAAACCATTGCCGCCGCTGCGGTCGGAGCGAGCCGTGAGGCGATCGTGGTCGATGCGACTGGCGCACGCGCTTCAGGTGATCCGCTGCGCGACAACATCTACACGCAGGCGATGGTTGCCAACGCGGCTTTGCAATTTCCGATGCAAAATTCGGCTTATCCGCTGTGGGAAACCGGTGCGCCCGCCAGTGCCCGCGTGGGCGGCGAATGGAACGGCGACTCCGTGCGCGAGCGCGAAGCGGTTTTGCATCAATTGCCCTTGGGCAGAACCGCCCAGGTCAACGCCGAAACCGGCAATCGCGCCTCGGAAATGGTTGGAGTGCGCCCCGGCTATGCGCTGGGCCAGCGTTTCTATGCGCTTTACAATTATCCGCACGACAAAATGGACGTCGCCGGAAGCGAACTTCGTGACACGCCGCGCGGTTTGGAACCCCTGATTTATCAACGGGTGCTGCGCGAAGAAACTTTCAATGACGAGACCTGGAAAAGTCGCGCTGTAGCGAGCGAAGGTTTGGAGCGCGCTCTGATCGGCAACACCACCGCGATGTCCCTGGCGCCGGTTTCCAATGCAAAACCCGGTTACGTGACTTATCGAATTGATGCTGCTCCAATTTTTCAGGGACTCAACATCGAATTCTCAGGTCGCGCTTTCGTTTCTCAATCCAAAAATCCTGATGTTTTCATTCGAGTTCTGGCTGGCAGCAGCCAAAATGTCGCCTCGATGCGTGAAGTGGGAAAGATTTTCGACAGCGGCGATATCAACGCCGTTCATCGCTTCGATTTATCCGCCATTGCGAACCAGCAGAAAGCGGTTTTCGTGCGTTTTGAACTCAGCGCCGACAAATTGCCGCCAACGGTTTTGAATTGGGCCGCGATTTATCATTTGCGCTTTACCCAGTCCTGGCCCGCAGCATTCACCAATGACACTTTCGCGCAGGACGAATCCATTGACCGGCAACGCCAGCAAAATTTGCTGGTCAGTTGGCGACGCGACGCTGAACTCGCCATCGCTCGTCTCGCCAAAAATACCCCGAATAGAACCGCATCCGGGATGCCCAAAACGGTCTCGCTTGCTTTGACTCAAGCGCTCCAAAGCGCGCGCGAGGCTTTTGATCGCGGCGAATACGCTCTGGCGACGCAACGCGCCAACCAGGCTTCGAGTTTTACGCTGCCGGGAGCCGTTTATCGCGTGATCGCTCCCGGTCGACTCGCGCCTTATCCGATCTCAATTCAGAGCGCAGCGCCTCTCACTTTTACGCTTTCCAACTGGAACCAAGACGGCGTGGCTTTTTCGCTCCAATCCGAACGCGATGCGCCGGTTAAAATCGAAATCGGCGCTTTATCAGCCGGAAAATTCTATTCGCTGCTGCCTGGAACGCAGGGGCTGGGAAGCTGGATTTTGCGCCCTTCGCGGCCAAGTGACGCTTCCGGAATTTCGCGATTAGTCGCTGATGCAGCGGGAAATGTTTCTTGGACAGCGCCCGCGTCATCTGTTTTGCAACCTACCGCGCCGCCAACACTTGAGGGCACTTTTCGCGCGGTTTGGAGCCAATCGCCGCCAGTTATTTCGTTTTGGCGCGCGGATGGCCGCGGATTCGAGCGCGTCTCCATCGGTGCCAAAACCCAAATTTCGCGAGGCGAACCAGGCAAGGAAACCGTCGCCGCTTTCGATCAATTGCAGCGCGGCGACGACATCACCATTTTTTGTGACGCGGACGGAAATGCAACGCGCGTGGTCGCCGGAACGCGCACGCTGCAAGGCGTCGTCGCTGAAATTGCGCCGTTGACGCCCCACACGATGCCATTTGTGCGCTTGCAGGGATCGGAGACGCGTCACATCATCGACCTCAGCGCGCCGCTTTCGATTCCCGATAGCGGCGGAGCGCTCGTCTCCACCAGCTTTCGCGCCGCGCCGCTTGGCACTGTCGCGCTAAAAGCAGGGGACTTGGTCAAAGTGCGCGTCAATCCGCGCTCAAATCGGGTCTTCGAACTGTGGAAAACCCAGACAGCCACGCCTTGAAGAGCGCGTTCTCACGCAAAAAATCAAAATGCGCCGTCAGCGTTATCTCACTTTGCTCGCTGCTTTGCTGCTTTCCTTCGAGGTGCAAGCGCAAACTCCCACAATCTCAGTTGCCAAGTCGCCTTCGGATCTCGAAACGCTGGCAGCGCAAGAGTTACAGCGCTATCTCTATCTGCGAACCGGAGAGTTACCCGCGATTGCGCCGTCGGACCAAATTCCGCGCGGCGATGCCATCGTCGTTTTGCGCAAAGACCAGGCGTTGAGGCGCGGGGCGAAAAGTTTTGGTGCAACGGAAGCCGAAATCGCGGCTTTGAAGCCACAAAATTACCTGTTGAAAACGCTGCGCACCGCGCGGGGCCGAAAAATTCATCTCATCGCCGGTGGGGATGATATCGGAGTGCTTTATGGCGCCTACCGCTTCGTCGAAAAGCTCGGCGTCCGCTTCTACTTGCACGGCGATACGGTTCCCGACGAGCGCATTTCCTCGTTGCCAGACACCAGCGAAACCGGAAATCCGCTTTTTGAAGTGCGTGGCATTCAGCCATTTCACGATTTCCCTGAAGGGCCGGATTGGTGGAATCGCGACGATTATCTCGCCAACATCGCGCAGTTGCCTAAAATGCGCCTCAATTTCCTCGGTTTGCACACCTATCCCGAGGGCAGCGCGGGTCCAGAACCGGCGGTTTGGATCGGGCGGCGCGGCGATTTCGACGAAAAAGGGCGCGTTTCCTCGAGTTATGTGAGCCGCTGGGCCAACACAGCGATTGGCGTTCGTTGGGGCTATGCCGGCATGAAGACCAGCGAATTTTCCGGTGGTGCCGCTTCCCTGTTTGAAGCGGATGATTTCGGCCCTGACGTGATGCGCGGCATGCCTTCGGCGCCCAAAACTCCTCGGGATCAAAATCGCTTGTTCAACCAGGTGGGGGAGTTGTTGGGGGATGCCTTTTCGCAGGCGCGCGCCCTTGGAGTGAAGGTCGCCATCGGAACCGAAACTCCGCTCACCATTCCCAAAACAATTCAAGAACAGTTGGTCAAAGCTGGCAAAAATCCAGGTGATCCCGATGTGGTGCGCGAATTTTATCGCGGCATCTTCGCGCGCATCGCGCGGACCTATCCCATCGACTACTATTGGTTGTGGACACCGGAAAACTGGATTTGGGGCGGCAACAAACCCGGCCAGTTCGAAGCGACAACTCAGGATATTCAACTCGCTCTGGAAGCGTTGAAATTAAAT
>QQTW01003913.1_pt1 | contig 11093 bp, 15 predicted proteins | sample 1904831 | NCBI WGS metagenome assembly QQTW01 (sample SAMN09435610, study PRJNA476489) | Subsurface metagenome, whole genome shotgun sequencing project.
TCCAGTCCTGCCTACAATATACAGTCATCTTACGTTGTTCAACGCGAATTCAACAATCCATGCTCACTCCGTCCTTCTTCAGCCTTTTGCCAGAACAGCCTACTTCACCAGCTACCCGGCGACAGCTGTCGATTTTGCGGAATTCTTTTGGCTGTTGGCTGTCGCAGAGCCAGAGCGATGGTACACATGGCCTGATGCGAACACATTGTGGCGCCTCAAAGAACGGAGTGCCGCTGGAGCGATCTTGCGGGCTGATGCTGTACAGCCTCTGACCAACCCCAGGTCTGCGCCTACGGGCTTTTCAGTGCCTCGTATCTGCGCCGGCGCCGCGCTCCTCAGCTCTTCCATTGATGAAAGCGCGAAATGCTCATGGACTTCTCGCAGCGACGTCGATCGCGACGATGAAGAGAACGGAGAGAGTAATGGCGATCTCCACCAAGAAGACCTCGAAATGGACTGTCCGCCTCCACCGGGCATGCCGGCACCCCCTGCACGCAGGGGCGACAGCGTCTTCCGTGTCGTGAAGAGCGGCAGCCGTGACGCTGCTGCCGCTGCGGCATTCTACGACGCCGGTGCACACGGATACAGCACCCTTTTCACATGCGTGGCTCGAGACCATGTCGATTTCGGTGAATGCATTGGCATGGAGAGTCGGTGTGTGAGGGTGAAGGAACTGAGCGGAATGAGGAAAAAGAAGAAAGTCGGTGAGGTTGGTAAGGTGAAGATATTCTATTGATACGCAATTTCCTTTTTGTTGGTGCGTCACATGTAAGCCACGTTCCCGCTTAAATTTTGATGGAGCTGTGCGCAGGCGAGGGTCGGAAGTGGAGCCACAAAATCAGTAGGAAGCTTCAATTGCGGCACAGAATTGTGAACTCGAAATGTCCTTGCAGCCTATCCTATTCAGCAGTTCTCTTAGGAGTTCGTGTCCGTCACTCTCTTTTAGCCTCGTGATCTTAGTTGTTTGAGTTCATGTTTTCTTTCCAACAATAGATGGGAGGTTTCGGCGTTCAAAGTAATCCTTCTCATTGCACATATTCCTTAGTCAAGTGGCCAATGCAACCTGTTTTCATTCAATGAAAGATCTACCGAACAGCGTATCATTCAAATTGTTCATCGATACGTTGCCATTTAAATCCGTTCCCAAGCCTTCTTGTGAGTGCCCACCGTCCACTGGCGATAGTACAGGACTGACGGCAATCCTTGGCCGGCTCTTGAACACGCTTGCATATTCCGCATCTTCGGCGAAAAGGCTTTCTGGTGGAGTGGATTCGCTCTTTGTATCAGCGGAGCGTTGTTGCTTGGCCGGAGTTTCGAATTGGTTAATTGGGAATTGAGAAGTGCGAGGTTTTGTGTTGACCACGGAAGTGCGTGACCTTGCCTGAGTAGATGGTATCCGAGAGAGTGATTGCCGCGTTCGTTCTTGAAGGTCGACGCGGTAAGCAGGGATGTCTGGCAACATTGTCCTTGAGGGCGTTTCGGGTCCAACAGTTTGAATGGGCAGCTCTAATCTTTGTTGGGAGCCATTTATGTTGAGGCCAGCCATGGACATGCGTGTGCGTTCCAGAAGCGATGGGCGGTCCATTTTGATGGGCGAGGGACTTGTGTTGGATATAGACAACAGGATATGTTCTGCGGCTGCAGCATCGTCTACGGCAAGTGACCCCTCATGGGCCTTCTCGTACGCAGTTTCTTCATGTGCAATTTCAAGATCGCAATCGTTGTTGACGGCGTCAAATTTCTTGAGCGTAGTGACGTCGTTATTTCGAAGTCGTCTGTCGTGATCTCCGATTGATCCACTCACCAACGGCTCGTCGTTCGTTGAGCTCAGTGAGTGTGGTTGAAAGGGTCGTCGACAAGGCGTTGCGATTGCGGCGTCGCTGCTTTGGGACAAGTTCGCCATCCGTTGCTTCGGGACTCCCGCATGAGCAAGGCTGTTCAGGTCCAACGGTTTAAGATCCGACATCCCAACCGTGCTCCGGGCTCTTGGACCTTCACGTGCTGATACCGGGGTCCTTGGAAAATTCTGTCCCGAGCGGCCGTGCCTCCGTTGCTTCTGACTGGTCTGTACGTTAAGGTGTGATGGGTCCCGGGCGGTGCTGCTGTCTGAGGTAGCCGACTTTTTTATCGTTACTTCGCGATCACTGGAATTGGTAGCTGCTTTCTGTTGGGTTTTCGTCGCCGGTCCCACCTCTTGAGTGCTGAAAGATGAGCTCTGCATGCGACCCTGAAACTCCTTCCACCTTTGCAGTCGATCTTGCTGTTGCTTAACTTTCAATCGGAGCTGCTGATGCAATCCAGCTGCAGGGGAACCATCCGGCAATGGCTCATGATTCTGAACGCATCCCCACACACGTTCGAATGGTAGTCCGAGTGAGGAATCTGCAACCTGCTCTTCGTCGCCATACAGAACCACTTTGAGCCACCGGACATTACCCACCCAGCTTTTCTGGAGTCGGCGCTTGACACGGCTTTCTTCGGTCATCTGAGCACTCGAAGTCGGCACGCTTTTCAGAGTGGCTGTAGCCTGGGAATATCTCCTTCTAATCTGCAAGGTCTTGTAATACAAGCCTTCATTGGCCGCACGGTATGCGAGCCGGCGATCCTGCTTGTCCCGTAAAAAGGCGCTCAGAGATGATCGATACACGATTGTAAGCAATCGCATCACGGTTCGGTCTTGTAAATCCGGGTTGAAAGCCGTTGAAAGCTGAATTGCATTCGCATGTTGCCGGCGGTCATTTTTCGAAAGCAGCACCTTGCGAAGGACAGCAGAAGAGAACAAAAATAATATCTCCTCAAACTTTGCGCCTCTACAGTCTTCTAACATTGTCTTACGCAAGATAGCTTCGCGTCCAAAGACTCCTTCTTTTCTGAGCTCATTGAGTCTCCTGTACAGAGCATCTCGCAGGTTGACTGATTGGGCATGTTCCAACGCTGGAAAAAAAGGGTGCAGCTTCTGCAGCATACCTCAATCACACTGAGACGTTGAGCTTGAACGTAGATTTTGACTTACATCCCGAGTAAATTGTGCATCCCAGAACTCAAACAGGTGGTAAAGGGCCCACTCCACGCTTCGTACGCGGCCGTTCAAAGTCTGCTGAGCATCTTTGCCGGAAAACAAGTGAGGCGTAATCCCAGGCCAATCCTCTCGCTCATGCAAATCTAGCAAACGTAGGTTTGTCACAAACAAAGCAATGTCACCAGGCATCGTCTTCCAGGGATGGTGTCCGGTGATCTTGCTGAATCGGCGGTAGATGATAGGGTTGGAAGGCGTGCCTTCGCGGACGCGCCATTCGCTTCCTTGAATGCGGCAGCGCGATTGTTTGTTTACGGATGGCGGCCCAGGTTGGCCACGACGAGCGATTGTCGAGCTCTCGTGCCAAGATTGGCGGAGATCTTTATTCAGGGTGTTTATCTGGCACCAAACGACTCAACAACGAAGAAGAATTGCTTCTTCATTTGACGGTGAATTATCAGAACCATCATATTCTTGCCCCTGGTTAAGGGGAGATTACGCGCTTGCGATACGCCACATTGCGGACACTTACCATGGTTGATGACGCCCCGCAGACCAACGAACGTCCAAGTGAGTTCAGTTCAACCTCACTCAAGGCTGGAGGTAGGGTTGACTGACGTTTGAGCCTTTGCCAGAGCCAGACTCTGGCATTCTCAGCGCGAAAAGCGCAGGAGATGTTGCTTGGACTCCCCAAACAGGTTCGGAATGTTCTCAAAGATGGTGACTACTATCCACGCTAATAATTTCGAAGTGTTGACTACGTTGGCGAATAAGCCAGAGACCGCCACTTCCTCGCCGGTGCCATTCTTCCACATCTTGGAGCGGCTGAAGACAACCAAGCGCGAAGGGTGGCGGCGTTTCGGAATCAATCATGGCGAATCGATAGCAGACCACATGTACCGAATGTCGATCTTAACCATGCTGGCACCTCCATCACTGTCATCCCGCCTGAACGTACCCCATTGCACAAAGATGGCTCTGGTTCACGATATGGCGGAAGCACTCGTGGGAGACATTACACCTGTGGACGGAATATCAAAAAGCGAGAAGTCCCGACGCGAGGAAGCGACCATGAACTACCTGTGCAAAGATCTGCTGGGAAAAGTGCACGATAGCGTGCCAGGCGAAGAGATGCGTCAGATCTGGCAAGAATACGAGGACAGCGAGACGCTGGAATCGCAATTCGTTCACGACGTTGACAAGATCGAGCTGGTGCTTCAGATGCTGGAGTACGAACGGTCTCATGAGGGCCGCCTCGATCTTGGTGAATTCTCCCATGTCGCTCAACGCATAGCTCTTCCAGAGATGAGGCAATGGTGTGATCAAGTGCTGCAGGAGCGTAGCAAGTTTTGGTCAAGCCGCGAGCGAACCTCTGAGGCACCTTCATTGGGCGAAGAAGGGAGTATGGTGGAGGACGCAGATGGTGGAAGTGTAATAAGGTAACTTCTGGGTATCTTGACAGGCATGGAACTCGACATTAGACACTTTTGCGCAAAACCCTCCATCTTCATCTTAGTTCACTCACAGCGCTCTCCGTGCGGCAGTTCATGTACCCTGGATTTCTGAATCCCTGCTTGACCGAGTTGCTAACCGGATATTATGCCACAAGGTCTCCTAGATGATACGTAACAATTCGCAATTGCGAGAATGTATTGGCTATTGTGCGAACTGCTTTCGCATCAAAAGGTCCCCAAACTTGCTCGTATCTGAACAGATAGGTGTAGTGTGTATTATAGACGAAATGTGAGTATAAAATCTCTTAAGTGCTCACGCAAAGGCTCGCCAGTAGTATCATGAGTTCTGGCTGTTGAACATTATTAAAGATCCGACAACGTGGTCGCGCCTCCCTATGGGGTTAGCGTACCGTACCCAGACCCCGAGGTCGCCGCTTTAAGGTTATTGATAGGCACTGACGTAAGCCTCTTCCAGAACGTTCCTGCAACTACTGTGGTAGTGGTGGAGTAGCTGCTAGCTGGCGGAACCGTCTGCAACAGAAACTACTCCACTTCATGCTTCCTCCTGCCTTCTGCCTTCATACCGGGAGCTTCCGTAAATTATCAGTGACTGTTCGGAACGATCTTGTTCACTTATCCACTGGTTCTGTTCCGATCTTCATAGCCATGGCTCATCTCGCAGAGGCGCTCAAAGAACAAGGCAACGCCCGCTTCAAAGAGGGCAAGTACACCGAAGCGGAGTCTCTTTATACTCGAGCAATTCTCCGTTACAGCAAGAACCCGCTTCTGTTCACCAATCGAGCGAATGCTCGCCTCAAGTTGGAGCAATGGGACGGCGTCATCGACGACTGCCTCAGAAGCATTGATCTGACGAGGACCAATATGAAGGCCTTCTTCTACCTTGGTTGGTGATCCCCACTCTGAACTGCGATTTGCTCAGCACTAAATTTCATTATGTAGCTCAGGCTCAGCTTGCGATCCGACATCCAAATGAAGCGCTGTCTTCGGCGATGACCGCTTACGAGCAATGCCTAGCAGACCCAAAGCACGCCAGCTCCGCCTCGGCCATATCCACACTGGTGCTGAAATGTAAGAAGGCAAAATGGGAAGCGCGAGAGCGGGAGCGACTGCGCAAGCGCAGCGCGCTACTTGTCGAGTTGGAAGAGAGGCTCGAATCAGCGATGAGACAGGAACTTGTGGCTGTAGAATGGAGAGAAGCAGAAGGCGACATCGGGAAAGTGGAGGCTGAAGACGAAAGGCAGGCAATCCAAGAAGAAGCCAGGAAGAAGATTGAAGAATTGAGAGAGATCTTCGTTATGGCAGATCCAGACAATGCAGCTGTCAGGGTAGGTGCTCCTGCACGATTGCCAGTTGATCTTTCACCTCTGCCTCAGAGAAGCAACATAGTAACTTCAGCGCAGGAAGTGCCAGATTACCTGATAGACAACATAACATTCGAAATAATGCATGACCGTAAGTCCACGGTGTTTCGCTCACCCTTGAACACAATCTGACCAAGTTGTAGCTGTCGTCACAAAAAACGGACAGTCTTACGAGCGCACTTCCATTCTTGAGCACCTTAAGCGAAGTCTAACTGATCCCCTCACTCGTGAGCCCCTATATGTGAATGACCTACGTCCTAATCTTGCGTTGAAGCAAATGTCGGCGGAATTCCTGGAGAAGAATGCAGGATGGGCCGTCGATTGGTGAGTGGCATTGTGTCCACTCTTGGCGCATGATGGTTTCTTGGCTGGCTTGCTTCATGATTGGGAGCTCCTCTCATCCTTCTATCGGCGCGGTTGGCGTCTGTTCGCAGGATACCCGTAGTCGTTTGTGGCTTGGCCACTATCTCATCCCTGTCCGGGTAATTGATCTGCTCGCGCCATCAAAGACCGCGGCCCTTCATTTGATTTCCTTGGAAGCCTTGGAGCTAAGCCGTCTGCCGCGTCAAGAAGTGTAAATGCGTTGATACTCTTCCGGTTTAGAAGAGCGTCGGCTTTATGCTCATGCCGATGATCTGAATGACAATGCGTGCGTCGATCTTGCTGTGCCAGCCCGATGATTGTCGCAGAGATCAACGATACTTTGCTCGCTGTCTTTCTCGAGTCGTCAGGCCCCAAACTCCCAAGGAAACTTCGTGATTGTTCAATCGATAGCGGTGGGCTTCTGCGTCAAGCCCAGGTTCATCACGACGAGCTGCACCAGTCGTCGCACTGGGATTGTTTGGCTGTGATATGAGACAGCTTGGGCAGGTTTGATCCTACCGCCAGCGAACGCCGAACATTTTCCCAGACTTCCGCTTGTTTGCATTTTGGGAGTCTACGTTTTCAAGATATATGCGTTGATGGCCTATCGACTCAGTATGAGATCAGAGTTGATGTAACGCGATTGCCTCTGACCTTTCACATCGAGAGCGAGATACTGATATTGAAGAGCCTCTGACTTGCTTCGCTTGGTCATATGTAATCTCACAACGCCTTTGTTCAGTGGCCCTTCAACCTGCTAACTTCAGCGGGAGCATCTGGCTCGGTATAGAGACCACTTACGTGAAAGTGCATGAACAGATGCTCACTGCCAGCTTTGTCGGTTTCCGTCCTTGATCTAAGAGCAGGTATTAGCTTGATACGTAGGCGCTTTGAAAGGCTGCTTACGCGATGCGGCGATTTCTCGCCCATCTGCTCCAGGATGGCTCTCCGTATGCGCTGATCTGATTCGCAGCACCAAGCAATTCCGTGCATCTAGTGTCGGCCTTGATTCTCTCAGCAGCGCGATTGAATTGCCGAGTCGTGCTATCCGCAGAAAACACTTCAAGGTATAGGACTGTCGCAACCGCTCCCTGCTCCAATTAGTGCTGCTTGTCTCCCTGTGACCTGCGGGTTGCGCTACCGTTGCGACCAGGCCAGCAATCACTACCAGGAAGTTGAAAGATTGCTTTGTTGCGCCCACCACTCTTGCGGCCTTTTCCCCTCTACTCAGCTCTCGCCATCTGGTGCGACCGTCATCCTTCACTCTAGCAACGTCTTGTCGGCCCAGTCCATTCGTAGTTGGCCGAGCTTCAAGAAGTCTGCAGCGTGCGGCAAACTCCCGCCGAGGGACCAGAGGAGGACGCACGAGAGCTACGCTTGAAGCTCTGGGACAGCTTTGGAGTACGAGCAACCGCCGCGAATCGAGGGAAAGGGTTTTCATAGTTCCATTAAGGCACTGGGTCGCCCGAGGTCAGCGTCAATCTACCGCAGCCGGCGTTGTAGTCACGCAAATAATAGTGAGCCCTAGCTTAGAGCGGAGCTTTAGTGGACGTCCGCAGTTTTGCCGACGGCCCCGGTCGAGTACCGGAAGCGCCACTCCCCTTTGCATGACGAACAAAACTTGTGCAACATTACTATGGCAAGGGATGCGTGGAAGAGCGCGCAATGGATTCAAGACCTTATCCTTGTTGCCGCAACGGTATGCAAGCATCTCCAATAATACATATGTATGTGGGCACTGACCGTACTCGACAGCCGCTACTAGCATACTTTGTCCTGCGCAACATCCTAGGCCGGCTGGAATCCGATGGCCACCTGAAGGACATAGAGGATGCTAAGAAGAAGGCACGCGATGCGAAGCGGCACTTAGGAGGGATTCTTGCGACCTCAGAAGCGCGGAGCCATGACGAGGAAGAGGATGATGTGGAGGACCAGCACCGACATGCGAGGAGGGAGGACCTGGAGCTCACACCATATGAGCAGACAATAGCCATGGAGGTGGTCGCTCCTGGAGACATACCGGTGACTTTCGAAGGTCTGTATTGCCCAGGTGTCATGTCTCAGGACTGGTATTGACAAGCTCCATTACACAGATATCGGTGGCTTAGACGACATCATCGAAGAACTCAAAGAATCCGTCATCTACCCTCTAACTTTGCCTCATCTATACGCCCATTCATCGCCCCTCCTCTCCGCACCTTCTGGCGTCCTCCTGTATGGGCCGCCCGGCTGCGGCAAAACCATGCTTGCGAAGGCACTGGCTCACGAAAGCGGCGCCTGCTTTATCAATCTCCACATCTCCACACTCACGGAAAAGTGGTACGGCGATTCAAACAAACTGGTCAATGCTGTGTTCTCCCTGGCCAGGAAGCTCCAACCGAGCATCGTCTTCATCGATGAGATAGATGCGGTACTGGGTCAGAGGCGAAGCGCGGAACATGAAGCGAGTGGCATGGTGAAGGCCGAGTAAGTCGTTGCGCTCTACATACAGTACGCTTCGATCCACTTAGGTACGTACTGACGGCTGCTTCACTCTGTCAGGTTCATGACCCACTGGGACGGACTCGCATCGTCGACGGCTGGCGGCCTACCCCAGCGGATTTGCGTCCTTGGTGCGACGAATCGTATTCAGGACATTGACGAAGCTATTCTGCGCCGGATGCCGAAAAAGTTCCCCGTGTCGCTCCCATCCGCGCGCCAGCGGCGAGGTATCTTCAAGCTGATCCTTCGCAACACGAAAGTCGACGCCGGTCGATTCGATCTCGACTACCTTGTCCGAGTCTCCGCTGGCATGAGCGGCAGCGACATAAAAGAGGCGTGTCGCGACGCGGCAATGGGCCCGGTCCGTGAAAGCATACGCGCACGAAAGGCCAGGGGAGAGCTCATGAAAGGCATCAAGCCCGATGAGATGCGCGGGTTACGAACCGAGGATTTCTTCGGGCGGGCTGGTGGTGTAGGATATCAACGGGACTCAACAGCGGTCCGAACGCAGAAACGAGAAGATACGGACGATGAAGGAAGCGGTGACCGGGTATCTACCGATGAAGAGACGGATCAAGACGATGAGAAACAATAGGTGCAGGACCCAGGGATTTACCGGCCTTCTACTGCACAGATTCGACTACATGTGTTATATATCATCGGGACTGACTGATCCCATATCGGCGTATACCTAGGTGTGATGGGAGGTTGAAGCATGGGAGGCGTCATTGTTTGTATCTTAGGCTCTAGAAGGGTCTGGGGCTCTGTCGGTCATTCTGCGGTCTCCATTCCGGGAGCATCGCGGAAGACTTTTCAAAAGGAACGTTAAATGTTCGAACCCAACCAATGGCTCATCCAGTCGCAGTATTCACTTGGATACAGCGCGGAGTTCTTCAAAGAGCTGAAAGAATGATACTGGTACAAAGAGCCGAGGTACTCGGTTGACACTTTACGCGTCAACGCGTCTCTTAGAGGGCGCGATCCAATTTACATAAACTCACGACTGGCCGGCTTCAATACTCTAACATCCAACATGTCACCCTCACTGGTCGCAGATGAGTCTACGAAAGTTGTCGGTGCCGGCTCTGAAGATAAGTCTCTGAAAAAGACTGCCGCCAATGGCCCCAGTTCCATGCGCCACGAAGAGTATCAGTATCTGGACTTGATTCAAGAAATCTTGGAACATGGGGAATTCCGACCGGACAGGTATGCCCGAGTTTTGTCGTACCCAAGTCTCATGCATGGGTGCTCAAGCTCAGCAGGACTGGCACCGGAACTTGCTCGATTTTTGCCCCTAACCAACTACGCTTCTCTTTGTCCCGGCATTCACAAGACGCTTCTCAGCCACCTGTGCCCGTACTGCCACTCATAACCACAAAACGCGTGTTTTTGAAGGCCGTGGTAGGAGAACTCCTCTGGTTCATTGCTGGATGTACTTCCTCGATTCCGCTTTCGCAGCAAGGAATAAAGATATGGGACGGTAACGGTAGCCGAGAGTTTCTGGACAGCGTCGGACTCGCTCATCGTGAAGTTGGAGATCTTGGTCCAGTGTACGGTTTCCAATGGCGACACTTTGGAGCCGTATACAAGGATGCCAATGCGGATTACTCTGGACAAGGAGTGGACCAGCTCGCGGAGGTCATCGACAAGTTGAAGAACAGGCCTTACGACAGACGTATCATCTTGAGCGCTTGGAATCCTGCGGACCTTTCGAAGATGGCCCTGCCGCCCTGTCATATGTTCGCTCAGTTCTACGTCTCGTTCCCTCGTTCCGTCACGCACGATGGGGCGGAAGCGAATCAAGGAGAGAAGCCAAAAGGTACATTGCACTGCCTTTTATACCAACGCTCTTGCGATATGGGTCTCGGTGTCCCGTTCAATATCGCCTCCTACGCTATCCTAACTCACATGCTGGCTCATGTGTGTGATCTCACGCCGGGTACGTTCACTCACACCATGGGGGACGCTCATGTGTACCTGGACCATGTTGAAGCACTCAAGGTCCAGTTGCAAAGGGAACCTCGTGACTTTCCAACTTTGCATATCAAGAGAGAAAAGGGAGGTAGTATTGATGGATGGAGTGCAGACGACTTTGAAGTTATCGATTACAATCCCCACAAAGCAATTTCCATGAAGATGTCGGTCTGAAACTAGCAGTCCGCTCACTGATTGATGCGCAATGGGAGTATTCGGGGGCGAGGTAGGCGTAAAGGTGACAGAGCATAGAAAGGGGGGGAGGGGCCATCGAGCATTATCTTACATCCTCTAACCTTAGCTCCAAGCTGGCCACCCTTCACTTGACGGGAAGATTGGAAGCTGCCGCCGGGCTTTCTCAGTAAGCCTTGTGAAACAAGTTGGACGCTTGAATTTATAGTGTTTACATCAGTGTCTGTTTCG
>QQTW01003914.1_pt1 | contig 11093 bp, 11 predicted proteins | sample 1904831 | NCBI WGS metagenome assembly QQTW01 (sample SAMN09435610, study PRJNA476489) | Subsurface metagenome, whole genome shotgun sequencing project.
GTACTTCAGCTTAGCCTGTATTCTGCTACTGATTTAAGTTACTTAGAAACAAACTTTTTCAAAGCCAGCCTCACTTGAAGCAAAAAATGCGGTGAAGATTGCCAAAAAAATGCTGGGTGTATGTGGCCTGATCATAGCAGTTGTGTGCTTCGGCTTTGCCATTTGGGACATTTTTAATAAGTGACCTACTGACACGCAGCCGCTGCACTGGTTTTTACAACATGGGCTTTTGAAAAAGTTTGTTTCTAAGTAACTTAAATCAGTAGCAGAATACAGGCTAAGCTGAAGTACATCCAATTCCCGTACCGTCGGCAAGCTGTTGAACGTCGGCCTAATTGCTGCACAAACAAAACAAAGTGAGCATGAAATAAGGCTGCTCTTACTTTACCTCCTGCATCTGCACCAGCCGGTAATAATAACCCCCCTTTTCCATCAGCGATTCATGCGTGCCGCGCTCTACAATCGCGCCTTTTTGCAACACAATGATTTCATCGGCATGGCGGATGGTGCTCAGGCGGTGCGCAATCACAATTGAGGTGCGGTGCTGCATCATGTTGTTGATGGCGTCCTGCACCAGCCGTTCGCTTTCCGTATCCAGCGAGGAGGTGGCTTCGTCCAAAATAAGTATCGGCGGATTTTTTACCAGCGCACGGGCAATGGTGAGGCGCTGGCGTTCGCCGCCGCTAAGCTTGGTGCCGCGGTCGCCGATGTTTGTATCGTAGCCGCTTTCTTTTTTAGCAATAAAGGGATGTGCATTGGCTACATGTGCTGCTGCTTCTATTTCTGCGCTGGTTGCCGTTTGTTTGCCAATCAGAATGTTTGCTGCAATGGTATCATTAAATAAAATAGGTTCCTGCGTTACAATCGAAATCTGTTCGCGAACAGAACGAAGTGAATAATCTTTAATATTCACGCCATCAATCAGGAGCTCGCCGCTGCTTACATCATGAAAGCGGGGTACCAGGTCGGCAAGGGTGCTTTTGCCCGCACCCGACGAACCCACCAAGGCCACGGTTTTGCCTTTGGCAATAGTAAGGTTGATGTTGTGCAAAATAGGAAATCCGTTATAGTCAAACGATACATTGCGCAGCTCTATGCTGTGTGCAAATCCTTCCAGTTTTTTGCCTCCTTCATTATCATCCACCACGTTGGGCGCCTGCAGCACTTCTTCTATGCGGCCAATGGCTGCGCTGCCTTTGCGCATGTTAGAGAAAGAAGTAGACAGGGCTTTTGCCGGATTGATGATGTTGTAAAAAAGCGCTAGGTAACCAATAAAAGAAGAAGCCTCCAGCGCAATATTGCCGCTCAGCACCAGGCGGCCGCCAAAGTACAAAATGCCGCAAAAAACCGCCACGCCCAAAAGCTCGGAAAGCGGCGATGCCATATCCCTGCGGGCCATGATGCGGTTTTTGGCCCTGAGCAATTCGGTATTGATGCGCAAAAAGCGGCTGCGCAACAAGCCCTCTACATTAAATGCTTTTATTACCCTGAGGCCGGAGAGCGTTTCATCAAGTACCGAAACCGACTCGGCATATTTCTCGGCAGCTTCGTTGCTGTTTGTTTTTAACGACCGTGATACCCTGCCCAAAATAAAGCCAACAAAAGGAATGGTAACGAGCAAAAATGCCGTAAGCTGCGGGCTCAAATAAAACAGCACGATAAAGTTGATAAGGATGGTAAGCGGGTCGCGGATAAAACCTTCTAATGTGCCTACCACCGATCCTTCCACTTCGCCCACATCGTTGGTGATGCGGCTGATGAGGTCGCCTTTTCTTTTTTCGGTAAAATACCCGATCGGCAGGTGCAGTATTTTTTGGTACAAATCAGTACGCAGGCTGTTTACTACTTTATTCTTAAGCGGGTTAAGAATGTAAACCGATAAATATAAAAACAGGTTTTTTAAGAATATAGAAACAATGATCAATACGCATATCCAGCCCAGTACGGCTATTTTTCCGGCGGTGCCGCCACCTGCTGTTTGCAGCGTGCCCATTAGAAAGGCGCGTATGGTGCCCACTACCGGGTTGCTGCTTCCCTGCAAAAGCGTTGCGGTGCCGCTTTTTTGTTCGCCGTAAAAAATAAGTTCCAGAAAAGGCATCAGCATGCCTAGGGATACAATGGAAAAAAGCACGGATAAGATGGTACATAAAAAGTACAGCGCTACCTGGCCTTTGTAGGCGTTGAGGTACTGAAAAATCCGGGCATATTGCTTCATGATAAATAGTTCACAGGTTCACTGGTTCGGCGGTTCGCAAGTTAAAGCGCAATGCTGCCGGGTAAAAAGCCCCGTGAACTTGGGAAGAGGAACACTTGTGAACTTTCGGGATAGACGGCGCAAAAGTAGCTATTTTTACAGGCCACAAAAAAGCAAACTATGGAGGAAGGAAAAAGGCAGAAGCAGGTAGGCGGGCTTATTCAGGAAGAAATAAGCGGCATTTTTCAGCGCCTGGGCCTGGGCATGATGGATGGCGGCATGGTTTCCATTTCAAGCGTAAAAATCACCCCCGATCTTTTGGAAGCACGTATTTACCTGAGCATTTTTGGCGTTAAGGATGAAAAAGCGCTGCTTAAAAAAATAGAAGAACGGAAATGGGAAGTAAAAAAAGAACTGGCCGCCCGTGTGAAAACGCAGCTGCGCCGCATACCCGAACTCCGGTTTTTTCTGGACAACTCGCTGGACCAGGTGTTTAAGATGGAAGAGATTTTCCGGCAGATAAAAACAGAAGACAAAGAAGAAAACAAGGACGGACAAAAAGAAGAATGAAAGTAATGTGTGACGAACAACATTCATTTTTGGTTGCGAGGGTCAAAAGCCCTACTTCCGGTTGAATGTAGCATTAAGCATGTTTTTTCACTTGCCGGTTCTTTAAAGGTACTGTGGCCTAAAAACAGGACAATGTGGAAGCCCGCGCATAAAAATTTATGTTCTGCCATTTAGGAGTCTATCTGCGAAATTCATTCAAAATCCATAAATCCGCGATTTGAACTTTCTTTTTGCCTGGCGCTACTTTAAAGCAAAAAAATCCACCAACGCCATCAACGTTATCTCCTGGATTTCCATTGCCGCCATCACCATCGGCACTGCGGCACTTATCCTGGTGCTGAGTGTGTTTAATGGTTTTGAAGGGCTGGTCAAATCGCTGTATTCTTCTTTTTATCCCGATATACGCATTGGCCCGCAGCAGGGCAAAACCCTCTCCTTATCGGCCGCCCAGCTTCAAAAGCTGCGGGCCGTGCCCGGCATAGCCCATCTGTCGCGGGTAACCGAAGAAAAAGCACTCCTGCAAAACGGCGATTACCAGTCGCTTGTTTACCTCAAAGGCGTGGATGGTGCTTATGCGCAGGTTTCCGGCGTGCCCCAGCATATGATAAAGGGCGTGTTTGATATTGGCACTGAAACAGCACCGCTTTTGGTGCTGGGCTCCGGCATCGAAAATGCAGTGGGCGTACAGGCCGACCGCAACCTGGCACCGCTGGTAGTATACCTGCCCCGCAAAGCCGAGATAAACCTTTCGAGCCCTATGGAATCCATTGCGGCCGATACCATCAATACGGCAGGCTCTTTTGTTATTCAGCAGGAGTTTGATAATAAGTACGCCATCACCAACCTGGCCTTTATGCAAAGCATGTTGCAACTGCAGCCCAACCAATACGGAGCCGTTGAAATAAAATTGGTTACAGGCGCTGACGAAGATGAAGCAGGACAGCAGATAGCAGCCCTGCTGGGCAGCAATTATAAAATAGAAACGCGCTACCAGCAAAACCGGAGCCTGTACTCGGTGATGCGTATTGAAAAATGGGTGATCTATGCCATTCTTTCCCTCATCCTGGTAGTAGCTTCTTTTAACATGATCGGGGCGCTTACCATGCTGGTGCTCGAAAAAAAAGCCGATATCCGGGTGCTGCACGCACTTGGCGCCGGCCGCCCGCTGATACAACGCATTTTTTTGAGCGAAGGGCTGCTGCTTGCTTTTATCGGCGGCGGCTCTGGTATGCTCATCGCCCTGGCCATTGCTTTTTTGCAACAGCACTTTCATCTTATACCCTTGCAGGGCGCTTCTTTTCTGATCGATTATTTTCCGATAACGCTGCATGCAGCCGACTTTTTGCTGGTAGGCATTACCATACTGGTTATTGCGGTACTGGCGGCCTGGGTGCCCGCCCGAAAGGCTGCTGCGCAGCAGGTAGCCATCCGCGAAGAATAGAAAGCCGTCATTGCTAATAAAGTACATATTACGGGTAAGGCTTTTGGATGTGGCAAGTTCCAACAGTTGTCTTTTTAGTACGGCAATGCACACCCAAAAGCCCTATCTTTTTGCAACACATATTTTTTATTGTAAAACAGGCCACCAGAGCGGGTTTCAGCGTGCGCATACAACTTTTTTTTGAAATATCGGTTTGTTATTTTGTAGGGGTTATTACCTAGGTTAAATTTGATAGTAATCCTTTCGTATGCTACTATTGCTGCTGACAGGTTCCATTGCTTTTATCATCTCTTTTCTTGCGTTGCCAGCTATTATAAAAATTGCCGACGCAAAATGCTTATTTGATGCGCCCGATAACCGCAAGATCCACAAAAAGCCTATTGCCTCACTGGGCGGGGTAGGCATGTTTACCGGTTTTTTTATTGCTGATCTTTTATTTATAGCTACAAGCCGCCACCCGGAGTTTCAGTATTTTTTGGCTGCAGCCACCATCATTTTTTTCTTGGGCCTTAAAGACGATATTCTTATCATCACGCCGCTGAAGAAATTTTTAGGACAGGTATGCGCCACAGCCATCCTTATTCACCTGGGCGGCCTGCGGATAGACAGCATGCATGGTGTTTTCGGGATGCGCGAAATACCCGAAGTTGTAGGCCTTGCCCTTTCGTACACTACCATCATCCTTATCATCAATGCTTATAACCTGATCGACGGCATCGACGGGCTGGCCGGTGCGCTGGGCCTTGTTTCGATGACCATTTTCGGGGCTTATTTTTTTATCGCCGGGCAGGAGCCATATGCCATGCTGGCCTTTACTATGGGCGGCAGCCTGCTGGCCTTTCTTATCTTCAATCATTACCCCGCAAAAATATTTATGGGCGACAGCGGCTCCCTGATGCTGGGTCTTTTCAATGCCATACTTGCCTTAAAATTTTTAAGCGTGGCCGATATGCCCGGAACTGCTTATAAAATAGAGGCTGTTGTACCGCTGGTAATTGCTATTATGAGCGTGCCGCTGATTGATACGGTACGGGTTTTTGGCATCCGTATTTTCAAGGGCCGTTCGCCTTTTTCGCCCGACCGCAACCACGTACATCACCTGCTGCTTCAAAAAGGCCTGTCGCATAAGCATGTAACGCTTTGCTGCGTACTCATCAACCTGGTGCTGGTTTCGTTTGCTTATTTCGGCCGCATGCTGGGTTCCTCCATCATGCTTTGCATGCTGGGCGGGTTGGTGCTTTCGTTGCTGGCCATGCTTATTTATTACCCCAGGCCTTTTGTGCGGAAAGAACTTTCGCTAACCGCATCTTTACACGGCGGCGCCACCACTGCCACAAAAGTGGTTTCCCTTATTTCAGAACCGGCGGCAACGGTGCGCAACTAGTGGGTATGGCGCAGTTTTTAGTGCTGTGTTACGGCTGTACTTCATTAGTTTTGTGGCCTTAAAAACAGTTACTTATGTCTGAAGATGTGTCGCTGACAATAGAATTGGCGGAAGACTCCATGAAAAAGGCGATCAACCACCTGGAAACAGAACTGACAAAGATCCGTGCCGGCAAGGCCAACCCGCAAATACTGGAAGGCATTATGGTAGATTATTACGGCGCACCCACGGCCCTGGCACAGGTAGGCAACATTACGGTTATGGATGCCCGCACCCTGATGATACAGCCTTGGGAAAGAAACATGCTGCAGCCTATTGAGCGGGCCATCATCAACTCAAACATCGGCATCAACCCGCAAAACGACGGCAACTATATACGGTTGTTTTTGCCACCGCTTACTGAGGAGCGCCGCCGCGAACTGGTAAAACGCTGCCTGGGCGAAGGCGAACATTCCAAGGTGGCCATCCGCAACATCCGCCGCGATGCCATTGAAGGCATCAAAAAGCTGCAAAAAACCGGCCTGAGCGAAGACGCCGCTAAAGAAGCCGAAGCCGATATACAGGAAGTAACCAACAAATACATTACGGCTGTAGAAAAGCACCTGGCCACAAAAGAAAAAGAAATCATGGCCGTGTAAAGGCAAGTACGAAATACAAAAGTGCAGGTACACAGTAGGAAAGCATACAAAATCTGGCTTAACCAAAACAAAAAAGAATAAGCCCCAAATAAGCGGAACGCTCCTTTTGGGGCTTATTCCTTTTTGGTACAATACGATTATCTATACTACTTCTAATTGCCGGCTTTCTGCAGTTTATTTCGTATTTCCCACTTTGTATTTTGTATTTATTTCCGGGTACTGATCCATACGCCGCCCAGTATCATCCCCAAACAGCCTATCTGTAAAAAGGTTACCGTCTCATGAGCCACTATGCCCCAACAAATAGCCACTACCGGTATGGCATACGTAACCAGGGAAGCAAATAACCCGCCGGCCCTTTTTATGAGCATATAGTACAGCACCGTAGCCGCAGCGCTGCCCATAATGCCCAGCAAAGCTGTGGCGGCCACGGCGTGGCGGGTAGCTTCGCTGTTTTCGAACTGCGCAAGGCTTTGCTGCTGCATGGCTATAATAGCCGCTATAATGCCCACACCTGCCAAGGATACAGAGGCCAGGTGCAAAGGATTAAACCCCTTTAAGTACCTGCCCACCACATGAATATTAATGGCATATAAAAGCGTGGCTAAAACAATAAGCGAGGCCCATCCCCAATTGTGCAGCGACACGCCGCCTTTTGTAAACGTTAGCAAGAGCAGGCCTGCAAAGCCAACCGCAACGCCTGTTATTTTGTTGCGCGGCAGCGGCACCTGGAAAAAAAGAACCCCCAGCACAATCACCAGCAGCGGGGTAAGCGAATTGAGGATGCCGGCCAGCGAAGAATCGATGTGGTGATCGATGGCAATGGCAAACAAAAACGCCGGCAACAGGTTGCCCAGCATGCCCGACAGCACCGCCAGCAAAAAGGTGCGGAGGGTAAAATGCCGTATGTGAAAAAAGGCAAAAGGCAAAAACACGGCACCGGCAAAGGCAATGCGCAAGGCACCGATCTGTACGCCATTGAGCCCTTCGCGGCTCCACTTCATCAAAATAAAAGAGCTGCCCCAGATAAGCGACAATAAAATAAAAATGTACCAGTCCCTGATCTTTTGTTTTTGCATACCTTAAGTGCAAATGTGCGGCAATAGCTTTGCATGCACATCAAAAAAAGAATAGGGTTGATGGTTGCATCATGACGTAAAACATCAATACACGCTTTTGGTTAAAAACAACAAGCATAAAAAATAGGTGGTGTCTCAGGTTTGATGTGGGTTATAAAGAATCACGAACATTACCATGCTTTCTTTGTGCGCTATGTAGCCGTACTTAATTGAAACTGAAACACCCAAAAATGCAGGAATGTATTACTTATCCTCAAAACCCTTACCTCTTCAAAAACTTATTAAATACATATGCACCAACTAAGCCGTATTGACACAAAGCCACCTGCCGGCGTAGATAAGAAAGCTACTAAGGAAAGCACTGCAGCCCTGTTAGAAGAACTGAACGAGTTGCAAAACCTGCTGTATGCCGAAGGCAGGCACTCGGTGCTGGTGGTGCTGCAGGGTATGGATGCCAGTGGAAAAGACGGCGCCATCCGCAATGTATTTGGCAATTTCAATCCGCAGGGCGTGCAGGTGCAGTCGTTTAAAGTGCCTACCGAAGAAGAAAAAGCACACGATTTTTTATGGCGCATACACCGGCATGCGCCGCAGCGGGGCATGATACAGGTTTTTAACCGGTCGCATTACGAAGACGTGCTGGTAACCCGTGTGCACGGCCTGATAGATGATGCAGTTGCCAAAAAACGATTTGCAGCCATCAACAATTTTGAGCAATTGCTGCAAACACACAACAACACACACATACTCAAATTTTACCTGCACATGTCGGTAGAGGAGCAAGCAGCGCGCCTGCAGGAGCGGTTGGAAGATCCAAAAAAAATGTGGAAGCACAATCCGGGCGATGAAAAGGAAGCCGCACTTAGGGACCGTTATCTGGCCATGTACGAAGAAGTGTTTGAGGCCTGCAACCAGCCCCAATGGCACATTGTTCCGGCCGATAAAAACTGGTATAAAGAACACCTGATTGCAAAGGAAATATGCCACCTGCTGCGCAGCCTCAATATGCAGTATCCTAAACTTGATGCTTAACCGAAATTTGAATAGCAGGCTGCAAAACAGTATCTTTCTTTTTAAGAAAAACGATACTTATGGGGTTTATTAAAGAATTCCGGGAGTTTGCGCTTAAAGGCAACATTATGGACCTGGCAATTGCCGTAATACTGGGTGCGGCTTTTGGCGCTATTGTTTCCTCGCTGGTAGCGGATGTTGTTACACCTTTGATACTGGCCCCCGCCCTGAAGGCCGCCAATGTACAAGACCTGGACAAGCTTACTTGGGGCGCAGTGAAATACGGCAACTTTCTTTCGGCAGTCATCAAGTTCTTGGCGATAGCCTTGGTGCTGTTTTTACTGATCCGGGCCATCAACAAGATGCAGCGTAAAAAAGCAGCAACCGTTGCCGCACCTGCCATTCCTGAACTTACCCTGTCGGAAAAGTTGCTTACAGAGATAAGGGATGGTTTGAAGAGCAGATGATAGATGATAGTTGGTAGAAAAGACAGCTGACAGTAGCGGTTTTGGGTAGGGTCAAAACCCCAATTACATAAAATTATTCTTTTGTGTTTTGCTGTATTTACTATCAACTATCATCCATCAACTATCAGCTGTCACCTGCTTCTTTCTTACCTTGCACGGGTGAGCCACGCTACCTACCAAATATCGCTGCCCCAGTTTGAGGGTCCGTTCGACCTGTTGCTGTTTTTTATTGAACGCGACGAGCTGGATATTTACAATATCCCCATCACCCGCATCATCAACGATTTTCTGGCTTATATTCATAAGCAGGAAGTATTGAACATAGAGCTGTCCAGCGAGTTTATTTTGTTTATCTCCACCCTGATGCGCATCAAAGCCAAGATGCTGCTGCCCCGCAAAGAGCTCGACGAGCAAGGCAATGAAATTGACCCGCGCCAGGAACTGGTAGATAAGCTGCTGGAGTACAAACGCTATAAAGAAGCCGCCGCCGAGCTGGCCTTGAAAGAAGCCGAACGCATGCTGCTGGTAAAACGGGGCAACATTCAAAAAGAACTGTCCGGCATTGGTGTTGAAAGCGGCGAAGGCACCGAGATACAGGCCATTACCATGTTTAAGCTGATGAAGGCATTTGAGCGGGTAATGAGCCGCTATAGCGAGCGCTTTAATAAGCCGGTGCACACCGTGGTACAATACAACTATTCGATGGAAACAACTAAGGCTTCCATGATCTCTTTTGTGCAAAGCCACCGCACCGTTTCGTTCAGCCGGATCTTTGAATCTGTCGAAAACCGGGTGCATGCCATCTTTACCTTTTTATCCATGCTGGAGCTGGCGCAGCAGCACTATTTTCAAATACTGGTAGGCGAAGGCCGCAATAATTTTATTGTAGAATACAACGAAATGGGCGAGGGCCATACCAACGAAGAACACATGCACTTGTTGTAAAACCGGTTCGGGCCCAGGCGTGTAGTAGCGGCGCTTTGCTCCTGGCAACCATGGCGGGATATTGCAGGCATGCCGGTGCAGTAAAGGAAAAAATCCCTGTTTTTATTTAGGCTTCATGCCGGCTTAGACCTTCTCTGCAATGGGGCCTGGCCGGTTGGGGCAGGTAGTGCTTTTGAGGGTATGGCAGGCAACAGGTATTTTTTTTATATGCTGCGCCACTTCCTCGTTATCGTGCGCCGTAATAATGGCGGCGCCGGAAAGTTTTGGAAAAATCGTTTCCCATTCGCGCAACGGATATTCTCTTGCCCAGTCCCTGTGCGACAGAATGATGTTGATGCCGCCAAAATACGAGGCCAGTGCAGCCGTGCCGCCATGAACCGATACAAACCGGTCACAGTTGGCATACACCATCAGCTGCAGGTGGTTAAAGCTTTGTACGCTGTGGCGGTGCTGTGCAAAGAGATCATCCATCAGCAGCACACCGGGGTGGTGGGTGCGCAGCCAGGCATGCTCTGCCAGGTCCATCATCTCGCTGTTGTCCTCTACAATATCCTGTGGCCTGGGCCGGTTGTAAATAATCTGGTACAGATGGCCGCAGCTGGTTATAATTTGTTGCAGGGCGGAAGTGTCTAAATAGTTGATGGGTGCCTGGTTCCACTCCCGGTTGTATTTATTGGCAATAATGAGCAGCGGCTTGTCAAACACAAAAATGGCATTGGAGTATTGCGCCTTTAAAGGCACGGGCAGCCATTTCTGAAAACTAAAGCTGTTGCAATGTGCCAGGTTTGGAATGTGAAAAGCCTCGAATGTGGCTTTGACCGACCGGCGGCTGTACACGGCTTCATGTTGCGGGCTGAAAAAGTAAAAAGCTTCTGTATGAAGGCACGAAATGGTTTTGCCGAGTGTGCCGTTTTTGTAATGCCAGTAGGCAAATGGCAGCACAAACAACAGCTCCTGCTGAAACTCGCCACGAAACCGGATCTCCTTATAAGGCTTTTTAGCCAGGTAATCTTTTTGCAGGTATTTGGTCTGTAGCAAGCGTGCGTACCAGTTATCGCGTATCATGCGGCGCAGGTCGTCGCGCATGAGCGGGTGCGCCATTCTTGCCCACAAAAGCAACAGGTGCCGCGAAAACAAATTAAATTTTTTGCGCATGATATGGCTTTAATAGGGCCGGCTCTGGTTTTGCAAGCCAAATGTAGCGTTGGTACTGCAGCATAGTTTTTTAAATGCCGCTTTGTGCAAGCGTACGTTTTCTGCTCAACAAATTATTACAAATATCTTATATAGATGAGATCATATTTTACTTGACACAAAAAAACCGAGGCCCAAAGCCACGGCTTCATGATACAATAAACTGCTTA
>QQTW01003915.1_pt1 | contig 11091 bp, 13 predicted proteins | sample 1904831 | NCBI WGS metagenome assembly QQTW01 (sample SAMN09435610, study PRJNA476489) | Subsurface metagenome, whole genome shotgun sequencing project.
ATTTGAAATGTCGCCAACGACCAAAACACGTCGACGGTCGTTATTCAAACGAGTACCTCAACAGCAACGGGAAGCGCCGTGATCTGCGGAACAAATACGGTTGGACTCAAAGCAACCACCAACACCGGCGACGTGGCGTTATGGTACAGCAGTCCTACGTCTACTACGGCCATTGCATCCGGAAACACCGCGACCACAAACGTCATTACGCCCGATAAAACATACTACCTCGGCGTGAATGAATCAACAGGCAGGGTTGGTGCCGCCAATAAAATGCTTTACGCAGGCGGCGGATACGGTGCGTTCAACAACAACTTCGTCAGATTTACGACATCGGTACCGTTGACGATCGAAAGCGCCAAGCTCTACATCGGTAACGCAGGAAAAATACGGATCATCGTTGGCGACATTTCAAATTTCAACCCGGCGACCGGCAACTATAACTTCACTACAATTTCAAGCACAACGATCGACGTGTACGCCACCACGCCTACGCCGCAGCCTGGAACCGTTAATGGGAATAACCCGCTGGATACTGGTGCGGTATTCTTCCTGAACCTGCCGGTGCCAACACCAGGCAATCATGCCATGATCATCCAGCCGCTCAACGGCGCCACAATATTCCGCAACAACGGCATCGCCCCTACACCATCAATCTATCCATTCAGCATTCCGAATGTGATCTCAATAACAGGGAACAGTGCGGCAAACACGGCCGACACCAGTGATGCTACCTTCTTCCAGCGTTTCTATTATTTCTTCTACGACATGAAGATCAAGCTGGCCAGTTGCCCCGGAGTAAGGATACCGGTGGTGGCTACAACGGCTACCCCGCCGGTGATTACGCTGACCGGCAACACGCTGACCAGCACCACCAGCACCGGTAACCAATGGCTGCTTAACGGGCAGCCCATCGCAGGGGCTACCGGGAAAACGTTTACGGCCACACAACCCGGCCTTTACAAAGTGACGAGTACCGAAGTAGGCTGTCCGCTGACTTCCAACGAAATCAATTTTGCCAGTACGCCGGTTGTGGATGTCAACGGCACCCAGATCGCCCTGATCGCTTCACCAAACCCAAATAAGGGGCAGTTTTACGTGCAGTTTGAAGTGAAAGGAAAAGATAAGTTGTCCATCAGCCTCTTAAACAGCGTGGGCCAGAAAGTGTATTCCAGTGAGTACCCCGACTTTACCGGGAAGTTCAGCAGGCAGATTGATGCACGCAATATCAGGGCTGGCATGTACATCCTGAAAATCGAACACAACAACAAAGTGTATATTAAAAAACTGCTCGTGGAATAGGTGAACCTTTAAACTGCTACACGTATGGTACAGCCCTGGCGAACCGGAACCGTCACCCGCATTGAACAAGAAACCGGGCTTACGCGCCGGTACTGGATACGGGTCGATGAACTGGAGCGGTTTGATTTTGTGCCCGGCCAATTCGTGACACTGGACCTGCCGATTCATGAAAAAGTAAACAAGCGGTGGAGAAGCTATTCTATCGCTTCATGGCCAGATGGCAGCAATGTATTTGAACTGGTCATCGTCTGGCTCGAAGGCGGCGCCGGGACTACCTATATTTTCAACAATATTGTTGTGGGATCAACCTTTACACTTCGCGGCCCGCAGGGGGTATTTGTGTTGCCCGCCGAAATAGAGTCCGATCTGTATTTTATCTGTACAGGCACCGGCGTGGCCCCGTTTCGTTCTATGGTACACCACATTCACAACCATGGCATCGCTCACCGCAATCTTTACCTGTTCTTTGGATGCCGAAAGAAAACTGACCTGTTATACGGGGATGAACTGGCTGCGCTGGCCGGGGAGTTTCCCAGCTTTCATTACCTGCCTACTTTCTCGAGGGAGGAGCCGGGGGATCACCTGACCGGGTATGTTCACGCTGCCTATGAAACGATCTGCCGGGAAAAGATTCGGCAGGAGGGAGACAGTGCGTCCCTGCCTCCGGCTCATTTTTATCTCTGTGGTTGGAAAAATATGATCGACGAAGCCAAACAGCGCATCCAGCAACTGGGATACGACCGCAAGCACATTCACCAGGAATTGTACGGCTAGCTTGGCACTATGGTGCTTAGAGTAGCTTCTTCTTACCCGACTGATCTTCCTTGTCAGGATTGTCCTGTGGCAGATCTTTCATCGAGACAACAGGCGTTTTGGACGTTGCCGACAGGGCCTTTTCATACTTCACCTGGTCCTGCTGCAGGCGTAAGATCTCTGCATGGTTATTAAGCATCTCGTTCTCAAGGGAGAGAATGCGCTTTTTGCATTTGGTAATTTGCTGGCTCCGGAAGATGAAGCCCAGCATAATACCGGCCACAAGAATGACCGGCACCCATATTATATGGATAGATATAGCAAGCATAGTTGTAAATATTAGCATAGCAATCGTTCGTCTCCACCGGTATTACCGGGTAATTATCGGATTTCCTGAAGAATCCGGGCCTTTACCGAATCCATCGCAATCCGTTCCTGTTGCATCGAATCCCGGAAACGCAAGGTGACCGTATTGTCTTCTTTTGTCTGATGATCTATAGTAACGCAAAAAGGAGTCCCAATAGCATCCTGGCGGCGGTACCGTTTTCCGATGGCATCTTTCTCCTCGTAGAAGCACTTAAACTCGCTCCGGCAGTCAGCCATCAGCGAGCGGGCAATGTCTGGCAGGCCGTCTTTCTTTGTCAGGGGAAAGATGGCCAGTTTCAGCGGCGCCAGTTTCGCCGGGAAATGCAATACCACGCGACTGTCGGGCTTTCCTTCCGTACTGAGGTCCTGCTCTTCATACGCTTCACTGAGTACCAGCATCACCGTCCGGTCGAGCCCTATAGACGTTTCAATAACATACGGAATATAACTTTGATTGGTTTCTGTATCAAAGTATTGCATCTTCTTGCGGCTGTACTGTTGGTGGTTCTTCAGGTCGAAATCGGTACGGGAGTGAATACCCTCCACCTCCTTGAAACCAATGGGGAAATTGTATTCGATATCGCAGGCGGCGTCGGCATAGTGGGCGAGCTTGACGTGGTCGTGAAAGCGATATTTGTCTGAAGATATGCCAAGCCCGAGGTGCCAGTTCATGCGCACTTCTTTCCAGTACTCATACCACTCTTTCTGCGTGCCGGGACGAATAAAGAACTGCATTTCCATCTGTTCGAATTCGCGCATGCGGAAGATAAACTGACGGGCTACGATCTCATTGCGGAAGGCTTTGCCCACCTGGGCAATACCAAACGGAATTTTCATCCGGCCGGTTTTCTGGACATTCAGGAAGTTTACAAAGATGCCCTGTGCCGTTTCCGGGCGCAGGTAGATCTGGTTGGCTTCGTCTTCCCCGCTTACGCTGCCTATTTCGGTGGAAAACATCAGGTTGAACTGCCTGATCTCCGTCCAGTTATTGGTGCCGCTGATGCCGCATTTAATATTGCGCGATTCGATCAGCGATTTGAGACCGACAAAGTCGCTCTGGGCGATCAACCGGTCCATTTCTGCAAGAAGGGATGTGGCTTCTTCAGCCTGCCCTTTCTTTTCCAGGTCATCGGCAAAGCCTTCGATGAGGTGATCGACGCGATAGCGTTTGTTGCTGTCTTTGTTGTCGATCATGGGATCGCTGAAATTATCCACGTGACCGCTCGCTTTCCAGGTGGTGGGATGCATAAAAATGGCGGCGTCGATGCCGACGATATTGTCGTGCAGCTGCGTCATGCTTTTCCACCAATGGTCGCGGATGTTCTTCTTGAGTTCGCTGCCATACTGGCCATAATCATAAACGGCGCTTAGTCCGTCGTAAATTTCACTGGAAGGAAAAATAAAACCATACTCTTTACAATGCGCAATTATCGCCTGGAATCGGGAAGTATCACTCGCCATAGCCGCAAAAGTAATAAGAAGTATAGACGAAAAATTAAATTTGGGTGATCTATTCGCTATTTTAGGTGTTTCTATGCGTAAAAAGGCCTGTACTACAGGGCATTATCACAGCAGAAGCGGTTAGTGCTAACCGTTGCAGCGCTCATTGCAGTTTCTTGTTTTCTGTATGCCTGGTGGCATCGCGAACATTTTTCTTGACAAAATTCCGGGCGAGTGCATCGGTCAGGTTTACGCCCGTTTGGTTGGCAAGGCAGATCAATACAAACAAGATATCGGCCATTTCATCAGACAGTTCGCGGCCCTCGTCGGAAGCTTTGAAAGATTGCTCTCCATAGGTGCGTACCATCAGGCGCGACAGTTCACCCACTTCCTCCATCAAAATACCCAGGTTGGTCAATTCATTAAAATAGCGAACGCCGACGGTTTTTATCCAGGCGTCAACCTGCTCCTGCGCTTCCTCGATGGTCATGGTATGATGTTAAGGGTTAATTACTCGCGGTTTCTCGAATCAATGATAATGGTGACCGGTCCATCGTTGACCAGGCTTACCTGCATATCTGCCTGGAAGGTACCGGTGGAGACCGGTTTGCCGAGGTCGGTACTGAGTTGGGTGATCATTTGCTCATACAACTGGTTGGCTTCCGTCGGTTTGGCGGCCCTGATGTAAGAGGGGCGATGCCCTTTTTTGGTGGAGGCGTGAAGTGTAAACTGGCTCACCAGCAGGATATCTCCCTGTTTGTCAATCACCGATAGGTTCATGACACCGGCGTTGTCGTTAAATATGCGAAGCTGGACGATCTTGGTACTTAACCAGGCGATGTCCGACGCATCATCTACCGCTTCAATACCCAGTAGCACAAGCAAACCGGCACCTATCGACGCTTTTTCTTCTCCCCCAATATTTACCCCCGCGTTAACAACCCGCTGGATTACTGCCCTCATTTATATGCCGATTATTCTCTGTAAATTTACTATTCCAACAAGATGATCGACGTTTCCAAAGAAATAAAGTTCAAGACGGCACGAAGTGGCGGTAAAGGTGGTCAGCACGTAAACAAAGTGGAGACCATGGTGGAAGGATACCTGCACCTTCATGAAAGTAAACTTTTCACCGACCGGCAAAAGGAGATCATCGCCGAGAAATTAGGCAACCGCATCAACAGTGAGGGGTTTCTGCAGGTCAGGAGCCAGGCGTACCGCACCCAGTTGTCGAACAAGGAAGACGTCGTCAACAAGATGAATGAACTGATAGCAGGCGCGCTGAAAACCATTGCCAGGCGCATCGCGACGCGGATCCCGCGGGCGAAAAAAGAGAAGCGGCTGCAGTCCAAAAAGAAAGAAGGCGTCATAAAAGAGAACCGAAAAAAGATCCGTTTAATCGATCATTGCTGAAACAATGTACAGTCGTCTACGAAGCACATCATTACTGGCTGTGGCTGGTGTACTACTGGTCCTGGCGGCTTGCCAGAAGGAACTTGATCTGGCGACAGGCGGCGCTGCTGAACCTTTTTCGTTAACGGTAGACCTGAAGCCATACGTAAACAGTTCCCCTTTGCAATTTGGTGTTCCATACCTCAATAGCACCGGCGAGTCGTATACGATCAGCGCGTTTAAATTTTACGTGCATAATGCAACACTCGTCAATACGGAGACAAATGTGTCCAGGTCATTAAAACCCGGGGAACATTTTCTTGTTGACGCGGCGAAACCTGCCAGCCAGTTGCTGAACTTTCAATCCGAGTCCGGAGCGTATAATGCCATTTCCCTGACGATCGGGGTAGACAGTTCGCGCAATTTCAGTGGCGCACAAACAGCTGCGCTGGATCCTACGCTGGGAATGTTCTGGACCTGGAACAGCGGCTACATCATGGCGAAACTTGAAGGCAACTCCCCTTCTTCCTCACAACCAAACCAGGCCATCGAATATCATATCGGCGGGTACAAAGCGCCAAATAGTGTGCTCAAGACAGTAATACTCCCGTTTCCAAACAGCGCACCATACGGCTTCGCCGCCGGCAGCACATCCACGATTACGATAGAAGCACACGCCGACACCTGGTTCTCTGGCCCGAACCCGGTAAGCATCGCCGCCACACCGGTCTGTATGACACCGGGTGACCTTGCGCTTCGGATGGCCGATAACTATTCCCGCATGTTACGCATATCGGAGGTAACAAAAAACTGATGCAGGGCAAGGTGACCATAGCGCTCATCCTGCTGGTAGCCCTTTCTGCAATTGGCGTCAACAGCTGCAAGAAAACCAACAATGAGGGCAGTACAGATGCGATGGCATTCACCGTTCCTCCCGGCTTTCCGGCGCCCCAATATAACTTTGAAGGCAACCCCTTGACGAAACAGGGTTTTGAACTGGGCAGAAAATTATTTTATGACGGGATCTTGTCCAAAGACGGCAATTTCCCCTGCGCATCCTGTCACCAGCAGTTTGCCGCTTTCTCCACCTTTGATCATGACCTAAGCCACGGCTTTAATAACCAGTTTACTACCCGGAATGCACCGGCACTGTCGAACCTGGTCTGGATGAAAGAACTCCACTGGGATGGCGGGGTGAACCACATCGAGGTGCAACCGCTGGCCCCGCTCACTGCGCCAAATGAAATGGCGGAAGACGTTAGCAACGTGGTAGAAAAACTGAAGCGGTCAGATCAATACCGGCTACTATTCCGGGCTGCGTTTGGCACCGACGAAGTCACCAGCCAGCGCATGCTTCGCGCACTCACCCAGTTCATGGGCTCGATGGTGTCGGCCAATTCCAAATACGACAAAGTAAAACGCGGGGAAGCCACATTTACCACGCCGGAGAAAACAGGGTACAACCTCTTCGTGTCAAAAAATTGCGCAGTGTGCCATAAGGAGCCCCTCTTCACGGACCTTAGCTACCGGAACAACGGCCTAACACGAAACGACTATCTGCTGGATTATGGCCGGATGCGCATCACCAACAAAAAGGAAGACTCGTTGAAATTCAGGGTGCCGAGCCTGCGAAACGTTTTCCTGACCTTTCCGTACATGCACGATGGGCGTTTCTATAGCGTCGACAACGTGCTCGACCATTACAGCAGCGGCATCGTGCCAGGTGCTACCCTGGACCCGCTGTTGAAAAACAGGATCTTTATGACGAGCGAAGAAAAGTACTACATCAAACAATTTCTCGGCACGCTGACAGACAGCAGCTTCATCAACGACAAACGCTTCGCCGAATAATCGCAGGTCAGAAACCCGCGATATATACGTTTACTGGCAATTCAGCCCTCGATTTCCGTACAACTACGCAGCAATTCCTGTGTAAATACCGTTATAAAGTGTAGTGATGAAACATTACTTTAGCCTGATCAATCACCTTAAAATTACTACGTATGAAACGCAAATTTGTATTGCTGAATACAAGCTGCCTTTTGTTGATTGCCGTTGGCTTTATCGCCTGTCAGGACCAACCCAGGACCGGCGGAACCACAGGAGGCTTCACTATTGATTCAGCCAATGCAGCGAAGTATATCATTCCGCTTGACCAGGCAAGGACATACCAGCAGCGTTTCATCACCACCCGCGAAGCACTCCAAAAACGCATTGCTGATACCAGTTTTTTCGAGAAAAACTTCAACCTGCCAAACAGTGAATCTTTTTCAAAAGATGCTTTGCTGCTCTTGCTGAGTCAACCGGAAGCCGATGCCGTGCGGATGTATTATGGCAAGGATGAAGATGGCAATGTGCGCCTGGTGTTGATGCCAATCCGTAAAGACGGCTCGGTGATCTACAACAAATTGTTACAGGAAAAAAAGCGGGGAACAGACAGCACCGACACCACCCAACCGCGTCCCCAGGCGGCGCCACCGGCGAACGATGCAGATGCCGTAGAAACCGGGCAAACCTGTCCGCCCTGTATCCTGTAACCCGGCGACATCAACGATTAACCCATTTTCCGCAGGCAACAGGAAAATTATGTTCACGTTACTTACGGTAATGCACAACCGATATATAAATCTCAACACAAATTCATCGTCGTAATGTTTAACCGGCATGAGTGAAACCAGTTATCTTTTTCTGTTTAGCCTGACGATCGTTTTCGCCGCCGTGATCGGTGCGTTTCGATACAGGAACATGGACCCGGCCTACAAGCCGTTTGTATGGTACATTTTTATTTCGCTGGCGAATGAACTGCTTGTCGGGTTTTTCCTGGTCAGGGCACCGCAGCATTACCAGGTGGCAGACTGGAACCTCTTCAACCTTTTCGAGTGTGTTGTATTTCTTATACAATTCCTGCTGTGGCACCGATTTGTCCGGTTCAGCAGGTATTTCTACAGCATCCTGGGTGCCTTGGTGACGATTTGGATCGCGGAAAATTTCGTGTTCTCAAACCTCTTTGCGTTTAATTACAAATTTGTCATTGCCTATTCTTTTGTATTGGCGTTATTCAGCATCTACACCCTGAACAATATTGTGATCATCCTGAACAGTCCGTTGTTTAAGAACCCGTTGTTCATCATTTGCGTCAGTATGCTGATCTATTTCGTGTACACCATCATTGTGTTTACCTTCCTGTTGATCAGTAAGGACAAAGCGTTGTTGCGGGAGGTATTTGCCATCAAGGTTTACGTGAACGCACTGGTTAATCTCTTGTATGCAGTGGCCGCTTTTTACCTTCCAGGTATAATACGAAGGAAAGATTATTTCGACCAGTTGTCGGATGCCACGCGCCAGGTATGAGTTATTTTTACGCATGGTTTGACTGTCGGCATTGTCTGCCGGCAGCCTTAGAATTATCGACATGAATGTCCAGGAACTAGGCTTTCTTCGTGCTGTCATCATAGTGGCATTGCTGATCGGCATAGTGATCGCCTATTTCATCATTTCGATTATCCGATATCACCGGCGCTATGTCAAGTTGCAAAAGGAACGCATCTATGCAGAGATCACCATCCAGGAAAATGAGCGCAAGCGGATTGCCACCGACCTTCATGACAGCCTCGGGCCGTTGCTTTCGGCGGTAAAATTAAACATCAACAGCATTGAAATGGCCGACAAGGCCGACCAGGAAGTGATTCTTAAGTCGGGCCGCTATCTTGACGAGATCATCGGCAGCATGCGGGAGATCTCGCACAACTTGTTGCCCAACATGTTGGAAAGAAAGGGACTCGTAGAAGCAACAAAAGAGTTTATCAAGCAGATCAATCACAAGAACATTGTAACGATACAATTTTTTGTATTGAAAGCATGCAGGGTGCCAAACGAGAAAGAGATCCACATTTTCCGGATGATCCAGGAGATCATTCACAACACCCTCAAGCATGCCGAGGCTAAAAATCTTCACATCGGGTTGAGCGAGGAAGACGGCATGCTGCTGTTGTTCACCAAGGATGATGGGAAGGGCTTTGAGGTGGAACGGCAGCGGTCAAACCTCAAAGGGCTTGGTTTGAAAAGCCTCGAAAGCCGCGTTGAAATCCTCAACGGGTTGCTATCGCTGGAATCCAAGCCTGGGCAGGGCACCAACTACTTCATCAAGATCCCGATCGTTTAGTTTTATATTACTGTACCTCTTCCTTTATTAGCTGTGATAGGGTAAATTGGTGTCAGCGTACCATTTCCATTGAACCAACCAAGCGTTAAGATCCGATGAAGTACAATATAAACGTCGTCATTGCCGACGATCATGAAATTTTCAGGGACGGGCTGGTGCTGATGTTATCGAAGCAACCGTCGATCCGTCTTGTGGGGCAGGCCGAAGATGGCAGGGAACTGATCGAGTTGGTGAAGAGCGAGGAGCCTGATGTGGTGATCACCGATATCAAGATGCCGCGGATGGATGGCATCGAAGCGACGAAATACCTCACGCAGCATCATCCTGATGTCAGGATCATTGCTCTGTCAATGTTCAACGAAGAGAACCTAATCGTTGACATGCTGGAAGCCGGTGCACGCGGGTACCTGCTCAAGAATGCCGACAAGCAGGAGATTGTGGATGCCGTTGAAAATGTATATGAGGGCAATGTGTTTTACTGCAAGCATACCACTTCCAGGTTGGCGTCGATGATTGTAAAGAGCAAGTTTAATCCCAACCGGAAGAAGGAGGAGGTTGTGTTTACCGACCGTGAGAAAGAGGTGATCCGGTTGATCTGCCTGCAGTGTACGGCGCAGGAGATCGGTGACAAATTATTTTTAAGCAAGCGTACGGTGGAAGGTTACCGGACGAAGATCCTGGAGAAGATGGGGGTAAAGAATACGGCGGGCGTCGTGGTGTATGCGTTAAAGCACGATTTGATGAAGGAGTCGGATATCTTGGAGATGTAAGGCGGCGGCTTCGCCGCCCGGCTGTCAGCTATCAGCTGTCAGCTGTCAGCTTTTTTCATGGGACGATGTGCGTCCTGCTCTCTTACGGAGGCGTAGGGTGACCGATCTTCCCCTCCTCCGGAGGGGAAGGGATGAAACTGACTCCAGAAGAGGTGATGAAGAAACCCTGCGGAGCAGGGGTAGGCATCACCCGGAAATAACGAAAAAAGCTGACAGCTGATAGCTGACAGCTGACAGCCGGCGGCGAAGCCGCCACGCCGCCTACATCCGGCGCTTCATCAAATTATCCTGCATCGCGCGCTGCTTCTCAATTTCCTGCCGCTGACGCTCCTGGTTCTGTAGATTCTCTGTTATCCGCTCCTCCAAACTGCGCTTGCGCTTGTCGAGGTCGCGACCTTCCTCGGCCAGGTTATCCAGCTTCTTTTGCGCTTGCTTCAATTCCTCATCCTGCACCTTGATCTCCTGCTCCAAACTGTAACCAGTGATCGCAGGAGTGATGTCATTCAAAAAAGACTTCGCCTCGTCCATTCCATTATAATCTTCACTGCTGCGGGTAGCGATATTTTCATCTCGCCGATCCACCACCATGTACACCACAGATGTATTATTTTCTTTCCGGCTCTTCCGGTCAATCTTGAAATACACGTCCGAAGGCGAAGGGTCTGCAAGAGACAACTGCACATTCTTGTAACCCGTGAAACCCTTGGAGCTATTGGGTTTAGAACCCTTTTTAGCCATATGTTCCCGGATGGCAGCATCCACCACTTCGGGAGTAAACGGCAATTCCATGATCGCCGCCGGTTGCTGGCTCTTCTGGTATTCCACCTTGCCCACAACGGCCTGGGCGATCGAAAGCTGTGCGATAAAAAGGAAAAAGAACAGGGGTAGGTATTTTGTCTTCATGCA
>QQTW01003916.1_pt1 | contig 11090 bp, 15 predicted proteins | sample 1904831 | NCBI WGS metagenome assembly QQTW01 (sample SAMN09435610, study PRJNA476489) | Subsurface metagenome, whole genome shotgun sequencing project.
CTCAACGCCCAAGGATTTTACCCGCACTGAGCGTAAAGGAATTTTTTAACTCTTGTAATTGGCAGTTACTACCGCAAAACGAGCCAGAGAATGACAAAGACAGTACATCCCCTCTGCTACCGCCCCAAGAAGTTGAGAGCGATCGCCAAAAGCCAGCAGTTGTCCTACCATGCTTGACCGTAGCAGAGTTTTTTAACCTGTGTAACTGGCAGTCTTTACCGCCCGAAGTCCGCACCCAGCCCTTACCAACGGAGCCAGAATCGCCATTACCGGAGTCACCCTTAAAACCAAAGCCACTTCTGGCTTGCCAAGTACAGACTTTTTTGCAGATGATTTCCTGGGAAGGTAGCCCAGAAATTGGCAGATTACCCCACGCCTCTGCAAAATCGCATTTAGTTTCCCCCTTATCGACAGATATGAACTTAAACGATCTATCCAAATTATTCTAGAGAGACTTTTATTATGAATACGAATATTCAATCCCTACTTTACGACGCAGACGAACGCTACTTAAGAGCGGCAGAAATTGGCACTTTCAAAAGTTACACATCCTCTTTATCCCAGCGCCTAGAAGCTTATGAATTACTGCGAGATAAAGAAATCGCCATCTTTCAGCCTATTGCCAACGGGCTGCTTGCCAGCTTTCCCGAACAGCAGCAAGACTTGGAGCGCAGTTTGAAAAACTGGTTAGCAGTTCTGCGCTACTGCGCGATGGCCATGCTACTCAATAATCCAGAATTTCTTGAATGGCGGCTTTTAGAATGGCTTACCGACCTAGTTCGAGTCCACCAAACCCAAGCCATCGATACCGCTCTTTACAAAGCCTTGCAAAAGCAACTATCTCAAATACTTGCCGACAAACAATATTCATTGCTGCAACCATTTTTAGCTCAAGCGGCGGCTAGTTTGCTGGCTACAGAAAATTTAGCGACTTTATCCAAATAACTGTAACGGAGAACGCACAAATGATTGCTATTGGTGACTTGCTCAAAGACCAAACCTTACGGGGCAACTACTTTGCTCCAGATGCCTACCTTACGGGCGATTTTGAATCAGGACTAATTGAAAACCGTAGAGGCGATCGCCTTTTAGCTCTACCAGAAACTTTAATTCAAGGCATCTATGCTGGATTAGACCAAGAATTAGGTAGTGCTAGTGGAGTTGTTTTATTTAATTGCGGTCGTTGGTGGGGCAAAAACTTTTATGCCCGTTTTGCTGAAGAAATCAGCGAATATTACCACAAGCCGTTAGCTGAAATGGAAATGGTCGAACTGCTCCAATGCCTAAAACAATGCTGGAAAACTCACGGCTGGGGTACTTTTGACTTGAATCTTGAATACTATCAGCAAGGATTTTTGGTAGTTCAAAACTGCAACTCCCCCTTTGCTGAAGCTGCTCCCCAGAGCGATCGCCCTGTTTGCTTTCTAGAAGCAGGCATTCTTAGCGCTTTCTTTAGCCAACTTACCGGAAGACAACTTCATTGCGTCCAAACTTCCTGCGAATCTTTGGGAGCAGATTGTAATTATTTTATTTTAGGCTTGGCGGAGCGTCTGAAGGCTGTAGAAGGATGGTTGTCAGAAAAGCAAAATCATAAAACCATTATCGAACGGCTAAAAGCCAGTAAATCTATTAATTAATGGCGATCGTTTACTAATCTTTTATCAAGCTTAAAAATATGGCTAAAACCATTAAGTTAGAACCAATTTCTCAAGAAACTGTTGTCCAAACTAACGCCAACATTCTCTCGGCGCTGTTAGACAATGAACTGGATATTTTGCACGATTGTAACGGTCGCGGGATGTGTTCTACCTGCCACGTTTATATCAAAAGTGGGATGGAGAGTCTTTCACCCATGAACCGCCGCGAACAGAGAACCTTGGAAGTTATTACTACAACTGGCACTAATTCCCGCCTTGCTTGTCAAGCAAGAGTGATGGGTGAGGGGGTAGTAGTGGAGTTGCCTGCGGGAACTTATGTATCGGCTATTACAGATATTGAGGCTTTAATTGGCACTCGCACCGAGCAAAATATCCTACACCCCATTACGGGCAAAGTTTTGGTAGAAGCTGGCAAGTTAATTACTCGGTCAATGATCGGTCAGCTTAACGATACTCGTTCTCAAGTTAGCGATTATCTTGCCCGTACCCCTGAAGACACTTAAAAATACATTTTGCCTTGGAGCTAAACAAATGTTAAAACAACTAGACCGCTTGAGCAACGAAACCGAAGGACGTTACGCTTCTAGTGCCGAACTTCAATTTATTAAAGATTATCTAAACTCGGTAGAGACGCGCCTTAGCGCTTACGAGAAACTTCAACTTGTAGAGTCAGAAATTGTCAGCAAAGTTGCAGAAATTAGGAGTGCAGAGGAGCCTGAGTTGTTTGGCAAAGTTTCTCAAGTTGATGGTACTTCTGTATGCCGACGCGATTTTACAAATATTTTGCGTCACTCCGCCGCCGCATTGTTGTTTGACGATCGCGATCGGATGCCGGAAAACTTCCTACTTTGGTACAAAACAATTGTTAAGAGTTTTAATTACGATCGCGCTGCGGGTGTAACTTATCGCGTCATGCAAGATGTAACTGATGAATACCTCACGCCCCAAGAGTCAGCTTTATTCAATCCCATTTTACAACTCAATCAAGTTGTTCTCGGTCAATAGATTTGGTTACCGTAATTAGCTAAACAATTTATCCATAACAAATACTTAGTTCTTATGTTAGAAAAATTAAACCCATCAAATAATCAAAAATATCCTTGGCTAGGCGTTGTAGAAACCGCATCTGTAGTTGGTTCTCTTGGTGGTTCTATTGCTACTATTTTTGGGAGTCAAGTGGCTTTAGCGGCGATACCTTTGTCAATCACCGTCATGCTCAACTTGGTAAATCGCAGATTACAACTAGAAGCACTGGCTAATACTAATCAAAGCGCGGTTGCTCAACTTATGCCAGCCGTAGAAGCAAATAGCCAGCAAATCGCTCAAGTCAAGCAACTTACTTTTGACTATCCGCAAGTTAAAAGCAACATTGAAGAACATTCGCAAAATATCCAAAGCAATCAAAGTGCGATCGCAAACCTAAGCCAAGAGCAAACCGAAGCTCAAGGTAAATTTCAGGCTATCGATGCACAGCTAACTCAGTCGAGTATCGACTTTAGCCAACTAAAGAGCGAAACCCACGATTACACGGAGATGTTGCAAACAAGTCAACTTACAATTGCTGAACTTTTGCAAAATAAAGCTGAATCCCAAATTATTGTTGACTCTGTAGCAGCCCAGCTTGCAGAAATTCAAGAGATTATCCCCAGCTTAATTGAAGGCAATAGCAACTTAATGGACTACGCCAAACTTCAAAGTTTGTACGAGGAGCAAATGGAAGTTGTCAAAAAAGTAAGTTATTTGCGAGAAATCGATACTTCTACTCAAGCAATTCGGATTACTCCCTACGATCCCGATGCCTACTACAAACGAGGTATTAGCTACCAAGCGCTAGGAGATAATCAAGGCAGTATTGGTGACTTTAGCGAAGCTATTAAACTCAATCCTAACCATGCTTCCGCATACTACAGTCGCGGTTTGGCTCATATCAATCTAGGAAACAAAAAAAGAGCAGTTCAAGACTTACGCGAAGCTGCCAAGCTGTTTTTTGAGATTGGCGATATTGCTAGCTACCAACTAGCTAAAGATGCTAGTAAGCAAATTCACGAAATAAATTCATTGGTTAGTGCGGAAGATAGCGAACAAGTTGCGGTTGGAAGTTTGTTTGAATAAATTAAATTAAGTTTCTGAAAGTAACAGTAACAAAATTTAGTTAACTAATAGAAATTAAATACTACTCAAGTAGTATTTAATTTTCTATCCGGTCAAGAAAATATTTGCTGGAAAACCTACACAAAATTCAATAGCTAATACACGTAGTTTTGTTAGCGCGATTGCGATGCCGATGATTACGTTTTATCAGTAACTCACTTTTAGTATGAATAACCAACCAACTAAAGCTTATCGGCAAGTACAACCAGAGTCTAAATATTGCAATTTGGAATTAGTAGGACAAGGACAATTTGGGCGCGTTTTTCGAGCTACTCACAAAATAAGCGGACAAGTAGTAGCTCTTAAAGAATTAGATCAAAATCGTTTTCCTACTGCCAAGTTTTTACGAGAACTACACTTTTTGCTTAGTTTGCAACATCCTAACATTGTAACTTTTCAAGGTTTAGAACATACTTCTACTGGTAGGTATTTGGTAATGGATTATTGCGAAGGAGGTAATTTACGCAATCTAATGAAGTCTGAGGGCAAATTAAGTTTAGTTTTGAGTTTAAAGTTAGTTGTTGATATTCTTTCTGGATTGGAGCGCATTCATAGTTGCAAAATTATTCATCGCGATATTAAGCCAGAAAATATTTTACTCAGTCAAGACACCATCGGTTGGGTAGCCCGCGTTTCTGACTTTGGACTATCTCGGCTAAGTCACGAACTTTGCCCCGACAAGAAAGATGATTGTGCGGGTTCTCCTGCTTATATGGCTCCAGAACGCTTTTACGGTCAGTATTCGCACCATTCCGATCTCTATGCGGTGGGGGTCTTGTTATTTGAATTAGTAGTAGGTTTACGCCCCTTTTCTGGCTTACCTAACGAGCTACTAGCAGCCCATATAAATCAACCAGTAGTTATTCCAGAAACCGTACCTTTTTTATTGCGTTCTATAATTACTAAAGCTATGCAAAAGTTACCATCTCATCGCTTTGCATCGGCGGTAGAGATGTTAAAGTCTGTAGAACTAGCAGCGCAAATAGAAACAGCAAATGTTATTAACGTAACTCAAGTAGAACCGGAATTTGATTTGTTTTGTTTTGGTAAGTAAGCCTGTTTGTTTGAAATTTATTGTCAACATAGTTTTGTCTATACAGACTAAACCTTTCAATCTATTGATTTTTAATATATTTATTTAAATAAAACTATGAGTTTACCTACAAAACTATCATTCGCAACTTGTTACTATATCCGCAAGGTTTTATTGCAAAGTTCTAAAGACTTGCAGTGGATTGTAGACCAAAAAAATGGCTTTTGTGTTAATTCTTCAGAACACTTAAAAGAACTTTTAGACAGTGTATATCTGGAAGATGTCTTAGAACAGCTTTTACAAAGGTTGTATGGGGAAGAAAAGGAAATTAGTAGTAAAGTCCAGCAGTTGGAACTTTTATGTTCATCTCATCAAAAACTTGTAGCAAAGAACCTCGCCTACTCGGAAGAAGGGCTAAATACTCAACAACAAATCTTTTGGGTCTTGGGATTTAAGAGAATTGAAATCAAAATTGAAGAAATAGTTGATGCTCTCAACCAACTAAGCAAATATAGTAGCAACTACTTAGGAGCAAAAATAACTACCAATAACTGGCAATCAAATCGCCCCGATGCGGATTGGTTAAACAATTTTTCTATCGATCGCTCGGCGAAATTTGCCTTTGCTGGTACAAGTACAGAGGCCGAGGAGTTTAGACAACTCCAGTGGCTATACAAGTGGGTTACTGGTTTTGTTCAGCAAATTGCCAAAACTTTTCGGGATTTCCCAGACACAATTGAGCAAAAAAAGCTAGGTGAGGTGAAAAAGGGATTGTTGTTAACTCGCCTTGGCAATTACTCCGCTTGGTTAAATGTAGATGCTAAACCCCTAGCCAGTTGGATGAAATAAACAGGTAATTTTTAATTGTGCCAAATCTACAAGTCTTCAAATCCGTTACTAGCTTTAGCCTCAATTGTTAAATCTGGCAATCCTTCAAGCTTTTCTACCACCGAGGGTAAGGCTACGTGTTCCGGTACAAATATTGTTAAGCCTCCAGGTACGCACTCAACATCAATGGGAGTAAAACCAATAATTTCCCCATCAAGGACTACCTTTTGTGGCGGATCGGTTCTGATAATTACTCTTTTAGCTCGCAGATAGCCGACATCATCGCGCTCGGTAGCACTTTCGTTTAAGGCGGTTTGCAGCAAATGATAAGAAGCGGCGATCGCTCCGGCGCGAGTTATGGGCGATACAACAGTTACATCTAATAAGCCATCATCAAAAACAACTCCGGCGGGCCCTTGAGCTAAAACTGAAGTCGGTGGAGCGGCATTTGCGACGGTTATGGCGGCGGCGGTGAGCTTAATAATTTTATCGGCGGTTTCGATTTCTGCCTCAAAAGATTCTAATTCTCGCAATTGTTGAATCCCAGCCATGACGTAGGCTAATACCCCAAACCGATTTTTGGCGCGGCGATCGGCTCTATCTACCGTTTCTGCTTCAAACCCAATTCCCGCTAGCAATACCATTGGGCGATCGTTACATTTGGCTGCATCAACTACCCGTGTCAAACCCCCCAAAATTGTCTCGCAAGCAGCTTCTATAGTATCTGGCAACTCCAAGGCGGCGGCAAAGGCGTTTGCTGTACCGCGAGAAATCACCCCTAAAGGAATATTTGTTCCTACCAACGCACTGGCGGCGGCGGATAAAGTTCCATCTCCCCCGGAAGCGATAATACTGGTTGCTCCTTGAGAAATAGCTTCAAGAGCGATCGCATCTGCATCTAATTCTTCGGTTGTGAACCGGATATCTAAGTCTATCTTTGGTTCTAACAGCGCCCGAATTTGTGCCAAATCCTGCTCTGGGTTGCTTTGACCAGCCGATGGATTGAATATGAGGCAGCTTCCAGTTTTTTTCATAGGAGTAGGTTTAGTGTTTTGTAGTCCTTGAATTGCGTCAATTTTTCATTAGTATAATTAAATTAGTTCTTTAAGATTTTAGTAATCATTTACTTAAAGTTTTGAAATAATTTTATTGTCTTACTAAGGTAACAGAATAAAAGCTAAATTTTACCCTGTCTAAAGTTGTAACCCCTGCCTTATGCCCGACCCAATGATGTATCGACAAGACGATTTTGTTGTTTTAGAACCCAACCAACAAGAGCAATTTGTCACAGCAAAGGAGTTATTAGAAAAATTGAAAGTAGTCTTGGCGAAAGAACAGCAACAGTTACCCCAAGAATTACAAAAATTTTCTTCTATTGAAGAACAAGCTAATTATTTAATAGATACTAGTTGCGAATTAGTTTTAGCACCTGGTCAATTTTTACAGTGGTACGCGGTGCGTCTGGAAAAATAAAAGTTATTTTTTCTAGCTAATTTTTAGGCTCAGAAGTAGAGATTAATGCTAATTCAATAGCATCTTGTTTTGGCTGCTTGACTTCTACTTGAACCCCAGGCCCAAAAAAACTTGTCATTTTTTGATGTTTTTCTTCCCAGGAAGTTAACGGGATTAGCGGCGAATAAAAATCAATAATTAGTGTATATGCGCCATTTGTCGCCGTTTCGCGCAACCCTGTAATTAGCGGGCGTTCTTCGTCGCTAGGACTTAAATTTAGGTGAGCTAAGGAACTATCAAGATGGGCATCTTGTCCGTAGCGGTAGCGGGTGATATCTTGGCGAATTTGATTTTGAGTGCTGGTTGCTTGTAAATCTCGAAGGGCGGCAATATCTGGTGGAGTAGGTTGAGTGTAGGGTACGGGTTTTAGTTCGGAAACTTTTAACGCTAATCCACCCAACAGTAAAGGAATGCCATAGAAAAATCCCACCAAGTTTAGGGTAGAGTTACCCGAAAAATAAGCATAAAATCCAACAATTGTTAAAATTCCACCAATAGTTAGACCGAGGGTTCCTAAAGAAGTTTGACGCAGCATGAGCTTGTAACAGCAAATATGTAGATATATTAATAAACCTAACCTCCTCCTGCCCGGAAACACAAGTAAATTGTCTTGCCAACTTACATTCCCAGGGCGGAGGTCAGAGGTTGAATTAAGTTTTGTAAATTTAAAGATTAATGCTGGATAATACTGATGCACAAAAAGCAAACTTATGGTAAGTTGCGAGTGTGTTTTTGTATGTCAGCAAAAAAAACCTCAATCAGTAGTCCAACTTACTAAGCTGGATATCACTGTTATAGTTTATAATCTGCAAAAATAATAAACTTTTGTCCTCCATAAATCGCGGCTTGAAAAAATGAACGCCCTCCAACAACCTAGACAACCACTAGAAACTGTAGAGCAACCTCGTAGAGTAACACCGCAAAGAAAAGCCCGTCAGCGCAAGCGATTAAGTCCTTACCGGGGAATGGCAATAGAAAACACCGCCAAGCTATTTGTCAACATTGTGTTAGTTGCTGGAGCGGTATCGGCTCTAGCAAAATTGTTGCCTTATAATATTTCTCAACAGGCAAAATTGCAGGAAATTTCTACAGAAGTTAAGTTGACAGAAAGCCGCGTGACCGCTTTGCAAGCAGACTTTAACCGCTCTTTCGATCCAGAGCAAGCCAAAAAGATTATGCAAGAGCAAAGCAGTCGCGTAGATCCAAAACAGCGCCCAGTATTTTTGATTGAAAATAATTAGGATATTCAGGAGCTATTAGCTCCTTAAACACCAAGCAACTGTTGCAACCAAGTTTCAACTTGGAGGCGCAAACGGTTGTTAGCAAAATCTCCCTGTAGCTCATGGTAGGCGGGAAGTTGAGCTAAAGCGCGACGGTAATCAGCGATCGCTAAGTTCCAATCGCCCCACAGATGGTAAGTACGCCCTTGTTCGGCGTAAATATTGCCTTGGAGTTGCCCAAATAGCGAGGCAACTTCAAGATCCTCCATGGCTTGTTTGTACTGTCCTAAGTCGCGCCAGGTAATGCCCCTATTGATCCACGCCCGGACATGGCTGGGATTGAGATCCAAAGCTCGATCGTAGTCACAAATGGCTTGATTTAAGCTGCCAGATGCCGCATAGTAGTTGGCGCGGTTATTGTAAGCACTGGCTAACTGGGGATTGAGTTGAATTGCTTTGTCGTAGTCAGCGATGGCTTTTAGCAACTGACCGCTTTGAAAATAGATTAATCCCCGATTGTTGTAATCGATCGCATTATCGGGATGACGATCGATCAAATGGCTCAAGGAAGCGATCGCTTCTAAATAATCTCCTTGTTTGGCTTTTGCCTTACCATAGGAGCGCAAACAGCGATCGGGTAATTGTTCTGGCTGTAACTGGATAGGAAGTTGTTGCTCTAGGGGGTAGGAGTCAGGAAAACAATCGGGGAGGGAAGCTAACAGTTGACGATTCATTTTTTTTATAATTTCGAGCTTTAGCTCAATAAAATCAACTTATAATTTTTTCTACGGCTACAGTGAGGCGGTTGTGTGGCTTCAATAAGTGGCTTGAATTATCATCGGTGTTTTTTTAAGAAAGTTACCAAAAGTTAATACTGAATATATAATTCACAATTTAGCAGTCGATAGTTTTTACTTCATCTTTCTTGAGTACAATTCCAGAAACAGTGTCAGGAGTAGTTAAGCAGATTAATACCCCAATGAGCTAAGTCTCTAGACAAGTTGGTACAATGCAACAACCGACAGATGCGTTGCCTTGATAAAAATACTTTTATGACGAATACCTTGTTAGATGATGCGACAGATTTATCCGCCGATGACTATCTAGTAATTGGATTGGCAACTTGCTTTGTGAAAGAAGATGGCGAAGTACACGAGGTTGAAGTAATTGAACCTATACCCTCGGCAGCTTTGGAGGCAATTGTCAAGGGCATTCCCACATCTTATAAATTTGCCTATGCCACTACCATTGGCAAGGTAGTTACCCAATTACCCCAAAAACCCGCCGGGTTCCCAGACTCGGCTCAATTTAGCGATGAATTTGCGATTAGAGCGATCGCCGCCGCGCGGACTTACAAGCGTCGCGATGTAGCGCAAACCCATATTCCCCCAGGAACAACCCGCGATGACTTTAAATACTCTACCGAGCGCAAGCGAGTATTAAACATGAGCCGCACTGTTACCACCGATGACAATGTAAAACAACACTCTCATACTCATAAAGTCCTTTAAATTATGTTGAAACTGTATGGTGGCGGACGCAGCCGAGCATCAATTGTTAAGTGGTACTTGGAAGAATTAGCAATTCCCTACGAGTTTGTGCTGCTAGATATGCAGGCAGGAGTTCATCTCCAGCCGGAATTTTTGGCGATTAACCCGATGGGAAAAGTCCCGGCGATCGCCGATGGGGATTTCTATTTGTGGGAATCCGGGGCAATTTTGCTTTATTTAGCCCAAAAGTACGAAAAAACTACTTTTTCTGTAGAGCAACTGGCAACAATAAATCAATGGATTTCGTTCGCTAACTCTACTTTATTCATTGGAGTATTTATCGAAGCTAATCGAGAGCGAGAAATGCCCAAGCTATTAACGCCCTTAGACAAAATTTTTGCACGGCAGCCGTACTTGCTGGGAGAGGATTTTGGCGTAGCGGATGTAGCCGTAGGCTCAATGCTGGCATACATTCCAATTATGCTGAAGCTCGATTTGAGTGCTTACCCAGAAGTGATGAACTATATGCAGCGCCTTGGAGAGCGCCCAGCATTTAAAACAGCAATGTCAATGTAAAAAAATAGGACAGACTATAAAGCCTGTCCTATAACTATCAACTTAGAAAAAATTATCTAAAACCAATTGCTGCTTGCCAAACAAACGCCAGCAACAAGAAGAACACGGGAATAATTGGTAAAACATCTACTAAAGGATTAAAAATCGCGTAGGCTTCGGGGAGTTTTGCGAGCAACAAGGCGGCTTCCATCTCTATATATCTCTACTTATGCAGCTTTCAGAATTGAAAAGAATTTTAACACGAAAGCGATAGCTTAATTAAGCTATTGGGTCAACAAACTATCCTCGGTATGGGGACTAAGAAAGTGTTGAAAGTCGCTGGAGAAGCGATCGCTTAATATACTATCGCGAATTTTTTGGGTAAAACTAATTAGTTCCGTAACGTTGTGGATGCTGAGGAGAGTATAGGCAAGGATTTCTTGACTCCGCACTAAGTGGCACAAATAAGCGCGGCTAAAGTTTTGGCAAGTGTAGCAAGGACAAGTAGAGTCTAAGGGGGTAAAATCTGTTCTAAATTGAGCGTTTTTCAGGTTCCAGCGATCACCCTGTACTAACGCCGCACCGTGTCTTGCTAACCGTGTAGGAATCACGCAATCAAATAAATCTATTCCTGACGCGATCG
>QQTW01003917.1_pt1 | contig 11087 bp, 10 predicted proteins | sample 1904831 | NCBI WGS metagenome assembly QQTW01 (sample SAMN09435610, study PRJNA476489) | Subsurface metagenome, whole genome shotgun sequencing project.
AGATAATAACCGAATAATAGTAATTTTGATGTATAGTTTTTACATTTAAGGTCATTCCTAGACCATGACTTGAGCGCATGATTGCATAACTACCCAGCGCGAAGCAATCAACTTTGCAGGGTACTTGCATCTAACAAAGTAAAGATTGGTAAGAATAGCAAAAGATACTTCATATACATAAACATTTTAGGTATGTCAAGATAACGTTCAAGTGTTTTTAATTGCGAGAAAACTTGATTCTTTAAGTTTAATTGCGGACAGATAAATTTGATCGCCATACCTGTAACCATCGATGGTTGAGAGTTCGTAATCATTAATAAATGTTCTTTAAGAATACAAAAATACAAGAATAGTAGCTTTACATTAAGTTTCTTCCTAAAGGACTTAGGTAAAGCTCACTATTAACAGTTTCCAGTTATTAAGACTGGGGCTGTAATTTTTGTGAGCGCAAACTGTAGCGTGCTATCAATCAAAATCGAAAAATCTGATGTTATTGGTGTAATATGAAACTTCCAAATACCTGCAAATTTGCTGTTGTGGTTGCTATATCAAGTGCTTTCGTAAGTTTAAGTGTTAACAACATTTCAGCTAATGCTGGCATTAAAACTGTTGCTCAGACTCCTGACTACACTTCGGAAACAAAGACTGATGATAGCGATAATGACGAACCTGAGACTGAAAGTCTAAAGAACGATGGCAGATTCTCTGCCTTGAGATTTATCGGCTTAAGCGCCAACAATACTCTAGTGATTATAAACCCGCAGGGATCTTCTAGAACAGTTAGAGTTAGGGGAATTGATGGCAATTTACAAGCCATTGACTTCCGTCCAGCAAATGGTCGCCTTTATGGTCTCACAGACACTGACAACATATACACCATTAACCCCAACAACGGTCAGGCTACATTAGTCAGTAAACTAAACAATAGCTTCAATGGCGGATTTCAGTCAGGGTTTGACTTCAATCCCGTAGTAGACCGCTTACGAACAGTAGGTAGCAATGACCAAAATTTTCGTACTAACGTAGTTACTGGTGAAGTTACTGTCGATGGAGCCTTGGCTTATGTTACTGGGGATGTCAACGCTGGAGTAGACCCCAACATTACCGCTTCAGCATACGAAAATTCCGTTGCTGGAGCTACAGCTACTCGACTTTTTGGCATTGACTACGACCTCGACATATTAGTACTACAAAATCCACCCAATGCAGGTGGTCTCCAAACAGTAGGCAAGCTAGGCGTAAACTTTGCGCCCACAGGTGGATTTGATGTGTTCACAGACACACAAGGTAACAATATGGCTTTTGCACTGTCAGGTTCAGCCCTTTATACCATTGACCTGTCCACAGGCGTAGCAACAAGAATTGCTAGAATACCCAGAGGTAACTTCATCGGTTTAGCCGTCACCGACCGTAATCAGCGCTAGTACGCCCACGGGGTTGCCCAGTTGCCTCGACAATTGCAACAGCTATACTGCCAAGGCTTAAATATAGAACCCCTCTCCATAGAGCGAAGCGCTTCCCGCAGGGTACCTCTCCCCGTCCACGGGGAGAGGCTTAAGAGTTGGGCATTATGGCTTTAATTGACAAGATGACCGTGCAGTGGAACCAAATCGCATCCGTAAATCGATTGATGGCCACTTCCATCGTTTGCTAAAGATTTAAGCGATCGTGCCAAACAGCATACTTTGAGTATGGACTACGTTGCTTTGAGTGCGGTGAAAACCGAATTAACACGCAAGTTTTGGTAGTAAATTTGTGTGACGACACTCAAACTGTCACCCAGCTTAATTCTTTTGGCGGTACTAAAGCATTATGCTTCGTAGCGTACAAGCAGTAATGAAACGCAAAGGCTGCTCTTTGGTGTTGAAAGGGGGCATCACTTTCATTTGCGCTTGATTCTTTGGGAAAATGGCTTAATTTCGTGGAACTACGCTCGTTTTCTCAACTATGCTACCGACCGCATGTTTCTGCAACGAGTCGGTGGACGCTATCGGTTCATTCATGAAAAGTTGCGAGAGCATTTCGCCCAGATGCCACTCGATTAGGAGCAAGTTTATCTGCGTTTATAGAACTCGTCCCACTTATTAAACGTGCAACCATTGCATCGAGAGGCGATCGCTATATATCATAGCTGGTCAAACCGCCGATACTAATTACTTTCGGAATCGGTAACGTCGGCGCAGAATCAGTAGTGTATCTCATTTTAATCATGTCAGGACTTACGCACTGAAAACCAGTCCACCTCGATCAGAACTAGCCCCCCGATAAATTGGGGGGAATCTATAAAGCCCCCAATTTGGCGCTCTTGTTGGGGGATCTATAAAGCGTAAGTCCTACATGTAAGCATTCTCCAAAAGTCAACACCACATCTAAGTAAGAATATTACGGACATGATATTACTTGTGCGACATTATGTAACCGATTATTTATAATAAAATGTATCTTTGTAGGTTGGTACGGCAGTGCGTTGCCCTTTTGTCCCCCGTTGTCGGATCTGCCGTTGTAGCGAATAGCGAAACCCAACAATGGCAGTTGGGTTACACTTCGTTCCACCCAACCTACGTTAATTATAAGTTTTTAACAGTACATAATATTATTTACTTATGCGACATAATTGGATATCTTCGAGTATTGGAATTTTATTAAGTATAATTTTAACTGCTTGCTCAACTCCATCAAATTTATCAGTTCAAGAAACCACAAGCCCAAGCCCAATAACTACTTCCGTAGCGAACCAAAAATCAACAACAGCAGCAAAAATAGTTGCCCTCACTTCTCTCTCGGCTGATATTATCGAGCAACTCGATAAAACTAAACTGGTAGGAATCGCAGGCAGTAACTTACTAAATAAAGACCCGCGTTTTCAAAATATTACTCGTGTCAGCGAGGGACAAACACCACCAAATTTAGAGAAAATATTAGCTTTAAAACCAGATTTAGTCATCGGTGCCGAAGGATTTACTAACCAAACTACAGAAAGACTAAAACAATTAGGAATTCCGACATTACTTACCAAAATTGATAGATGGGAATCATTAGAAGCACTAACAAAAAATCTTGCCCAGTCAATTAATGCTGACCCTCAAGCTTTATTAAATCGCTATCAAACTTTTCTGCCTGAAAAACTCTCTAGCAATCCGACGACATTGGTATTAGTTAGCCGTCAGCCAATTTTATCGCCAAATCAAGCAAGTTGGGCAGGCAATTTACTTTCCAAATTTCAAGCCAGAAATATAACTGCTGACTTCCAAGGCAAAAGTTCAATCAAAGGTTACATAACCCTTTCTGCTGAAAAAGTTTTAGAATCTGAGCCAGAAATTGTAATTATTGTCAATCCCCCTCAAGGAGACTCTGAAACATCGATACTCGACTCATTTAAAAAAGAAACTTTTTGGAACAAGTTAAAAGCAACCAAAAATAATCGAGTTTACACATTTGACTATTATGGTTTCGTGAATCCAGGAAGTATAGACTCGATTGAAAAAGCTTGCAAGCAACTCAAGCAAGTTCTAGCAAGTAAATTATAAATTGCCAAAAATTAGACCTTTACAAAAACAAGATCCCCGACAACTTTATGGATACCGTTGGTTTGGAGGGGGGCAGATCCCACGGAAGCCAATACTGCAAGGGATAGCCCTGAAATAAATTTCGTTTCTTATGCTTAAACCCGTTAAAACGGGTTAAAAGGTTTATGTAGTAAGATGACCGCTTACTTGAGCTTTAAGCAAAAAATTTATTTCTTGACTCTTAACCGAGGAGTATTGCCACGGAAGCGCCCAAAATTGCTCGTAGGGGCACAGCAATGCTGTGCCCCTATTAATATCTGACGGGTTGCTAGATCCCCGACTTCTTTAAGAAGTCGGGGATCTGTCCCTCACGACTTGTCAGCATAGCCCGTTATCTCTATGGCGCTTAGTTTATTTATTATAGTGGGCAGAATGCAGTATTGCCACGAAAGTATAGTATAGTAATAATTCCATGATTTCCTAAAATTAATAATTAATTATTTATGAAACTAAATCATTATTTCAACTTAATTTGTTATTATTACTGAGTTGAAAGTAACTATCATCAGGTGGAATTAAAATGAAAATTAGTGCTCGTAATGCTCTGAAAACAAAAATCAAAAAAATTGTACCAGGTAGTGTGAATTCCGAAGTAGTACTAGAACTATCGCCGGGAGTAGAAATTACAGCAATCATTACAAAAGACTCAGTAGAGTCGCTAGGTTTAACCGAAGGTAAAGACGCTTATGCTGTGATTAAATCAACCGATGTAATGGTTGCTGTTGATTGATAAACTACAGGAGCATTTAGGTTTTTGTTTATTCAATCAATCAGTTAATTATTTTGGTAAATTTACATTTTAATAGTAAATTTACCAACTTTTTATCTTTCGTAAATGTATTTACAGCGAATTTTATGTAAATGAAGTACAGCGTGCAAACATATGCCTTCTGCCTTCTGCCTTCTATCTTCTGCCTTCTAATGAAATTTACGATCGCTGTAACACTAAATGATTGCGTTCAGTTAAGAAAGCATTCCACAATGGTTCAATTACAATAGTACTAATTTTCTCCACAATAATTGCAGCCCCTTTAATAACATCTCCCGGTTGTAAATCTTCGCGTCGATAAACTGGTGTATCGTGCCATTGTTCGGCAGTAAACATCCTCACTATTTCAACAGGAACGGGAATTTGATTTATTGTCCGAGTACGACTAATTAAAGGCTCTTCGGGAGTATCCATTTTTTGAATTACTTCCACCGATATAGATTCAACAATTAAGGTTTTATCTAATTGAATGAAGCCATAGCGGGATTTATGCTCTATTTCAAATTCTTCTCGCATTGTTGCTACATCCAAGGCAAAATTAATCGTGAATGTCGAATTAGTTCCCTGATATTTTAAATTAACTTTTCTAATTAATTCTTCATCGATTGCTTCATTAACACTAATTTCATTTCTCGCTTGAATTTCCAAAGATTCCATCAACTGTTGTAATTGCAAAATCAACGCTTGGTTTAGAGGTTGTTCTACTCCCGCTTCTCGAATTGCCCTCACATCAGCTAATCCCATCCCATAAGCCGAAAGAACACCCGCATAAGGATGTAAAAATATCTTTTTCATCCCTAAAGTATCGGCGATTAAACAAGCAACTTGCGCTCCTGCACCACCAAAACAACAAAGCACATATCGAGTTACATCATAACCCCGTTGCAAGCTAATTTTTTTGATCGCATTTGCCATATTTTCGACGGCGATCGCAATAAATCCAGCTGCTACTTGTTCGGGTGTACGAACATTCGCTGTAACTGCTGCAATTTCTTGCGATAATTGTGTAAATTTATTAACCACAACATCTTTATCTAAAGGTAAATTACCATCAATTCCAAACACGAAAGGAAAATATTGAGGGTGAATTTTTCCCAGCATTACATTCGCATCAGTCACCGCTAAACGTCCTCCACGTCGATAGCAAGCGGGACCCGGATTTGACCCAGCCGACTCCGGACCAACGCGATAACTCGAACCATCAAAAAATAGAATTGAACCCCCACCAGCCGCAATAGTATGGATATCGAGAACGGGAACGCGCATCCTTGCCCCGGCGATTTCTGAATCTAACTGTCGTTCGTATTCGCCTTTAAAATGAGCAACATCCGAACTTGTTCCACCCATATCAAAGGTAATTACTAACTCAAAACCTGCCCTTTTACTAGTTTGAATTGCCCCAACAATTCCACCAGCAGGACCGCTCAAAATACTATCTTTACCTTGGAATTGTTGAGCATCGGTTAACCCTCCATCAGATTTCATAAACATCAATCTGACACCAGGTAACTGACTTGCTACTTGGTTAACATAGCGGCGTAAAATCGGAGTTAAGTAAGCATCAACGACTGTTGTATCACCTCGACTAACTAACTTCATTAATGGGCTAACTTGATGCGATACAGATATTTGGGTAAATCCGATTTCCTGGGTAATTTGGGCTACTTGTTGCTCGTGTTGGGGATATTGGTAGCTATGCATCAAAACTATGGCACAACTACGAATCCCCCTGTTATAAACTGCTTGTAAGTCGGTTTTGACTTGTTCGAGATTTACAGGTATTAATTCATTGCCACGAGCATCGTATCGTTCGTCAACTTCGACTACTTGCTCGTAAAGCATCGTTGGCAACACGATATGACGGGCAAAGATATTTGGACGGTTTTGATAACCGATTCGCAGCGCATCTTTAAACCCTTTGGTAATAACAAGTACTACTCGATCCCCTTTCCTTTCTAACAGTGCATTTGTTGCTACTGTTGTGCCCATTTTTACGACTTCAATTACTTCTGTCGGAATCGGTTCGCTGCTGTCAAGTCCGATAATGTCCCGAATTCCTTGGATTGCAGCGTCTTGATACTGTTCGGGGTTTTCTGAAAGTAATTTGTAGACGATTACCCATTGTTGGTTAGGTAGAGGAACGATTAAAAAACGTTCGGGATGCGTCGAGAGTCTATCTATAATTGCTTGGTTGTCAGTGACAGCTACTAAATCTGTAAATGTGCCACCCCGGTCAGCAAATACTTTTAACATAATTTGTTGCATTATACACTATAGAAGTATAGGACTTACGCACGAATCACGCAATTATGTACCACAGAGACACAGAGAACACAGAGTTAAGAGGGTTTGGGAGAGATTTTGCGTAAGTCCTAAAGTAGATTAGCACTTGACCTCTCCCCCATCTGAAGAAGGGGGATTCTAAGCAGTTGTTGCTCTGTCACGGCTCTTGCCGTACTTCGCAACTTCTTTTTCTAAAACTCTTTTTCAGATTCCTGAACAAGTCATAGCGCTTTGGCAGGGTCAAAACTGCCCTAACTATCTTGACTAGGCTGAAACCTAGCTGTATAGCTACTTTTCTTAAAATATTGGCGGCTGCTTGAGCATCAGCATTGACCAGATCGCCTTCTGCCGTCTTATAAATGCGTCCGTTTCGAGTGCCTGATGGCTTCCATTCCTTGGGTTTTTCACCATACTTTGGCAGCAGATCATTATCTAGAAACGATGCTTTGGAAGTGTACGATTCCTCAGTTTCATGGAACTGTATTCCATTCTCCTCACAAAGCTGTTGAATTCGTTCTTTCAGTTTTGCTGTCGGGATCTGAACGTGGTTCTGATTGTTGCGTTTGCCCATGTCAGAGCCATCTTTGTGTCCTGCGTTCCAACCAAATACAACATTACCTATTTTGTGATTCAAACAGTAATTGATAACAAATCTAGCTGCTTTATTCACAGCATCCCGCATTTGACGGTTACGTTTTTCTGTTATCTGGGCTAACTCGTCATTCCAGAAACCCTGTGGTTTTCCTTCTTTAAGAGTTGCAACTTGTTTGTTGTACCACTGATTACTTGCCTTTATCTTTTTGACATCAATAATAAAACTTTTTCCGTCTGTGGTTACACAGGTTAACCAATTTCTAGCTGTACCTGGGTCAATTCCAATTGCACTTTTATGGTCTAAGACTAAACTGCAAATTGCTCCATCATGACCTGATTGGTAAACATACTCTGCATACCAATTATTATTTCTCGGCAATATCCGGACTTCCACTAATTGTGATGGATTAAAACCAGTTGCACCATTAATCCAAATTTCTTTCAGTCCTAATTCATCTTTAATAAATGAATTTAACTCCTTGGGAATTGGCAAACGACACATTCCATTTTCTATGTCTAAAGCAACTGCTTGCGCTGGATAGGTAAACCCCGACACACCTCCTGATTTACGATATTTCGGCATTGAAGGCTTGTCTACTTCTCCCTTAGCCCAACTGCCTAAAAGTCCGTTATAACTTGCATATTGTTCGGCTACAGACTTTAAGGTTTGCTGAGCACACTGCCCTCCTAGTTGTTGATAGTGAGGGTTATCTTTCATGAGGGTGCAAAGATTTGCATATCCTGCACCTTTCACCGACTTAATTTTGAAACTAGTACGATAAAAGTCGTCTTTATCAAAGAATTCCATCTTTGGACATTCTGCATAATGCTTCTGTCGTATGTCGTAATGAGCGCTGTTTATCAAACTATTTGCAGCATGACCTTGATGAACCAGGAAAGTCATTACTTCTTCGGATACATTTAATTTAACTTGAATTGTTTTGTACAACTTTTATCACCTCCTAATTATATGCTAACATAAATGCAAATACTTTGTACCTGCATTTATGAAAAATAATTCATTACAAATTAGATTGTCAGACAGACGAAAACATAAACTTCTTTTATATGCTGCTCAAAAAGACAAGACTGTTACTGCTTTGATTGAAGAGTGGATCGATGGTCTTGTTCTTGAAACGGGAAGAGACACTACGGACTAAAGTCCTGCGTGTCGCGTTTCATCCTCCCCTTAAAAGTGGGAGGCTCTCACGCTCCCGTATTATTTTGGTAGGGCGTTTCTACTTTATTCACATTATGGTTGCACCGACAAATCGCTTATTTGCTGTTTAAAGCGTTTATGTTTACACCAAAAGTGAAAACCGATAAAATACCTTTATGTAGAGCGGTTGTTTTATCTATGTCGGAAATTGAAGACTACGGGGTAACTGTTGAAGAATATTTAGATGGACTGGCAGCAGGGATTGATATTTTGGAATTGAAGCGGTCAGAGGCAATTGGAATTCCGACAAACCTGGCTTTAGAACTAATGGCGATTACAGCAAAAGTAATTGATGGCACGGCTACCCCTGAAGAAGTTGTTCGGGGATTAATGATTTTGTCACCAACGCTGAGAAAACAACTTGAATAGCTATAATAACAAAAACTTACAAAGTAGCAAATAACTTATTGAAAAGTTATATCTGAAGATGATGGGCGCACTAGTCTGGGTGCGTTATTGACAGTTGCCAGAAAATCTATTTAAATCTCAAAATACCTTGACAACCAGGATTAAACGCTCTTTTTAAATATCAAAAAACCCCCGGTTGTGGGGGTATTCGGTAATTATTGTTTCATTGTTGTTCAATCCTCAATTCTTGCACCGCATCGAACTGCCGTAAACAGTCATGTTTTTTACTGCACCAATATTGGGCGGTTTAAAATACTTATCACTTCACCTGGCTTGGTAGTTGGTTGCGGTCTGCTCCAATCGCTAACTTCTGCGTAACCAACGGCTTTGAAGTAATGAATAGTACTTATCACGGCTCTGGGTGTACCAATCAGCAAGTGTCTGAGTGGTTCTCTGCATGGAATTGTCTGTGGGTTATCGCTTTTGCCCGGTGTATTTAAATCGTCACCACTGGGTAAAAAAGCTTGGATTGCAGATTGTACTTCAACAACACCTTCTTCTGGTGCTGTTGAAGTCGCAATTTGAGCTATGTACTGCTCAAATTCAAATTGGGCTAATTCTTGTTCGTCAATTTGTAATTGTGTCATCATGTGATTTGTATTCCTATAGTGGGTTTACACGTGAAGGCGATCGCAGCTTCTTGGCGGGAGAGGCGATCGCCTTTGCTATTTCACAACTTTATCAGCTAATCCATTAATCCGTCAAGCGTTTAATAGATAAAAATATTAAATTAGTAATCGATAATAAGAAGGATGTGTATGTGACAACTTAAAGAATGAATCCTCCCGTTCCGCCCAAATTCACTCAAAGACACGAAAGAAAAGCTGTGCAGCAGTCCAAGGTCAAAATTCATTGCCGCTTACAAGATTTAATCGATGCTCAAGGCATGACTCGATCGGCATTGGCAACTGCTACAGGACTGACCAGTGCAGCCATCAGGGGACTATGCGAGAACACCGCAAAGCGCTACGACGTTGATACCCTAGCCGTCCTATGTGACTTTTTTGGGTGCGATATGAGCATATTGTTTGAGGTTGTTCCAAGAGAAGGTGAGGGGAGCTAATCGTGGGTATCGAGCGTGATGTCGTGTAGTACCACCAAGAATCACATGAAAGAAACAAAAGTTTTTCCTTGGCACAAAGGCGATATTTTGATGTTAGATAATATGTTGGCAGCTCGCGGACGCAATCCTTTCGCACTCAGCCAGAAAGATTTTGACCGCGATGGGTGAGCCTTTTACAAGACAGCGATCGCACAGCTGCAATTTTTAGAAATAGCGTTGGAGTAGGTGCGCGATCGCATGAAGGCGATCGCATTTTCTTTTAGCTGAAACAGTAGAAGCCCACACATTGTCTCCGGGGCACGGCAATGCCGTGCCCCTACTGTATTTTATGCAAATGCAAGATGCTATAAATTCTGGTAATGCATAATTTTTTAGTATCAACACTATTAACTAAGAAATAGTCATCCTCAAATCAAGAATATACAAAAATGATTGCGTTAATTCCGCCAGGGACTTTAATAAATAATCGCTATTTAATTAATAAATTCCTTGGTGAAGGGAGTTCCGGACGAACTTACCTTGCATTTGACAATCACCGTTTTGGGGAATCCTGCGTGTTGAAAGAGTTTGTACCGAAAACAGCACAAGAAGAGAAACTCTATAAAATCAAGATGTTATTCGAGCGTGAGGCAAAAGTTTTACATCAAATCCAACATCCTCAAATTCCCAAATTTTTAGCTTGGTTTAGCGATAATAAGCGAACATTTATTGTACAGGAGTATATTGACGGCAAAACTTATTCTCAAATTTTATCAGAACGTCTTGCAGAAAAGGGTCAGCCATTTTCGGAAATAGAAGTTAGAACATGGCTAATCGAAATACTACCAGTTTTAGAATATCTCCATCAACGCAAAATTGTGCATCGGGATATATCACTGGATAATGTCATGCTACCTCACAATCAATCTAAACCTATACTGATTGATTTTGGAGTCGTTCAGGAAAATTCGACTGATGTTTTGCCTGCTAATTCGCTAAATCTATACAATTCTTCTTACGATTCGATTGTCGGAAAAATTGGTTACTCTCCACCAGAACAATTACGTTTAGGACATTCCTATCCTTCGAGTGATATTTACGCACTTGCTGTTTGTGCAGTAGTTCTTTTAACTGGTAAAACACCTTATTTTCTATTCGACGAGTATTTAGATTTGCAATGGCGTTCTTTAGTTGAAATTAGCGATG
>QQTW01003918.1_pt1 | contig 11085 bp, 9 predicted proteins | sample 1904831 | NCBI WGS metagenome assembly QQTW01 (sample SAMN09435610, study PRJNA476489) | Subsurface metagenome, whole genome shotgun sequencing project.
GGCTGGTCGAGTAGGAGGGAAGCCGGTACCGGTATATACAACGGATAAGTTGTGTAAAGAAAACGTTACACAATCTACACCTGTAGCCTAAATTGAGTTATTGAGCTCTTTTTTCTAAAGGAATCTGAGCATTACTGTCCTTGTAAAATCACTTGATATTTTCAATACGGTCTACTAACCGAATTACTATTTTATATAAAGATAATCCTTACATAGCAGTAGCCCGTGCGCTGATCATTCGATCAACGCACGGGCTACTTTTAATGGTGAATGGTTTGTGCGTCAGCTAAAGGGTGGCCGTAAACCAGTCCTCTGAATTTACACCACTGCTTACTGAATTGTCACGTTAAAATCAGTATCCAAATCGGTGGTGCCGGGCGTAGCTGTACCATTTTTGGCGTTTGGCTGGTGACGCAAGACGACTTTCAACTTGCCAGTCCCGGCGGTGCCAGTTCTGATCTGGGTAGCCAAGCCGATTGGATACGGCCCCGGCGCAGGGTTGGTGTCATTGTCGGTAGCCGTTACCGTCATAGATGCAGGCGAGCTAGTGGCTGGCGTAAACGTATAAATTAACAAGTGCTCATTGGCCTCCTCTTTCACCTCCGCCGACACATCAAGGGTTGGCGTTTTGGTTTTATCCAGCAGCGTCACCGCCCCAACGTAAGTTGCGTTGGCCCGCAGGGTCAGCGTCGCCCGGCTGAAATCGGCATTAGTATTCAGATTCTCAATGGTAGCCGTTACCGTTTGTACGGGCGTGGTTTGGCTCGTCAACGTCAGCGTAGCCGTCGTAATCGCTTCGTTGTCGTCGGTTGGATCGGGGGTCTCTTCGTCGTTTTTGCAAGCTCCGGCTAACAGTGAAACGGCCAGCACAACCCATAGATTTCTTCTAACTACTCGCATACCATTCAAATTTATTAGTGAAAAATGACGCACAAACGTACGTCAAAAACGACCTTATGTGCAACATTGTTGCAAAAAATGCGAAGTACAATTTGGAAGGAAGATAAAAAAGCTCTCTATTTGCAACATTGTTGCATTTATGGAAAATGCCATGCGTTCACCAATTGAGTTTATGAAAACCGCCGTACTCAGTCGAAGAGCAGATTATGTCGGCATTACCGGCTCAGTCCTCTGCATCCTTCACTGTCTCCTCACGCCAATGGTGGTGATGAGTTCCGCACTGCTCGATCACGATGCCATCCGGGTTAGCTTTCTGGGTCTTGACTACCTGTTTGTTGGTGTCAACATCGTAGCGGTCTGGTCGGCCTCCCGTCACACATCCCCCCTGATTAAGGTTGCCCTGTGGGGCTTTTTAATGCTGTTTGCCACCGGACTGTTGCTCGAAGACCGGCACGAAGGATTTGTATACGTCGCCTATGCGGCTTCGCTGGGCTTAGTCATCACGCACCTCGCCAATATCCGGTACTGTCGTACCCACCACATTCACTAACAGGTATAATAATGCATAAACAAGTCAAAAAACTTCCCGTAACGGTCTTAAGCGGTTTTTTGGGAGCCGGTAAGACGACGCTTCTCAACCATGTGCTACACAACAAACAGGGCCTGAAAGTGGCCGTGATCGTCAACGACATGAGCGAGGTGAATGTGGACGCGCAACTCGTGAAAAACCAGAACACGCTCTCGCGCACCGAAGAAAAACTGGTCGAGATGAGTAACGGCTGTATCTGCTGCACGTTGCGTGAAGATTTGATGCTGGAAGTGGAGAAGCTGGCTCTCGAAAACCGCTTCGATTATCTGCTCATTGAGTCGAGTGGCATCTCGGAGCCATTGCCGGTGGCGCAAACCTTTTCGTTTGTGGATGAAGACAAAGGCATTGACCTGTCTCGGTTTTCACGGTTAGATACGCTGGTGACGGTGGTGGATGCGTTCAACTTTGGCCGCGATTTTGGCTCAGTAGACAACATCTATCAGCGCGAATTAAACAACGACCCCAGTGATACGCGCTCCATCGTGAACCTGCTAACGGAGCAAATCGAATTTGCCAACGTCATTATTCTCAATAAAACTGACCTGCTCAGCCGACCGCAGGTAGGTGAGTTGAATGCCATCCTGCGTAAGCTGAACGCTAAAGCCCGACTCATCGAATCGGAGTTCTCGAAGGTTGACCCCGCCCAGATTCTGAATACCCGGCTGTTCGATTTTGATGAAGCCTCGCAGTCGGCAGGCTGGATTCAGGAATTGCAGAATCACAAAAACGGCATCGACCATACCCCGGAAACCGAAGAATACGGCATCAGCTCGTTTGTCTTCCGCGACCGTCGTCCATTTCATCCGGTACGGCTCTGGCACTACCTGAGCGAGAATTTTCCGGCCGGCATCTTTCGCAGTAAGGGGCTGTTCTGGCTGGCTTCCCGGCCCGACGATGCCCTAAACTTCAGCCAGGCCGGGGGGAGTTTGCGGGCCGAAGCCGCCGGGGTCTGGTGGGCGTCGATGCCCTTCGCCAAACGAACCCAGCACGGTGCTTTTCTGGAAAACCAAAAAGCCATCGAAGCCCGCTGGCACAAACGCTTCGGCGACCGGCAAAACGAGCTGGTCATCATCGGGCAGGACTTGAAACAGGACCAAATTACGGCCGAGTTGCAGGATTGCCTCTGTACGGAAAGTGAACTGAAGCACATGGAAAGCAATGGCCCCTTTAAAGACCCCTTTCCGGTCTGGGAATAACCCAATAAAGCAAACCAACTATGACAGTCAAACGTGAATACGATGTAATCATCATTGGTGGCAGCTACGCCGGTCTGAGTGCCGCGCTGGTGCTGGGCCGGTCGTTGCGACACGTGCTGGTAATCAATGCGGGTCAACCGGCCAACCGGCAAACGCCCCACGCTCACGGTTTTCTGACCCGCGATGGCGAAACCCCGGCGGTGTTGTCAGCTATTGCTTACGAGCAGGTGAGTCACTATCCAACGGTTCAGTTCTGGACCGATACCGTCGTGACGGCGGTTCGGTCGGGGCCTGCATTTAGTGTCACCATTGGGGGTGGAGTACAGTTTCAGGCTCACAAACTGCTGTTGGCCACCGGCGTGTACGATATCCTGCCCGACCTGCCGGGCTTTGCTGAGTGCTGGGGCCGCTCCGTATTGCACTGCCCGTATTGCCACGGCTACGAAGTACACGGCCAGCCGCTGGGTATTCTAGCAAACGGCGATGTGGGCTATGAAATGGTCACACTCATTCAGCACTGGAGCAACCTGCTGACGCTGTACACCAACGGCCCCTCGACCCTGACTGAACAGCAACAGCAGGTACTGACTCAACTGGAAATCTCGGTGGTCGAAACGCCCGTTGCGGCTATCGAGCACAAAGCCGGGATGCTGACCGCCCTGCTTCTGGACGATGGTCGCCGAATGCGACCTACTGCCATCTTCGCCCGGGTTCCCTTCCGGCAGTCCACCACCATAGCTACGCAGTTAGGCTGTTCATTGATGGAAAATGGCTTGATCGAAGTGACCGAGTTTGGCGAAACGACAGTGCCGGGCGTGTTTGCAGCGGGTGACGCCATGACGCTGTTTCGGCAAGTCGCCATTGCGGTTGCCAGCGGCACAAAGGCCGGTGCCTGGATGAACAAAGAGCTAATCGCCGACGATTTGCACCGGAAAACGCGACCCGTCACAACCGAAGTATAAGCCAGTGTGGCGAGAGGAACAGTCAGTCATCAGGCTTTCTTCCTGCATGTAACATGCAGGAAGTCGGGTACGGTAGCGGGAGCACTGAAAACAGATTGATTTGGCCCAAGTGTACGGGGGATTTACTTTTTTGCAACTATGTTGCATAAATTGCACAGTGAATCGAAATTCCTCAGCCTGCTACGTTCCAATGACCTATTCTCATCGTACTCTATTGGTTATCAACCTGCTTGCGCTGACCGTTTCCTGCAATCAGTTGTCCGATAAAAAAGACCCGCTGCTGGAAGAAGCCGCTCAGTACCACAATCAGTCTACTGAAATTCAGGCCGTTGTCGAACCCAAAATCGAGCAGATCGACTCGTTAAAAAGCGTACTCACGGCTCAGAAAACCCCGGTTAGTGCGGCCCGGATCGCCACGCTCGACAGCCTGAAAACAGCATTTGAGGAATGGGAAGAAAACTTGGTGGAGGTGCCGGGAATGCCGCATAACCATACCCATGCGCACGCTAAAGGCGGACATAAACACGCGGATGCTACCCTGAAAGACCTGCCCGCCGATCAAATGCGCGATTTGCAGCGCGAAACACTCAACAACCTCAGGCAAATACAATCCCGGCTGGATGCGGTGACGCAGGCAGCCCAATAAAGATTTCTTTCGACTAACCAGAACACAACCTATAATCGATGAAGCAGTTATCTACTCTTTTTTTCCTCCTTAGTTCGCTCTGTCTACAGGCGCAGACCATTACCGGAACCGTGGCCGATGCCCATACGGGCGGGGCTGTCGCGGGGGCAACGATCCGGTTGCTCAACACCCAAACCGGCACCGCTACCGACTCCGCAGGCCGGTTTATACTGGCCGGACAAGGCACCCTTCACGTGTCGTTTATCGGCTATCGATCAGTGAACGTGAAAGCCGGAAATCGCGCCCTGACGATTCAGCTTGTGCCGACGGCCACTAATTTGCAAACCGTCGAAGTAGTGGGCCGGGTAGCGAAAGATTATAACAGCGAGTACTCGTTTTCGGCTACCAAGATTGCCGCCCTCACCAAAGACATTCCGCAGTCTATCGGCACGGTAACCAAAGAACTGATTGCTGACCGGCAGGCGTTTCAGTTAGCCGATGCCGTGAAAATCGTTAGCGGAGTCATTCCGTCGAGTTTTTACAACCAGTACGCCATCCGGGGCATCAGCCAGAACGAAGAAGGCCAGATTATTAACGGGATGCGGACCCGGCAGTACTATTTTCTGCAACCGCTGACGACCAACATCGAACGGGTGGAAGTCATCAAAGGCCCGGCTACGGCCTCGTTTTCGTCGGTCGATCCGGGCGGCAGCATCAATTTGGTGACCAAAAAACCGCTGGCCGTGAACCGGCGGGACGTAAGCCTGAGCGTGGGCAGTTTCAGCACGATTCGGGGCACGCTGGATTTTACGGGGCCGCTCAACGATAACAAAACGCTGCTCTACCGGGTAAACGGGGCCTATCAGGAAGCCAAAAGCTACCGCGACTTAGTGCGCAATAACTCGTTTCTGTTCTCGCCCTCGTTTACCTACCTCCCCAGCGACAAAACGGCCCTCAACGCCGAACTGATCGTGAGCAACATGGCGGGCAATCTCGACCGGGGCCAGCCCATTTTTGGGGCCGTTGCCGGAGCCACCAATCTGAACAGTACGCCCCTCAGCCTGAACCTCGGTGCGGCCAACGACTTCTTCAACTCAAAAGAACTCATCATCACAGGTAACTTAGCCCACCGATTCTCGGACCATATCAGTTTCAATGCGACGTATATGAAACAGACCTGGACGGAGGATTTGCAGGAACACCGCACTACCAACGCCTTTGCGGTTGACCTGACGGGCAAACCCGTGACTTCACTGGCGGCCATGCAGTTTGTGCAGCGCAAGCAATCGTGGAACATCGACAACCTGAGCAGCTATTTTAATGTCAGTGGCAGTACGGGGCCGATTGGGCATAAGCTCGTGCTGGGGTATGACCTGCACCGCTGGCAAAAGCTGAAAGGCGGTGGGCAGAATGCGGCCCGGGGCTTCCTGCTCAAAGACGGATCGGTGGCGGGCACGTTCGTGGGGACCAACGCGCCCAACTACCAGACCCAAACGGTAGGGGGCGTAACCATACCAAGACCGAACGTGGCGCATTTTGACCTTGCCAATCCCAACTATACCATCCGCAACGTCAACGACTATACGCTCAACGTCCGAACCGCCCTGCAACCGGCCCTGACCACGACCGACGCGGTTTATATTCAGGAACAACTGAAATGGAACAAACTGACGCTGCTGCTGGGTCTGCGGCAGGAGTGGTTTGAAGACATTACCAACTACGAAGCGCCGAATCCCATCGTGGTCAACAAGTCGGCCCTGTTGCCCCGGCTGGGCATTACCTACGCCGTGAACCCGAACGTCAACGTCTACGGCACGTACCTGCGCGGCTACCAGCCCCAATCCAACACGGTGACGCTGTTGCCCGTAGCAGCCCCGGCGGGCAGTACGTTCGATCCGCTGGAGAGTGATCTGAAAGAAGTGGGCGTGAAAGCCGATCTGTTCGGCGGGCGGTTCCGCATCACCTCGGCGATCTACGAAATCAACCAGCGCAACCTGCTGATGAACGCCAACGACCCAGCCAACCCAGACCTGTTAGTGACGCGGGGGGCCGAACGGAGCCGGGGTTTCGAGATCGACGCGGCTGGCTACATCACCCCCAACTGGCAGGTCAATGCCTCCTACAGCTACATTGACGCCATCATTGTCAACGACCGCGAAACCACGCTGATTGGGACCAGAAAGCAAAATACGCCCGTCAACAGTGCCAACGGGTGGACACGCTACAACTTTGCTTCTAACTCCGCTTTGGCCGATTTGGGCATCGGGTTGGGTTTCCAGCACAGCGGCAGTAAGATTCCCTGGTTTACGCGGGCCTTCGAGGTGCCCGCCTACACCACACTCGACATGGCGCTGTACTACACCCCCGCGCAGAGTAACGTACAGGTGGCCCTCAACATTAACAACCTGACCAATCAGACATACTGGGTGGGGGCGCAGACCTACTTCCGGCTGTTTCCGGGTGCCCCGCGCAACACGATGCTCACGCTCACCTACCGTTTTTAGGCGATTATTATGGCGATCCGTATCGAACGACTCCTTGCCCGCCACGTCTGGAAAACGGCTTTCCAGAACCGGGCTGTTTTTGGGCTAACGCTGACAATCGGGCTGCTGCTGGCTTACGCGGCCATCACGGGCTGGACCACCTTCCAGACCCAGAACGCCACTCGGGCCAGCTACCAGCAGCAGGCCCGGCAGGACTGGCTGGGTAATCCCGACAAGCACCCGCACCGCATGGCGCACTACGGCCACTTCGCGTTCCGACCCAAATCACCCCTGAGTCTGTTCGATTTCGGGATGGAAAGCTTTCTGGGCAGCACCATCTATCTGGAAGCGCACAAGCAGAACGCGGTGAACTTCTCGGAAGCGGGCTTTTCGACCGGGTTGCTGCGGTTCGGCGAAATCAGTCTGGCGATGGTGCTTCAGGTACTGCTGCCGCTGCTGATCTTTTTTCTGGGTTTCAGTACGATTGCCGCCGACCGGGAGAACGGAACGCTTAAAATCATCCTGAGTCAGGGTGTAGGCTGGCGGCAACTGATCGTGGGCAACAGCCTCGGCCTGATGGCGGTGACGATTACCCTGTTCGTGCCGGTGATGGGGGTAACGGCCCTCCTTTGGATGATGGCGCAGGGGGGGCAAATCACCGGCGACGAAACAGCCCGGTTGCTGCTGCTCGTGGGGGCCTATTTTGTGTATCTACTCATTTTCTGCGTGCTGGCCGTGCTGGTTTCCGCCGTCAGTCGCACCGCGAAAACGGCACTAATCTCGCTGATTGGCCTGTGGCTCATGCTAACCATTGTACTGCCCAGGGGGGCGCAGGCGCTGGGGTCGTACCTGTATCCGGCCTCGTCGAAGGGGCAGTTTTTCGCCGAAATTCAAGCCGACATCCTCAAAGAAGGCGACAGCCACAACGCCAACGACCCGCACTACAAAGCCATTAAAGACTCCCTCTTAGCCACGTACCGGATTGACTCGGTACAGCAACTGCCGTTCAATTACAGCGGGTTTGTGATGGCCGAAGGCGAACGGATCAGCGCGGGGATTTATGACCGCCATCTGGCCCGCTTGCTGACGGTGTATGAAAAGCAGAATAGCTTCTCGAAAGCAACCGCGTTTATTAACCCGTTTATGGCCATTAAAAACGGGTCGATGGCCCTGTCCGGCACCGACTACGCCAGCTACGTCCATTTTCAGCAACAGGCCGAACAATACCGATACGATATGGCCCAGAAAATGAACGGCTTGCAGATGGAATTCATCAGCAACCACAAACCGGGACCAACCGACAAACCGGCCCAGATCGGCCACAAACATTGGGAAGACGTACCCCAGTTCAGCTACCAATCGCCGGGCGTGGGGGCGGTGCTGCGCGGGGACTGGCTGTCCCTGCTGGCGTTGGTTTTCTGGCTCGTGGGGCTGGGATTTGTGATTCGTCTATTGACAAAAACGTTAAGCCCACTCTGATATGATTGCCCTCGTATTCCGAAATTTTATCCGTTCCGGCGGCATCCGCATCGGGCTGGCGTTTGGGCTGCTGGCCGGGATTGCCAGTTTGCTGGTTGGCCGTCAATTCATCGACCGTCAGCGGCAAACTGCCGGGGAAACCTACGCGATTCAGCGGGCCGAATTTGTCAGGACGGCCGCCGTTCATACCGATGACCTGGGGCTGCTGCTGTACTACCTTAAATTCTCGCTCATCAACGAAACGACTCCGCTGAGTAGTCTGGCCATTGGGCAGCGCGACGTAAACCCGTCGGTTCAGAGCGTGACGATCCGGGGGTTGGAAGCCCAGAAATACGATGCCGAACTGACCAACCCGACCAATCTGCTGCTGGGCAATCTTGATTTTAGCTTCGTGCTGATTTACCTGTTTCCCCTCCTGATTATCGCCTTCACCTACAACCTGATTTCGGAAGAAAAGGAGAGCGGCACCTGGCGAATTGTGGCCGTACAGAGCCGGAACCTGCTGGCCCACATTGGTTACTTGGTCGTCGTTCGGGCGGTAGCTGTTTCGGGCGTTTTTGGGCTGATCGTTTTAGGGGCTATTCCATTTTTGGGCATCCCAGCGGACGGGGCGTTCTGGGCGTTTCTGGCCCTGTCGATGCTGTATTTGCTTTTCTGGTTCAGCGTGTGTTTCTGGGTAGTGTCGCGTGGGAAAAGCTCCCCTCACAACGCCATGTTGCTGGTGGCCATCTGGCTGGGGCTGCTGGTGATTGCTCCGGCGGGGATCAACAATTACATCGTGGCCCGCTACCCCGTCCCCGAAGCGTTAGCGACAACCCTCAAACAACGGAAAGGCTACCACGAAAAGTGGGACATGGACAAAACCGCGACGGTGGAAAAATTCTACGCCCACTACCCGCAACTGCGGCAGACAGCAACGGTACCGGCAGCCTTTGAGTGGCTGTGGTACTACGCCATGCAGCAGTTGGGTGACGATGAATCGGCGCGTGAATCAGGTGACTTTCGGACGAAGGTGGGTCAGCGCGAAGCCGCCAGCCGGAGCATCGCCTGGTTCGTTCCCACGCTGCATACCCAGCTTCAACTGAGTGAACTCGCCCGGTCGGGGCTGGGCAATCAGCTCCGCTTTCTGGATCAGACGACCCGTTTTCACGAGCGAATCCGGCTTTATTTCTACCCCAAAATATTCACCAACGCCCCCGTCAGGGCCGAAAAGTGGGCCAATTTTCCAATAGAGACATTCTTCGATAACAGTTCCATCAACTACGCATCCGTTTTCACGCCCCTGCTGCTGTTCATCGGTCTGTTTGCCGGATTGGGCTGGGTCAATTTCCGACGAAAACTCTATCAACTGTAAACCGACAAACGCCATGCTGCAAGCCCAAAATCTAACCAAGCAATACAAACCCACCGGCGCGGAGGCCTTAACTGCCCTCAACAAACTCAACCTGACCGTAGCACCCGGCGAAATCTTCTGTCTGCTGGGGCAGAACGGGGCCGGTAAAACCACGACCATCAACCTGTTTCTGGGCTTTCTCCAACCCACGTCCGGTCAGGCCCTCATCAACGGGCTGGATGTGGCGCAGCACCCGCTGGAGACCAAGAAATTTCTGGCTTACCTGCCCGAAACGGTCATGCTTTACCCCAACCTGACGGGTCTGGAAAACCTGCGGTTTTTCTCGTCGCTGGCCGGGTTTCGCTACGATGATACCGAGCTGACGCAGTGCCTGAATCTGGCCGGGCTGCAAACCGACGCGCATCGCAACCGGGTCGGCGCGTACTCCAAAGGGATGCGCCAAAAGGTGGGCATCGCCATCGCACTGGCCAAACGGGCGAAGGTGCTGCTGCTCGACGAACCCACCAGCGGACTGGACCCCAAAGCCGCCAACGAATTTTCGGATATTCTGCGTACCCTGAGTGCGGGCGGGGCCGCGATTCTGATGGCGACGCACGACATTTTTCGGGCCAAAGAAGTCGGTACGCGCATCGGTATCATGCGGGCGGGGCATCTGGTCGAGACGCTGCCCACCCACGACCTGACGGCCAACGAGTTGGAAGCGATTTACCTCCAGACGGTGTGATGAAAGAACGGGCTATTCAGTGTCTCCTCGCGGGATGGCTGGTCGCAGTAACGGCATTGCCCGGCCAGTCGGCCATGCGTACGGTAGTTAGTTACCGATCCCCCGCTACGGGGCTGACACTGAAGGCAACACTATTGCTGCCCGACTCGTATCAGACACAGCCTGCCAAACGCTACCCGGTGTTTTACCTGCTGCACGGGCATACGGGTAATTTCAGCTCCTGGCTCGATTACGCCCGTTTCCCGCCCCGCTACGCCGATGACTACCAAACCATCGTGGTGCTGGCCGATGGCGGGAATAGCTTTTACGTCAACTGGGACGGGCAGACCGATGGCAAACCGCACCGCTGGGAGGACGCCCTGGCGCAGGACCTGGTACCCTTTATTGACTCAGCCTACCGAACCCTGCCCAACGCCCAACACCGGGGCATCGGCGGCTTGTCGATGGGCGGCTACGGTGCCCTGCTGCTGGGCCTGAAACACCCCGATCTGTTCAGTGTGGTGCTGTCGAGCAGCGGCTGTGTGCGGGTGCCGGAGGTGATTACGGGTGAGTTCAAACGCGACACCGTAGACTGGAATTCTCCCCAACGCTGGAGTCCCGACGGCGACCGACGGGCCGACTCCCCTGGCTTTTCAACCCAGACCGAGCGCACCCCTAAAGGGTTTATCTTTAGTACGCCAGCCCGCGCTCAGGCGCATAGCCTGTTTCAGCTACTGACGACGCTCAAACCCGATACAGCCCCCTATATTCATCTGGACTGCGGCATCGGCGAT
>QQTW01003919.1_pt1 | contig 11085 bp, 14 predicted proteins | sample 1904831 | NCBI WGS metagenome assembly QQTW01 (sample SAMN09435610, study PRJNA476489) | Subsurface metagenome, whole genome shotgun sequencing project.
CTTCTTCGCCATCGTCCTCCCCCGCCTCCCCGTCACCGTTACCGTCCGCTCTTCCGCATGTTCTAGGCGGGGAACCGCGCAGTAAGGAGCGGAGATTTCTTTCGCCCAAATGCGTATCTAATTTGACAACTATTGTTGAGCACGAGATGTATAGCACGCCGTATACTTTGGAAGTTGATCAAACACACGGGCGACAAATGGAATGCCTAGCCCAACAGTAATTTGTCGAGACAGTAACTACCATCACCACCATTGCAAAGACCGTTGAAGGCAACCTTCGTTGTAAGGGCGGTGAGAGAAGCTGTAGCATCATCGGCAACGTGACGAATGTTAGGCATTCATCTCGATAAGAGTGACGAGAACATTGAGAGGGTGTCAAAGCTGGTGATTACTGCTGGGCTGCGCCGTTTATTCTATCGTCCGCATGTCATTGATACTCGCAGGATCTGGCTTCGAGCATACTACTCGTCATCGAGAGCGATTGCTCCACACCGTGTTGATGACGAGACTGTGGTAGCAGTAATATTGCTACAGGAGTCTATTACAAAGAGTCTAGTATGCAAAATAGATGAGACGCTCACGCCAAGCTTAGAAAAGTCGTAACCGTCCACTTCTGTCTGTCTATTAGGCGTAGACCCTCGAGTCCAACTCATAGATTGACCCAGACGTATTCGGTCGATCCTTACTTTTAGTTTCGAGCTCGGCATACCCTGCATCGACGGACAGTTCCATCTTGGCGGTCATCTGACCATCCAGCTCCGTATGTGGTTGAAATTGATACTCTTTTACGCTGTTGGAGCGAGAACTGATGTTCTCTCCCTGAGTTTGTTGTCTGATCCTTCTCCTGCGCACAAGGAAGAAAACCACAAAGCCTAGCACAGTGGCGACAGCGACGACGGATCCAATGATAATGCCGGCAGAACGACCAGTGTTTTGGGACTGTTTCTTCCTTCGAACGAAGGGAGGCGGTCCGCGACCGGACGGAAACGGTGACGGGGAGGCGGGGGAGGACGATGGCGAAGAAGAGGATGATGATGGGTTGTTTGTGACCTGATTGGCCTTGATGCCCATCAGGGTGGCAAATTCGGACTGGTTGACGCCTCCAACTGGTCTGGTGAGAGTAGCATCTCCTCGAGCACTGGATTTCGTATCAGTATACAGTAGACTCTACAGTGATCAACTCAGGAGACTATTCTGACTTACTTCCCTCCGATGACATCGGTGATGGAGCTGCTGAGCTCGTACTCCGAATTGTCACTTGCATCGAACGTGCTGAGCCATGTATGATTCCGAAGGTTGAAGATCCCAAGCCCTTGCGCAAATGGCCCAGACGAGTCGTCACAGGTTGCTGGTGTGTCACCCCATACAGCTCTATTGGTGGGTCGAACTCCACCGACGACCAGCATCGTGTGCTTTCCCGCCAAGTGGCACGTATGTTTGTTGCGGGGCGTGGCGGATTCCGCTACTTTGATCCAACGGAAAGATGGGATTGACAGGACGTACACATTCCCGTCGGATGTCGATTCGGCTCCACCCCAGCCACCGAAAAGATAACTATTCTCTCAATCAGCATTTCGATCATCATCCCCTGCAACGGATACATACATCGAATGGCTACTCTGATCTGGCGCACTCACGGCGATGGCGCAGCCGGTGTATCGCCAGCGTGGCACATCGCCCGTTGCCGCCTGTCGATACCACTTCTTTTCGGCAATGTCATATACCGAGATCGCGTCCATCGCGTTCTTTGGCCATATCAGCACCGCGAATCTAATAAAAGAGCATCTAGGGACACTCTCACATGCAGATTATCGTCCACCACGTCGACTGAACCAAACCCGATTGGCGTTCCCGGAGGGGCCGTGATTCCACCAAACGCAATCAAGACTCCCTCCCGGCCGAGCGTCTCGATCAGCGCCAGATGTCCCGCGGCCATCGTCCCTGTGGGATTCATGCCCTCCGTCGACTCGTTCGCAAACTGCAGACGATCCTCGTCCAGGCGGACAAGCCCGCGGACGACGTACGTCTTCGCATCTCTCATTGCATTGTAGATGGGATCGCTCCGAGGAGTGATTGCGCCACCCAGATAGAACCCCACGCCTTTGGAACTCTGCGCCGACGAGCCGATATGGATGCGCTGCACCCGCTCGCCACCGAAGCCGGATTTGGTCCACTTCTTGCCGGCCAGCTCATACCTCCACGTCCCTTGTTGTGGGGGGACCTTCGCTGAACCCGGAGCATTGCTCAAGGCACCGCCAAACAGAATCACCTCGTCCGATCCCCGAGCCCACAGCGCCCCATCGTTGAAGATGGGCGCTTGTACCTCGGGGTCGGGGTCATTGGATCTAGGTAAAGACGTCCAACGGACCGATTCCGTGTTCGTCAACGTTTTTGTCAGATCAAGCGCCTGAAGGTCTCGTGCTAACCGCCGATGTATATATTAGCTGGGTCGATTGACTTCGAAATCGCGTCGCCCTACGTATGGTCACCCGCACGCGGTCGGTGGTCGTCTCATCCACCCATTGCGCTTCCCCGCCATCGACGTAGAGGGTGTTATTCTGCACCAACGCTGCCATGTTGCCATCAGCATCGGTCCTACAATCGCCGACAGAAAGAGCACTAACACGCGTGAAAATAACGGGTGCAATGTCGACGAGCGCACGCGACTGAAGGCACCAATGCAATGATGGTCACCCATTCCACCAACCAATGGCCAAACGCCCGCATCGTGATCCGACCTGACGATGGGGAGACGATTCCCTGAACCAACCCGGTGAATGGAGCCAAGGGGGACAATTCGATTTTAAACGATCAAGGGTCAGGGGCCCAGGCCAGGCGGCACCTACGGAAGTGACCATGTTCGCAGAGCTCCGCTGTGCCCCAAACGCGCATCGCGTTGGACGATCATGATGCTCACGAAAAAGCCAGACCAACCTCAAACATCAATGGGGCGCATATCGACGGCTAGCGGCATTGGCGAAGTGTCTCGAGATTGAACACTGCTGGAGATGGTTCCGTATTCTTTGGAGCCGGGGGTCTTTGAAACTCGAGGTTGCAACGCATTTCCCGAAAAGGGAAGAAAATACGCACAGCCTCTAATTGTGCCGCTCTTCATACTGGGATCGGCAAGGCTGAAACGCCCGCGCATCGTGCCAGCTGAAGGGTCAGCTCCCGGCTAGTCGATGTCCCGGAATCCTATCGGGTAGCTGCCGCCATTGGCGGGCTTGCCCTTGCCCTTGCCCTTCTTGCGTCTCCGCTTGCGCTTCTTGTCTTGGGCCGGCTCCTCGTCGCTGCTATTTTCATCCTGCTCGCCATCATGCATGTCGGCTTCAGCTCCCCTCTTCCGATTCTCGACGCCGTTGGCCCGCTCGTCGTCCGCATCGTCCTGCGCGGGCTCGCGAGGCGTCCAGATTTTGATATTTTGCCCTCCGCCGCTGATCAGTCGTCCGCTGGCGTCCATTCCCAAGGCCACGACGCCTTCGACCTCATCGTGCAGGAGCGTCCCTTTCACGCGATTCGGATACAACTCCACGATCTTGACCGTCCCATTCCCGACGCCCACGGCGATATGCTTGCCGTGCAACTGACCAATATTGTCTGGTAACAGAGTAATCGAATCCAAGCTGTCAAGGCCGGCCCCGCCTTTACCGACGGTGATGCGCTCTTGCTGATCTTGCCACTGGCCTCGATTCCACATCATGAGGACGCCTCCCGCACCGCCTACCACCACCTTCTCGCTACTGCCTCGGCCAGGTTTGACAGGTAATCCAGTCACAACCGCAGAGCTCAGCAATTCTTCTTCCTGGTCTTCGCTCTGGGCGAGCACGCCTTTTCGAATATCCGTGACGGCCAACGTGGTGGCGCCAGTGGTAGCGAACTGTCGGCTGTAACCGCTCGAACTGGCATTGCTCGCAGGCAAGGCGCTGATTGAGGAAACATAGTCATCATGCGGGTGGTAGGTCTGTTGGGGTTTCTGGCTCCGCGAGAAAGGCGTAGACCCAGCACGTAGGTCATAGAGGTGCAGGGCCGAGGAGTCGGTTGCAACCAAGAGAACCTGGGGGGAAATAGTATGGAGAAGGGCCGGCTGATCTAGAGATGTTGAGCTTCTAAAGAGTTAGTCAGCTGCTGTGAAGCCTCAGCAAAAAGATAGATAGCCACACATACTCGAGTGGAACAGCGATCTTCGAGCTCACTTGACCCGTGCTCGTCGAGGCGGCTTTGACAATGCCATCGGTGCCTGTCGAATAGAGTACTGGAGAAAAATCAGTCTCATATGTTCGAAGAATCGCCAAATGACAAAAATAAAAAATTGGCATAATAAGTAGGAGATTAGTATCAATTGCTCACCTTCTCCATCGTGGCTAAATGCCAAGCTGCGACAGCTACCCTTATGTCGTCGCGTCTGCCATTGCGTGACGATTTTGCCCACACCATCTTTGGCACCATCGGGATCTTCTCCGTCATCACCTATAGCTGGCAGACGAAATGTCTGAACATGACCTGATGACAGACCCACCGAGATGATGGGATCAGTAGGATGTATTGCTTGAGCAAAGAGGTCGGACGCCAGCGGCAGGGTGCAGATTGTGTCAAACATGGAGAATGATGGAGTCTCTGACCAAATGAATGAAATGAGCTAGCAATTCTGAGGGGTTTCGAGAGAAGGCCTTGATGGTGTAGTCATTTCATTGCAAAAGGCTGAAGCTGAAGCTCGAGCTGCGAAGAGTGCAAAGCTGCACGGGTGATCTCCCGCTCCTATGACAGGAGTAAATTCTGAGAGAAATACCGGCGGCAAATAAGCGAATCAGGACCATGCATCTGATTATATAATTCTCTTCTTTAGCGGCAGCGGGCTACTGTTCAACTTTGAACAGTTCTTACCCCACATCGCCCCACTCCCAGTCTGCCGTTGAAGGGCATCAAGAAATATCCAGCATGGCAGTAACGTTAGAACAGCCTCCTTCGTTATCGACACCTGATCACTTATTCGATGAGTCTGCAAAGAAGCCGCAGATCAATATTGGTCGATCAGGAACTCAAGATGATGAATTATACATCGTCTATGAAATTGAAAGAACAGTATGCGAGATTGCCAAAGGCCAATGGAGGAGAATCGCGCTGCAATTTCCGGATGAGATGCTTATCGATGCACCGAGGGTGGTGGAAGCATTGAGCAAGAAGTTGAAACAATACAGTGCTGACCAACCCTTACAAGAGAACTCTGATGAAATCAAGAATGGGAAAGATGGAACAAAACTTGCACAAGAGATCAACATTCAAGAGACACAGCAAGACAAAAACACAGAAGAGAGAAGACTATACATATTGGGAGATACTTCCTACGGAGCCTGCTGCGTCGATGAAGTCGCCGCAGAACATATCGATGCCGATGTTGTGGTTCACTACGGACGCTCCTGTCTGTCTCCGACCGCCCGGCTTCCTGTCATCTACGTCTTTACTTCCCGGACAATATCATTGGAGGCAGCTGAACAGAGCTTCCAAGAAAAATATTCGGATAAGAGCCTGAAGGTCCTTATGATGTCAGACGTCACATACACAAATATCCTCGTGGAGCTCCATGATCGTCTAAGAAAAGCTGGATACACGAATCTTGTCCTCACGGAAGTCATCCAGAATCCATCGTCGCCTCTTCCAAATAGGACCGTGCCTGCGGACGTCCAAGCCGATCCTGGCTGCCTTTCCGAGTACCATTTGTTTCACATCTCGCAACCACCAGCGAGTCTCCTCCTGACGCTCGCCTCGCGAGTAGCATCCATCCACATCTTCCCCACGGACGATATTCAAACTGGAACCTCTCTCGCTGTACCTTCTCCAGCCAATGCATCTATTGCGCTCCGTCGACGATATGGACTCGTAACCTCTCTCTCCAACGCCTCCATATTCGGGATCCTGATCAACACCTTGAGCGTCAAGAACTACCTACACATGGTCAACCAAGTCAAACAGCAGATCGAATCCGCCGGAAGGAAATCCTACACGTTCGTCGTCGGAAAAGTCAACGCCGCGAAACTAGCCAATTTCAGCGAAATCGACGGCTGGGTCGTCATCGGCTGCTGGGAAAGCAGTCTGATCGATAGCAAGGAGTTTTATAAACCGATCATCACGCCGTTTGAATTAGAATTGGTGCTTCAATCGGATCGCCAGAGAGTGTTTGATGGACGGTGGACGAGTCATTTTAATGAACTGCTTCGAGATGGCGATTTGCCACAGCCGCAAGCGGAACCGACTGACTCGGCCGCTCTGGAGGACGATCAGGACGATCAAGGAGATTCCAGCTCATCAGCTGGGGTTCCCGACGGTGATCTCGATTCCGAACCGGAATCTGCTCCGCCGGAGTACGATTTGCGAACAGGCCGTCTTGTCTCTCGTCCTGGGAATCCCACTGCTCCATCTACTCGGACACAACCCGCCACAAAGTCATCGTCCAAATCCCAAGCATTAGCTCATCGATCTACACCAACGGATCTAGCAAAGATGGGTGGACAAATCTCGCTAGGCGCCCAGTTCTTACTCACCAATCGCACTTGGCGAGGCTTGGGAAGCGATTTGAAGATTGAATACGACGAGGAGGGAAGAACGTTGGTAAATGGTGAAGAGGAAGGTGTTGGGGCGAGGATGGAAGTCGGGAGAAGCGGGATCGCGAGGGGATATTCTCATCCAGAGCAAGAGGATGGAACAGAGTCTCATGAGAGTGGGAGACGATAACGGGAACTAGTTTTGGTTCTATCTATGTCCATTGGAAGGTGTAGTGGAAACAGGAAAATATATCAATCCGGCGCACGTCCCAGTAGAGCCGCCCAAAGGGAGTAGCAATTCCTTCCCCTTAATTCCAATGATGTTTGACACAAGAAAAACGCTATGCAACAACAACCTCCCTCGCCACAGCATGACACAATTCCACCCGTATCCCTGCACTAGTCAAGACATGGATCCATAATCGCTGGGTATCGCTCAACCGATCATTTTCCGATTTGACTTCCACGAACATGATTTCTTTATTGGTCGGATGCCAGAGGAACAGATCGGGGATGCCGCCTCCTCTTTGGCTATATTCTTGAGCGAACTTTGCCGTTGGTTTGATAGTCAGTTTGAGATATGTACATAGAGAGGACGGAGATTGGGGTAAGGCGGGAGACTTACGACTTTACAAATCGTTGCTAATGCCTCGCCGTTGAAACACTATTGTGCTCATTAGCTTCTATATGATCAAGAGAGTACAATAGAAAGGAAGAGGGCATACTCGAACGATATCAAGGAGGTCTTCTAGCGCATAAGACCAGTCTAATCCCACGATGCACGTTTCACGACTCGACTCCGCTTCATGAACCTCGCGAATAATGCGTTCGGCAGCGCCGTTGGCGATCTCAACCAGGCGATGATTGATCTCCGACATACGAGAAGGGTAGAATGCATCGGTATGTAAATCCAGCGGACATGTCTGATACGGCGTCTGGAAGACGTTGGGTATATAGATGAAGAGAATATCGTGGAAGAGATACGCGAACTTGGCTTGACGTTAGCTGCACCCGTAATTGCCTAGTGATGGGAAACTAACGATGGTACGCATCAAGCCTCCTTCACAGTGATATCCCTTCCAACCTCGTCCGCGGTACCAGCTTAGACACATGGCCTCGACGCTGCACTCGCCGCCTCCTTCACGTTCGTCGATCCAGATGGTCTTGCTTCCCTTACCGGCTCCGTTCGCGTCATTACTCATTCGCCGGCCCCGGCTGTTGTTCAGGGGTTCTTCCTTGACTATCCGTGTACCTTCCACTTCTCTTTCAAACGGTTTACGCAGACCGATGTGTCCGAAGTCGTGCTGCTCTCGTTTTGCCACCTTTAACGACTTCTCCAGCTTGCATATTCGCTTCTGTAAATCGTAGTGATAGATCAAGTGGCAGTCGCGATCCTGCAGTCCTTCTTCACACGTCTTCAGGGCGATGCGCTTCCAACGCTTCTTTTGCGCGTCTGTCTCTCTTTCATTGTAGGACGTCAAATCGTACATGTAGTGTTCTTCGAGCAGCGCTTTGCGCTGGTACCACGCTCCTCGGCGGGAAGGATGAAACAAACGCTGTCCCAGCAAATCTTCAAGCACTTCATGCTCGCGCTTGTGCATCTTGAGCTTTCCCAGAACTGAGACCCCTTTGTGAATAATCCTGGTATATACCCATGCGGGCGAGAAGCGTCGCAGGTAGGCTCCCTCGCCACTGGCGTAGATGCTATTCTCTTTCGACTGCTCCTCATCCAGCAAGGTCTTCCAGCGTGGATAGACTGCCTCGAGAAGATCTATCACCTCTTGCAGCCCTTCCTGAGTCGGATAGCCATTGAACTCGAGAATGTCGTCCACACGGAACTGCGTCCGAATGGCAGCCTCCCACTCCAGCAGCATCGAGCGGGAAGCAAAGATGTTGGCCGATCGAGATATGATGTACGTGGGGAAATTACGGCGAGAAACCCGGGCAAGGATTAACGTCGTGAGAGACTTTTCCGTCCACTCCGTCGATCGATAGAACACCAGATGGACTCTCTCAAACAGCTTCTGCGGGGCCATCGATACTCGGATGCAGGGTCCCGTCCCAGCAAGGATCTTGCGGACATAGTAGTCGTCGCGATTGGAGCTCGCCTCGCCCTGATCGTCCACGGACCCTGGAGTCTCTGGACCTTCCGAGTCGGCGTTCGACACTGTCGATTCCTCGGTGTCGGTTCTCCGCAACTTGGACCAGCCCAATTGACTCTGCCGCTTGCTCGTCCGGCGCAGAGCCTTCAATAGCTCCGACTTGTTCTTTCCTTGCATCTTACCGTCCTTGGCCAGTGTCTTGAGCTCGTCGAGATTCAACAGCGACGATGCCTCTTCCAGCGTCTTGATCGCTTCGTCAGAGCGATCCGCGAAAGAGAAGCTCGAGGCTAGCGTCATATCGGCTGGAGGTTCAAGCTCACCAGGGTTGGCTTGGGTCGGAGCAGTAGAAACAGGGAGAGACCTAATTTGCTGCAGTGTCTCCACCGCACTAGACAGATCTGCGATATCGCTGTAGTAGCCCAGCTGATTGATTCGGTGCCATTTTGACGACTTGCGAAGGAACAAGCGCACATATCTGGAAGGGCCGTAAGCCTTTAAGCATGCATGAATACAAAGTATGTTCTAGCAATGCTCACAGATATCGAGCTTCATATGGCAGGTCTCGCCATGCTTGGAAAACAGCCAACTCGGCCTCGTCGAACAGATGTTTTTCGTCTTCTAGAACCGTATCTAGGGCAAGATTGAAGGCATCCACGTAGATCGAGCTCTGGCCTCGAACCCATTCACGGTTTCTCAAACGATCTTCTGCAGTCGCCTCCGGTTCCCCGTTGGCTGCCCTCGACGTCTCATACTCTCTAATCGCCTCCTTGTCCGTCCTAATCGACGGGAGAGTGCTTTCCAGGTCCGTCGGCCGTTTGGACGCCGTCATCCTCTTAGCATCATCATCGCCGTCCTCTTCAACATCTTCCGCCTCCGATCCTGGTTCCCTAGGAGTATCTGCTCTCAACAGATCATCCCCGGACGATTCGGAAACGTGAGAGCTGTCGTTGCTGGCCAATCGCTTCAGCCTCTTCACCGACGACATCTCTTGATCGTCATGGTAGTTGGTCGAGGCGGGATGCTTGATCCGCTGTCCAGTTCTCGAGTTCAATACTGGTGACATTCGCTCGACCGAAGCCATAGCTCCTCTGCACGTCGTCCTCTGGCCGCAATGCGGTCGAGCTAGCGCACGATGGCACAACCGGCCACGAAACCGTTCTAGTACGTTCCGCCACCCACTCCTCCACCGCTGACTCGTCGACGAGTCAGCGTCGACAAGGGTGAGTTATCTCACGGCCACAGCAAACACAACCTCCTCTTCTCCTTCTCTCCAGCACACTCACTCGACAGTTCTTCCACAGAAGAGATTACTTCCATTCTCAACACCATGGATCCTTCTCGGAACCGAACGAATTCGCTCGATAAAACCAAAGACGGCAATGAATCTAAAGAGGCTAATCCAGTTGATCCCTCGACGTCAGTTGTTCCGTCCGGTTATCCAACCAGCAACGTCAGAGGGACGAACGAGGTAAGACCGCGGTGGGACGTCACGCGGGTGACAGAATGAATGGAGAAGCTCAGCAATAACCGCCAATCGTCACCATCGTCCTGATGATGAGGATCGTGCTACCCTTCATCAGAATGACAAAGATGATAGGTTTTACTTCCATCGCACTCAGGATGCAGATTCATTGATCCACGTCGCAATGACGACGATGATGACGGTTGGCGGTTACTGCCAAGCTCCTTCATTTATTTTGTCGCCCGCGTGTGCGCGTATCGCGCGTATGGCGCGTAACCGTAAGGCTGAGAAATTGACGGAATACAGAACCGACCGCCAGTGCCTTTGTGGCCTTGGACAACCACGTTTTCGGAGAGATCTTCGGGAGGAGCTGCAACCACAGCCCCGTCGGCGCCTTATGGGAGATTATCGCCGGCAGCGATCTGCAGTCCTGCTGTTTGGTTGGGCCCTAGGCGGGAAATACTTTGGCAACCTACGAGCCTGTCCCCGTTAACGCCTACGGCAACCATCGGCGTCCACGGCTCTCGTCGTTCATCGTCCACCATCGTGACCAAAAGTCGAGCTCGTCCATCCAAACGCACCATGGCAACCGCCGGCCAGCCTTACCCTCCGGTGACGGTCAGACCCGCTATAAGTTCGACCAGCACGACCACAACGACTCCCATCACCAACAACAACAACCCTGCTGCTCAAGCTCCATCGATGACCAGTGCTGTCAATAACCACCCACCACCATCTGCGCCGAACCCAAGCAGTGTCAGTCATTTATCATCACGACCATCCAGGCGGGTTCGCTTCTCATCACCGCTTATCCTTCAATCAGGCGCTCAATACTCAGTCCCAATCCACCCATCAAGCGTCGACCGTCGGGCAAATGTCGATCGCCGACAACAACAACAACAACCAGATGACCGGGGTCATCACCCATCAGGCGACGTCGGCGGACCCGACGCCTGATCGGGCGGTGTCCTCGGCAGAGCAGGGC